>ERZ1673736.437-NODE-437-length-66486-cov-55.394545_pt1 | contig 66486 bp, 74 predicted proteins | sample MGYA00580212_ERZ1673736 | MGnify/ENA primary metagenome ERZ1673736 (study PRJEB41218, sample SAMN15661752) | gut metagenome | host: Homo sapiens | place: Canada: London | collected 2015-08-20/2019-03-30 | study: EMG produced TPA metagenomics assembly of...
GGGCGGTGATTTTGGCGTAAATTTGGGTGGTTTTTATGTTCGTGTGTCCCAAAAGACGGCTCACCGTTTCGATGGGTACGCCGTGCGACAGAAGTACAGTCGTGGCGTTCGTGTGGCGTGCAACGTGGGAAATCATTGACGAAGCAAGTGGGTACAGAATGGTGAGTTAAAAACGCAAGCGGTTAATAATGAGCGGATTTTCAATATCTGGAAGAAGTCGCAGAAACGGATTTTGGAGAAATGCTGAATTGGTTCAGTTACCAAACCGTTAACAGGTTGTTACCGAAAAGGGACGGTGTTAACCGGAGGGTCGAAAAAAGTTTGGCGACGGTTTCTTTTTCTGTGAAACACAGCATTTTGCGTAGCGATGAACGCTTACATCAATAGTAAATTTGCAAACAAAAAATGTAGGCGTATGAAAATTGAGAAATTCAAGGTCTTGCTCTACCTGAAGAAGACCGAACCCGACAAGTCGGGCAAAGCTCCCATCATGGGAAGAATTACAGTAAACCGGACAATGGCGCAGTTCGGGACGAAATTGTCCTGCACCCCGAAGCTGTGGAACGCACGGGAAAGCCGTCTGGACGGGAAGAGCCGCGAGGCGGTGGAGACAAACGCGAAAATAGAGAAACTGCTGCTCGCCGTGAACACGGCATTCGAGGAATTGCAGGGACGGAAACGCGATTTCGATGCCAAGGCGGTGAAGGAACTGCTGCAAGGCAGCATGGAGACACAAATGACGCTGCTCCGCCTGTTCGACAGGATGATCGAGGAGCGGAAAAGCCGCATCGGTATCGACGTGTCCCCGACCTCGATGAGCACGTGGCATTACGCCCGGCTGACACTGGGCGATTTTGTCAAGAAGAAGTATAAGATGAACGACATCGCCTTTGGCGCTCTGAACGAACAGTTCATCCGGGAATACCAGGCTTACACGGAGGGGGAACGGGGATACTCCAACCAGACCACACGGCATTACCTCGCCCTGCTGAAGAAGGTCTGCCGGACAGCCTACAAGGAGGGCTTGTCGGAGGTGTGGCACTTCGTGCATTTCAAGCTGCCCAAGCAGAAAGAAAGCACGCCGAAGGCGTTGAGCCGGGAGGACTTCGAGAAGCTGCGGGATGTGGAGATACCGGAGAAAAGACGTTCCGTCGTCATCACGAGGGACCTGTTCCTGTTCGCGTGCTATACGGGAACAGCCTATGCGGACACCGTGTCGGTGACACGGGAGAACCTGTTCACGGACGACGAGGGCAGCCTGTGGCTGAAATACCGGCGCAAGAAGAACGAACTGAAAGCCCGCGTAAAGCTGCTGCCGGAGGCCGTCGCCCTGATAGAGAAGTATAAGGACGACACGCGGGAAACGCTGCTGCCCCCGCAGCATTACCGCACGCTGCGGGCGAACATGAAAATCCTGCGTGTCATCGCCGGACTGGAGACCGACCTCTGGTATCACATGGGGCGGCACTCGTTCGCCTCGCTGGTTACGCTCGAAGAAGGTGTGCCCATTGAAACTATTAGTAAGATGTTGGGACATAGCAATATACGGACAACACAGATTTATGCCCGTGTCACGCCGAAGAAGCTGTTCGAGGACATGGACAGGTTCATCGAAGCAACCGGCGATCTGGAACTGGCGCTATGAGCGGAACAGGAACGGATTTATCATCGTCAAAGGATATATCGAACAGGATTTTAGGCATTGGCATTCAATGGCCTTGCCGCTCATTCCATAAAACATCATTATCATTTGTATCATCTAAAAAATAATTCTATGCGCAGCACATTCAAGATATTGCCTTACATCAACAAGAAAAGAATCAAACCGGACGGCACGTGCGCCGTCCTCTGCCGGGTGTCCATCGACGGGAAGAACATCCTTATCACCACGGGAATCACTTGCCGCCCGGAGGATTGGGACAGCAAGAAAGGAGGCATCCGCACGGCACGTGAGAACAACCGGCTGGCGGAGTTCCACCAGAATCTGGAACGGACCTACGACCGCCTGCTCAAAGAGCAGGGAGCGGTCAGCGCGGAACTGCTGAAGAACGCCGTAACGGGAGTGGCGAGAATCCCGCAGACCCTGCTCCAAGGCGGCGAGGCGGAAAGGGAACGTCTCAAAATACGTTCGGAGGAAATACACTCCACCTCCACCTACCGGCAGTCGAAGACCACACAGCTTAACCTGCAACAGTTCCTCCAGTCCAGAGGCATGGAGGACATCGCCTTTGCCGACATCACGGAGGAGTTCGGACACTCGTTCAAGCTCTTCCTGAAAAAAGATCTGGGCTATGCGACGACGCACGTGAACCATTGCCTGTGCTGGCTGAACCGCCTTATCTATATCGCGGTGGACGAAGGGGTACTGAGGTGCAATCCGCTGGAGGATGTGCCCTACGAGAAGAAGGACCCACCCAAGATGCGGCACATCAGCCGCGGCGAACTGCGGCGCATCATGGCCACGCCGATGGAGGACGAAAAAGTGGAGCTTGCCCGGCGCATGTTCATCTTCAGCTCGTTCACGGGACTGGCCTACGCAGACCTGCGCAACCTCTATCCGTGCCATATCGGTAAGACGGCGGAAGGAAGGCCCTATATCCGCAAGCAGCGTGAGAAGACGAATGTGGAGGCGTTCATCCCGCTGCATCCGGTAGCGCAGCGGATATTGTCGCTCTACAACACGGAAGACTATTCACGTCCGGTGTTCCCGCTGCCCATCCGTGATATACACTGGTTCGAGGTACACGCCTTGGGCGTCATGATGGGCATTGAGCAGAATCTCTCCCATCACTGCGCACGTCATACCTTCGGGACCCTGTTGCTCTCGGAAGGCATTTCGATAGAGAGCGCGGCAAAGATGATGGGACACGCCAACATCAACAGCACACAGGTCTATGCGCAGGTGACGGACGGGAAAATATCCAAGGATATGGACCAACTGATGGAACGGCGCAACAGCCGGAAAGAAGCGGAAACGAATTGAAATTGAATAAAATAACAACAAATGTATGGAAAGACATATCATTACATTGGATGAGCGCGGCACGCTCCATGTGCCGGAAGCTCCCGGCACTTCCATCTGGATGGACGAGCCGGAACTGGTGGAACTGTTCGGGGTGATTGCCCCCACACTCCGCGCGGCGGTAAAGGCGGTGTACAAAAGCGGCATCGTAACACCCCACGAAACGGAACGGCGCATAAGCCTGCCCGACGGGAACAGGCAGGTGGTGTACAGCCTCTCCCTGATTCTCGCCCTCGCTTTCCGCCTCGATACCTACGGGGCCCGGCGACTGCGGGAATATGTCACCGGCAGATTCGGCGACGACGGCAAAGGAGGAAAAGGGATGCAATTGCTCATCATGCCAAACATCCGGCATACGGGTTACGCATGAAAGGATAAGGCAACCCCTATATAGCAAGCGCGGCGCACGGCGGGAGTATCGTCCCTGCCTGTGCGCCGCACTTGTCTTCCGCTCCTCCTATCCGAAGGAACAGGTCGAAAGCAGTCATTGGAAGACGGTCAGTCCCCGTGATGGAACGCCTCGCGGTAGCCCTCACGCAGCATCCGCTCGATGTCCGACTCGCGGTAGAGGATTTTTCCTCCCAACTGGATATAGGCCATGCGTCCCGCATCCCGGTGTTCCTGCAAGGTGCGTCGGCTGGTCTTCAGCAGTTGCGCCACCTCCCTGTCTGTCAGGTAGCGTTCTCCGCCCAGCACGGGGCGGTAGTTCTCCGTCAGCCGCCCGACCTCCGCCAGCGTCCGCTCCAACTTTTCGAGAAGACGGACCACCGGCCCGCTTTCCCGTGTCATCAGTTCATTCAGTTCGTTCATTCTTTTACGATGGATTTAGTGGTACAATCATTCGGTGCGGGGTCAGATGCTTTTCCCTTTCAGGGCCGCCCGTCTGCGGCGCTCCTCGACGACGGGGATGATGCGTTGCACATCCTCCGCACGGTAATACACCTTGCGCACGATTTGCGAATAGCCCAACGTGCCGTTGCTGCGCAAGGTCTGCAAGGTACGGGGACTGACCTGAAGGATGCGGCACACCTCCGCGCTGTCCAGCCATTCGCCCAAACGCTTCGCCTCCGACTTGCGCCGGATTTCCTCCACCCGGTTTACGAGACGGTTAAAACGTGCCATGATTTCCTCGAAGGTCTTTCTCTCGATAACTACTACTGTTTCCATAAATCTGTTGCTTTAATTGTGAATACTGCCGCAAAGTAAAAGGGTTCCGGCGGGATATGGTGCATCCGGGCCTTGCGTGGCAGCATTTGGCTTCGGTGTGGAAGCCTGTGGCGCCGTTCGCCGGCAGCAAATGGGTGGACGCATCCGAAATACGGGAGGCGAAAAGAGAAAATCATACATGGAATGATGGGTGTGTCGGGGGGGGACGAACATGGACGGGTCGGAGGAATGTAGGATAAAGGGAAGTAAAAACGACGGCCAAGGGTTACGGGAGGGACAACAGCGGTATGGTAAACGGGAAAAATCAGAAAAAAAAGCATAAAAGGGGCGGATTGGAGGTGAATACCGCCGGAATTTTGTACATTAGGGGCATCTAAATGTCAAAACACGGGTTGATGAAGGTTGCCCGGCCTAAAATTTATGCCTATGGTGGAAGAATTTGAATTGCTCGAAGAGACGGAGGTGCAGTTTGAGGACAGCGACTGCGCAGAGTCGGTGTGGCACGGCGTGGGGTACTGCGAGAGCCTGTTCTGCCGGAAGAAGCCGGCAGCGGAACTGACGCTGGTCATCCGCAAGGAGGGCATCCTATATTTCCTGTGCGCCGACCTGCCGGAGTTTCAGGAACTGTGCCGCCTGCATGGATGGTATGTCGTGTCGCATCACCCGTTCAGCGATACGCTGGAAATCGGGATGTGCATCATGGAAGCCGGAAGGCATGCCGGGTGGTACTCGTTGGGACATTCAAGCGAGCGCAACGCTGTGTACCGTGAACTGCTGGAATACACGTTCGAGCGCAGCGAGCGGCAGGACTTCTACCCCTACGAGACCTCGTTCAAGGGGCAATGCGTGATTGACGGCTGCACGTGCCATTACCTGCACGACTACCATCCCACGTGGATGGAGAAGAAGGACGAACACCAGAAGCGGGTGAGCAACCTGATATTCCGTTTCAAGGAAGGCGGGCATTGCGGGGAGCTGGTGGCGCAGATCCTTGCGTTCGCCCTGCTCCATGCCGGGTTTAAGAAAGGGCGAAAAGACACAGTGCTGATACCCGTCCCCGCCTCGACGCGCGAGAGGCAGCGCAGGCGTTTCCCGGTAGCCTGCTACTACCTGTCGAGGGAACTCGGCATCGAGGACGGCTACAAGGCGATATGGATAGCCGAAGACCGGGAACAACTGAAAGGCCGGGAGAAGAGCGGCGGCGAGATACTCTCGAACCTGCAATTCACGCAGCGGTACATCCGGGGGAAGCATATCGTGCTGCTGGACGATGTATTGACGACAGGGATCAACTTCCTGCACCTGTCCCGGAAGATGAAGGAGCTTGGGGCGGTATCGGTCACGGGGGTGTTTTTAGGGAAAACGGTAGGCGGGTTATGACAACGGCGGGTTACGGTACGATTTCGTAAACCGTGCGGCTGTCGTTGCGGAAGATGTCCTGCTCAATCTGCTGCCCGACTTTCACGATGCTGTCAATGTCCGCATTGACCTTCAGGCTGAGGACGGGGGCAAATTCCAGATGGTCGTAATCAACGGGGGTATTGTTATAGGTCGTTTCGACAACGGGATAGCCGTGCTCCCCGGCGAAGCGTTTTAACGAGTCCAGATAAGGGAGCTGCTCCTTGCTCATGGCTTCAAAGTCGATGTAGAACTTCCCGTTTTCCTGCATGAAATAGATGCAGTCCGTACCGTTGCTACAGATGCCCGTGAAGTCAAACTCCGTGCGTCCTGCCTGCACGTTCCTCAACACTTCGGGGAGCTTGTCCATCGTGATGCGTGCGGCACTTGGCACAGGAAGAACGGCGCTCCAGTCCTGCTGCGCCTGCTTGCCCGTGTTCCTGCACCCTGAAAGCCCGAAAACAAGGGCTAACATTTCCATTATTATAACCTTCATACTTTTCATGTTTGTTCCTATTTTATTAAGCCAATGAGTTGGCAATCCTAATCTCACCGCCTAAAGATACGGGAAAAAAAACAGAAAGGCAGACCGCAGGGCAGGAAAATTTTGCGAATTATCTATTCCGGTTGGTCAAATACCCGAAAATGAATAAATTGAGGCACACGCAACATGCCGCTCAGCAGATTATATTCAATATGACAGAGATAAGTATTTTCATGTCATTCAATCCTAATTATCTGTCTTTGATTGTAAGATATGGCGTAAGCCCCAACAGTATTCCGTCTTGCTGTGGCTCTTGTAGCAATTATCTTCATCTAAATAAACATCCAACTTCCAAAAGTCCAAATCCTTTTTACGAATGACATCGCCGTAGTTGTCTATGAAAACAGCCATCTCGTCTTCCTCGTTCCAACTCCAAAAGTAGGGCAACCTGTATCGGACGGTGTGATTTTTGATATACAGTTTCTCCAAATCCCCATTTGCCGTGCAAACTATCTTTCCCAAATACTTGCTTTCTTGTGGGGTATGGAAGATAATGGTCGGATGAAATTCCCGATACAGCCACCCGAACAGAACGAGGGCGATTATAACGGTTATCGTCTTCATCAATCCTTTATGTCGTTTTAATCGGATGGGCATAAAATATCTGTTTTTTCATTTATCAGAAAAAGAGGAAAGCCTCTTGTCAGTATCAAGAGGAATGTTTACCGTATGACTACGATCCAACGCTTCTAAATAAAACTGGACTCTCAGGGAATCACCGGAAATAAGTTCCTTGAGGAACTTCCGCTGACCAGAGGATAGCGAAGAAGGGGCAACAGGCCAACGGGATTCCTTATGGGAACGTGCCATGACCGCAACCGTATCCTCAAACAGCTTCTGAAAATCCGGATTCTTATAAACAAAAATCCGTGGCATGATAATGAAGCGTTTGGATTCGTTTGGAAAAATGGATTCCGCAGCAGAATTCAGATAATCTCCTATAGAGTCGCCTTCTATCCTATAAATGAGTTCGCGATTCCACCTCTTGTAAGGATTGTTTTCAAGCTTATATATGGCTTCATTGACACAGCCGTAATAGAATCCAGTAAGCACTGACAGCCTGTTTTTACCTCTGTTATGTATCACAAACTCGACCGGACATTCTATCCACAACAATTTGCCTTTCTTGGAAGAGTAACCGAACACCGGATACAAACCGGTACGGGTTTGAGTAATTTCGTATTCCTGAGCTATGTTCTGATGAATCAATTTCTTGACAGCCCGGATTGAAAAAGCGCATAAAGTAAACGGCTTTTCAGGGCGGAACTTGTATTCCACGATTTTACTCTTCGATTCAGGAAACAGCCTGTTTATAATTTCTTCTTTGTATCCTGCCAAAACAAAATCATCCAGCCTTTCTGAATATCCAAATTGGGCATAGCCAATATAAAGGGAGCAATCTTCGCAGTACGAATATTTGATTGTGAATCCCTTGTCCGAGCCTTCAATGCTTATATCTTCTTCATCAGGACAGTCGCCTGGTAACGGAAAGACGCTTTCTCCCGCCGGCTTCCCTCCCTTGGTAAGTTTCACAGACACGATAACCGGGCTTTGGACACATCCACCCTTAGCGGAGTCCACGGACATGGTAAGTTCATACGTCTGTTTATGAACCTGAATCCTTACGGTATCCCTCATGCTTCCCTTTCCATAAACCATGATAGGGAAAAGCAGACACAATATGAATGATTTTAATTTTGTCATGTTGATATTGTCAATAATGTTATACCATCAACGGAATCCGCCATCGTCCTCTTCAGCCGTCCATTCCGCTCCGACAACTCGTTTTTCCAAGTTGCTCAACTCGCCGGGCTGAGTTGTCCAACTCAGAACTTTGAGTTGCCCGACTCACGATTTCGGATTGCTTGACTTGCGGAAACGGGGCTGGCAGGCTTCGACAATGGCGTATTGCACACAATAAATTCAAATGTACAAAAATATTCGGGAGGCGCAGGCTTCCGCTCCGGATTTAACATTTCGAACGGTGCGGAAGAGAAAACAAGAGCGGCTTCGCCCGTGCTTGAATGCCGGGCAGAGCCGCCTTTTTTGCGCCCGTATGCGGGGAAAACAGGGGGCGGCGGGAGGAAAACGGAAAAAATCATTCCATACCCTTCCCATACTATGGAATGCGCCTGCGGAGGATTGCAGACCTTTGCACCGTAATCATTAAGAAATAACAGTTATGGACACAATGACAATGGAACAAGCCCGTGGCAGGACGGGCACGGGAAACGGCGGCAAGACCGGGCGGAAAACCGTCAGGGGGAAAGACCCGGAGGCCGTGGCACGGGAACAGTTCGAGGCATGGATGCAACGCATCATGGAGCGGTTCGACCGTCAGGACAGAATCATCTCGGTGCTGATAAACAAGGATGCCGCCGGGGTGAAGTACATGGACGGGGAACGGCTGTATGACAACCAGGACCTGTGCGAGATGCTGCGCACCAGCAAGCGGTCGCTGCAACGCTTCCGCAGCGAGTACGGGCTGCGCTACCGGAAAATCAGCCGCAAGAGCTACTACAAGGAGTCGGACGTGCTGGAGTTCATCAGCCGGAACATGGAGGAGGTGGTGCAGGACGGCGAGAAGGTGCTGAAGATGAAGGACGAGGCAAAGAGGAAACCGGACAAGGCGAAAAGAAAAGGCGGCGGGAAACGTGTGGCGGTACACCGCTGAGAGTATATCGCAAAGGCGAAAAGAGGAAAAGGGGCTGTATGGGTGAAATGCCGGCAGTTCCGGAAGTCCGCCCCGCCCAATGTTTGCGGACATGGGCAAAGGGAAAGCGATACGACAAGAAAACGGATAAGCGGCGCAAGCCGTAGTGTTAATTATCAATTAAAAAACATCAAAAATGGAACAGAAAAAGAAAAACGAGAAAGACGTGCTGGTCGTCCGCGACGAGAAGACGGGCGAAATCAGCGTAGTAGCCGGGCTGGACAGCAAGGGTTATCCGAAGACGGCTCCAGCAAAGGCGGAACACTCGCAGGACTTCCTGCGCTTCGACCGACACGGCGACATGGTGGATAACTTCTTCAGGAACTTCTACCGCCAGTGCAAGGAGCCGACACGCTTCGGCTTCTACCGGGTGGCGGCGGACATGGCAGATGCGGTGCTGCCGGTCATCAAGGATTTGCTGAAAGACCCTGCGGCAAATGCGGAAATGCTCGCGGCGCACAAGGTGGACACTTCTGAATACCAGCGACAGGCGGCGGAAACGCTTGCCGGAGGACAGACCCCGGAAACGGAGGAGGCGAAAAGAGAAAATGCCGAGACGGAGGCTGTGGAACAGCTGGCTGCGGAGGAGGCGAAAAAAGAGAATACTGACGAAAATAGTGTACAACAAAAAACAGATGAGACAATGGAAGAACTGAAACAAGAACAGGGCGTACAGCCGTCCCAAGAGGGCGGAACGCCGACGGAACAGGTGCAGGAGCCTGCACAGGAGCAACAGCAACAGAAGCCGGAGAAGCAGAACCTGATAGCGGACGGCGATGTGGACTGGGAGGAGCTGCGCAAGTGCGGCATTGACAGGGAAAAGCTTTCAGAAAAGGATTTGAAAGCCCTGATGAACTATGGCAAGACGGGGCTGGTGACGGTGAAGCCGACCTTCGGCTACGAGAGCTACGAGCTGCAAGCCCGCCTCTCGTTCCAAAAAACGGAGGACGGCAAGCTGAAACTCACTCCGCATTTCATCCGTGACGCGCCAAGACTGGATGTTCCCTATAAGGGCTATTCCTTTACGGACGAGGACAGGAACAACCTGAAAAACACGGGAAATCTGGGCAAGATGGTAAGCGTGGCGGATGAGAGGACCGGCGAGTTCCGCCCCTCGTACATCAGCATCGACCGCCTGACGAATGAAATCGTGGATGTTCCGGCGAACAAGGTGCGCATCCCGGACAAAATCGGGCTGACCCCCGTGTCATCGGCGGAGAAGGACATCCTGCGTGCCGGGCTTGCCTTGCCCAAGGAAGTGACGCTCAAGAACGGGCGTAAGTTCCATGCCCTGCTCCAAGTGAACGCCGACAAGCGCGATGTGGAGTTCGTGCCGGGACAGAAAAATCAGAATCAGGCACAACGGCTGGCGGACAGCAGGCGGGGGCAAAACAATGACCCGTCCGACACGCAGCAGAACCAAGGGAACGAAAGCGACGGGAAGCGGCAACGCCGCAACCGCTCGTGGACGAACGAGGACGGCAGCATCCGTCCCATCAAAAAATGGAAAGACGACACATTTACCGAACAGCAAATCAAGGATTACGTGGCGGGCAAGACGGTGGTGCTTGCCAACGCGAAGGACGACCAAGGGCAGCCCTGTACGAAGTACCTGAAGTTCAGCTTCGAGAAAGGGCGTCCGCTGACCTACTCGCAGAATCCCGACCTTGCGCAGACCGTCGCCCCGTCGAACGAGAGCAGGACGCAGCTTGCCGTGAACAACGAGGGCAAGACCAACGAGGCCACCAAGCACGTGAAGGAGCCGTTGCAGCAGGGTCAGACCGCACCAAAGGACGAAACCCAGCAGAAACGGCAGACCAAGAAATCCAAAGGCATGAAGGTGTCCTGATTGCCGCCACTAAATCCATCCGACAATAATCAACGGATTGAAACGGGGTTTGAACACCGCCCTGTGCCGCATATCCCACGGACAAGGACGTGCCCCGTTTCATTTCCATCTAAGAAGCTGTTTTGAATTTCTCCAAAAAGTTTTTCTTGGCTTGATGTATCCGTTTCCGTGTGTGCTTTGGGCAATTTTTTGGTCCTTTTCGCTCCTGTTCTTCGTCAGATAGCCCGCTATCTTCCTCATCACAGAAGCGAAAATGCCTCAAAAACTCATCCCAAATCATCGCACGATAAATTCAAAACAGCTTCTAAAAAAACAAAAGTATCAACAGATTAAATAGAAAAAGACATGATTACCATATTGGCAGAAAAACCGAGCGTCGCCCGTGAGATAGCACGGATTGTCGGCGCAATGAAAAGAGAAGAAGGGTATTTCACCGGAAACGGCTACCACGTGACATGGGCATTGGGGCATCTGGTACAGCTCGTCCTGCCCGACGGGTACGGCATCAAGGGCTTCCGGCGTGACAGCCTGCCCGTCATCCCCGAAAGGTTCGAGTTAATCCCCCGTCAGGTGAAGACGGACAAAGGCTACAAGGCGGACGCTGCGGCGGTGAAGCAGATTAAGGTGATAACCAAGCTGTGGAACGAGAGCGACAGTATTATCGTGGCGACCGACTGCGCCCGTGAAGGAGAATTGATATTCCGCTACCTCTATGCCTATACCGGCTGTACCTTGCCCTTTCAAAGACTGTGGATAAGCTCGCTGACCGATGCCGCCATCCGCAAGGGATTGAAGGAACTGAAGGACGGTCACGAGTACGACAACCTCTACCAAGCCGCCAAAGCCCGGAGCGAAGCCGACTGGCTGGTGGGCATTAACGGCACGCAGGCATTGACCGTCGCCGCCGGACGGGGCACGTATTCCGTAGGGCGTGTGCAGACACCCACGCTGGCGATGGTCTGCAAGCGTTTCTGGGAGAACAAGCGTTTCACGCCCGAACCGGTACACCAGCTGCATTTCTCCACTCCGTCGGTGAGCGTGGATGAGCTTGTGAAGTTCGCCTCGGTGGAGAAATGGAAAGACAAGGAGGAAGCCGCCGCATTATATAATAAGGTAAAGGCACAAATGGCGGCAACCGTTGTCAAAGTCGAAAAGAAAGAGAAGGTGGAGAACCCTCCATTATTATATGATTTAACTACACTTCAAAAGGAGGCGAACACGAAGCACGGCTTCACGGCGGAGCAGACGCTCGACCTTGTGCAGAAGCTCTATGAGGCGAAGCTCGTCACCTATCCGAGAACATCGAGCCGCTACATCCCGGAGGACGTGTTTGACGAAGTGCCTGCGCTGTTCGACCGTCTGGCAGGTCATTCGTCCTTTGCGGAGAAGATTGAAGAATTGGGTGACCTGAACCGCCGCAGCGTGGATGCCTCGAAAGTGACCGACCACCATGCGCTGTTGGTTACCCCGAACCGTCCGCTGGCTCTTTACAAGAACGAGCAGCTCATCTACGACATGATTGTGGGGCGCATGATAGAAGCGTTCTCCCCGGAGTGCGTCAAGGACACGACCACCGTCCGTGCGGAGTGCGAAGGCGTGGCGTTTGAAGCCAAAGGGTGCATCGTCCGCAAGGCGGGCTGGCGTTCGGTCTATGGCGAGGACAGGGAGGACACCGTACTGCCCGACTGGAAGGAGGGCGACACGCTGGCGATGAACGGCTGCACGATGAGTTCGGGCATGACCCGTCCGAAGCCGCTGCACACGGAAAGCACCCTGCTGGCGGCAATGGAGACCGCCGGACGCGAGGGCGTGGAGGACGAGGAAGCGCGGCAGGCGTTGAAGGACTGCGGCATCGGCACGCCCGCCACCCGTGCCGCCATCATCGAGACCCTGCTCAAAAGGGAGTACCTGGTGCGCGTGAAGAAGTCGCTCGTGCCGACGGAGAAAGGGCTTGCCCTGTATTCCATCGTGAAGGAGATGGACATCGCCGATGTGGAAATGACCGGGCGCTGGGAGTCGGAACTGGCGGAGATAGAAAAAGGCAGGACACCGCACGAGGCTTTCCTGCGTGACATCGAGGGCTACACCCGCAAGATAACCACGGAACTGCTCGCCTGCGACAAAATCTTTGGTCACAAGGCATCGGGCTGCGCCTGCCCCAAGTGCGGCACGGGCACGATGCAGTTCTACGGCAAGGTGGTGCGCTGCGACAACCCGGACTGCGCCCTGCCGGTGTTCCGCCAGATAGCGGGCAGGACGCTCACCGACACGGAAATGACCGACCTGCTGGCAAAAGGGAGGACGGGTGTCCTCAGCGGCTTCAAGAGCAAACAGGGCAAGCCGTTCAGCGCAGCGGTCGCCTTCGATGCGGATTTCAACACCGTGTTCGAGTTTCCGGAGGCGAAAAGAACAAGAAAAGGGACAAACATGAAAGGAAGAAGAAAATAAATGACTACTTTTTGATAAAGTAAGCAGCATCTCGGAATAAAAATAAGCGAACTTATTTTGTTCTCCCCTCGATTTGCATTACTTTTGCCACTGATTCATGTAATAATCTGTTTCAATTCGTTGATACTGTTTATTTACATGGATTTAGTGGCGGCACTCGGAGGGATACCGGGTGCCTTTTTTCTTTCTTTCCGGCAAATGCCGGACAAGCCGGCGAAAAGAGAGGTACAGGTCGGCGGGCTCAGCCTCACACAGCCGGTGAAAAGAGTAACGGACATATCTATAATCATTTATCCACTAAATCCATAAAAAGATGAAACAGAACAAGAAAACCGTTCCGGCGGAACTGTCCTATTACGGGCTGTACCTGCTGGACTACCTGAGAAAATACCATCCCGACAAAGCATCGGATACCGGTTTCATTGCCGGACGCGAAGAAGCCGCCACCGCCACCTTCGAGAAGGAAAGGCTGGCGGGCAGCACGGTGGAGGACGCCCACGAGGAAGCCATGCGCGTGCTGCTCGAAGGGTTGCACTTCTCTCCCTACGCCCTGCTGACGGAGGTCGTGGAGAGGGAGTTCGCCGACGAGGTGGCGGAACAGGAGCGTGAACCGTTCTGCCGCAGGCTCTACCCCCACCTGAACAACCTGTTTGCCGGTTACGACACGTCGGATGACACCTTCGCCCTGTCACCCGCGCATGACCTGCTCTACACGGAGCTGGTCGGAACCGTCATGCTTTATCTGGAGTCCTATGGCGTTCAATAGAAAACAGAAGCTGAGGGACAACATCGAGGCGGTACGCACGGCGTTCACGCTTGACCGGGAACGGCGCACCCCGACGGAAAGGGAACGTGCGCTGTTGGAGCGGTACTGCGGCTTCGGGGGGCTGAAGTGCATCCTGAACCCGGCAAAGGAACTGGCGGATGCCGTGCATTGGGTGAAGTCCGACCTCGAACTGTTCGCCCCGACGGTGGAACTGCACCGTATCATCCGTGAGAACAGCAGGGACGAAACGGAGTACAAGCGGTATGTGGACTCGCTGAAAGCCTCGGTGCTGACGGCGTTCTACACGCCGCAAGCCATCACGGACACCATCGTGGACGTGCTCCACGACAAGAAGGTGCGCCCGAAGCTCGTGCTGGAGCCGTCGGCGGGCATGGGCGCGTTCATCGCCCCGGTACTGTCGGACAATCCGCAGGCGGAGGTCATGGCTTTCGAGAAAGACCTGCTGACGGGCAAGATGCTCGGACACCTGTACCCGCAGCAGAAGATACGCACGGAAGGCTTCGAGAAGATAGAAAAGCCGTTCCTGAACCGGTTTGACCTTGCCATCTCCAACATCCCTTTCGGGGATATAGCGGTGTTCGACCCGGAATACACCAATGGCTCGGTATTCAAAAAGATAGCGGCAAGGAAGGTACATACCTATTTCTTTCTGAAAGGGCTGGACGCGGTGCGTGACGGCGGCATCGTGGCATTCATCACCTCGCAGGGCGTGCTGGACACGGAGGGCAACGGCGGCACACGCTACATGATGATGAGAAAGGCGGATTTGGTGTCCGCCATCCGCCTGCCGAACAACCTGTTCACGGACAATGCCAACACGGAGGTGGGGTGCGACCTGATAATCCTGCAAAAGAACGAGGGCAAGGAGGAGCTTTCCGAAGAGGACAAGAGGTTGGGCGATGTCGTAAAGAACAACCATACGGGAATTTCCACCAACGGGTATTTTTTCGACCACCCGGAATACATCATCCACACCGACGCGAAAAGGGATACCGACCCCTACGGCAAGCCGGCCATGGTATATACGCACAGCGGCGGCGTGGAGGGTATCGCCACGGACTTGTACCGGATATTGTCGGCGGACCTGTCGGCACGGCTGGACTTGGAACGCTACAATGGTGTCAAGGGGGAAAGGCAGGAACCCCGGCAGGCAATTGTCGTACAGCCTGCACAGGCGGAGGCGAAAAAAGGAAATGACATCAGGCAGGTTGCCGGGCAAGAAGCGGAGTTGAAAAGAGAAAATAACATCAAAACTGCTGCCGGGCAGGGTACAGAGGTGAAAAAAGGAAATGCCCTGACGGATACGGGTGAACAGACGGAGACGAAAAGAGAAGGGAATCCGGTACAGCCGATGAGAGCCGTAGCGCAGGGAGCGGAAACGAAACAGCACGAGGCTCCTGTAATGGACCTGTACGACCTGTTCGGCTACACGCAGGAGGAGCGCAGATTGGCGGAACGGGGACTGAAACCGGACAGGAAGAAAGGAACCAAGTCCAAACGCCGGAAGCCGGTGCAACCGTCATTGTTCCCGATGCCTGCTGACGGGCAGCGGGTAACGGCGGAAAAAGAAAATGAAGCGGCAAGAGGCAGAAGCGCGGAAACGGCTCCTGCCATCAGCCCCGAAGAGGTACGGGAGATGGAGGAAATCATCCGTCAAGAGGCGAGCGGAATGCCGGAAAGCCGGCACGAAGAGCCAATACCCATGCACGGAAAGCCCGAAGGCGCTACCGCCCCAGCCGAAGACGATGACCCGGAGGATGCCGTTTACCGCAGTCTGGACTGGGAAACGAACCCTCCCATCAACGGATTCTATGAGATGATGATGTCACTCACACCCGAAAGGCGTGCCGAACTGCGCCGGATGGGAAAGGAAAAAATGGATGCCAATGCCGCCAAGCAAACGGCAGGGCTGTCGGAGACGAAAAAAGAAAAGGTACAGGCGAGGGAAACGGAACAATCCTCGTCCGTGCGCCCGGTCTATCCGGTAGAGAACGGCTTTGAGGCAGAGGGAAGAAGACGGATTGAGCGTGTGGAAAGGGAGATGCGGGAGGAAGAAGCAGCCCTGACACCGGAAGAGCGGCAGCGCAGGAAGGAGGAAGCGATGATGCCCCGTCCGTTCAAGGGCATTATGGAGCCGCACCTGAAGGAAGGCTCGCTGGTGTGGGAACATACCGGCGGCGTCCGTTTCCAAATCGGGGTGCTGAAGGATGTCACCCGGTACGGGGCGACCTTCCAGCCGCTCGACATGGAGGGGATGCAGGCGCAGAAGGCACAGCTCTACATCGACCTGTGCAACACCTACGAGCGGCTCTACGCCCACGAAGCGGAAAACCATGAGGAGAACGCCCTGCTGCGCCGCAACCTGAACACCTACTATGACGAGTTCGTCATGCGCTACGGCAACCTGAACGCCAAGCACAACGCCAAGCTCATCCTGATGGACGCTTCGGGGCGCAACATGCTCTCGCTGGAGCGTGGCGAGAACGGGCAGTTCGTCAAGGCGGACATCTTCGACCATCCCGTTTCCTTTTCGCAGGAAACGCTTGTCGAAGTGGAGTCGCCCGAAGAAGCCCTGTCCGCCTCGCTCAACCTGTACGGCGGCGTGAACCTGCCCTACATGGAGTCGCTTTGTGATTTGCCGCAATCGGAGATGCTCGAAGCCCTGAAAGGACGAGTGTTCTACAATCCGCTGGCAGACGGTTACGAGATAGCCGACCGCTTCATCGCAGGGAACGTGGTGCAGAAAGTCGCCGACGTGGAAAATTGGGTGAATAGTCATGAGGGACACGAAATGCTGCCGCAGGCGAAGGAGGCGCTTGAAGCCCTGAAAGATGCCGTGCCCGAACAAATCCCCTTCGAGGACTTGGACTTCAACTTCGGGGAGCGTTGGATACCCACGGGGGTGTACGCCGCCTACATGAGCCGTCTGTTCGATACAGAGGTGCGGATAACCTATTCGGAAAACATCGACGAGTATGCGGTGGCGTGCAGCCACAAGACGATGAAAATCACGGACGAGTTTCTGGTGAAGGGCTATTACCGCCACTACGACGGCATGAACCTGCTGAAGCACGCCCTGCACAACACCTGCCCGGACATGATGAAGGCCGTCGGCAAGGACGAGCACGGCAACGACATCAAGGTGCGCGACAGCGAGGGCATACAGCTCGCCAACGCGAAGATTGATGAAATCCGGGGCGGCTTCACGGAGTGGCTGGAGGAACAGTCGCCGGAGTTCAAGAAGCGGCTGACGGACATGTACAACAACAAGTTCAACTGCTTCGTGCGCCCGAAGTACGACGGCTCGCACCAGAAGTTCCCGGACTTGGACCTGAAAGGCTTGGGGATAAAGGACTTATATACGAGTCAAAAGGACTGCGTATGGATGCTGAAATTGAACCTCGGCGGTATCGCCGACCAGGAGGTGGGCGGCGGCAAGACGCTGATAATGTGTGTCGCATCCTATGAGATGAAGCGTCTGGGACTGGTTCACAAGCCGATGATTATCGGTCTGAAAGCCAACGTGCGCGAGATTGCCGAAACTTACCGCAAGGCTTATCCCAACGCGAAAATACTCTACGCCTCGGAAAAAGACTTTACGGCAGCCAACCGGGTGCGCTTCTTCAACGACATCAAGAACAACGACTGGGATTGCGTCATCATGTCGCACGACCAGTTCGGGAAGATACCGCAGTCGCCGGAGTTGCAACAGCGTATCTTGCAGGCGGAGCTGGACTCGGTGGAGGAAAACCTCGAAGTGTTGCGTCAGCAGGGCAAGGACGTGTCAAGGGCGATGCTGAGGGGATTGGAAAAAAGGAAAATCAACCTTCAGGCAAAGCTCGAAAAGGTGGAGCACGCCATCAAGTCACGCACGGACGACGTGGTGGACTTCAAGCAGATGGGCATCGACCACCTCTTTGTCGATGAGAGCCACCAGTTCAAGAACCTGACGTTCAACACGCGCCATGACCGTGTGGCGGGGCTGGGCAACTCCGAAGGAAGCCAGAAGGCGCTGAACCTGCTGTTCGCCATCCGCACCATACAGGAGCGGACGGGCAGGGACTTGGGGGCGACATTTTTGTCAGGGACTACCATTTCCAACAGCCTTACGGAGTTATACCTGCTGTTCAAGTACCTGCGCCCGAAGGCGCTGGAGAAACAGGACATCCGCTGCTTCGACGCATGGGCTGCCATCTTCGCCAAGAAAACGACCGATTTCGAGTTCAACGTGACGAACAACATCGTGCAGAAGGAACGCTTCCGCTACTTCATCAAGGTGCCGGAGCTGGCGGCGTTCTACAACGAGATAACCGACTACCGCACGGCGGAGGACATTGGCGTGGACCGTCCGAAGAAGAACGAGATACTGCACCACATACCGCCCACCCCGGACCAAGAGGTGTTTATCGGGAAGCTGATGCAGTTCGCCAAGTCGGGAGATGCGACGATATTGGGCAGACCGCCGCTCTCGGAAACGGAGGAGAAGGCGAAGATGCTCATCGCCACGGACTACGCACGGAAAATGGCGCTTGATATGCGCATGATTGACCCGAATTACGAAGACCACCCCGACAACAAGGCGAGCCATTGCGCCAAGACAATAGCGGAGTATTACCGCAAGTACGACGCGCACAAAGGGACGCAGTTCGTCTTTTCGGATCTGGGCACGTATCAGCCCGGAGGTGGCTGGAGCGTGTACACCGAAATCAAGCGCAAACTGGTGGAGGACTACGGCATCCCCGCAAGCGAAATCCGCTTCATTCAGGAGTGTAAGAACGAGAAGGCACGGAAAGCGGTGATAGAGGCGATGAACGAGGGGTACGTGCGTGTGCTGTTCGGTTCGACGAGTATGCTCGGCACGGGCGTGAACGCCCAAAGGAGGGCGGTGGCCATCCATCACCTCGACACGCCGTGGCGCCCGTCCGACCTCGCCCAGCGTGACGGACGGGCAGTGCGGAAAGGCAACGAGATTGCCAAGCTGTATGCGGATAATAAGGTGGATGTCATTATCTATGCGGTGGAGAAGTCGCTGGACAGCTACAAGTTCAACCTGCTGCATTGCAAGCAGACGTTCATCTCGCAGTTGAAAAGCGGCGCGTTGGGCGCACGAACCATCGACGAGGGGGCGATGGACGAGAAGTCGGGCATGAACTTTTCGGAGTACATGGCGATACTCTCCGGCAACACGGACTTGCTGGACAAGGCGAAGCTCGAAAAGAAAATCGCCTCGCTGGAGGGGGAACGCAAGTCGTTCCACAAGGGCAAGCGGGATTCGGAACTGAAGTTAGAGAGCAAGACCTCGGCGCTTAGGAACAACCAAGCGGTCATTGCCGGCATGACGGAGGACTGGGAGAAGTTCACCGCCGCCATACAGACTGACAAGGAGGGCAACCGGCTCAATCCCATCAAGATTGACGGGCTGGACACCACCGACGAGAAGGCCATCGGCAAGCGGTTACAGGAGATAGCGAAGAACGCCACGACGGGAGGACAGTACAAGCGCGTGGGCGAATTGTATGGCTTCCCCATCGAGGTGGTCAGCGAAAAGACACTCAAAGACGGGCTGGAGTTCTGCGACAACCGCTTTGTGGTGGCAGGCAACTACAGGTACAGCTACAACAACGGGCATCTGGCGATGGCGGACACCCATGCCGCCGCCATGAACTTCCTGAACGCGCTGGAGAAGATACCCTCGGTCATCGACCAGTATAAGGCGAAAAACGAAGCGCTGGAGCAAGAGATACCGCAGTTGCGGGAGATAGCGGGCAAGACATGGAAGAAAGAGGATGAGCTGAAACAACTGAAATCCGAACTTGCCGCCCTCGACCGCAAGATACAGCTGGAGCTGGCACCCAAGCAAGAGGAAACGCCCGGTCAGGGGCAGGAACAGGGCGGTCAAGCCCCATCGAAAGCGGAGAATGCGCCGCAGCCGGACGATGCAGCGCATGACTATATCCGCAGCCATGTCATCATAGGCAGTCCGGGGATAGAACACAGGGAGTACCGGGGCGTGAAGCTGTAAGCGGAAACCGGTAAAGGCGGTGTACCCCTGACGGGAGTGTAGCAATTTATATTTGACACACTCCCGTTTTTAATTTTTTATGATAGCGCTCTAAGGATTTGTCCGCCTGAGCATTCTTGCCCGTCTTGCGCGGGGTATTATAAGAAAAATCTGTGAGACCAGCAAAAAAACGGCTGTTTTTTCTTCCGTTTTCAATGGAATTGTTTAACTTTGGAGCGGTATAAGGGCTGTGCGCCCCCAAATTGAATGCGATGAACAGGATTAATTTTAATAGGAAAGCATATCATGGCAAGAGAAACGACGACATACAAGGGAGCAGCCGTATCCGTCCCGCCGGGGACGGACTTCTACCGCGTGCCGTTTCCTGCTGCGGATTTTCTCCAAGAAACCGGTTCTGACCATCCGCATCGCTGCCCCCTATCCATATCCCATTGCCCTCTTCCTTCTCAAAAGCAAAGCGGAGGAAAAGCCATGTCCGGCGGTATTCACTCAACGGGTTTCCCGTGCCTGAATGCCGCCGGATGTTGTTATGTGCCGGGCAAGGGAATCCCATGCGGAGGCATGGCTTCCGGACAACCATTAAAAGCGGTTCATTATGGAAATATATCAGAATAAACCCCGAATAAAACTTTCGCCGACCGTCCGGCACGGCAGGAAGTTCATCGAAGTCAGCTTTGACCACGACGGCCTGCGCCTGCCGCTGTCAAAGGAGGAAGGCGTGCAGTTTGTCGGCGGCAGGGCTTATCTGCCGGAAGAGAGCTTCGTGCTTGCGGAGTTCTTCGACCGCTATGTGAAGATGGCGTTCATCGACTACTCCGCCATAAAGGGCTACACGCCCCGGAAAGAGGAGGACAGCCGTCCGCCGCTGCCCGCCGGCTATCTGGAAAAACTCCGTCAGGTGCGATACAGCGACCACACGGTACGGGTATATACCGGTTACTTCCGGGATTTTCAGGAGCATTTCAGGGAACGGGAGGTAAAGGCCATCACGTCCGACGAGATAAACGGCTACCTGCTGTATCTCATCCGTGAGCGGAACATATCCTCGTGCCAGCAGAACCAGCGCATCAACGCCATCAAGTTCTACTACGAGAAAGTGCTCGGCCAGGAACGGCGGTGCTACAAGGTGAACCGTGCCAAGCGCGAGAAGACCCTGCCCGACGTGCTGAGCAAGGAGGAAATCAAGCGGATACTCGATATGGCAGCGAAAGACCTGCGCTTCTTCTGCATGTTCTCCATCCTCTACTCCGCCGGCCTGCGCATCAGCGAGCTGCTGGAACTGAAGCCCGGCGACATCAACGAGTCCCGCAACCTGATACGGGTGCGGCAGGGTAAGGGCAAGAAAGACCGGTACACGCTGCTGTCGAGGCCGCTGATGAAGAAACTGGCGGAATACAACCGGCTGTATAAGCCGAAAGTGTGGCTCTTCGAGCGCAGACCGGGCGAACCCTTTACGGAAAGCATCGTGTCGAAACGGCTGAAAGCCGCCGCACAGGAGGCGGGCATCACGAAACGGATTTATCCGCACCTGCTGCGCCACTCCTTTGCCACGCATTTGCTGGAGCAAGGGACGGACATCAAGATTGTGAAGGAGCTGATGGGACATAACAACATCAAGACAACGGAGCGGTATGTCCATATCGCCGACACCTATAAGAGCAATATCAAGAGCCCGTTGGACGACTTAATAATGGAGGACAACGAGGTCTGATACTTAAAGAAAATAACAGCGGATTCCGCTGATAGTATAACATTCAAGGCAAATTAAAACAACTAATATTCAGGAACTTATAGTCAGATAAACAAATGTAAAAAAAATAACGGTAGTGAATGATTGATTTGATAGATTACATAGGAAGGTGTAGTTCCCGGGAAAGCACATATCGCTTGGCGGACTTTTTCAACCGCTGGTGGGACGAGTACGCACAGCACCCTGCGGAGTACATCACCCCCGAACAGTACAAGGCGGTGAACGCTATCCGTGTGTGCCGTACAGCCGCTTTGGGAATAGACACATACGTCTGCCCCGATTGCGGGGAGGTGCGGGAAATCAGTCATAGCTGCAAGAACCGTTTTTGCCCGTCATGTGGCTGGCGTGATACGCTGAAATGGGCGGCACGCATGAAGGAAAAGTTGCTGTGAGTGCCGCACCGCCATGTTGTGATGACCTTGCCGCATATCCTGCTGGACTTGGTGAAGCGCAACAAGAAAGAAATACTGAACATTCTGATGCGGACTTCGGCAGACACGCTGAAAGACTGGATGATGCACAAGTTCGGATTGAAAACCGGGGTGATTGCCGTGCTGCACACCTATGGGGAAACAAAGCAGCTTCATGTACACACCCACATGATTATGTCGTGGGGCGGCATCGACAGCGAAGGTAAAATAGCCGTTCCCGAACATGATTACGTGCATATCCCCTCTATCCGCAGGGTGTTCCGCTACAAGTTTGAGAATGCGCTGATAGGACTGTTCGATGCGGGCAGGCTGGAGCATGACTTTCACGACCGCATGGAGTTTATGGGCTTCATCAAAAGGGTGGCGAACAGAAAGGACTGGATTGTGCATCTGGAACCGCCCATACAGATGCCGGAGCAGGTGATACAGTATGTGGGCAGGTATTCCAAGCGGGCATGTTTGAGCGAGTACAAGATTACGGCAATGGACGGCGAGAACATTTCATTCCGATACCGTGATTATAAGAACTCACCCGACAGGAGAAACCCGGTGGAAAAGGAACTGACGCTGCATTACCGTGAGTTCTTTCCCCGGCTGCTGCAACACGTTCCCCTGCGCTATTTCCGCATCGTGAGGTATTATGGCTTCTACTCCAACAAAGGCAACCTGCCGGAAGAATACTTCGGACGGGATGAAGGCGAGATAGAGGAAGCCGGAGTGCAACAGGCAGAAAGTGAATACGAGAATCCTTATTTCTGCGAGCATTGCGGACGGATGAGAGTTTACAGCCACACTACGGTAACGAGTGGCGGCATCACATATACGGTTGTATTGGAACATTGCGACATACACCGGGAAAAATCGGCATGACAGCAATATGGGATAGCTATGCCCTGCCGTGAACAGAAACAGTAAAATCCCATAAAATAGAAGAAAGGAGAACAAAAAAATGAATGAAATACGAATAAGAGCTGTAATAAAACGAACCGGGTGCAGGAATGAACTTCACACCCCTTTCTGCCGGAAACAGCAGTCAAAAATTGAAGTTCTATATAAATATGTAATAGTGCATGGTGGGTAAAACTGCCTTGAACAAAGAAATGAAGCACCTAAACGGTGCTTATTTCCGAACCATTAGCTACGAACAAAAAAACATTAAAGTCATGAAAAAGGAAATTTTAAATCGAATTAAACAATTAGGCGGTAATGTCGCCAATGTAAAAGGAGTGTCTTTACAAGAAGATTTGTGTGCCATAACTTTCAACACTGCTTTATATCAAAAGCCGGAAGATACACCTTGGCTGTCTGCCGAAGATACAGAACCGATTGAAGGTTTGGGCGATTGGGTGGATGAAAACATGGAATTATTCAATTCTGACAGAGAAACATTTTATAAGAAAATGGTTGATACCTACTATACATTGGACGAAGAACCTCGTGGGCAATTATTTTGGGTAGCAAAGCCTTTCACTCCGTTTCAAAAGGGCACACAAGATTTTGAAGAATGGAATGATTGGTTTTCAGATGATGCAGAGTTGGACGAAATCATTCAACATTCAAATTGCGACACTCCTGCCTTTGTGGAATTGCTTTACACAGATGCTTATCCCAATAACTACTATATCTGTGTATCAGACCTCAATGTTGATAATCCGATTGTATGGAGTACAGACCATGAGGAGTTTTTTACAGAGGTTACTAATGAAGGAACATTGGAAGATTTTCTAAATAAGTTCATGACAAAAGAGGAGTTTATAGATATCGTAAAACGAAAGATGGAACAATAAAGAACGTAGCTAACACGCACCTGTTCCGCCTAACGGCGGCAAGCTGCCGAACATTATCAAATTCTAAAGTAAAGTAGTTATGAGTGAAAAATATAACGAGGAAGCAGAAGATCTGATGTTCGAATTATTCGACGAAGATGATTTCACAAAAGTCATATCATTTGTGGATATATATGGATGTGATTTTGTTGATAGAGATGGAAGGAATCTATTAATGAATTTCATTATTGAAGGAAAGATAAAGTTTGCCATTGAACTAATAAAGAAATATGAAGAGAATGGCTTAAACGTTGATTTACAAGATGATTCTGGATGGACGGCTTTGCATTTTGCTGCACAAGAGAATATCCCTGAAATTATTGAACTCCTTGTAAAATCAAAAGCAAACTTAAATATCCAAGAAGAAAATGGTCGAACACCGCTCTTCATCGCTATTTTTAATAGAAATGACAAATCTGCGATTACATTATTAGAAAATGGTGCTGATATAACTGTGAATAATAATTATGGTGTTTCTCCGATGTCACTTGTGACGAAAAAAGTAAAGAAATGGATAAATGAGAATTTGATAACAAACAGCAGACCGACTGAATAAGAGGAACGCTGCTAAACATTATAAGCGATAAAAGAAATAAATTATGGATAAACAAAAACGGATAGCATTTTTCCACGAAGATGATTATTGTCAGAGGGAGATACTGCCTTTGACCGCTAAAAATTTTTGCTTGAAGCAAATGGGTGAGATAAATGATTTCTCCCAAGAGCATCAATTAGAAAGTGGACTTTTTACTGATATTTTTATTCGTGAGAATACTCCTCACGGTATAGAAGAACTTGGTCTGTGCTCAGAACAACTAAATGCGGCTTTGAACTTTTTGCCTCTTTACGATTTAGTTGAAACAGGTTACTCCAGTTATAGGGAAGAATCAGAAGCGACCTGTGGCAGAGGTAATGGATATGAACAAAATATCTTTTGGTCGGTAAACGAATCCGGAGTAGTGAATGCTATTTGGCTGGATATAGAGATTGCGCCAATCACTATGGATATGTGGAGAAAAGTCCTAATTTCATTAGGGAAAATCGCTCCCGTTTTGTTGGCTGATTGGAATTGTAGTCTATGTGTGGATTTAACTAATTCCTCTGACATAGAAGAATACATAAAAGAGAAAAGTCGCTTATAACAAGCGGATGAATCTTCCTAATGGTCGATTATCCGCCGGACATTAGCCACTCAAAAAAAGAATAAATATGTATTCAGCAGAATGGAGTCAAGTCGTAAAGAATTATGAGGCATATAAAGAAAGTCTTTCTGTATTTAGAAAATATATTAGCAAAACAAAAGACCTTTCAAAAGCTTTGCATAGTAGTAATATTAATTGCTATTATGCTTTAGAAGTTCTGAGGTATATGCCTAATGAAACATGTATTTCACTTTTAGAAGATTTGTTTTATGTCTTAATATATAGTAATGATACCTACTCATTTTATGCAAAATCTATAATTCTTAGGCTTATTGATGACAAACTGGTGGAAACAATTGCAGATTTAGCCAATAAATATTCGCAAAATACGACAGATAGTGAAGATATAAAGAATATCGCCCAGCTATTATTTGAGTGTAAAAATAAAAACAGATTATATGAAGAAACTTATGTTCTTTTTTCAAAAAAACATCTTTCTGTTTTGATAACAGAAGATTTCTTTGATGATGAAGAATATAAGTATTTATAAATACATAACTTAGTGGCTAACAAGTGGCTTAACTTCCCTTGAAAGGTCGGTTAGCCACCAAACATTAATCGCTTGAATAAAAAAGAACGAAATATGAAATAGGACATTACTTATTTTGGAGATATGGAAATCAACTATCCACAAGAGACAACCAACGGAAAGGTTACAATTGACAATCATCAAATAGAATTAAATCTGAATTTCTATGATGGCGTGCCAGAACATGACTGGGTTGCAGAATACGAGAGTTATATCAAGAACTTAAAACAACATAAAACCAATGTAGAAGCCGCCATTCGTTCAGATTACGAAGATGGAGGTGATGTAAAAGAATATGTTGATTTTCATCTTGAAGAATTGGATGCTTCTACCATAGATAATGTCTTAGCAGGTACAGATGATTCCAAGCCCAAAGAGGAAAGGCTGTTGTCGGTCTTAAAATTAGACCGAATCGGATTTTATCCCGGCGATGAAAACTATGCAGTATGGGATTATACCATAGGTCGTGAAATTGCAGATATGCTGGTGGTTGTCAATACTAATAGTGCTGGAGAAATTAACTATGTAACGTGGGAGAGTTGAATAGCGATTAACAAGCGGATAAATCTCCCTAACGGTCGATTATCCGCCAAACATTAGTCACAACTTGCAATAACTTATAAATGATAACAGTATGAACAAAGACATTATAGTAGCAGAGGATGAAGATGTTAAAATCATCTTTCATTTCAAAGTGTTTTGCGAACTATTGAAAGAGTGCATATCTATATATGGAAATACTACCATAGAGAATGCACAACAAGTGGTTAAAGACTTTCAGCCTTTACAACAACCTATAAACACTACTGATGATATTGTTTTCTTTTCTCACGAAAACATTTATCATTGGGCAATGCTTGCTCTATATGGTGAAACGTATTGGTTTACACATCCTGAATGTGAAAAACTTCCCGATAGTTATGAAAAATGGATAGAAAGCGCTTTAGCCCAATATTCTTTGGATGACTGTTATGAATTTATAAGCAAGAATAATAATGTGACTAACAAAGCGTGATAACGCCTAACTGCGTTCCCCGCTTAGCCATTAGCTGCTGAAAAAGAATAAATGAAAAGATGGAGTAAATTGCAAAAGGAACTATATCTGATAATTGATCCAACAATTGATTTTCAGATTCACTGTGTGGCTTATCCGATGAGAAGCCGATATGGGAATACAGCACTTCCTCGATATTGGATTACCCTCGGTAGAGAAATAATATTTGATTATCCCAGCCAGTTTGTCTTAGCAGATGGAACAGTCAGAAACTATGACCCAGACGGAATACATCAAAATTATCCTTACACTACCGATGTATCTGATATATCAAATCTGATTCGAGAGTATATCGACACTCCTGTTTCAGAAATTGTATATAAACATTTTGAAAACGATTATTGGGGATTAGCAAATATCCTTCGCGCTGCTGATAGGCGTATAGGGCAACGTAGATTGGACAGTCTGCGTCGCAGAATCAAAAATCAATCAGCTCAAAAAATATTAGAATTAAGAATAAATAAACAACAGCTAACAAGCGGCTAAACCTCCCCTTAAAGGTCGGTTAGCCACCAAACATTATCAGTAATTAAACAATGAAAAAGATACAATTTCTCTTGCTTTGTTTGTTGTTTCCGATCCTGCTTTATGGCAAAGGAAACTTAAAGGATACGGTGACAATTTGTGTTGACGGGCTGGTTTATGAACTCTCGGTATCATTGGATTCTACAGAAAATGATTCTGGCACGAAACCGGACTCAGTTATCTGCGTGAAGCTGATAAAACAGGGAAAAGTTGTGGGGAAAAGTATCTTCCCATTATCGGGCAGATGTCCTATTGAAGAAGATATAAAGGTTGAAGCCTCTGATAATGGATTTATAATCAGGATCCCATACTGCGACGGTTATCTGTTTCGCTTTGGCGAAGCCCGGTTTGTCTATTCCAAAGGGCAGGATGATTTTATCCTAACCGCATATGAAGAAGAAATCATCGACAGGCAACATACCGAATTGGATGGTAAAGTAGTAAAATACAATATATGTGCTGAAGTCCCTATTGTATTGTCCACCTTTTCTGTTGTTGAAATTAGAAATAATATTGATAACAAACAGCTTAACCACCCCTGAAAGGTAGGTTAGCCACCAAACATTAGCCACCTGAAAAAAGAAATATAATATTTCATCAAGATAAAACTAATTTATGAATAGTAGTTACGATAATTCTTTGATTGAATATGCGGATGAACTGGCAATAAATTATAAACTGATTTCAGATATATCTTATTGCGAAGAAAATATAAATACGTACTTTCCATTTGTAGGAGAACGCATTAATTTTCGTCTGTTAAATAACACCAAATTTGTAGATTCAGATCAAGAGCATATTTCTTTTGATGCTGTCAATTTTATCAAAAGCTTATTAGACAAAAGAATATGTCGTAGTGATGATGTTGTAATTTATATAGGTGATAGCTTAACGAATAATGGTTACGAGTTTTATTTGAATGATTTGTTGAAGATTATTCCTTTTTTAGTAAGCAAGATTCCCCAGCATCATTATGTATTGTTCAAAGATTTCAAAAAGATTATTTACATATCATTTGAAAATGAAATCAGATTTGGTGTAATAAATTAGGTGGCTAACAAACGGATAAATCACCCTTAAAGTGGATTATCCACCGAACATTATCCGCTCTAAAAATAAAAAAATGAATAACAATGATTTCATAGACTATTTGAAAACCAATCTGCATAACGCCGGAGATGGTTTGATTCGTCAAATTAGAATTAATTTGGCGGAATACAAAATCATTTTGGAATTATCCGTAGAAAATTCAGAAGGGTGGTTTAACCTTGAAATCATTGCAGAAAATATATCTGAATTTACTATAAGGCAAAAACGAAATGAAGATTTACAAGTCATCTTTAATATGGATATACAAATAATAGATGGTCTATATTGCTTCAATTTAGACTGTGTGGAGGTAAATTATGACATTAACCAAATCCGCAAATCTAATTTTTATTTTGTATGTGAAACTTTTAATGTTAGTTTTTTGCCTTATCAAGAGAAAATTAGCGAATAACAAGCGGCTTAACCTCCCCTAAAAAGGTCGGTTAGCCACCAAACATTATCAATCATATAGAATATGGAAATATCCGAATTTAGACAACGATATATTGCGGCAATGAGGATGTCGGAAAGGTCAAAGATTGCCGAATTGTTCCGACTGGCAGATGATCTGGAATCTGTTGAAAAGACGGAAGAAAATTATCGCATATTGAGCGATGTATATAGTCATTTGGACTATTATACAAAAGCCTATAAATATTTATCGGAAGTTGCCAACCCCAGTAACGCAAAGGATGCTAAAAAGCTATATCACCTTAAAGACAGGATGGAACAAGAAGGTGATCGCTTTGCTGTAAAACGCCCCCGTAAAACAAAAGTCTGTGGCTCGGTCAAGATGCCAAATTTCAAGTATTGTTCTAAGCCACTGGAAGCCGGATTGTTTGAGGAAACCGACATGCCGGAAAAATGTGACTGTTGCGGTAAAGGGACGAATCTGATTTATTCCGGTCCGTTCTACAGTGAAGAAGATCCGGATGTGCTATGCCCCCAATGTATAGCATCAGGTAAAGCGGCTAAAAAGTTTCACGGAGAGTTTGTTGACAGTGCGCTTGCGCTTTTGTTGCCAGATATACCGAAAGCGAATGTAACAGAGTTATGCAAAAAGACTCCTTGCTATCGAGGTTGGCAACAGGAATATTGGCCGGCACACTGTGGGGATTTTTGTGAGTTTATAGCTTACGTCGGCTGGAAAGAAATCGTAGAAATGGGATTAGAAAATTCCGTTGAATTCGCTACTGAAGCAGAAGGTTATTCAGAACATAAGGAATACATTGTAAATGGCGGTTCATGCCAGGGGTATTTATTCCGTTGCCTAAATTGTAAAAAATACATTCTCTATGTAGATTGTGATTAAAGAGATTGATAACATGCACCTATGCCTCCTAAACGGCGGCAAGCTGCAAACCATTATAATAATACAGACAATGAACGAACAGATAGACAGACATTTTGAGTGGATAGCCGAGAATCCCCGCTACGGCTATCTGATAGTGGGCGGCATCCTGCTGCTTTGGCTCATCGGCGTGATATGCGGGTGGAAGTGGACCTACGAGCCGAACCGGTGGGGATGGTATTGGGTGCGCGACACCTTCGGCGAGAAGGCGTTGCGTATCTGCGTGGGCGCATTGCTGGTCATCGCCCTGGCAGGCGTGGCGTGCCTTTATTTCGCCACGGCGTAGGAAACGAAAAAACGGAATGCCTTATGAGGAAACAGGAATATAAAGAGCAAGAGCGGCCAAGACGCTACTATTTCTTCGACTATTTGTTTTGGTTGGGAGAAATGGCGCAGCAGCATTACAAAGGCGAGCCACGTCGGCCCGACGGGGATAGTATGCTGATGCTTTGCATCATGGTTGTTGTCCTTGGGCCGATAATTACCATCGTCTTATGTTTCAACCCTCCTGTACGCGATTTCCTTGTAATCGCCATGATTGTTGGCTGTAGCGTGGTAGTCTATCTGCCCGGCAGGATATATCCACCCTCCCGGCGGAAGGCGGTCATGCGGCACTATGCGGGACGCAAGTTCAGCCCTGCCCGGTGTTACTTTTTCCTGTTCTCTCTTGCCTTTTTGCTTGTCGCCAATATACCCTTATGGGGAACAGTACTAAAATGGATAGACAAAACTATCAAATGACAGACAGTCGGAACGTGTTTTGCCGCTTCTTCTACATATTAGTGATGCTGCATAAAATCATGCATAGCCATTTCACCGATTGGAACAACAAAAGGAAGCGCAAGGCGTTGGGGGCCGGGATATATGCCCTGACCATCCTCCCCGAATTGCTCCTGCTGAACGGCACTCTGTTCGCGGCGGCGGGGCAAGACGGGTATGTGCATCTGGAATCCGACTGTCAGAAGGTCGTCTTTTACGGCGTGTCGGTGCTGGCTTTGCTGCTGATGGTCATTCCCTTGGGATTTCTGGATGACAAGAAAATCCGCAAGGAAGTCCGGCAGGAACTCCGTGAGCGTCCCCGCTACTGGAAACGGGCGATGTTGATTTACATTGCGGCTATCGTGGCGTTGGTGGTAGCGGTGAACATTGCGTTTCCCTACTTATAATACTAAGCCGGAGTCAGCGCTGAAGTTCCACAACGGTGGAAAGGTTCATTGAAATAAGCGGAAAACTTAAAGTGTTGAAACGGGTCGCAAACGGCTTCCTAACTTCCAAAAGCCGAAATGAATCATCAGGAAGATTTCGAGGGAGCATATTGAAAATTGAGCGTAAATGTACCATTTTTCCGGCTTTTACGGCAGGATTGCGAGGTGTTTTTTATAATTTTGTATGCAAATGAAAGGCAAGATACGAAAATACATACCGATTTTAATGTGGACGGCGCTGCTGCTTGCGGCAGGGTGCGGCGCTCCTCCCGTGCCGCCGTCCGACGAGGAGATGACACGGCACTTCCCCGCGCATGAGGCGGCGTTCGAGACGCTTCGGGAGGTCATCGCCCGCTGTCCCTACGGGATGTACTATCCGCCCTACGACACGCAGGACACCGCCTGCCTGAAAGGAATCTCCACGGAAGACCGGCATAGGCTGGACTCGCTGCTGGCGGCAATCTCTTGTGAGCGGGTGTTCTACTACGGGAAGGAGGCGAAGAAAGAGGCGATAAAGAAGTCCGGTTGGGACGGGCAGGACACCACCTACACGAGCCTTAGCGTGCCGTACTTCTCGCACGGCTACTCGATTGGCGGGACAAGCAAGGACTTCGTGTACGATCCGGGACTGAAAGACCATCCCGACGGGCACGTCACGGAACACGGAGATTTGAACGAGATATACCGCAGGGCATACAACGACACCACGCTGTACAAACGGATTAAGGGAGACTGGTACATTCAGTTGGAGCATGACAACTGACCGATAACTTAACTGACGTATATGGAGAAAGGACAACGGAAATACGGGCTGAAAACAAAGGGAAACATAATATTCCTGTGTGTCGCCATGATTCTGTGCGGCTGCGGCTGCGCACGGCATTACACGGTCTTCCAATACGACAACAGCGACGATTATTCCAGTGAGGGGCTGTACCGTATCGTGGACAGGAAAGGACGCATCGGCTATGCCGACAAAGAGGGAAAGACGGTCATCCGCCCCCGTTTTGCTTTCGGCTATCCCTTTGAGGGAGGCAGGGCAAAGGTAACGGATTCCGGCCAACGGAAAGAGGTGCCCGGTTCCGGCGGAGAGTACCATTATTGGGAAAGCGACGGATGGTATTATATCGACCGGAACGGGAACAAGCTGCCGGATTACCGGCTGCTGCAGAGCTTACGGTACACTTATACGGGTGATTCCATCATAATAACAGACGATGCAGATAAAGAGCAATGCGCAGGCATCCATGAAAACATGATACGGCCTGTCCTGGCAGAGCTGGCATCCTCCCTGAACGGATGCGGAGAAGCGGAGCGCATGGCCGACCGAGCTGGATACTGCGATGTCCGCCATTACCTCGAAGTGCCCGGAACGGATTCCCTGCAGGGAGGAAATATCTGGATAACGGTGGACATCCTGTCGTCCAATAACCCGGATTTCAATCGCTGCTTGAATGCCATTGGGGAAAAGGAGTACTACGCCTTGAAATGGGCGCCGGAATCCCCGGAACAATGCCTTGTGTTCACAGAGGAAAGGAAACTGGTCGTCGTGTGGTGCAGCCTGTTCCATGACGGAAAAGAGGCGGTGCAAAAGGTAAGGAAGATATTGGAGCCTTTAACCGTCGATTCTCCGAAGTATAAGAAACAAACAGAAGGACACTAAAACTTAGAGCTTATGTTGAAAGAAATAGTATATTGGATATATCGTTTTTTCTACAAACTGAGACGCGCTCAAAAAAGAAAAGATAATAACGGGAAGATGGATTCAGTGATGGTTGTTTCAGTATGCCTGTTTGCGAATGTACTTACTTTGCTGAATCTTCTCAATTATTACACGTCCATTGATGTGCTCGCATATATACCGGTAACGACAAGATACGAGCTGACTTCTTGGATTTGTATAATCATCATAATGGCTCCATTCATTGCTTTTGTATATAAGAGATATTTCGCCAAGGAAAAGTTCTCAAATATGATTCAGGAGTATGCGGTAAAATCCAAGAGACGACGAAGTTGGGGAAGTTTATGGGCATTTTGCTATTTCATTCTGACCTGGGCGGCATTTTTTAAGTCGGTATCGTTAGTGAATTGATATGAACGTCTGGAAATACATATATATCAAGTTCTTCAAGATACGCCGCAGGGTAATCGGAAAAGACGGCGCGGACGATTTTGCGGCCATGTTGTTTGTGGCATTTCTTGATATGTTCCTGTATTTTGGAATACTGATACTTATCGACAGATTAGTGGATAATGTATTGTCCACGAAATACGAGCCATTCTTCTTTGCTCTTTATATATTGGGGACGCTAACCATTGGATGGCTTCGCAACCGTTCCATGTGCAAAGGAGATGCGTTCGAGCGCATAAGGAAAGAAGTCGAAGCGGAGCCTCGGAAGATGCTCTGGGGGATTTTGTCCATCCTGTATATTATATTTGTGGTTCTCTTTTTCTTGTTTTGCTGCTATGTTGGCAAAAATGGGTTGAGATTTTTAGAACCCTTGTAACAACGGTAATAACCTTTAATGCCAAATGATATGAATGTCTGGAAATATACCTATATAAAGTTTTATCAATTCCGGCGGGAGACACTTGCAGGAGATTATACGGCAATGTTGTTTGTTGTAGAGCTTGACTTTTGCGTATATTCGGGGATTGTATTTTTGATAGATGGATTAACAGGTTATAATTTAATTCCTTGCTACGGGCTTTTGTATGTACTTATTTTACTTGGTGGAGGTTTTATTCTTTGGATGATTCGTAATCATTCCTTGCGTAAAAATGGGGCTTTTGAACGTATAAAAAAAGAGGTGGAGGAAGAACCCAGAAAGTTTTTGTGGGGAACACTCTCGCTGCTGTTTGTTTTATTTACGCTTGCATTTGTAGCCTTGTCAATGTACCTGTGGTCGCAAAAGATGATACCGGTCTTCATACCATTCTGACAAGCCTTATTGTATTCCAGTCCGGATTATCATTTGGCTCACACAGACGGCATCGGTTGGAGCATGACAATAAAGTCAAATGGAATATGAAGAAAGGAAAAACGGAAGGATTAAAATAAAGACGAAACATATATGATGAGTGATAATTTATTTGACATGTTGGAATATGCCGCCCTCGGCACGGAGTGGCGGGAATGGCTGAAAGAAGTGGAGAAGACGGCCGACCTCGTGGACCTGCGCCGCGCGGACACATGGACGGTGCTGAAACAGCCAGCGAAGAATGTTCACGCCGTGCGGTGGCTCACCGAAGAATTGCGCAAGGCAGCCACCGCCCCGTCACCAGACGACAGGACATGGTGCGTCCTGTACCTGCTGGCCGCCCATTGCCGGGACAACACCGCATTGGGCTATGTAAGGGACATTTCCGTACATTATTACCGCACCCAACACCGTGCCGGGGTACTGTTCTGCATGGAGGTGGCAGGGCGTATGACGCTCCATGGCGAGCACCCGTACCTGAACACCCTGTACAACCTGATGACTGGGCTAGCGTTGAAAGAATGGCGACGCCTGCTTGAAGGGGACGAGGATTATCCCTGTTTTCTGACGGAAGCGGACTTCCACCGGGTGGAACGCTGTCTGCCGGATTTCCGGTGCGGAGGTTTCCGGGAGGCGGTACGTCTCATGGCCGGGCGCATGCCCGTGGGCACCCTGACCGCAGGTGAGCTGGCCGCCCGCTGCCACCAGTCGGAAACGGTGTTCCGCGAGCGGTTCAAGGAGGAGTTCGGGCAGCCGGTGGCCGGATGGCTGCGCGAGCGCCGCAAGGAAGACATCCTCGCCATGCTGTCAGATACCTCCATTCCGCTGTCCGACATAGCCGTGCGCAACGGCTTCCAGTCGCTATCGACCCTGTCGGACTACTGCCGGCGGAACTTCGGGAAATCCCCCTCGCAAATGCGGAAAGACGCAGCCGGATGAATGTCCGCCGGAAATCAGAAATTTTCCGCAGAAAATCAGAACAAGGCTTCACCCATACCCTCCTAACTTTGCGCTTTTGTAGAATCCGCAAAGTTCATGGGAAAACGACATACAGTGCCCACACCCCGCCCGAAAGGAACCTTGCAGGTCAAGATCCTTTCGGGCTATCTGCTGCTTACCCTGCTGGTAGGCGGCATCGTCTATGCCGTGTGGTACGAGAAACGGGTGTTCCAGCAAGCCGAACAGGAGGAACGGGCAATGCTCGGACAGCGGAAACTGACGAACGACGCCTTCAAGAGCCTTATCGCCCTGCTGCTTTACAGCGACGGCGCCCTGCTGTGGGACAAGGACGACCTGCGCTCCTATGAAGAGAAGGACCGCCGGATGTCGGAGATACTGGAAAGGTTAGGCGACGCCTATCCCGACTCCCTGCAACAGAGCCGCATCGACACGGTGCGGCTGCTGCTTGCCGAGAAAAAGACCCAGATACTCCGTCTGGCGGAGACGCCCTCGACGGCCAGCCGCATGGACAGTCTGCTCAGCGAGCGGCTGCCCCCGCTGGAACAGTCCGCCTCGGTGCCGGACCGTGTGGTCAGCGCACCGGTGCAGGAAAGCGAAAAGAAAAGCAAGAAAAGTTTCTGGAACTGGTTCAAGCCCAAGAAGAAAAAGGGAAAGGACGGAAATGAGGGGACGCATGGGGCGAGTACCGTGCGTGTCATGCCGAACCCCCGTCATGTGCGTGACATGCGGCAGTTCCGTGATGACGTGTTCGCCGCCCTGCGGGAACAGAAGGAGATATACCGTGCCCTGTCTGACTCGCTGGAGCGTCGTAACCGGTTGCTGAACCGCCATATCAACCGTCTGGTAAACGATTTCGAGCGGGACGCCATGCTGCGCACGGAGGAACGCCTGCGACGGGTGTCCGCCCTGCGTGAGCAGGCCTTCGCCCTGATATGCGCCATCTCGTCGGCAGGACTGCTGTGCGCCCTGCTGCTGTATATCTTCATCTACCGTGACATCCGGCGCAAGTACCGAGACCGCCGTGAATTGGAGGACTCACACCGCAAGGGGCATGAGATGCTGGAGATACGCAAGCGCATCATCGTGACCCTTTCGCACGACATACGGGGTCCGCTGAACGCCATCAGCGGCAGCGCGGAACTGGCGATGGACACGCGTGACCGCCGCCGGCGCAACGCCTATTTAGAGAACATCCTCGACGCCTCCCGCCACATCATGCGCCTCGCCAACAGCCTGCTCGACCTGTCGCGCCTGAACGAGTCGAAAGAGACGCTGAACGAGGTGCCGTTCCGTCTCGGCGGCCTGCTGGACCGCATCGTGGAGGAATACACGCACACGGCCAACAGCAAGGGGCTGCTGCTCTCGGACGAGCGTTCGGGTACGGACGTGACGGTCCGGGGCGATGCCGACCGCATCGAGCAGATTGCAGACAACCTGCTCTCGAACGCGGTGAAGTTCACCGAGGCGGGGAAGATCATCTTGGAGACCTGTTACGGGAACGGCTTTCTGCGGCTCAGGGTGTCGGACACGGGCATCGGCATGGACGGCGAGACCGCCCGGCGGATCTTCGCCCCCTTCGAGCGTGCCGCGCCGGAGACCAACGCGGAAGGGTTCGGACTCGGACTGTCCATCACACAGGGGCTGGTGCGTTTGCTGGGCGGTGAGATCAGCGTGGAGAGCCGTCCGGGGGCGGGCAGCACGTTCACGGTCACGCTGCCGCTGGCGGAAACGGACGAGGTTGTGGAAGAGCCGTCCGCCCCGCCCGGCACGGGCGGTCGTCTTCCCCAACGTGTCCTCGTGGTGGACGACGACCCCGTGCAACTGACGATAACGGGCGAGATACTGGAACGCAACGGCATCTGCTGCCGAACGTGCCGCACCGTCAAGGAGGTGGTACGGGAACTGCGCGGCGGGGAGTTCGACCTGCTGCTGACCGACATCCAGATGCCGGGCACAAACGGGTTCGACCTGTTGCGGCTGCTGCGCCAGTCCCGCATCGGGCAGTCCCGCAGCCTGCCGGTGGCTGCCATGACCGCACGGGGTGACACGGACGGTGAGAATTACCTGAAAGCCGGGTTCGCCGGGTACATACGCAAGCCGTTTTCCTCGCCGGAACTGCTGGCCTTCCTCTCCTCCGTCACATGGCGGACGGGCGAGCCCCAAGAAGACGCGGCTTCCACCGCCGATTTCGCCTCGCTAACCGCCGAGGTGAGCGACAAACGGAAACTGCTGGAGATGTTCATCGAGGAAAGCCGGCGCGACATCGCCGCCCTGCGAGAAGCGGCGGCATGTTCCAACCGGCTGGAACTGCGCGAGACCGTACACCGGATGTACCCCATGTGGGAACTGCTGCGCATCGAGAACGAATTAGACGCTTACCGCCGGACGCTCCACGACAGGGAAGGCGGTGAAAGCAAGATAAATAAGGAAACGGAACGGCTTATCGGGCGTCTGGGCGCATTGATAACCGAGGCCGCCGCTGAAATAAAAAGAATGGAAGATGAAAAAGAAGATACTGATCGTTGAAGACAACATCGCCCTGTCACAGCGTCTGCGCGACCGTCTGGAACGGTGCGGGTATGCGGTGGAGACAGCCATCGACGAGCCTTCCGCCCGCAGGCTCATCCGCAAGTCGGGCTTTGACCTGGTTCTGGCTGACGTGCGCCTGCCCAAAGGCGACGGGCTGTCGCTGCTGGAGTGGCTGAACGGCGGGCACCGTCACGTGCCCTTTGTGGTAATGACGGGGTATGCGAACTACCCTGACGCGGTGCGTGCCGTGAAGTCGGGTGCGGACGATTATCTGCCCAAGCCCGTAGATCCGGAGCGCCTGCTCGATACCGTGCGTGAGCTGCTGCGTCCCTCGCTATCGCTGCCGCAAGGCGGAAAAACCCTGTTCCGGCTTGGCAGCCCTGCGGCACGTGAGGTAGAACGCATGGCCACACTGGTTGCCCCGGTGGAGGTGTCCGTGCTTATCCTCGGCGCCAACGGTACGGGCAAGGAGTCCGTCGCCCGCCGGATACACGAGGAGAGCGACCGCCGCCTGATGCCCTTTGTGGCGGTGAATTGCAGCGTCATCTCGAAAGAACTTGCCCCGTCGCTGCTGTTCGGGCACGCCAAAGGCTCGTTCACGGGTGCGGAGAAGGACACGGAAGGGTATTTCGGCATGGCCGAAGGCGGCACGCTGTTCCTCGACGAGATAGGCACGTTGGGGTATGAGGCGCAGTCCATGCTGCTGCGTGTGTTGCAGGAGGGTACTTACACGCCGGTGGGCGGCAACCGGGAACGGAGGGCTGACGTGCGCATCGTCGCCGCCACCAATGAGGATCTGGCGCAAGGCATCCGCGAGAGCCGCTTCCGGGAAGACCTGTACCACCGTCTCGCCGAGTTCGAGATACGTCTGCCCGCGCTGCGCGAGTGCCGTGCGGACATCCTGCCGCTGGCGGGTTTCTTTCGGGAGCGTTTCTCCTCCGAGCTGCGCAAGCCGACGGAGGGTTTCACGCCGGAGGCGGAGGAACGTCTGTTGTCCTACCCGTGGCCGGGGAACATCCGCGAGATGCAGAACCGTGTGCGCCGTGCCGTGCTGCTGGCGGAAAGCCCGCTGGTGGGTACGGAGGAACTGGACCTCCCCGACGGCGGCACGTCCTCCCTTACCGGCGGCATCCACCCGCACCCGAAGGGCGACGCGGAATGGAGGTCCTCGATAGAGAAGGCACTCGCCCTGTGCGGCGGACACCGGGGTCACGCCGCCGCGCTACTGCACGTCAGCGAGGCGACGCTGTACCGCAAGATGAAGAAGTACGGGGTGAAGTGAAATAAAAACGGCGTATCCTGCCCGAATTTCGGTCGGATTTCGTACATTTGTAACCGGTTTGGCTGTTCATGGCAATGGCCGGGCCAAAGACATAGAAGAATAACGGTGACGGACGGTGTCTGTTGCCGATATTATACATAAGTCGCAAGAGTTTCGGACAGAAATCTGGTACATTTCAAGAAACGGAAGCTGTTGCGTGAGGCTTATGCTATACCTTATAGCGTGAGCCCATGCACTTCTGTTTTCGGGCTTACCAGAGCCTCTGTCCGGAGTCGCGTGGGTTTCACGCTTTCGGCTTTTAATACGGAAAGAGGTATGGCAAAGATACAGGTAATCATGGCACTCACCCTCGACGGGTATCTTCCGCCGGCTGGCGGGCAATGGATGGAATGGTTCCGGCACGACCGGGAAGGCCTTCCGCTGTGGCTCAGCCGCTGCACGTTCACGCTTCCTCCCGGTTATCCGCTCATCGACCTGATGTGCGAACTGAAAAGCATGAGCGAGGGCTGCACCTATGTGGCCGAGGTGACAGACGCCGGTCAGGTGGAGCTGCTTCGCGGGCTGTTCCTCTACCGTATGGTGGACGAGCTGGTGGTCTATCTGCTGCCGCAGCTTTCCGGCGGGGGTCTCTCGCCGCTGGCAGACCTGCCCCGTGCCTCGGCATGGACGCTCCGCCAGAGCCGGAGTTTCGGCAACGGCATCTGCCGGCTGGTCTATCGGAAAAAGACGGAATGATTCTCTCAACGGTTCTGTCAGTCCTCTCAAATGAGAGGATTTTATTTTTCCGACTTTCCGAACTTAAAATTTTTATCTGCTTATCTATCAGTATATTACATTGTTTTTCACTTCGTGCGGGCATAACCGGCATACCATTTGGCTTATTCTTTACGGTACGGCAACCGACCGTCATCAACGAACTAAAAAGAATAACCGATATGGATTACCGAACATTGACCAGCGGCGGGCTGCTTCGCCTCGCCAAAGAGAAAGGGATGAGCCTCCCGGAGCAGGAAGCCGCCTATACCGAGTTTTCAGAACAGATATTCGCCGTCTATACGGGCGGCGGCAGCCCCCGCCACCTGCATTTCACGCTCGCCTTTGCGGAAGCGGAACTGTGTGCCGTCAGCCAATATGCCGGCGGGCGTGCCAGCCCCTGCGTGGAAAAGGCGCTGTCGCTGGTGCGCCACCTGCTCGACGGCGTGAAGACCCAAGTGCCGCCACTATCCTCCATTCCCTTCAAAGACGAAAAGAAAGACGACACTCCTGCCGATGCCCTGCTCATGCGGTGGACGGGCAACCTCTCCGACTTCGTGGAGATGGTGTATGGGCTGGACTCGCTGAAGTGCATCAACGGCGGCGAGACGGGCGTGACCGAACTGCTGCTGGGCTTCGGCAAGCTGTTTGGCCTGAAGCTGAAGGACAAGCAATGCTACAACGCCTATGCCGACATCAAGCGGCGTAAGAGCGACAGCCGCACCTATTTCTTCGACAAGGCGGCGGAGAAGCTGAACCGGCGTATGCAGGAGGACGAGGAGCGGGAACGGATGCGGAAAAGATAAATCATTTCATTCATATATTTTCTTTTGAGACCGGGCAAGGGGGCGCGTGAGGCGTCTCCTTGCCTGCTTTTATACGCATCCGTGAAGAAAAGACTATTCCTTGCCTGTTTTCTCCATGAAAAAGATTACTTTTGTAACAATTATCCCCCTTAGATGGAAAAAGCTAAGGCTCGCCACCTTAAAAGGTGGCTCAATTTTATAAAGCATACAGAATGGAAACATATAAGAAACCGCCTTTGAGCTATACGGAACAAGTCGCCCTGTTGCAATCAAGGGGCATGTCTGTTTCGGACATACCACGGGCGGAGAGACTGCTCGCCAACATCAGCTATTACCGGCTCAGTGCCTATATGCTGCCTTATAAGAAAAAGGAGAACGGCACAATCATTGACAACTTCAAGGAAGGCACGACATGGGACATGGTGTATGACCTGTACGTATTCGACCGGAAATTGCGCCTGCTCGTGTTCGATGCCATTGAACGGCTGGAAATCGCCGTCCGGACACAAATCATTTACCAGTTAAGCCACAAATACGGTTCCCATTGGCAAGACAATCCCTCCATATTCAAAGCCCCGGAACGGCGTGTGCTGCGTGACGGTTCAATCGTGACATTCGATGTGTATGCCGAAATCCAGAAACATATCAGCGACCAATTGCACAGCAACCGTGCGGAGGTATTCATCCAGCACTACCGGAACAAATATGACAATCCGGTCAATCCTCCTTCGTGGATGAGTGTGGAAATCATGTATTTCAACCATCTGTCCCGTATCTGTACGGGATTGAAGAATAGAGCGGACATCAACGGTATAGCCGGTTATTTCGGATTGCCTCCCAAGACATTCTGCTCATGGTTGCATACCATGAACTACGTGCGTAACCTGTGCGCCCACCATGCAAGGCTTTGGAACAGGGATATGAGCATCGTTCCTGAAAAACTGCATTTTTCCAAAAATTTGGTATGGATAAGCAATCCGGATACGGTACAGCGTGGCAAGGCATATTATTTTTTCTGTATGTTGGGGTATCTCTTACAAACAGCCAATCCCACTTCCTCGTTCAAAGACAGGCTAAAAGCGTTGGTCAATGAATACAAAAGCGTAGCTCCACTTTCCGCAATGGGCTTTGCCGAGGGTTGGGAAAACGAAAAAATCTGGAAATAGTCATATTTCCGGCTTCATACGCTTGTCGTTCAAGAAAAAATGCCTACCTTTGCATCACAAGATTAACAAGGCAGTTATAAACTAAAAGATAATAAGCCTCCCAGGCGAGCCGCAAGGCAGCATACTTGGGGGGCGTTCTTCATTTATAGCGGCATATTTTCCCAAACACGATGGCGAAAAAGAAAAAGCGGAAACATGGTATAAAGCCAGACTTGCCGATAATCATTGATTACGGCGGCGACTTGGTGTCCGTCTATGACCCGGTATCCGTCATGCCATACAGCGAACCGCCCATTACGGAAAGGACACGCTACAAGAAACTGAACGCGGAACAAAAGGCGGCTTTCAAGTCAATGTTTGTGTCTGCCGTTACCTCCTATTGGAATGAGAACCGGCTGATACCTTTCGGGGAGGATATGGCAGACATCCGGAAATGGATGTTGGAAGCCTTCGCCGAAGAATACGGCATCTTGATGAAGGAAGACAGCGAGTTGAAAAACTATCTGATGACCCTTGTCATTTCCACCCTCAACAAGCTGCTCAAAGCGGAAAAGAAGATACAAGAAAAGGAAAATCCGTAACCCGGTCGTGAATTGAACCGAGCTACGGATTTTCTCTTTTCGCCTATGGCGTACCTATTTGTTCTGCAACAGGTGTTGCAGTTCGGGGTCGGACTGGATGCGCTGCAACTCGTCGGCGACAATCTGCCGCACCTCCGCACGGATGCGGTTGTAGTTCTCCTGAATCATCTCTTTCATGCGGTCGTTGCCGTCGGCATCGGTGAAGTCCGTGATGACGGGGATGGGCTTGTAAGCCTGCTCCTCGCGTTTCACCTTCTCGGCATCCACCACTATCTCACAATGAAAAATCTTCTGCTCGATGCGCTCGTTGAAGTTGTCCGCCACCGCCCCGACGAACATGCCCTGCGTTAGCGTGGAAATCTTGCTCGCCGGGATAAGGCTCTCCATCTGCGTGTTGATGGAGGTGGACTTGTCCTCGCGGTTGATGGTGATGCTCTGCCGCTTCTGCAAGATTTTGCCGAAACGCTCCGAAAGGGTCTTGGCGGTTTCGCCCACCACCTGACCGGAGAAGATGTTGCCCACCGTGTTCATCACTACGGCGGCTTCCTTGTCGCCGTAGTCGCGCTTGAGCTGCGAGAAGTCCTGAAAGCCGAGGCAGACCGCCACCTTGTTGCTTCGGGCGGTGGCGATAAGGTTGTCCAGCCCCTTGAAGTAAATGGTGGGCAGCTCGTCTATGATTACCGCCGACTTCAGCTTGCCCTTCTTGTTGATGAGCTTCACGATGCGTGAATTGTACAGCCCCAACGCCGCACCGTAGATGTTCTGTCGGTCGGGGTTGTTGCCGACACAGAGTATCTTCGGCTCGTCGGGATTGTTGATGTCGAGGGTAAACTCGCTGTCGGACATGACCCAATAGAGCTGCGGGGAAATCATACGGGATAGCGGTATCTTCGCCGACGCAATCTGTCCGGCAAGCTGTTCCATCGCGCCGCCCTGCCATGCGTCCATGAACGGGGAAAGGTAGTTCTCCAGTTCGGGATAGCTGGTGAGAATAGGAAAAACATCCTCGTAACGGCGGTTCAAGAGTTCAATGGCATGGGGAAAGGTGCAATACTTGCCGTCCTTGTAGATGCGCAAAAACCATATCACAGCGGCAAACAGGATAATCGGTGACTCCACAAAGAAGTCGCCCTGTTTTTGCACCCAAGTTTTGTTCAAATTGAGCATTATCGTGTAGGCACTCTCGTAGGCATCGGTAATGTCTTCCATGAAATCGGGGTGAATGGGATTACAGCGGTGCGAGCGGCGCGGGTCGTCAAAGTTTATCACGTAGAATTTCGGCTTGACCTTGTAACAATCGCCATGATTCAGCAGATGGTTATAGGCGATAGTCGAAAGGTCGCTGAATTTGAAATCATAGATATACATTGAATAACCTTTCTCAATCTGTTGCTTGATAAAACTGTTTACCACGGCATACGACTTGCCGCTGCCCGGCGTGCCCAGCACGATGGACGCACGGAACGGGTTTACCACGTTGATGTACCCGTCGTTCCACTTCTTCCTGTAATAGAAGCGTGTGGGCAGGTTCACCGAATACTCGTTCTCGATGAGCCGCGTTTCCTGCTGGAAACTCTCGTTCTCCACGTTGAACACGTCTTCCATGAGGTTGGTGCGCAGAAGGCGGCTCATCCATGTGCCGGACATCAGCAGGCAGACATAGCCCGCCGCAACGGTGGCGGTGTACAATGCCGCGTTTGCTTCTACGGGCAACGGCAGGGACAATATCCACCAGTTCAGAAAGAACAGCGCCAGCCCTGCTGCAAGCACCGTCCAAATCCTTGCCCACGTGATTTTTTCCTCCTTGACCCCCTTCGTGCCCAGACACGAGAGTGCCAGCAGCACCAACGCAAAGAGTTTCGTATAAAGGATGGAGCGGAACAGCCCTGCGGTGCGGTCGAAATTCATCAGTACCCTGTCCACCACGCCGATGTCGATGCCCCACAGCCTTACGGCTTCGTAACAATACCAATAGAGGTGGATGACCACCATTAAAATGCTTACGGCACGCAGAAAATCCATGATTTTCGCCAATGCCCTCAAATCGTCTTCCTGTTGTGACATAAATCTGTTTCTTTTTTAAGTTGATGAAAAAATGGATTACAGCCCCAAACCCTTGCGGCGTTTCTTCCGCCTGCGTTTGAGGTCACGCTCGAAGGCGGCTTCCTGAGCCTGTGCGCCCGATGCATCGCCACCGAGCAGCCCCAAGCCGGTGGAGTGCCCCTCGTCGTGTTCCTCATAGGAACGGATGTCTGCCTGTGGCGTGTCCTCCGTGAAAGTGAACGGTATCGGCGGAGTGCCGGCATACGGCAGGGTGAAATGCTCCTGCAAGGCGTTGGCGGAAAACTCCCTGCCCAAGCGCGAGCCGTTCAGCACGCAGCCCGTGCGGTGGTCGATGAAGGTCGCCCCGTAGATGCGCCCCTCGTCCGTGTGGCGGAACACCACATCCACGCCCTTTGCATGAAGCAGGCCGATGAACTCCTCCTTGCGGTATGTCCGGGCGAGCGCGGCGGCGACGGTCTTGCGTGTCCTATCCGCCAGACGCTTGTCGCGGATCTGCCCTTTGGAAAATTCAAACCTGCGCAGCACAGCTTCATAGCCGACGGACTTCCCGATACGGGATGCCTTGAAAGGATTGCCCACCCTGTTCCCGGCATCGTCGGTGGCGGCATAGACCAGCCCGTGATACTCACGCCCGTCCACGTTGCCACGGGCTTCCTCCACCGTGACATTATAAAGGGAGAGCAGGGCGCGGTATTCGCCCATCGTCTGGAACTTGTAAGCCGCCATGACCGCCTTGGCGGTGTTCGCCACCTGACGCTTCACGTCGCCCTGCGAAGCATCCACTTTCCGCAAGGGGTTGTCATGGCGGTGCTGCCTGCGGTCGGCGGGGTGCAGACCGTACTTGCGTTCCAGTTCGGTGGTGATGCGCTTGCTGCGGCGGTGGATGAAGTCCTTGTTCAGCCGCCTGCCCCGCTCGTCCACATTGACGGAAACGATGTGCAGGTGGTGGCGGTTGATGTCCTCGTGCTTGAAGATAAGATAGGGCTGGTCGCCGTAGCCCAGCTTTTCCAGATACTCCTGCGCAAGCTGTTCCATCTCCATGTCCGTCAGGCGGTCGTCGGGATGCGGATTGAGGGAGATGTGGATGACCTTGTTCCGTGTACGCACGTTCTCCGGCATATAGCGCCGGAAGTCCCCCACGGCACGGGCGATGTCCACCCGTCCGCTGCCGTCGTCGAAGACCTTGTTCACGGCGAGGAGCTTGCCCTCGCCCTCGTTCACCTTCAGTCCGTTGTAGGCGAGTGCGCCGTACAGCGACGTGCCTACATTGATTTTTGCGACCATCTTCCCTCAAACTCTTTGGACAGTTCCATGACTTGGCGCATCAATGCCGCCAGTTCCTTCGTGCATTGCTCCAGCCGGTAGAGCAATGCCATCGCCTTTTTCTCGGAGAAATGGCAACGCAGTTCCTTGACCGTTTGGTTGTAGTTGTTGCCGATGGCACGGTACTGCGCATGAAAGGCGGAGAGCTTCGTGCAGTAGTCGAGCAGAGCCTTGTCCGTGACCAATACCCGGAAGGGCTGCCCGAAGAAGTGCGCCTTCAGGAACACCGCCTTCGCGTACACGCCGGACTTCTCGTACATGGCGAGGAACCTGAGCCATTCCCCGTCGTCAAAACGCACCATCACGCAGTGCGACTTGCGGCTTTCTTTCGGGTGCCGCCCCCACTTGGGGCTTGCAGCCCCGTTCTTGTTCTCGTTCATATTACAATGGATTTAGTGGTGTCACGGCCTAAGCGCAGCTTCCGGCAACCGCACCGCAGGTAGGAAAAACAGGCTTCCCGACTTCGGAGAGGAAGCCCCTCCCCGCAAGGGGCAAGGTCGTTTCGGGAGTAACCCGAAACCCTTTGAGTAACTCAAAGGACACCTTGCTGTGTCTTAGAGGACACAAAAATCCGTAGCAGACGGATTGGGGTAAACCTGTCATTCCCGACTTGACTGGGTATCGGTCGCCCGATACCCTCCGGCTGCCCAAAAGAAGGACGGAGCCGGGGCCTGCGGTACGCGCCGGGAGCATTGCCCTGCCGCTTGGGTGCAAAGGTAGGGGGTAAATCCGGGTCGGAAAGGGGCTGAGGAACGCCACAGGCTACCACATCGGCGCCAAATGCTGCCACGCAAGGGCAAAGGGACATAAGTTCGGCGAAAGTCCCTTTCCTTTGCGGTCGGAATGGCCGGCACGCCTTCCTGCCGTCGGGCTGGCATCCTTGCCCTTCCGCCTGCATCCCTGCCTGCCCTTGTGCCTGCCTGCCGGCACGGGGGCATACAGGCAAGAACGCAACGGGACGGTCGGGATTAAAAGATGTGCAAACGGAGGAAGCGACAGGGAAAGCGGCGGCAAAGGCGGGCGAACAACGCCACAAGCTGCCACATCGGCGCCAAATGCTGCCACGCACCGGCGGAGTGATACAACCTTGGCGAAAGTCCCTTTCCTTTGCAGTCGGAATGGCCGGCACGCCTTCCTGCCGTCGGGCTGGCATCCTTGCCCTCCCGCCTGCCTTCCTGCCTGCCCCCGTGCCTGCCTGCCGGCAGAAAGGCACAAGGGCAGGACAGGATGCCGGACTGCCAGCCTGTTTGCACGGGCGGCTGCCTGCCAGACCATGAGCTGATGTTTAACGATAAATAAAAAAGAAAGCATGAAAAAAGAACCTTTGTTCATCGCCTTCTCCACCCAGAAGGGAGGGGCCGGCAAAACGACACTCACCGTGCTGATGGCGAGTTACCTGTATTACGTGAAGGGGTATGACGTGGCGGTCGTGGACTGCGACTATCCCCAGTTCAGCATCAAGGACATGCGCGAGCGTGACCTGAAGAACATCGAACGCAACCCGTACCTGCGCAAGCTGGCATACGACCAGTTCAAGCGCATTGGCAAACGTGCCTACCCGATCGTGGGCAGCCGACCCGACAATGCGATAGAAACGGTCAAACCTTTCATCGAGTCGGCGACACCGCCCGATTTCATCTTCTTCGACCTGACGGGCACGGTGAACAACCTCGGACTAATCAAGACAGTAGCGACAATGGATTACATCTTCTGCCCGATAGCCGCCGACCGTTTCATCATGGAAAGCTCGCTGAAATATGCAAGCATCATCAACGACACGTTGATCACCACCGGCAAGTCGAACATCAAGGGCATCCGCCTCTTGTGGAACATGGTGGACAAGCGCGAGAAGACCGACCTGTACGACATCTACGACAAGGTGATAGCCGGGATGGGGCTTGAAGTGCTGAACACCAGCCTGCCCGACAGCAAGCGTTTCCGCAAGGAAGGCTCGGAGGAAGGCGACCGCCCGTTTTTCCGCTCCACATTGCTGCCGCCGGACAAGGCGCTGGCGAAAGGAAGCGGCATCGACGCCCTTGCGGAAGAAATACTCGGCATCGTAAAGCGTTGAACCGATGGCGAAGAAACTCGATGTCGATATTGACCCCGGCAAGTTCCTGGACTCGTTCCGTCCGGAGATGCCCGCGCCCGCCGCCCCGGAAGAGGCCGTGACGGAAGGAAATGCCCCGGAGAAAGCGGCAAGCGCGGCGGAGAAGCCGCAGGCAAAGACGAGAAAGGAAGAGGCGAAGAAAGAAGAGGCCTATCTGGAACGCTTCCTATACGCTCCGAGAGTTCCCGTGTGTTCGGGCAAGACCGCTTACATCCGCAAAAGTTACCATGAACGGATACAGCGCATCGTGCAAGTCATCGGGAAAAACGGGCTAACGCTGTCGGTCTATGTGGACCGCGTGCTGGAGCAACACTTCCGCGAGTACGAGGAAGTGATCCGCCGGTTATACCGGAAAAATTACGAGGACATTTATTGATTATTCACCCTTAAAAACGAAAACAAGATGGGATTTTTTAATGCGAGAACAAAGAAAAAGGGGAATGGCTGCCCGGAGGCGGACACTCCCCAAGTGAAGAACCCGGAAGCGGCGGATGTGGTCATCCACATCGTGGACGACGCCCGGACGGAAAAGGCTGCCGGCTTCCTCCGCTACCTGAAGCCCCGGCAGGGGACACACCGCCAGTGCATTTACCTCAGCCGCGAGATGCACGGGAAACTCTCCCGTATCGTGCGGACATTGGGCGTGAACGGCAGTACCATCGGCGGGTATATCGAGAACGTGCTGGAGGAACACCTCCGGACCTACGGGGACGACATCAATGCCCTGATACGCCGTGAATCCTCTCAACCGCTTTAATCATGGCCGAGCTGTTGATTGTGCTGATGATGGCCTTCAACCTGTGGATGGTCATCTACCTGACTTGGGAACGCCGGGAAGACAACAAGGCGGAAGACGGCAAGGGGAAGGACTGCGAAATGAAAGGAATGCCCGACGATATTGTGGGGAAAAGCCGGTTCCGAATGGCGGAAAGGAAGCCACAAGCTGCCACAATGAAGCCAAATGCTGCCACGGATGCCCAAAGTGAAGATGTGGACGAAAAGGACGTTACCTTTGCCGACGAAACACCGGAACGCCATCCTCGCCAAGTGCCCGACGGGGAACTGGACGAGGTGTTTGCAGACAGCCGCGTGTCGGACATGGCAGAATATGACGAGGACGAGGAATATGACGGTGAACCCCATGAGGCGGGAGGATTGACTTTCGAGGACATCGACCTTGCCATGCGGACGGTAAAGAAACCGGCAGCCACAAGGGAGGAACGTCGCCATGCCGGGATGGTGTTCTGCGACATGAAGGGCAACGAGCTGTTCGCGATGATAGAAAAGAGTTCGGAAGCGACCCGCAGGAAGCTGAACGAGCTGATGGACTTCTATATGGACAGCGTTTCCGCCGCCATACGGAAGGAACCGACCCCGATGGCGGTACGGACTACAGTCCCAAACGTGCCGGACAATATTGAGGATTTCAATATCCGTGATTTTGTATAACAAGTAAAACGAAACAATGATGCGAAAAAAGAAAATCGACTACGGCTAAATTTCGGCTTGCCACCGAACCACTAAATCCACAAGCCGGCTTCATCCAAAGCCGCAAGAAGTAAAAACAAGTATCAACCGCCAAAGGGACTATCCAACCCGGAGGCACAAAAAAAGAAACGATTATGACAAAGACATTGAAGAAAAAACAAATCATTCTCGCAGCCCTTCTGCTGGCTGCAAACATCTCAGCGTCCGCACAAGGCAACGGCATGGCGGGCATCAATGAGGCTACCAACCTCGTGACCAGCTATTTCGACCCCGGCACGAAACTCATCTACGCCATCGGAGCGGTCGTCGGGCTTATCGGGGGCATCAAGGTGTACGGCAAGTTCTCGTCGGGCGACCCCGACACCTCGAAGACCGCCGCAAGCTGGTTCGGGGCGTGCATCTTCCTGATTGTGAGCGCGACGATTCTCCGTTCGTTCTTCCTTTAATAAACGGACATTCCCATACATATATAATAAGGTGTAAGGACAATGGCTGAATACCCTATCAACAAGGGCATAGGCCGTCCGGTGGAGTTCAAGGGACTGAAGGCGCAATACCTGTTCATCTTCGCAGGCGGGCTGCTTGCCGCCTTCATCCTCTTTGTCATCCTGTACATGGCAGGCGCGGGCCAGTGGCTCTGCATCGGCTTCGGTGTGGTGTCGGCTTCCGCCACCGTCTGGCTCACGTTCCGGCTGAACGCGAAGTACGGCGAACACGGGCTGATGAAGCTGGGCGCGGCACGGATGCGCCCCCGCCATGTGCTCCACCGCAGACGGGTGTCCAATCTGTTAAGACGAAAAAAGAAAGGAAAAAACGTATGAGAAATGTAATGAAAGCCACCACGCTGGAAAGCCGCTTCCCGCTGCTCTCGGTGGAGCACGGCTGCATCGTCTCGAAGGACGCGGACATTACCGCCGCCTTCGAGGTGGAACTGCCGGAGGTCTATACCGTCACGGCGGAGGAGTACGAGGCCATCCACGCCACGTGGTGCAAGGCGATAAAGGTGCTGCCCGACTACTCGGTGCTGCACAAGCAGGACTGGTACGTGAAGGAGCGGTACCGCCCCGGCACAGGCAGGGAGGGCATGGGCTTCCTCGCCCGCAGCTACGAGATGCACTTCAACGAGCGCCCGTTCCTGCACCACAAGTGCTACCTGTTCCTGACGAAGACGACGAAGGAGCGCATGAGGCAGCAGAGCAACTGGAACACCCTGTGCCGGGGGCACATCGTGCCGAAGGAGATGCAGGACAAGGAAACGGCGGTGAAGTTCATCGAGGCGGTGGAGCAGTTCGCGCGTATCCTGAACGATTCGGGGAACATCCGGCTGCGCCGGCTCTCCGATGACGAGCTTACGGGCACGGAAAAGGAAACGGGCATCATAGGCAGGTACTTCGCGCTCTCGCCGGGCAATGTGGACTGTCTGGAGGACATGGAAATGACGGCAAGGGAGATGCGCATCGGCGACAACCGGCTGTGCCTGCACACCCTGTCGGACACGGAAGACCTGCCCGCTGCGGTGGCGACGGACTGCCGTTACGAGCGGCTCTCCACCGACCGCTCGGACTGCCGCCTGTCGTTCGCCGCTCCCGTGGGCCTGCTGCTTCCCTGCAACCACATCTACAACCAGTACGTGTTCATCGGCAACAGCGACGAGGAACTGCGCCGCTTCGAGAAGACGGCGAGGAACATGCAGTCGCTCTCGCGGTACAGCCGCCAGAACGCCATCAACCGTGAGTGGGTGGAGGAATACCTGAACGAAGCGCACTCACAGGGGCTGAAGTCCGTCCGCGCCCACTTCAACGTGATGGCGTGGAGCGACGACGCGGAGGAGCTGAAACGCATCAAGAACGACGTGGGCAGCCAGCTGGCTTCAATGGGCTGCGTGCCGCGCCACAACACGACGGACTGCCCGACGCTGTTCTGGGCGGGCATCCCCGGCAACGCCGCCGACTTCCCGGCGGAAGAAGCGTTCCACACGTTCATCGGGCAGGCGGTGTGCCTCTTCGCCGGCGAGACCAACTACAAGGACTCGCCCTCCGCCTTCGGCATCCGCATGGCGGACCGTATCAGCGGCAAGCCGCTGCACATCGACATCTCCGACCTGCCGATGAAGCGGGGCGTGACAACGAACAGAAACAAGTTCGTATTGGGCCCTTCGGGAAGCGGCAAGTCATTCTTCATGAACCACCTTGTCAGGCAGTATTACGAACAAGGATCCCACGTGGTGCTGGTCGATACGGGCAACTCCTACCAAGGGCTGTGCGAGATGATACACCGCAAGACCAAAGGAAAGGACGGCATCTACTTCACCTACACGGAGGAAAAGCCCATCTCGTTCAACCCGTTCTACACGGACGACGGGGTGTTTGATGTGGAGAAGAAGGACAGCATCAAGACGCTGCTGCTCACCCTGTGGAAAAGCGAGAACGAACCCGCCACGAAAACGGAGTCGGCGGAACTGGGCAGCGCGGTGAACGCATACATCCTGAAAATCCAGCAGGACAGGAGCATCGCGCCGTCGTTCAACTCGTTCTACGAGTACATGAGGGACGTGTACCGCAAGGAAATGGAGGAACGCTACATCAAGGTGGCGAAGACGGACTTCAACATCGACAACCTCCTGACCACGCTCCGGCAGTATTACAAGGGCGGACGGTACGACTTCCTGCTCAACTCCACGGAGAACATCGACCTGCTGCACAAGCGGTTCGTGGTCTTCGAAATTGATTCGGTGAAGGATAATGCCGAGCTTTTTCCGGTGGTTACGATTATCATCATGGAAGCATTTATCAACAAGATGCGGCGGCTGAAAGGCGTCCGGAAACAGCTCATCGTGGAAGAGGCTTGGAAGGCCCTTTCTTCGGCAAACATGGCTGATTATCTGCGCTATATGTACAAGACGGTCAGAAAATACTTCGGCGAGGCGATTGTGGTGACGCAGGAGGTGGACGACATCATCTCGTCGCCCATCGTGAAGGAGAGCATCATCAACAACTCGGACTGCAAGATACTGCTTGACCAAAGAAAATTTATGAACCGCTTTGACCAGATACAGTCCCTCTTGGGGTTGACGGAAAAGGAGAAGTCGCAGATACTCTCCATCAACCAGTCCAACGACCCGTCAAGGCGGTACAAGGAGGTGTGGATAGGCTTGGGCGGCACGCAGTCGGCGGTGTACGCCACGGAGGTGTCCATGCACGAGTACCTCGCCTACACGACGGAGGAAACGGAGAAGATGGAAGTCCGCGAACTGGCGGAGAAGTTGGGCGGCGACATGGAGGCCGCCATACGGCAGATAGCGGAAAGGCGGAAAGAAGAAAAACAGTAAACAGATTATTCAACGACATTAAAAATTGAAACAGAAAATGAACATTGAACTGACAAAGACACAACGGCTGTTGCTTTGCGGCGGTCTGATTGGCTTGGCATCGCTGATGCTGCAAGCCTGCGAAACGGTAATGAAGGAAAACGAAGACGTCCGCGAGAAGATTTGCGGCAACTGGCAGAGTGCGGAGGCGGGACCCGATGTGCTGGTGTACAAGGAGGGTGAACACTACAAGGTGACGCTGTTTCGGCGGTCGGGCGTGCGCCGCAGGCTGAAGCCGGAAACCTACCTGCTCCAGCGGGAGGAGAACGGCAACCTCTACATGAACACGGGCTTCCGCATCGACGTGGCATACAACGAGGAAACGGACGTGCTGACCTTCTCGCCGAACGGCGACTACATCCGGGTGAACACGGAAGACGCTTCGGACGGCGAAAAGAAGGAAGGACAATGAAAAAGCAATCAATGTACCACTAAATCCAACGTGAATGAGACAGAAACTGAAAATGCCGCTGATAGCGGTCTGCCTGTGCCTCACGGGTGCGGGCACGGCAAACGCCCAGTGGGTGGTGTCCGACCCCGGCAACCTCGCCCAGAGCATCATCAACTCCGCCAAGGAGATGGTGGAGACGGCGGGCACGAAGGCGAACACCCTGAACGGCTTTCTGGAAACCAAGAAGGTTTTTGAGCAGGGCAAGAAGTATTACGACGCCTTGAAATCCGTGCATGACGTGGTAAGAGGCGGCGTGAAGGTGACGAAGAGCATCGGGCTGGTGATGGAAATCTCCGAAATCTACGTGGAAAACTACCAGAAGATGCTCTCGGACGAGAACTATACATCCGATGAGCTTGCCGCCATCTCGTCGGGCTACGCCATGCTGATAGACGAAAGCTCGGACGTGCTGCAAGACCTGAAGAACGTGGTGAACGTCACGGGGATGTCGCTCTCGGACGCGGAACGGCTGGCAATCATCGACAACGCCTACCGCAGCCTGATGAACTACCGCAACCTCGTGCGCTACTACACGGGCAAGACCATCTCGGTGAGCTACCTGCGGGCAAGGAAGAAGAACGACATGGACCGGGTGATGTCGCTGTACGGAACGGCTAACGAAAGGTACTGGTAGGCTATGGGAGAGTTCGACAACCTTCACCAGATACTCCTTTCGCTCTACGACGAGATGATGCCGCTTTGCGCGGACATGACGGGCGTGGCGAAAGGGCTTGCCGGGCTGGGCGCACTGTTCTACGTGGCGATGCGCGTGTGGCAGTCGCTCGCCCGTGCCGAGGCGATAGACGTGTACCCGCTGCTCCGTCCGTTCGCGCTCGGTCTGTGCATCCTGTTCTTCCCGACCATCGTATTGGGCACGATGAACAGCGTGCTGAGTCCCATCGTGCAGGGTGTACACGGGATTCTCGAAGAACAGACCTTCGACATGAACGAGTACCGGGAGCAGAAGGACAAACTGGAATACGAGGCGCTGATGCGCAACCCGGAAACCGCCTACCTCGCCTCGGATGAGGAGTTTGACCGGCAGCTGGACGAACTGGGCTGGTCGCCCTCGGATCTCGTGACGATGACGGGGATGTACATGGACCGGGCGGCGTACAACATCAAGAAAAGCGTGCGTGACTGGTTCCGTGAACTGCTTGAACTGATGTTCGCCGCGGCCGCACTCATCATCGACACGCTCCGGACGTTCTTCCTCGTGGTACTGTCCATACTGGGACCGATAGCCTTCGCCTTCTCCGTGTGGGACGGCTTCCATTCGACGCTCTCAGCATGGTTCAGCCGCTACATACAGATTTACCTCTGGCTTCCGGTGTCCGACCTGTTCAGCACCATACTGGCGAAAATCCAGATACTGATGCTCCGGCAGGACATCGAGCGTATGCAGACCGACCCGAACTTTTCGCTGGACGCGAGCGACGGGGTGTACATCGTGTTCCTTATCATCGGGATAGTCGGCTACTTCACCATACCGACGGTGGCGGGCTGGATTATCCAAGCCGGAGGCGGCATCGGCAGCTACAACAAGAACATCGGGACCGCCGGGGCTTTGGGCGGCAGCGTGGCAGGTGCAGCCGCAGGAAACGTGGCGGGGCGTGCCGGGAAGCTCATCAAGGGAACGGCTGGAAAGGTGTTCAAGAGGTAACAGCCGGAACGGTCGAAGTGGCACTTTGGGGTTGCCTATGTGCCACTCTGACCTCCCCGAAGTGCCACTTCGGAAAAAGGATACCGAAACATGATTTTACAAACAGAAAAAGAAAGACGAAAAGAAAAATGGAATTCAAATCACTAAAGAACATCGAGACGAGTTTCCGGCAGATACGTCTGTTCGGCATCGTCTATACGGCAGCCTGCGCCCTCGTGGTGGTCTGCTCGGTGGTGTGCGCCTTCCGCTTCGCCGAAGCGCAACGGCAGAAGATATACGTCCTCGACGGGGGCAAGAGCCTGATGCTCGCGCTCTCGCAGGACCTGTCGCAGAACCGTCCGGCGGAAGCGAGGGAACACGTGCGCCGTTTCCATGAGCTGTTCTTCACGCTCTCACCGGAGAAAAGCGCGATAGAGCACAACGTGAAGCGTGCCCTGCTCCTGGCGGACAAGAGCGCGTACAACTACTACGCCGACTTCGCCGAAAAGGGCTTCTACAACCGCATCATCGCCGGCAACATCAACCAAGTGCTTCAGGTGGACAGCGTGGTGTGCAATTTCGACCGCTACCCCTACGAGGCGAGGACATACGCAAGACAGATGATTATCCGCGAGAGCAACGTGACGGAACGCACGCTCGTGACCGCCTGCCGCCTGCTCAACGCGAGCCGCTCGGACGACAACCCCAACGGCTTTACCATCGAGGGCTTCACGGTGCTGGAGAACAAGGACATCCGAACCATAGAAAGATGATGCGCGTATGGGAAAGATGAAAACTCTGATTGAAGGCTTGAAAGGTGGGGTACGCAGGAAACTGGAAGCCCTGCCGCCGAAGGCTCGTCTGGGGATAGTCCTTACGGCATTTGCCCTCTTCGCCGTCCTTTGCCTGTACATGACCGTCACCGCCATCACCGGTTTCGGCAAGGGGAACGGGGCAATGGAGATACGGCACATCGAGAAATTGGACCTGCCTGTGCAGGAGAATATGAACCTATATAATAATGTGTATGGAAAAGGAACAGAAGAAGAATGAAACGAAAGAGAAGAAGCCGCTGACCGAACAGCAGCGGCAGCAACGCAGGAAGATGCTGGTCTATCCGCTGATGGGACTGCTGTTCCTGGGCTGCCTATGGCTCATCTTCGCGCCGTCCTCCGAGGACAGGGAGAAGGCGAAGCAGGGTCAGGGATTCAACACGGACATGCCCCTGCCCGAAGACTCGAAAATCATCGGCGACAAGGCGAAAGCCTACGAGCAGTTGCAATTGGAGAACCGGCAGAAGGAACGCCGGGGCATGGTGGGCGACCTGTCCTCGTTCTGGCATGACGGCGCGGAAAAGCCGGACACGGCGGCTGCATCGGACGACTACCGCCTGACGCAGACGGAACCGTCCGAAAATGAGCGTGCCGATAAGCAACAAGCGGGCATACGCACCTCCGCTGCCGCCTACGAGCGGCTGAACACTTCGCTGGGCACGTTCTACGAGCCGCCGAAGGAGGACCGGGAAAAGGAGGAGCTTCGGGAACGCATTGACGAACTGGAAGCCATGCTGATGGCGCAGGAGGGCAAGCCGTCCTCGATGGAGGAACAGGTCGCGCTCTTGGAAAAGTCCTACGAACTGGCGGCGAAGTACCAGAACGGAAAAGGCAATGCCGGGCAGACCGCACAGCCCGAAGGGACGGAAACATCCGCCAAGGCTGACGAAAGGAACATGAAGGCGGAACCGGTAAGCGGGGTGCGTCCGGCGGTGGTGTCCGCCTTGCCGCAGCCCATGACGGACTCGGCTTTTATCGCTGACTACGCAGGTGAACGGAACTACGGTTTCCACACCGCCATCGGCACAGCGGAAGCCTCGGAAAAGAACACCATCGCCGCCTGCGTGCAGGGCGACCAGACCCTCACGGACGGGCAGACGGTGAAGCTCCGGCTGCTGGAGCCGATGCACGTGTCAGGGCGCGTCATTCCCCGGAACACGCTCCTTGTGGGCGCGGCACGGTTGCAGGGCGAAAGGCTCGGCATCGGCATCACCTCGCTGGAACACGGGGGAAGCATCATCCCGGTAGAACTGGAGGTGTACGACAGCGACGGGCAGGCGGGCATCTTCATACCCGGCTCGATGGAGATAGACGCGGCAAAGGAAATCGGGGCGAACATGGGCAGCTCGCTCGGAAGCAGCATCAACATATCGACCGACGCGGGGGCGCAGCTCGCCTCCGATCTGGGTCGCGGGGCGATACAGGGCATCTCGCAGTACATTTCGAAAAGGATGCGCACGGTAAGGGTACATCTGAAATCGGGATACAGGGTGCTGCTGTATCAGGAAAAATAGACAGCAAGAGACGAAAGGAAAAAGAACAATCAAATTTTATCAACCACTAAATCCAACGTAAAAATGAGTATCAGAAAAGTAATGATGATGTTTGCCCTTATGACGGGCATTGTCTGTGCAGGACACGCACAGGAAGTGAAAAACGACAGCACCGCCACCACGAAGGCGGAGGAGCTGAAACTGGTAAAGGACGTCTATCCGCAGACGGAGGAGAACGGCGACCTGTATCACGGACTGACCAGGAAGCTGATGTTTGACCGCATGATACCGCCGCACGGTCTGGAGGTCACGTATGACAAGACGGTGCATATCCTGTTCCCCTCGGCAGTGCGTTATGTGGACTTGGGCTCGCCTAACCTTATCGCGGGCAAGGCTGACGGTGCGGAGAACGTCATCCGCGTGAAGGCGACGGTAAGGAACTTCCGCACGGAGACGAACATGAGCGTCATCACGGAGGACGGGTCCTATTATTCGTTCAACGTGAAATACGCCGATGAACCGCTGCTGCTCAATGTGGAGATGAAGGACTTCATCCATGACGGCAGCACGGTGAACCGCCCGAACAACGCGCAGGAAATCTATCTGAAGGAACTGGGAAGCGAAAGCCCCATGCTGGTGCATCTTATCATGAAGTCGCTGCACAAGGAGAACAAGCGCAAGGTAAAGCACATCGGCTGCAAGCGTTTCGGCATCCAGTATCTGCTGAAAGGGATATATGTCCACAACGACCTGCTGTACCTGCACACGGAGATAAAGAACCAGAGCAACGTGCCGTTTGACGTGGACTACATCACGTTCAAGATTGTGGACAAGAAGGTGGCGAAACGAACCGCCATCCAGGAACAGGTGCTGTTTCCGCTCCGCGCGTACAACTATGCGGTGCGCGTGGCCGGGAAAAAGTCCGAGCGCACGGTGTTCTGCCTGCAGAAGTTCACCATCCCCGACGGCAAGCAGCTGGTGGTGGAGATGAACGAGAAGAACGGCGGGCGTCACCAGACGTTTACCGTGGAGAACGAAGATCTGGTACAGGCTGAAACCATCAACGAACTGCGTGTGCGATGAAAGGGAAGGCGGTGTTTTTGGCAATGCTTCTGTCCGTCCTCTTTGCAGGACGGGCGGAAGCCCAGCGATGCCTGCCGAAGATGCGGGGCATTGAGATGAAAGCCGGAATGACCGGGGCGGACGGCTACTGGCTGGGAGCCTCGCTGTCGAGCTATGCGAGGGGTGGCAACAAATGGGTGTACGGGGCGGAATACCTGCAGACCAATCATCCGTACAGGAGCGTGAATGTTCCCGTGGCACAGTTCACGGCAGAGGGCGGTTTCTACTACAACTTCCTGTCGGATGTGAAAAAGACGGTGTTCTTCTACGCAGGGGCGTCAGCCCTTGCCGGGTACGAGACGGTGAACTGGGGCGAAAAGACGCTGTACGACGGGGCGAGGCTGAACAACGGGGATGCCTTCGTCTATGGCTGCGCCGCCACGCTGGACATGGAGGTGTACCTCGCGGACTTCATCGCGCTGACGGCTTCGCTCAGGGAGCGTTTCCTCTGGGGCGGCAGCATGGGGGTGTGCCATACGGAGTACGGGATAGGTGTCAAGTTCATCATCAACTGACGGATGCCTATGGACATAGAAGGAATGAAACGGTTCCCGATAGAGGACTTCCTCGCCCGGCTGGGGCATCATCCCGTGCAAAGGCGTGCCAATGCCGTCTGGTACAGGTCGCCTTACAGGGAGGAGCATACGCCTTCCTTCAAGGTAAACCCGGAGAAGAACCTCTGGTTTGACTTCGGCGAGGGCAAGGGCGGCAACATCTTCGCCCTTGCCGGGGAGTTCATCAAGACGGGCGACTTCCTCACGCAAGCGAGGTATGTGGCGGAAGTGGCTGGTATGCCGGCACAGGATTATGAGCCGCAAAAAGCCGTTGATACGCGCCGTTCCGACGGGCACAGCTTCGAGGATGTGGAGGTGCTGCCTTTACAGAACCGGGCGTTGCTCCATTACCTGCAAGAGAGGGGCATACCGTCCGCCGTCGCCATTGCGAACTGCAAGGAGATGCGCTACTCCACGCACGGCAAGCGGTATTTCGCCGTGGCTTTCGGCAACGAAGGCGGCGGCTACGAGATACGCAACCCGTTCTTCAAGGGCTGCGTGCCGCCGAAGGACGTGACCCTGTTGTCGGTCGGCTCGACGTCCTGCAACGTGTACGAGGGCTTCATGGACTACCTCTCCGCCCGTGCGCTGGGCATCGGCGGCAAGGAAGACCACCTTGTCCTCAACTCGGTGTCCAACGTGGCGAGGGCGTACCGCCATCTGGACGGTTACGGACAGATAAAGTGCTACCTTGACAATGACGAAGCCGGGCGGCGGACGCTGGGGGCTTTGCTTGCACGTTACGGCGGAAGAGTATCGAACTGCTCCGGCATTTATGACGGGTGCAAGGACTTGAACGAGCACCTGCAAAGGGTGCTTGCCGAAAGGCAGGCTCAAAGCGAGAACGAAAAGAAAAACAAATCCATCAGACTATAACAGATTATGAACATGAATAAATTGAACCAAAAAGCGAAAAGAAACATAGTAAGAACCTTTGCTGCCCTCTGTGTGGGTATGCTCTCCTTCGGCTTCACCGCCTGCGATGATGACTTGGACGTGACGCAAGCCTACCCGTTCACGGTGGAGACCATGCCCGTACCGAAGGAACTGGCGCAGGGCGAAACGGCGGAGATACGCTGCGAGCTGGTGCGTGAGGGTGAGTTTGACGGGGCGGTCTATACCATCCGTTACTTCCAATATGACGGGGAAGGCACGCTGAAACTCGACAACGGTCTGGTATTCCTGCCCAATGACCGCTACCTGCTGGAGAACGAGAAATTCCGCCTGTATTACACCTCGGAGTGCGACGAGTCGCAGAGCCTGACCATCACGGTGGAGGACAATTTCGGCAATGCCTTCGAGTGGGAAGTCGAGTTCAACAACGACTCGGATACGGATGTGGCGGTGTCGGACACCTTGAACGTCAGCCGATGATGCGCAAGGCGTTGCTCCTGCTGCTGGCGGCTGCCCTCTGCGGCAGCCTGCCGGCACAGGATACGGAGGAAACGGCACGGCTGCTGGCGCTGTTCAACAGCCACCCGAAAGCCGACATTGCCGTCGAACTGGTGAAAAAATACGAGGGGCTGCATGACCGTTCCGACTACCCGTATTACGGCTACGGACACCGCAGGCTGCCGAACGAGAAGCTGTCCTACGGCATGACGGAGGCGGAAGCGGAAGCCCTGCTCCGCAAGGATTTGGCGGTGCGTTACAGGCTGTTCCGCAAGTATGGAAAAGACGCCTTGCTCCTGACCGTCCTGAGCTATAACGTGGGGCAAGGGGTGCTGCTCGGTCATGGTGGGCATCCGAAAAGCGGGCTTGTCCGCAAGCTGGAAGCCGGGAACAGGGACATTTACCGTGAATACACAGCCTACTGCCGGTACAAGGGCAAAACCGTCCGCTCGATAGAGCGGCGGCGCAAAATGGAGTTCCTGCTGCTATATGAGCCGTGAGGCTATGGGATAAAAAAGAACCGATGAAGCAATTTCATCGGTTCTTTTTCCTTGGTATGCTCGGCATGAGTATTAGCTAACGGGTGCAAGTCCCTAATGAGCCCTAATAGCGGGAATCATACAGCCCAAAGCAAGGGTGTCCATCGCGAGTTGGAATCTGAAAGAAGCTTGCGGCAAACATCTGGTCTGACGAACAGAAACTTCATATAAGGCATATGACCGTGGGTAAGGTTGCCAAACAAACTAAAGCCCAGTAGCTATTCGGAACGGTTGGTGTAAATGGAGCAGACATAAGATGGAAAGTTAATACCCTTATCCGAGGAGGTCTCACGGACATATGGTGAAGATGAATCATTCGAAGTACCATGATGGAGTAAAGCTTGCCGTGAGAAGTCAGCAGAGGTCGTAGTACCCAAGGCATGTATGCCTATAGGGAAGGACCGAACTTTATTTAAACGACAGCACTGAAAACTACCGTTTGTTGGAATGAATGCATAAAACCAAGACAGAAGTATTGGGCCGCCTTTAAAGAGATAGGACGGAATCCGAAGGGTATAAAGGAGCGCAGACCTACAAATGGATGGTTGAAGATGATGTCGTGGAAGTGTCTTTCGAAGTATTCGAAAGGCATCCATAGTAAAGAACCGCCACGTGCGGAACCGCATGCGTGGTGGTGTGAGAGGTCGGAAAACGAAGTAGGAAGAAAACTACTTCGTTTTCCTCCTACTCGATTATGGCATTTATGGTATCACATTCGGTATGACACCTTGTTTGATGGTCTTACCGTTCCTGCAAAGTTCAATGACACCCGGACTAAATCCCATGTCTGCCAAAGCGACACATCGGATATAGTCCTCGTATTCCTTGCCGCTGAAATTCTTGCCTGTCAGATTATTGAAGAACATAGGGATGCTTCTCCCGTCCTCGCTGTATAACACGGTCTTGCCGTTCTGTCTGATTTCGTCCATATCATGTAATTATTTTTATGATACCTATTTATCGAAGATGGGAACAAAAGGGCTTTTTGCTACTTTTGAGCCGCCTCCTGCTCACCGTCAAAAGTAGCGGGCGGCAAACTCCGCCACCCGCCGAAGGGTCAGAAACGGATGTATAGTCCCGTTACCTGCGTGAATATGTCTTGTAACATATCAAAATACACTCCCTCGTACTTGGCAATCTCCTTGACCTTGATGTCGAAGTGCTTAGTCATGGACTGGCGGTAGAAATACATGGTGTATGTATCTGTATCCTCGTCCAATATCACTTTCAAGCGGTTGGCGGAAGTCTTGTTCCTCGCAAGGCTCATTTGCAGCCCGTTCCGCAAGCCTATGAAATCCTTGCTGCCCGTCATGGCGGCAAACCTGCGTCCGCCCATCTGTTCTAAAATCGTCTTTGCTATCATCGTTTATATTTAAGTTGTCCTTTGTTAAGGGTGGCTTTTGCCACCCCGATTTTTTATTTGAAGTTCATCCGCTGGCGGATATTTTCAAGGGTACGCTCGGCAATGGGGCGTGTATCTTTTGTCCATAGGTCATAGTCATGCACGGATACTCCCACGCTCCGCAGGTCACGGATATAGCCGGACACATAATCTCCCGAAGGGAGGTAAACGAACTGCAACCATGCGTCCTTGCCGTCTGTCAGTATAAAATAGTATTTCATGATGCTTTTTCTTTTAATGGTAAGTGTGGGCGGTGGTGTTCACCGCCACGCACTCAAAATTCTCTCATATCAGCGATAGTCGTACAGTGTGTGAGCCATTCCTTTACGCAGGGCATGTTGTATTCGGAAGTGATGACTGCCGTATGCTCGTTTATTTGCGTAAACCTCGTACTTTCATAGTCCTCCACCCATCCTTTGAGGGTGTCAGTTCCCCATGCGTCCGCATCGGAAAACATATTGTCCAATACCTTGATTGGGTCGCTGAACGTAACTATCAGCGTATCATAGCCTGCTGTCATAGCCTGTCCTCCTTCGCTTTAATCCATTCGTCACGCAGCCGCCTGCACTCGTCCAAAGTGGGTTTCACGCAGGAGAACAACTCTCCGTCTGTATGGCGATAGTCGTATTGCACGAAAGTGCGCCTTTTCCTACCGATACTCATTTGGAAACTCTCGTATTTCTCCGTTCCTGCCGTTTGGCAGGTGCTTACTCCGTTAATGGTCATTCTCGTTGTCATAGCCTTATCAATTAAAATTCAACAATCAGTAATCTGTTCTCCAAACATTGGTCGGGGTCGGATGCCTTTTTCTGCGTCACCCATAAATGGTGTGCGCCATATCCAAAGGCGAAAAGAGCATTGAAAAGTTCCTTTCGGGCGAATACCTCCATTACACCCCTTACATCCTGCTCATTCTTTGTCAGTACAAGCGTGTTCAACAATTCGATAAACATTTCGGGCAGTTCTTCGTGCCATCCAAAAACCATATTTTCTATTTTCACTTCCATATCTGTATTTATTAGGTTGTTATACAATCATGCCGCTTTCATCCGCTGCCGTATCTGCTCGGCATTGTCCTCCACCAATTTGATGATACGGTCGTGGTATTCGGTGTTGGAGTTGCATACGCCACGGCTCTGCACCACTTTCAACGTCTGCAAGTCCACTTCCACCGTTTCGATGCGTTCTCCGTCAATTCGTGCGGACAGTATCAGCGAATTTTCATCATTGTAGTAAGCGTTGGTATAGACGCAATGGTGCATGGCTTTCCCTTCCTCGTAAAACTCATCCACGCTTTGCAATACCTTTACAATGATTAGTCCGTCCGTCAGTACAAGGTTGAGGAAAGCGGCTTTCTTTCGGATATACTCGTCTTTCTCTTTCACCATATCCTCCAAACGTTTCCGCTCACGCTCCAACCGCTCGGCTTCCATTGCAATGCGCTGTTGCTCCCGTTCACGCTCCAATTGGGCTTGTCTTTTCTCCATATATAGGTCGTGGGCTGCCTTGAGGTCGGTCGGGCAGATGAAATGGGGGTTGCGCAGGTCTTTCCCCAATTTCTCCAACAGATATACAAGGTCGCACCACAATGATAGGTCGGTTATGGCATATTTGTTCCGCATGGCTATCTTGTACGAGTGCCAACATCTGTCAAGTGCTTGCGGTTTGGAGAGAAAATAGCGCAAATGCTCGATATTGCCCGACTTCATCAGGGTTTCCGCACGGCTGTCCGAAAGCAATGCAGGGATGAGCTTGGTCGGCACAATGCCATGAAAGTCACCCTTGAAACCGTTTCTGCGTAACGTGTCCGTCACCTTGAATTTAGGGTATATCGGAGAATGGGCGATGTGGTCGTAGGCGATGTTGTCCTGCCGGATAGCCATAGGAGAGGCAAAAGAGAAAAGGTCAAGATACCTGCCCCAAATCCGCTGTTTGCCGACAACCGCCGTGCGTCCTTCCTTGTTCCACCAGTACTGACCGATTTCAAGTACATAGGGGTCAGCCTTGCAACCTTTCTCCATCTCCACGAAAAGGAGGTACATACGCAGCACTTGGTATTCCCCACACGTGGTAAGAACGGTGAAGTATTGTTTCTGCTGCACTTTGCGGACATAACTTGTTACCACTTCCAGCCTTGCCCCACATTCGGGGCAAGTGTAGTATTTTGTCTGTTTGTCCATAATCCAGCTATGACCGCAGTCCATGCAGGTGGTGCGTCCTTTGGGCAAACGGTGGGCGTAATGGTCAATGCACTCACGGAAAGCCCAATTCATCTGTGCTTTGGTTATGGGGCGGAGTTTCTTGCTCTGTGCAAGTACCGCTTTCTCGAATTTGTTTCTCGGTTTCATAGGTTCAGAATAATGAGAGTTCAACTTGTTGTGCGTTTGTTTTTTGGCTTGCCTTAGCCTTGTTTCGGTTCTGCAACTTGCGCAATTCCTCGGCTTGGTATTGGCGGATGGCTTGCTGCCGTGCTTCCGCCTTTTCCTCGTCAGTCAGTTCTACCGTATGGTTCACGACTACTTGGCATTGCAGTGGCTTGCCCACTTCAATGTCGTCCTCGTCATAGTAGTGGACGGCTTGGGAATAGATTTCACCGTCCGTAAAGCCGTTGCAGCCGCTTTTCTGTACCCAATTGAGGATATAGGTCACGCAATCCTCTATGTTCTTGTTCGGCTTGTTGTAATTTGCTGCAAACAGTTTGTCCTCCGCTGCACGGTTGTCCAGATAGGCTTGGATTGTACGCTTGAAATGGTCTGTTGTCTTGTTCATATCGTCAGATTTTAGATGTTGTCATTCGTGTAAAGTATGTCGCAGTCCTCCACTTCGGCTGGAAGTCCGAAAAGGGGATAACGTGAGAAATAGGGCTGTGTGTTGCCTTCTTCGTCCGTAAGGGGTGAGACAATCTGCACTTTCCACTTGCTCAACCATTCGTCAATCATGCGGATTTCCTCGTCCGTCAGTCCCGTCATGTCACCGTTGATGATGTACCCTAAACTCCATGTGGGTATCTTTTCCGTTGTCTTGTTCATAAGGTTCTCTTTTGATTGGTTGTCAAATGGTTTCTTTCAAAATCTCTCTCCAATAGATTGGCTCTACCTCGCTTAAAAGAAAGTCAATGAAGTCCTTTCTTGCATCCTTGCACAACTCCTTGTATATTTCTCGGAATGTGCCGAAATTGCCGTTAATGTACGTTTCCACCATATACTCAAAGATGTTGTCCACCTCGTAAAACCTGCATTGCTGCGCTGCCGTCTTGCTGTTTCTTTTCGCCATATCCTTATGAATTAAAGGGTTAATAACCAAATGAATGTCCAAATAATTGTCACTATTGAAAGTAGTGCGGTGAGGATGCCGAACATGAAGTTCAACACGCCCAATAGGATTTCCCCTGCGATGCCTACCGCCAAACCTCCTGCGCAAAGGGTAATGCCCCATGCCGCTCTCGCTACTGCGGACAATACTTTCCGCAAAGCCTTTCCGATGTCGTTCAATGTCATTCTCATATCGTCCAATTTTTAAGTTGTTCTTACTTGTCTTGCTCGGATGGGGAGGTCGGGTCGAGTCCTTTTTCTTTTCGCCTCTCCGTATGTCCGATGTTTCCTTGTGACGTCTTCCGACCGCGCATCGGTCGTTTTCGTTTCTGGGGCCATGCAAAGGTTAGGGAGTAGGTTCAGCAAATTTTTTCGACAGAATACTACCTGAGCCTGCGAAGTGTGGAGATTGTGGCTAAAAAATTTGTGTTCCTAATCCCGTCTTTACCTTTGCCCCTGCAACGAAAATGACCCACTGATGCCGTCTGGAATGGCGGCATGGGAATATCGGCATACTTGCTGGAGAGGCGGGAAGGAAAAGGGGGGAGCATAGAGGATGGCGCAACGCGCCACGGGGAAGTTCAAAGGGCGGCGCAACGGACAAGGGGAAAGCCCCGCTTTCCTGCCGCCGTGACAGAAGTCCTGCAACCGTCATTGTCATGCGTGCATGGCTTGCGGTTGCAAGTTTTCTGCCGACGGCACATGTCTTCAAACGGTCTTGTCTGCCATGCCCGGTTTGGCAAAAGCATGGCAAGACGGTTTGAGGACAGGGAAGACATGACAGCCGGAAATAGTCGCAGGTGCAGATTCACGCTTGCCGTGCCCTGCATCCGGCGGCATTTCGGCTGCTAAAAGAAGACGAGAAAAAGAAAATGGATAAAACGGACTTGTCCGTTCTGCACAAGCATATAAAAGAAGTGCCCACGACGAGGGCTGTGTCACTTGTGACATTGTGGTCGTCGTGGGCTTTTCTTTGCTTGTGCCGTTTCTGAAAGCGGCTTCTACGCAACAAGTCGGAAGTGGCTTTCAGAAGGGGTGAAAATAACAAGGGAATGAAATCGTGAATGAAAAAAAGTTTTAGGAAATTCGTGAAAACGGGTAAAGTTTTGTACCTTTGCAAAAGTAAGAAAGTTCTTTCGTTTAATGCAAAATAAGGAAGAATATAGAAGTTCGCTGGTTTCTAAACCGTTAACAAGTCTATTTCGCTTCAGTCTTAATCACTTCATATTTAGATAGATATAATTTTTATTATGTCTTGCCACATGATAGGTCAAACGCACCTTGAAGCCGCATTGTCTGCCTATATCTTTGAGTATTTTGTTACAACTGCCGTTACTCGGAACGGGGAAAACATGACCGTTCCGAGCCAGCCCCTTGTATTTCTCTATGATACGTTTGGGAACGTCCAAAAGACGGATGTTCGAT
>ERZ1673736.440-NODE-440-length-66274-cov-5.633398_pt1 | contig 66274 bp, 54 predicted proteins | sample MGYA00580212_ERZ1673736 | MGnify/ENA primary metagenome ERZ1673736 (study PRJEB41218, sample SAMN15661752) | gut metagenome | host: Homo sapiens | place: Canada: London | collected 2015-08-20/2019-03-30 | study: EMG produced TPA metagenomics assembly of...
GAGGTCCACGAGCAGGATGGCCGGGCCCTCCCACGGCTCGAGCGGCATGGCGTAGCCGCCGCCGCTGGCGGGCCGTTCGGGATCGGTCTGTGGTGAATAGGATCGCATTGCGCGAATAAGTCTACCATGCCCTGTCCGGGCGTAATGAACTTGTGCTAGGATATTCATTCCTTGCCTCGAGCCACGAGGCAACATGCGGGGAGGGAGAGACATGACGATGACGCAGCGAGACACCGACGCGCTTCCCAGCGTACGAGCCTGCGTGACCGCGCTGCCCGAGCAGCTGCTGTCTCCTCCCTACGAGATGCGCTCGGAGATGAACTGGATCGACTTCTCGGGCACGGCGAACCCCTTGGGCACGCCCCCTTCTTTCATCCGCGCTATGGAGACCGCGCTCGCCGCCGGCGAGCTGAACTACCCGCCCGACCGCGAGGCTCACGCCCTGCGCAGCGTGCTGGCCCGCAAGTTCGGATTGTCCGTGGAATCGTTTCTCGTGGGCTCCACCGTGGGCGACATGGTGCGCGCCGTAGCCCAGACCTACCAGCCCTGCACCGTGGGTGTGGCCGTTCCCGGCCCTGTGGAGTACGCGCTGGCCGCAGGAAATGCCGGGCATCGCGTGGTTGAGATCGCCAGCCCCGCCGGCTTCACCGTGCCCGATCCGGCCGCGGCCGAGCGCCACGGCATCGTGTTCGACGCCGCCGTGCTGGCGAACCCGGGCTACCCCACCAGCCGCCTGCTGCCGAAGCCGACGCTGCTTGCCTACCTCGACGCCTGCACCTGGGTGGTGGTTGACGAGCGGTCCATCGAGCTCACGCTGGGCGGCGAGAGCATGGTATCCCTCGTGAACGAGCACCGCAACCTCGTGGTGGTGCGCTCGCTGTGCGAGCCGTTCGCCATGCCGGGCATCCCCATCAGCTACTGCATCGCGCATCCCGACACCATCGCGCAGATCACGCGCTTTTACGACAGCTCGTGCGTGCCGATGTTCGCCGAGGTGATCGGCGAGCTGGCGCTCACGGAGACCGAGCACCTCGAGCGCACGCGCGAGTTCTTGGACTCCGAGATCCCCTGGCTGCAGTGCATGCTCAACCTCATCCCCGGCATCGACATCTTCCCCGCCGAGGCGAACTACGTCATGTGCACGTTCGACGCCGGCCCCGACCTGGCGCTAGGGGTGGCGAACACCGACGAGCTGGCCCAGCGCCTGCAATTGGCCGGGTTCCTCGTGCGCAAGCTGGAAGGAACTCCCGCGCTCGAGGACAGCCGCTACTTCTGCGTTGCCGTGCGCACGCGCGAGGACAACGAGAAGCTGGTGGCGGCCCTGCGCGAGATCGTCGTGGGCTGCTAGGGCGCAGCTCGCCTTGACACACACCGCCTGCGCTCAGGATGACAGTCGGGGCCTACTTCACCTCGTAGCCCGCCTCTACGATCGCGGCGGCCAGCACGTCTTCCGGCACGTCGTGCGCAAGCTTCGCAGTGGCGGTGCCGGCATCGAGATCGACGACGGCCTCTTTCACGCCCGCCACGCCTTCCAGCGCCCTCTTCACGTGGGCGACGCAGTGCTGGCACATCATGCCTTCGACGTTCAGGGTCTTCTCCATGGTACTCTCCTTTTCGTTGGGGTTGTCGGACTCGGTGCTGTCGATGGGCGCGGACGCGGGGGCGTCCGACGGTGCCGCAGGGAGGTCGGGCTTCCAGCCGCGCAGGCGCAGGGCGTTCGTCACCACGCACACCGAGCTCAGGCTCATGGCGGCCGCAGCGATCATGGGGTTGAGGTTCAGGCCCATGAACGACAGCGCGCCGGCGGCCACAGGAATGCACACGGCGTTGTACACGAGCGCCCAGAACAGGTTCTGCTTGATGTTGCGCAGCGTCGCGCGCGAAAGCTGGATGGAGACGGGCACGTCTAAAAGGTCGCTTCGCATGAGCACGATGTCGGCGCTCTCGATGGCCACGTCGGTGCCGGCTCCGATGGCGATGCCGACGTCGGCGCGCGCGAGCGCGGGGGCGTCGTTGATGCCGTCGCCCACCATGGCCACGCGTCCTTGCTCAGCCAAGCGGCGGATCTCGCGCTCCTTGCCGTCCGGCAGCACGCCGGCGATGACCTCGTCGGCGCCCACCTTGCGCTGGATGGCGGCGGCCGTGCGCTCGTTGTCGCCGGTCAGCATCACCGTGCGGATGCCCATGCCCTTCAGCACGGCCAAGGCGGCGGCGCTCGAGGGCTTCACCGTGTCGGCCACGGCGACGATGCCCAGAAGCTCGCCGTCCTGGGCGAAGAACAAGGGCGTCTTGCCCTCGTCGGCCAGCCGCCGGGCGGCCTCGGCGAACGTGCCCGTCTCGATGCCGCGGGCCTCCATCATGCGCAGGTTGCCGGCGAGCGAGGGGTGGTCGTCCACGAGCGCGGCGACGCCTTCGCCGGGAATCTGCCTGAAGTCCTCCACCAGCAGCGGATACACCTTTCGCTCGCGGGCGTAGGCGCACACGGCACGCGCGAGCGGGTGCTCGGAGCGGCCTTCGACGGACACCGCCAGCTCCAGCAGCCGCTCCTCGCTCGCGCCCGGCGCGGCCAGCACGTCGGTGACGCTCGGCGCGCCCTCGGTCACCGTGCCGGTCTTGTCCAGCACCACGGTGCGCACGTCGTGGGCGGTTTCCAGCGCCTCGGCCGACTTGATGAGGATGCCGTTGGTCGCCCCGCGCCCCGTGCCCACCATGATGGCCGTGGGCGTGGCCAGGCCGAGCGCGCACGGGCACGAGATGACCAGCACGCTGATGGCGTGCGACAGCGCGATCTCCAGCGTCGCCCCGCCGAACATCCACACGGCGAACGTGACCACGGCGATGACGATGACCACGGGCACGAACACGCCCGATATCTTGTCGGCTATCTTCTCGATGGGAGCCTTCGTGGAGGTGGCCTCGTCCACGAGCCGGATGATGCCGGCCAGCGCAGTGTCGTCGCCCACGCGGTCGGCGCGCATAGTGAACCATCCGGTGCTGTTCAGGGTGGCGCCGGTCACGCGGTCGCCCGGGCGCTTGTCCACCGGCACGCTCTCGCCGGTGATCACCGACTCGTCCAGCGTGCCCGAGCCTTCCAGCAGCGTGCCGTCCACGGGCACGCCCTCGCCCGCGCGCACCGCCAGCACGTCGCCGACGCGCACGGCCTCCACGGGCACGCGCTCCTCGACGCCGTCCGCAAGGCGCACGGCCTCCTTCGGCGCGAGGTCCACGAGCTTGGCGATGGCGTCGGTGGTCTTGCCCTTTGCGCGCGCCTCGAAGTACTTGCCCAGCGTGATGAGCGTGAGGATCATGGCCGCCGACTCGAAGTACAGGTCCATGGCCGCCATATGCGCGGCGTGCAGGTCGCCCGCGCCCAACGCGATGCCGATCTTGTAGATGGCGTAGATGCCGTACGCCGAGGCCGCCGTCGAGCCCAACGCGATGAGCGAGTCCATGTTCGGCGCGCCGTGGACGAGCGTCTTGAAGCCCACGCAGAAGAATTTGAAGTTGACGAACACGACGGGCAAGAGCAGCAGGAACTGCGTGAACGCGAACGTGAGCACGTTCTCGTCCCCCAGGAAGAACCCGGGCAGCGGCCAGCCGAACATGTGTCCCATCGACAGGTAGAACAACGGGATCGTGAACGCGGCCGACACGATGAGGCGCATGCGAACATGTTTGGCCTCGGCGGCCGCGTCGGTCACGGGGCGCGCCTGGGCCGCACGGCTTCCCGCGCCCTGCCCGCCGCCGTTCGCGACCGCCGGGACGCGCGCGGAGGCGCCGTAGCCCGCCTTGTCGACCGCGGCCTCGACGGCGGCCGTCACGGCCGACGGTTCCACGCCGTCGTCGAACGAGATGTCCATGCTGTTCTTCAGCAGGTTCACGGCCACGTCGGCCACGCCCGGCACGGCCCGCGTCGCCTTCTCCACGCGCGCGGAGCACGCCGCGCACGTCATGCCGGTGACATCGAACGTTTGCTTCACTTCTTACTCCTTCGCAGCCGCTCTCCCTTTCGCGCGAACGGTTGTTTCACGTGAAATATCCGCGACAAACGGACGAACGGCCTTGTCTTTCAGCGCGGGTTAGCGCGAGAACTTCTTCAACAGGTTCATGACCTCGTCGATGATCTCCACATTGCCGCGTTCGATCTGTTCGACCACGCACGTTTCCAGGTGGTTGCGCAGCACTACGGCGGAAATGCTGTGAACCGCGCTTTCCGCGGCCGCCAGCTGCGTGAGCACGTCGGCGCAGTAGCGGTTGTCGTCGATCATCGTCTTCACGCCGCCCAGCTGCCCGATCACGCGGTTCAAGCGACGGTGGAGGTCGGCCTGCAGCTCTTCCGAGCGCGGCGTCTCCTTACGGTGGCAGCAGCACGTCGGCGCGGGGCGCGACGAGATGGCGGCGTTTTCAGCTTGCGCGTGATTCTCGGTCATGATGATTCCTTCCTTCTATACCCCATGAGGGTATCCAAGCGCGAGTATATACCCCTTAAGGGTATTGTCAACCCCTTCGTCCGCGAGCGCTTGAACGGCGGGAGCGACGACACGCGTTACGGCGGGCCGCGCCGGCGACGTCGCGGAGGCGGCTCGCCCGCGCTGCAGCCAATGCGAAAGGTAGCGGCGCAGCCGAGCCGGAACGCGGCCGTCACGCGAAGGACACCGCACGGTAGCCCCGCATCGTCGTGCGAACCGCTACACTGGATGCGAGCGGAAACGCGAGGAAGGAGCCGTTGATGTGCCGCCGTTTCATACCGATCGACTGCGACGAAGTCGCCCGCATCGCTGCGGAGATAGAGCGCGACCTGGCCGCGCACGCGGACGAGCTGGCTTCGCTCGACCCGATCGAGGCCTATGAGGACTTCCTCTTCTTCCCCGAATCCGCGCAGCCGGACCGCGCCGAGCAGCGAGCGGAACGCGAAGAGGCGCCTGTGCAGCTCTCGCTGCTCGACGGCGAATCGGACGAGCCGGCAGAAGCCCGCGGGACGGGCGCGCCGTCCCGCGCGAGCCGCCCCGAAGCGCTCCCCTCGTCGGTGGTACCGCTCATCGTGGCCTCAGGCGACGGATGCGGCCTCGCGGTGGCGCACATGGCCTGGGGATACGAGGTTCCTTGGAAGAACGGACCCGTGTTCAACACGCGCATCGAGACGGCTCTGCGCAGCGAGGGCAGCATGTGGGCCGAGTCCTTCGCACGTCGTCGCTGCCTGGTGCCTGCTCGGGGCTTCTACGAATCGCATGCGACCGAGACGGTGCCGAGCGAGCGCACCGGGCGCCCCGTGAAGCGCCAGTACGCCTTCGCAGCGCCCGACGGCGCGCCGCTCTTGCTGACGGGCGTGCACGATCGCGGACGATTCTCGCTCGTCACCACCGAGCCGAACGCCGCCGTGTCCCCCGTCCACAACCGCATGCCGCTCGCGCTGGGACCGGGCGAGGCCGCCCTATGGCTGCGCGGCGTCTACGAGCCGCTGCTCGACCGAAGCGCCGTGCGGCTGACCGCGCGTCCCGAGCGTTGAGCCGGCAAAAGCTTCGACGCCGGAGCGGCGACGGAGCCGACATCCCTCGGCATCGCGACGCGTAGATGTTTCACGTGAAACATCCGTGCGTGTTTTCCATTCGACGAACGATGTTCGATGGAACCCTTCGCTCGAAGCCGCCCAGTCCCGAGCATCTCCGTGCAGCCGGTTAGACGTGTAATGGAAAAAACATATCGAATTCGGAAGAAAGCCGCGAGCTTCGCGGGGATGAACGGGCGCAATCCCACGGCTTCCCTTCTGCGATCGGGCACTATGCGGAAAGGCAGCTTGCGCTGCGCCTTCGAACCCCTTGCGAACTTCCGAATCCGATGCTTTTTCGCCACCGACGTTGCTTTCGGACGCGTGCGCCGCCTCGTAGCGCGCTACTTCCCGCGCTCGGAAAGGAACAGCCCTGCTATAGTAAGCAGGACTCCGGCGACGACCGGCGGGGTGAGCGGGTCGCCCAGCACGGCGGCCGAGGCCAGCACGGTGAGCGCCGGCACGAGGTAGATGTACAGGCTCGTCTTCACCGGCCCCAGCTCCTTCACCGCCATGTTCCACGTCACGAAGCACAGCGCGCTCGCGCCCAGCCCCAAGAACACGAGGTTGCCCCACATCTCGGGCGCGGCGAGCGAGCCCCAATCGGGCGAAAAGCCCAGAAGCGGCAGCGCGGGAAGCATGAACGCGAGACCCCAGGCGAACGTGCGGCGCGTGACGAGGATGCTGTCGTAGCCGAACGTCGAGAGCTTCTTCGTCACGATGGAGTACACGGCCCACGTGCCCGCCGCCGCCAAGGCCAGCGCCACGCCGATGAGCCCCGCCTGCCCCAGCCCGCCTTCTGCGACAAGGCCGCCCGACGCGCCGCCCGCGAAGCTGACCAGGCACACGCCCGCCATGGCCACCGCGAAGCCGACGAAGAACGGCGCGCGCAGGCGCTCTTTCAGCACGACAGCCGACGCGACGCCGGTGAACAGCGGCGCCGCGGCCACCACCACGCCCACGATGGAGGCCGTGGTGAACGTGAGCGCGATGTTCTCCAGCAGGTAGTACACCGTCACGCCGGTAGCGCCCGCCAGCATGAACCACCGCTCCTCCTTGAAGCCCCGGACGTGCAGGATGCGCGGGCGCAGGAGCGCGAGCGCGACGAACCCGATGACGAAGCGGAAGAACAGGATCTCGATGGGTGCGAGGTGCACGAGCAGCACCTTCGTGGATACGAACGTGACCGCCCACACCACCACGGTGACCAACGCCAGCGCATGCCCGCGCACGGCGGGGCGGCGCTGATCCGCCGGCGCCCCCTCTATGGCCTCGCTTGTTTGAACCGCCATCTCGCTATCCTTCCCGCACCCGCGTGCGCGCCGCCGTTCGGTAGCTGCCGGGGGTGATGCCGTAGAACGATTTGTACACGCGCCCCATGTGCGCCTGATCGGCGAACCCAGACCGCGCGGCGACCTCGGCCGGATCGACGCCCGCCGCCAGCAGGTCGCGAGCACGGTTCGCGCGCACCGCCTGCAGGTAGCGATGCGGCGTGAGGCCCGTCTCCTCGGAGAACACGCGGATGAGGTGGTAGCGCGACACGCCCGCGCAGCACGCGAGGTCGTCGAGAGTGATGCACGAGGCGAACCGTTCTTCGAGGTACGCCCGCGCCCGCGCCACGTTCGCCGCGGAGGGGGCCTCGGGCGCCGGGGGCTCGGCCGCCTCGCTCTCGCAATACCGCGCCGTCTGCGCGAGGAGGGCCCAAAGCGCTTCTTCCTCCTCGAGCGGGTCATGCGCGGAATCGGTCCGGGCGAACGCGTACAGCCGGTCCATGCACGCCGAAAGGGCCGCGTCGCGCACCACCACGGACTTGAAGCGGCAAGCGGGGCCGCCGTCGGGCAGGGACGCGGCGCCGATACCGTGCGATTCGGCGAACGCCTGCGCGAACAGGCCGACGGGCACGACCACGCTGCGGTACATGAGCGGCGCGTCGTCCAAAGGCTTGCAGCCGTGCACCTCGCCGGAGCCGAACAGCACGAAGTCCTCGGGCCCCAGATCGTGCACCTCGCCACGGCACGTCATGCGCCGCCGCCCTCCCACCATCTGGCCGATGGTCCAGAAATCGTGGAAATGGAGCGGGAACGGCTGCACGATGCCCTCGAGCGTGACGAACTCCACGCCCGGGCACGGCCCGAACGGCGCGATGCGCCGGTTCTCGGCGCCCATGTCGGGGTCGGCCAGCCGCGCGCCGCGCACGTCGGGGCGCGCGCTCCAAGATTCGATCGTCTCCATCCAAAACCTTTCGTCCAAGCAGGAGACGATACCACGAACCGCACCGAGCCGCTTGTACGAAATTGCGGGCGGAAGCCGTCGGTGGCGAAGGATCCGCGAAGTCGGCCGAACGGCCGACTTCGTCCGCGAGATGCAGAAGAAAAGCCGCTAACCCTTGATGATCTTGATCTTCTGCGACGCGGCACTTGTAGTTTTAAGAAAGGGTTCGTGGAGATACAGACGATATTTGGCCATTCCGCCGTTCACTTCATCCAGAAGCTCGTCGCCCAGCTCTTCCCTGAACATGCCCTCCAAGGCCTCCCGCACCTCGGAAGGAGCAGCCTCGCAGCCGTTTTCCCGAAGGAAAACCTCCAAGCGGTCGCCCTCCAGCGCCTGCCCGAACGAAGCCCTCAGGTCTTCGTCGTCCAACACCTTCCGGAACAATTCTTCGATGGTCTCCATGTTTGATCCTTTGGTTCGAGGGTATGCGTCCCGGCCGCGGCAAAAGCGCAAAGCCTTGCGACCAGTGTGAACGCGCGCTTCCGAAGCGGTCAAGCCTCGACGAACAAACGACCGCTCTCGCGCAACGAAAGACAACCCGCAAACCATTACAGCCGAAGGCGAAGGAGCTTGTCCGAACAGATATTTCACGTGAAACATCTGTACGGAGGGCTGCGTCGGCGGAAGATCTTCGGCCGACCGCGTCCCCCGGCGAATCGCGGCTTCGCTCGCTAGCGGCGCTCCAGCAGCGCGCCCTTCGTCGAGATCACCGCCACCTCGAACGGCACGTTCTTGCCGCTGCGCTCGAGCGCGGCGCGCGCCGCATGTTCCAGGCCGCCGCAGCACGGCACCTCCATGCGCGCCACGGTGACCGACGCGATGTCGTTGGAGGCGAACAGGGCTTCGAGCTTCTGGCTGTAGTCGACGCCGTCGAGCTTGGGGCAGCCGATAAGAGTGATGCGCCCGCGCATGAAGCCGCGATGGAAGTCGGCGTAGGCGAACGCCGTACAGTCTGCGGCGATCAGCACGTGCGCGCCCGCGAAATACGGCGCCTGCACGGGCGCGAGCTTGATCTCCACCGGCCACTGCGAAAGCTGGGAGGGCGTTTCTTCGCAAACCGGTTCGGCGACGGGGGCGGAAGCGGAAGGCCGGGCGGGCTTCGCCTCAGGATCTTCGGACGCGAAGAAGCGCGAGAGCGATCCGGGACAGCCGCCCGACAGGCGTGCGACCGAATTCTCCTGCGCCGTTCGAGCCTTGACCGCAGCCTCGTCGTAGGCTGCCGCCTCGCGCTCCACGAACGAGATGGCGCCGGTCGGGCACGCGGGCAGACAGTCGCCCAACCCGTCGCAATAGTCGTCGCGCAGCAGGCGCGCCTTGCCCTCCACCAGGCCGATGGCGCCCTCATGGCACGCCGCGACGCACAGGCCGCAGCCGTTGCAGGCCGTTTCGTCGATCTCGATGATCTTCCGCAGCATAGATTCCTCCCGAAACAAGTCGTCCTCTTCGCTATCGTCCGGGAGCATAGCATGGCTCGACAGCGCGCTGCGTTGGAAATACAACAAGCGGGAATTTCCCCTTCGGCCCCTTGACACGAACCTTGTTGTCCGTATACTTATGAACAGTTGATCATATGTTGAGAGGTTGACGGAATGAAGCCAGACAAGATTACCGAAGCGGCACCCGGAAGCGAAGACGCTCAGAACGCGCACGACAACGGCTGCTCGTGCGGCAGCGCCGAGCATGCGGGCGTGCCGAGCCCCGAGTGCATGCCCGACGAGGAGCTGCTGTACGACCTCGCCGACCTGTTCAAGGTGTTCGGCGACACGACGCGCATCAAGATGCTGTACGCGCTCATGGGCCAGGAGCTGTGCGTCGCCGACCTCGCCGAGCTTATCGGCGCCACGCAAAGCGCCGTCTCGCACCAGCTGCGCACGCTCAAGCAGGTCCGTCTCGTGAAGTTCCAGCGCGACGGCAAGAACGTCATCTACTCGCTGTCGGACGACCACGTGTACACGATGCTCGCCCAGGGCATGACCCATATCTGCGAATAAGCCCCGCATCGACCGCGGCACGGGATGCTTCGACTCCGCACCGCGCGCCCCCGCTCGCAACAACGCCGAAACGAAAGGACACCGCCATGCGAAAGGCATTCAAACTCCAGGATCTCGACTGCGCAAACTGCGCCGCGAAGATGGAGAACGCCATCAAGAACATCGAAGGCGTGAAAAGCGCCTCTATCAGCTTCATGACGCAGAAGCTGGTGTTGGAAGCCGACGACGACCGCTTCGAAGCGGTGCTGGACGAAGCTCAGCACGCCTGCAAGAAGTTCGAACCGGACTGCGTCATCCTGCGCTAACTTCGGCTTCGCGTATCCTATCCCCTCATCCATAACGAGCGAAAGCCGATGTCATCCTGAGCGAGCGCAACGTGTTCGAAGGATCCCGCGCAGTGTCAGCCGGCAGACTTCCAGCTACCGCCGCGCGGGATCCTTCGACTCCGCGCTGACGCGCTCCGCTCAGGATGACGAACCCCGAACTGCAAGGTTGGAGATCATGAACAAGAAACAGAAACGCACGAGGAACCGCATCCTCCTCGCCATCGCGCTGTTCGTCGTCGTGTACGTCGTGGCGGAGCTGCTTCCGCTGTCGACGTGGCTCGGCAGCGAGACGGCGGCGCTATGGGCGGAGTTCGCGCTGTTCCTCGTCCCCTATCTCATCGCCGGCTACGACGTGCTGCTGCGCGCGGCGAAGAACATCGGCCACGGCCAGGTGTTCGACGAGAACTTCCTCATGAGCGTGGCCACCATCGGCGCGTTCGCGCTGGTGCTGTTCCCCGACAGCGACCCGCACATGGCCGAAGGCGCGGCCGTCATGCTGTTCTACCAGGTAGGCGAGCTGTTCCAAAGCTACGCCGTGGGCAAGAGCCGCAAATCCATCGCCGACATGATGGACATCGCGCCCGACTTCGCCAACGTGGAGCGCGACGGGCAGCTCGTGCAGGTGGACCCCTACGAGGTGGCCGTGGGCGACGAGATCGTCGTGAAAGCCGGCGAACGCGTGCCGCTCGACGGCGTGGTGCTGTCCGGCACGTCCCAGCTGGACACCGCTGCCCTCACCGGCGAGTCGGTGCCGCGCGAAGTGCGCGAGGGCGACGAGATCATCTCGGGCTGCGTCAACATGACCGGCCTCATCACCGTGCGCGTGACCAAGCCCTTCGGCGAGTCCACCGTCAGCCGCATCCTCGAGCTCGTGGAGAACGCGGCCGAGAAGAAGGCCAAGACCGAGAACTTCATCACCCGCTTCGCGCGCTACTACACCCCGGCCGTGGTGGGCATCGCGGTGCTCTTGGCCGTCGTACCGCCGTTGCTGCTGGGCGGCGGCTGGTCGGACTGGGTGCAGCGCGGGCTCATCTTCCTCGTGGTGTCGTGCCCGTGCGCGCTCGTCATCAGCGTGCCGCTGTCGTTCTTCGGCGGCATCGGCGGCGCCTCGCGCCTGGGCATCCTCGTGAAGGGCAGCAACTACCTGGAAACGCTCGCCGGCACCGAGACCGTCGTGTTCGACAAGACCGGCACGCTCACCGACGGCTCGTTCAACGTGGTGGCCATCCACCCGCAGGCGGGAATCGACCCCGACCGCCTGCTGTCCATTGCCGCGCACGCCGAAGCGTATTCCAACCACCCCATCGCGCTGTCGGTGAAGCATGCGTACTCGGGGCCCATCGACCAGCAGCGCATCGACGACGTGCAGGAGCAGAGCGGCCACGGCGTGCGCGCGAAGATCGACGAGCACGTAGTGCTGGTGGGCAACGACAAGCTGATGAGCGAATGCGGCGTGGGCTGCCACGAGTGCGAGCTGACCGGCACCATCCTGCACGTGTCGCTTGACGGCGAGTACATCGGGCACATCGTCATCGCCGACGTCGTCAAGCCCGACGCAGCCGAGGCCGTCGCCGCGCTGCGGGCCGCGGGCGTGAAGAAGACCGTCATGCTGACGGGCGACCGCGCCGACGTGGCGGCCGCCGTGGCGAAGGAGCTGGGCATCGACGAGTTCCGCGCGCAGCTGCTGCCGCAGGACAAGGTCGCCGAAGTGGAGAAGCTGCTGGAGGAGACGCATGCGCACGGCTCCGGCAAGGGCAAGCTCGCGTTCGTGGGCGACGGCATCAACGACGCGCCCGTGCTGACGCGCGCCGACATCGGCATCGCCATGGGCGCGATGGGCTCGGACGCGGCCATCGAGGCGGCCGACGTGGTGCTCATGGACGACAAGCCGTCCAACATCGCCCGCGCTATCGGCATCGCCCGCAAGACCATGGGCATCGTGTGGCAGAACATCGTGTTCGCCCTCGGCATCAAGTTCCTCGTGCTGGTCCTGGCGGCCGTGGGCATCGCCAACATGTGGCTGGCCGTGTTCGCCGACGTAGGCGTTGCCGTGATCGCCATCCTGAACGCCATGAGGGCGATGAACGTGAAGAAGTAAGCCGCTTGCGTCATCCGAGCGAATCGCCCGTGCCGCCCCGAGAGAGGCGGCGCGGCACGTTGCAGAAGGGTCGCAGCGTCGCATCATCGCCCGAAAAACACGCTCGAAGGCCGTTTTGCGTGTTTTTCGGGCGATGATGCATCTTTCGATGTCGATGTTTCACGTGAAACATCCGTTCGGACAGGCCTGCGACGTCCGGGGAAACGTCGCAGGCAACGGTACGGTGCCCGTGTCGGGGGTCGGATCGGGGGGCGTGGTATGGTGGGGGCATGGACGATCGGATGCAAGATATCGGAGATGCGAAGCCGCGCATGTCGAAGCGGCGGCGCTTCATCGTGGTCGGGCGCTGGGCGCTGGCCGCGGCATGGGCGGCGGTCGTGTACTTCGGGCCCGCCGTGAGCGCGCCTTCGGCAGTGGCGTACTTCGTCGAGTTCGCGGTGCTCGGCTTCCTGCTGGCGAACGCGCTGTGGCAGCATATGGGACTGCTCACCGCCTGCGCAGCGGCCGTCCTGATCACGTGCATGCTGGGCATCGCCGACGGAGCGGTGTCGCTCATGGTTCCCGACCACCCCTTCAGCTTCTTCGATTGGCTCGTGGGCGCGGGAGGCGCGCTGGCGGGCGGCATCGTGGCCCATCCCGCCCTGCGCCTCATCGACAGCTTCGTCTCGTCCGATCTTTAATTTCGGCCTCGATCCGAGCAAACGCTTTCCAACCGAACGTTACAGCTGCGACTCGCCTCGCCCACGCCGCGCGCCCGCCCGCTGCGCCGACGCGCCCGAAGCGTAAGGTGCCGAGCGGAAGGACAAGCCAAGCAGAAGGAGGCAGCCATGAACGCGAAAGAAGGAAGCGCCCGTCCCGCAGCCCTCGGCCGGGGGCTGGACACCCTCATGGGAAACGAGGAGGAGCGCGACGCGCCCTCAGCGGCGGAAACGCCGGATGGGCCGGAGGGGCCGCATCGACCCGCGACGCCGGACGCCCGGCGATGCCAAGACCCCGAGCATGCCCACGGGAAGAGCGCAGGGCTCGTCGGCGGGCTCATAGCCGGTGGAGCGGCGGGCGCCGTCGCCGTGGCGGCGTTCACGCTCCTCGGCGTGCGCGCGGTGCTGGCGATGGGGCGCCGTCGGTAAACGCAAACAGAGAAAGGCGTATCTTCGCTCCAAAAACACGCTTCGTCCGCTGGGGCGTGTTTTTGGAGCGAAGATACGCCTGATTTTGCACGATGTTTCGCTGATTGCGGTCGTTTCCGGCGGGAAACGCCGCGCACATGCGTCATCATGGAGCGCACACGTTTCGAGGAACACGGAGAGCCCATGCCCGACAACCCCGCAGATCGGCAGCATCCCAACGACCCGCTGCACGGCATCACGCTGGAGACGATGCTCAAGCAGCTGGTGAACAAGTACGGCTGGGACGGCCTGGCCAAGCGCATCAGGATCAACTGCTTCAAGAAGAACCCGAACTTCAAGAGCTCGCTCACGTTCCTGCGCAAGACCCCGTGGGCGCGCAGCAAAGTGGAGGAGCTGTACAAGAACTCGAGGTTCTGGGTGGATCTGTAGATCGACCGGCTGCATGTTTTGACGTAAAACGTCATATTCATATCATTTTGCGTCATGTTTCGGCGTATACTGGGAGCCATCCGATAGCGAGGAGACCCCTATGGACAAGACGCGCGCCAAGATCAAGTCGACCAGCATGACCGCATTCGTCGCGATCCTCGCCATCGCGCTGCTGTTCGGCATTCAGACGTCGATCAATATCTTCGACTGGCTGACGACCGGTGAAGCGCTGTCGAACCCCGACTCCGTGCGCCACGGCATGGGATTGCTCGGGGACGGGCTTCTCGTCGCGTTGGCCGTGTACGTCGCTCTCGTCTTTCTGCGCATCAATCGCGAGGAGACGCCGTTCTTCGCAAACCTGCCGCGCAAGATCAAAGCGGTGGCCGTGCTCCTTTTCGCGACGCTCGCGGTGCCGAAGTGGCTGTACTGGGCAGTCGGCAGCATCCAAACCGGAACGCTGTCCGGCGCTCTCGTGGACGAATCGGTCATGTTCGCCTTCATGCTGGCCGCCATCGTGTTCTGCCTCGGGCAGATCATCGAGTACGGCTATCTCGTCCAAGACGAGAACTTCGAGATCATCTAGGAGGGCAGCATGGCTATCGTGCTGCGCCTCGATCGGATGATGGCCGATCGCAAGGTTTCCCTGGGAGAGCTGGCCGAGAAGGTGGGTATAGCCGACGGCAATCTGTCGAAGCTGAAGAACGGCAAGGTCAGCGGGGTGCGCTTCAAAACGCTCAACGCCATCTGCAAGGAGCTGGACTGCCAACCCGGCGACATCCTGGAGTTCGTCGACGACGAAGAAGGCTGATCCTCCCCTCCCCTTTCCCGCGTTTTCTGCTACCGTGGAGACGATGCACCCGAAGGGAAGGACGCCCCATGCGCATGTTGCTCGTCGAAGACGACGCGGCCATCGTCGCCAGCTTGACGGACCTGCTGCGATCGGAAGGATACGAGACGCGCTGTGCCGACGGCCAGGACGCGGCCGTCGAGTTGCTGCGCAGCGAACGTTTCGACCTGGCGCTGGTGGACGTGGCGCTCGCCCAGGGCAACGGGTTCGCCGTGTGCGCGGCGGCCAAGGCGTGCGACCCGGCTCCCGCCGTCATCTTCCTCACGGCCTCCGACGACGAGTTCAGCACCGTGGCCGGCCTCGACATGGGCGCCGACGACTACATCGCCAAGCCCTTCCGCGCCCGCGAGCTGCTCTCGCGCATCCGCTCGGTGCTGCGCCGCACGAACGCCGCCTCGTCGCTTTTGCGCTTGGGCGACGTGGAGATCGACGCCGGCACCGCGTGCGTGCGCAAGGCGGGCCGCGACCTGGCGCTGACGGCGCTCGAGTACCGGCTGCTCCTGCTGTTCGCGCAGAGCCGGGGCAAGCTGGTCACGCGCGAGCACGTGCGCAACGCCATCTGGGACAGCGCCGGCGAATACGTCAGCGACAACACGCTGAGCGTCTACGTCAAGCGCCTGCGCGACAAGGTGGAGGACGATCCGGCCGAACCCCGCCTCATCCTCACCGTGCGCGGGCTGGGCTACCGGACGGGGGCGTGACATGGGCCTGACGAGGAACCGGGCCTTCGCCTGCCAGTTGGCGCTGCTCGCGGGGGCGCTTGCCGTCTTCGCCGCAGCGGCCGCCGCGGTGGAAGGACCGCGCGCGGGCCTGTGGGTGCTGGCCGCCGGAGCGCTGGCCTGCGCGCTGTTCGCGACGTTCTCGCTGCGGCGTTACCGGCAGATCGCGCGTTTGGCGTCCGAGGTCGACGAGGTGCTGCACGGCGGCCGGCGCATCGCCTTCTCGGACTACCGCGAGGGAGATCTGGCCGTGCTCAGAAACGAGCTGGCGAAGATGGTGGCCGCCCTGCGCACCGCCACCGAGCGCCTCGACGCCGAGAAGAACGCGCTGGCCGACGCGCTGGCCGACGTGTCGCACCAGATACGCACCCCGCTCACGGCCATGGGGCTGCTCATCGGCACCGCCGAGCGCACGAGCGACGAGGCCGAGCGCATCCGCGCGCTGCACGAGCTGGAAACGCTCGTGAGCCGCGTGGGATGGCTGGTCACGGCGCTGTTGAAGCTGGCGAAGGCCGATGCCGGGGCCATCCGCGTGCAGGCTCGCCCCGTGGATGCGGCGCGGCTCGTGCGCGACGCGCTGGCCCCGCTGGCCGGCGCCTTCGATCTGCGCGACGTCGCCTGCGAGACGCACGTCGACGAGGGAGCGTCGTTCAACGGAGACGCCGCCTGGTCGGCCGAGGCGCTGGGCAACATCCTCAAGAACTGCATGGAGCACACGCCCGCCGGCGGATGCGTGCGCGTGCAGGCGTCCGAGGACGCCGTGGCCTTCCGCCTGTCCGTCGCCGACACGGGCCCGGGCATCGCCGCCGAGGACCTTCCCCGCCTGTTCGAGCGCTTCTACCGCGGCGCGGGATCGGAGGGGTTCGGCATCGGCCTCGCGCTGGCCCAGGCGCTCGTGACCGCCCAGGGAGGCACGCTGCGCGCGGGCAACGACCGCGAAACGGGCGGCGCTCGCTTCGACCTGACGTTCCCGAAGGTGGTCGTGTAGGAGGCCCTTCGCCCGGAACGGCGGGCTGGCCGAATATGACAATTCCGTCATGCGGCGTTCATGCCCGCGCAAGCGCGGGATGGCACACTATTCCGTAGACCGTTAGCGAGAAAGGCTCCTCATGGACATTCTGACCATCGACCATCTCACCAAGGTGTACGGAAGCGGCCCCACGGCGCTCAAGGCGCTCGACGACGTGTCGTTCAGCGTGGCCGCGGGCGAGTTCGTGGCCATCGTCGGCTCGTCGGGCTCCGGCAAGTCGACGCTTCTGCACCTCATGGGCGGCGTCGACCGCCCCACCTCCGGCACGGTGCTGCTGAACGGCGCGGACGTGTACGCGCGCTCCGACGAGGAGCTGGCCGTGCTGCGCCGTCGCGACGTGGGGCTGGTCTACCAGTTCTACAACCTCATCCCCGTGCTCAACGTGGTGGAGAACATGACGCTTCCCGTGCTCATGGACGGACGCGCCGTGAACGAAGAGCGCCTCGGCATGCTTCTGGACGGCTTGGGACTGCGCGGCCATGAGCGCTTCCTGCCCAATCAGCTGTCAGGCGGACAGCAACAGCGCGTGGCCATCGGGCGCGCGCTCATGAACGCGCCTGCCGTGGTGCTGGCCGACGAGCCCACCGGCAACCTCGACTCGCGCAACTCGCACGAGATCATGGCGCTTTTGCGCGAGTCGAACAAGCGCTTCGACCAGACGCTCGTGGTGATCACGCATGACGAGGACATCGCCTGCATGGCCGACCGCGTCATCGCCATCGAGGATGGCCGCATCGCCTCCGACGAAAGGAGGCGCTGATGGCCGGCATATTCACGCGTTTCACCCTGCGCTCGCTCGCTCAGAACCGCGTGCGCACGGCCGTGACCGTCGTCGGCATCGCGCTGTCCACGGCGCTTCTGGCCGCCGTGCTGACCAGCGTGGCAAGCGTGCAGCAGGGCTTGCTCGAGCGCACGATGGTAACTGAAGGATCATGGCACGTGTTTTCCCCCGACGTGCCCGCTCAGGGCATCGATGCGCTCGTGGAAAGCGACGCCGTGACCGACCTCGCCACCTTCCGCGACCTCGGATCGGCCGCACTCGCGCCCGACGACGCCAACCGTCTGGGTGCGTTCATCGCGCTGAAGACGACGCCGACCACCGTCAAGGGCGTCGACGAGCCGGGCGGCGCGCCGTACTCCCTGATGCCCGAGCTGGCAAGCGGGCGATGGCCCGAGACAGCGGACGAGATCGTGCTGCCCGACTATCTCCAAGGCGAGGAGCTGGGCGCGGGAGGCGCCGAGGGCGTTGTTTCGAACGGCCCCCTTGAAACGGGTTCCACCCTCACGGGAGGTTTTGGAAACCTCGCAGCCGCCGAAGACGGCGCGCGCCTCGCCGACGGAAACGAGACGCGCGTCGAGAACGCCCGCGAGCGCACGCTGACGGTTACCGGATTCTACAAGCGACAAGCGCCTTTCCTCGCCAACAACTACACGGCCTCTTCCGCGCCCAGCGTCGCCCTCACCGTGGCCGACGCGTCTGAGGAAGGAGCGGCTGCGGGCGCGTATCTGGTCACGCAAGGTCTGGGAACCCTCGACGAGATGAAGGCCTTCTTCGCCGACGCGACCGGATTGGACGATACGGCCGCCACTCTGTACCACACCAGCCTGTTCTCGTACTTGGGCATCTCCGACGGCAGGCCCATCTGGGGAAGCCTCTGGGCGGTTGCCGCCGTGTTGGCCATCGTCATCGTGGCGGCGTCCGCATCGCTGATCTACAACGCATTCGCCATCTCGGTGGCCGAGCGTACGCGGCAGTTCGGACTGCTGGCCTCTCTCGGCGCTTCGAAGCGGCAACTGCGCAGCACCGTGCTGGCAGAGGCGCTGCTGCTGGGAGCCGTCGGCGTGCCGATTGGCCTCTTAGCGGGCGTGGCGGGCACGGCAGGCGCGTTCTCGTCGTCGCAGGAGGCGTTCGCTGCGATGTTGGGATCGGGATCGGCGGGGCTCGCGGTGCACGTGGATGCCGGAGCGTTGGCTGCGGCCGCGGCACTGTCGATAGCCACTTTGCTGGTGAGCGCCTGGGTGCCGTCGGCCCGCGCCGCCCGCGTCTCAGCCGTCGACGCCATCCGCCAAACGCAGGACGTGCGCCTCTCGAAGCGCGCAGAACGGTCGGCACCATCGCACGCGCCCGACGTCGGGCGCGTGAAGCTGGGCATCGCGGGCAGGCTGTTCGGCATCCCCGGGTTCGTCGCACACCGCAACCTGTCGCGCTCGGCGACGCGCGGGCGCACCGTGGTGGCATCGCTCGCGGTCAGCGTGACCCTCGTGGTGGTCGCCGGCAGCACGGCGCTGTACCTCGCGCCGCTGTCCGACCGCGCCAGCAGCTCGCGCGGCGCTGGGAGCAGAGCCGACATCGTGGTGTCGGCGCATCCCGACTACACCACCCCGCGCGAAGGGAACGACCTGTCCGACTACGCCGCCGAATACGACGAGTTCCTGGCGCGGGCGAGTGAGATCGAGGGCTTGCAGCTCATAGGCTCGTGCCGCCAAGGTCAGGCCGAAAGCGTCGTCGACGGTCGCATGATATCGCAAGAGGCGCGCGCTGCTCGGCAGGCTTACAACTCCCAGACGAGCGCCGACTGGGTGCCCGACAGCTTCGGCGAGGACGGCGATTACTACGGGGCCCTGTACACCTTCTTCGTCGACGATGCCTCGTGGCGCGCGCTGCTGGACGAGCTCGACCTGGACGTAGCCGCCTACACCGACCCGGAGAACCCGCGCGCCATCGGCCTGAACACCTATCAGGACAGGATGCCCGACGGCACGTACGTGTCCACGAAGCCCTTCGCGGGCACCGGCGCCGTCGACCTGTACGTCACCGAGGAGCGCGAAGGATTCTCCAACATGGGCTTGCAGGAAGGCCCGGACGGACGGCCCCTGGTGGGGTACCTCGACCGGGAGGCCGGGGTCAGCGGGACGGCCGACATCGTCACCGCCCCGATCGACGAGGCGGCCACGGCTTTCCGCATCGAGATAGGAGCGCTCTGCGACGAGGAGCCGGCCGTGCTGAACGCCATCGCGGCCAACAACCACTTCCCCTCGATCATCCTGCCGGAGAGCGTTGCGGAGAGAGCCGCAGGGCTGGGCGACTACCACTCGAACCCGTACACGTACTCGTTCGCCGGAGCCTCGTTCACGGCGGAGGATCACGCGAAGGCTTCCGACGAGCTGGAGGCGCTGGCGCGCGACTTGGGCGACGTCGTGGTCAACGTCAGCGACATCGAGAATGCGGCGCGCCAGAACCGCCTGATCGCGCAGGCCTTCCAGCTGTTCGTGCTGTGCTTCTCCGTCATCACGACGCTCATCGCCGTGGCCAACGTGTTCAACACGCTGGCGAACGGGATCATCCTGCGCACGCGCGAGTTCGCCGCGCTGCGTTCCATCGGCATGGGCAACCGCGCCTTCGCCCGAATGCTGGCCTACGAGTGCGCGAGCTACGCCCTGCGCGGTTTGGGGATAGGGCTGGCGGCAGCCGTAGCGGTTACATTCGCGCTGTTTGCAGCAACGTCCATGGCGTTCGCCGGCCTCGAGTTCACGCTGCCGTGGGACTACGTGGCTCTCGCCGTGGCCATCGTGGCCGTCGTGCTGGCGCTCAGCGTGGCCTACGCGCTGCGCCGCTCGCACGCCTCCAACATCGTGGAGGCTCTGAGGTCGGACGCGATCTAGCAACGCCCGCGCGCCTTTCCGCGAGGGGCGCGCGGGCCGACAGGACGGCCGCCTTACCGTGCACGCACCGTCTTCACGATGGAGTCCACGGCGTCGATGACGAGCGCCGCCACTACGAGACCGCAGAACGCCGTCTGCGCGTTGGACACCGCCCACAGCACCGGGCCCTCCAGCGCCTTGCCCGACGACTGCATCGCCTGGACGACGGCATGGGAGTCGACCAGCTGGAAGTTCGTCAGCCAGAACACGACGAGCGCTCCCGCTACCAGGTCGCATGCGAACGTCACCGCCAGCACGCGCTTCGTATAGCGGCCTTCCACCAGCTTGAAGCTCTCGCCGGCGACGCACACGAACGTCCACACGACGACGACCCATGCCGAAGCGCGGAAGGCGTCGACGTTGAACGGATCGAACGGCACGCCGTCTGCGCGATGGCTGAGCGCGTTCAGCACGTCGGGGAACAGCAGGAACACAACGGCGCCCACGATGGAGAACACGATGCCGGCAACCGCGTCGCCGCGCGTGGAAGACCTGGTCTCGCGCGGCACGGGCGGCAGGTCGTCGAGCGAGCCCATCGTCTCGACCTCGATGCCCCGGCGGGAGAAGAAGGCGAACAGCAGGGTGACGATCGCGAACGCGAAGAGAAGCGCCCCTATCAGGGATCCGATGCCCTCCAGCACGCCTCCGAGGAGGCTCCCTTCCGCGCCCGTTGCGAGCGACAGCGCCCCGGCGACCAGCATGCCGCCTGCGACGCAGGCCAGCACGATCTTCAGAACGTAAAGGTACTGTGCGTAGTACGGCTGTCCGATCAGGCATTCCCCTTCCCCGCTCGTGTACTTGCGCACCATCTCGCCCGGGGTTCCCAGCTCGGTGAGCACGACCCGGACGTCCTTGGCCGTGGGCGGCAGGCTGCCGCAGCGCTCGTCCAGCATGTCCGAGATAAGCGTGCGCAGCTCCTCGGCCACGTCGGAGCGCTGTGCGCTGGGCAGGTGCCGCGTGATGGCGTACAGGTAACGCTCGATCAGGTCGTTATCGTTCGGCATGTTCCCGATCCTCTCCGTTTGTCTCCAACAGCTTGCCCACCCCGTCGCACAGAACGTGCCACTGGGCCTCCACTTCGCGCAGCACGCGCAGGCCCTCGTCGGTGGTGCGGTAGTATTTGCGCGGCTTCGAGCCGCCGTTGTCCCATTCGCTTGCCAGCAGCCCTTGCGACTCGAGGCGCCGCATCAGCGGGTACAACGTGTTCGCCTCGATAGGGATGCCGTGGTCGGCCAGCGATTTCACCAGCGCGTAGCCGTATGCCGGCTCGCGCAGCTGGCTCAGCACGAGCATGACCAGCGTGCCGCGCCGAAGTTCCAAGACCATGCTCGATACGATGTCGTCGTACGCCATGCGCCCCTCCTTCCAGTGCCGCTTCCCTGCGCCGCAGGTTTTGCGGTTGCGTCGGATAGTGTGTGTCGCACACTATAACATAGTTCACACGATAATGTGCGGCACACAGTACAAATCGTATGGGGTATACTCGTGTCTGCCGGTTCAGCGAACCGGGTGGGCCGAGGGCCCGCGCGCCCGCCGACGAAAGAGGCCGCCATGCACCGCATGACCGACAGCGAGTTCGAATCAGCCGTGGAGGAGGCGCTCGGATGCATTCCCGAGCGGTTCCTCGACGCGCTCGAGAACGTGGCCGTCGTCGTAGAGGACGAGCCGAACGACTACCATCTGGAAACCCTCGAGGAACCCGACTGTCTAGGGGCTTCCGTCTGCGACAACGAGTTGCTGGGGCTCTACGACGGCGTGTCGCTGCCCGATCGCGCCGACGGCTACGACAGCGACGTCCCCGACGTGATCACCGTGTTCAAAGGTCCCCATGAGCGCTGCTTCGGCTCGCGCGCGGAGATCGTCGAGGAGATCGGGAAGACCGTCGTGCACGAGATCGGGCACTACTTCGGCATCGACGACGCTCGCCTCTACGAGATGGGATACTGAGCAGGGCGCCGAAAGAACGAACGACCTGCCTATACACCCGCGCCATTTCACGTATAATTTCCTCAGATCATTGCCGAACACGAGGAGGACCCCCGCATGGACCCCAACAAGCGCCCCGAAGACATGGAGCGAATCACCACCCCTGAGCTGGCGAACGCCTTCATCGACGAGCAAATGGACGCGATCCGCGCCCAGATCGGCGACAAGAAGGTGCTGCTGGCGCTGTCCGGCGGCGTGGACTCGTCGGTGGTGGCGGCGCTGCTGATCAAGGCCATCGGCAAGCAGCTCATCTGCGTGCACGTGAACCACGGCCTCATGCGCAAGGGCGAGAGCGAGCAGGTGGTTGACGTGTTCCAGAACCAGCTGGACGCGAACCTCGTGTACGTGGACGCCACCGACCGCTTCCTCGAGCTGCTCGACGACGTGGCCGAACCGGAAGCCAAGCGCAAGATCATCGGCGCCGAGTTCATCCGCGTGTTCGAGGAGGAGGCCCGCAAGGTGGGCGACGAGGTGAGCTTCCTCGCGCAGGGCACCATCTACCCCGACATCCTGGAATCCGACGGCGTGAAGGCGCACCACAACGTGGGCGGTCTGCCGGACGACCTGCAGTTCGAGCTGTGCGAGCCCGTGAAGCTGCTGTACAAGGACGAGGTGCGCGTCATCGGCCGTGAGCTGGGCCTTCCCGAGGGCATGGTCGAGCGCCAGCCGTTCCCCGGCCCGGGCCTGGGCGTGCGCTGCCTCGGCGCCATCACGCGCGACCGCCTGGAGGCGCTGCGCGAGGCCGACGCCATCCTGCGCGACGAGTTCGCCGCGGCCGGCCTCGAAGGCAAGGTGTGGCAGTACTTCGTGAGCGTCCCCGACTTCCGCGCCACCGGCGTCCGCGACGGCGTGCGCGCCTTCGAGTGGCCCGCCATCATCCGCGCGGTGAACACGGTGGACGCCATGACGGCCGAGGTGCCGGAACTGGATTGGGCGCTGCTGAAGAAGATCACGGAGCGCATTTTGGCCGAAGTCCCGGGGATTTGCCGCGTGGTCTACGACCTCACGCCGAAGCCCATCGGAACCATCGAGTGGGAATAGACAAACATACGTTCGCTTTATTTGGCACTTAAGCGCATATTAGCACTAAGTGGCGGCAATCCCCTAATCGGAGCAAGCCACCGCGAAAACACGAAGATGCTTTTCCATAGGAGCCCCTGAATCAAGCGAGATCCAGGGGCTCCTTTTCCGCCATATATCGCCGCGCATGCGTAGCTCTCAAGAGAAATTCGACCTCTGATCAATAGCAGAATACAGACTCGTAACTTTTCATCATACACATTTAATGCGCTAGACACGCATTTGCATAAAACGCAAACTTATTAGACGCTTCGTTCAATGATCCAATTGCGTAGTACTCGCCCTTTGTTTTGCCGACGCAATTAATCATGGGCGAGGACAAGAATGCAAGCATGTTCTCGATCTCATCTATTGATGGAGATAAACCTCTGTTTCGAGCCTTCAGCAGAACATACAATTCGCGAACGGACAATGTTCCTCCGATAACTTCATCATTGCTTTCAGAGGCCAAGCAATCCATCACCGCATGAAGCACGACACCGCTTCTCACAAGGCGAGAACGCGCAGGATCCAGCACATTCAAATCCGCAAGCCCGTATTTCTCAAATAAATTTTTATAATCCTGGGCACTTAGAGGTGTCTTCTCATGCAGTCTAATCAACTTACACAAAGACTCCACGTCTATTAGCACGATTTTATGCTTGATGGCGCGAGAAACCACCCGTTCACCCTGAAAGCCGCATCCAACAACAATAGCGAATTGCGCATCGTGACGCTTTCGATGGTCTACTAGCGTGTCGAAATTCAATTGAGATTCGTTGACTAAGCCGTTTGCTGTAGATTTCGCATCAATCGTGATGCGGTAAGCGTATTTAGCCGCCGAATACGTGGAGGCAAGCACGTCTGTCTTCCCAGAACCTCCAAGCCATTCCGATTTAAATCCAAGCCTTTTGAAAGCCTCGGCACATGCACGCTCGAATCGTCCATGATTGCTAGAATCTTTTGATGATAAGTGCAACTCCGCGAGTAGCTCTTCGCAGCAAGAGACAGGAGTCGACGCAATGCTATCGCTTGCAGAAGAGTCGACTGACTCGCAGACGCTCTGGACAGATACCGATTCAAGCAACTTCTCTCCTGCTTGAGTAATCGCAAATTCATCCGCTTTGTGATCTCTTAACAAGCCAGCCAGCTGAAGAAAATGTATGCGCTTTAATATTTCAGAACCATTTTCTTTCTCGAATCCGTATTTAACGATAGAGGCAGCTGAAAGATCGTTTTTCGTTTTTGGTCGATTCTTTAATTCGTGCAAGATTTCGAAAACAAACATACATGCCTTATGCAAACAGCAACACATATTTAATGGGTTGGCGTCTTTGTTCCAGAGAATCGCAAGCTCGGTTGCCTGATAGCGGTTCCTCGACGCTCTTTCAACAAAGCCGATTCCCGATAGCATGTTTAGAAATGAGCGAGCAGAAGAAGGCTTGATTCCGTAATTTGCCGTCGAAAAAGCTTCGACTTCCTCTCTCGTTCTAGGAGCTTCAAAAAATGCAATATAAGCAGTGAGCGTAGATATTAATTCAGCTTTGCCGCCGGGGTAATAACCGATACTCCCTTTCCTAGACCTCAAATCTTCCTGCTCTAGCTCACATAAAGATAAAGCCCAGGGCGAAGCCTCGTAGACAAGGGGATCAGATAGCTCCCCTTCCGAAATAGACTCGGGAAAAACAACTTCGATGGTTTTTAGGAACGATCGCCCGGCATCAGTCAATTCATATAGCAGCGAATGCTCATGAAAGACGACTAAACCCAAATCCCTTAGCCATACGGTACGCCGATTAACCTCGCTATTTTTCTTCCAAGGCATAAAATACTGCGTAGTTGCGATCTCTTGAAGCATCGAAGCCTTCATCGGCTTCTGCAAGAGGTAGAGTATTTCGCCTAAGTATTTTGTATTTGCACAGAGTACGGCCGCTAAGTAGCCGTCATCCTTCGACGAAAGCCATTTCTCAGCCTCCTCAGAGAGGGACCAGCTACCATTTTTATCTCTAACCAGACCTACAGGTCTTAAACGCTGGCAGCAAACGCCAAGGGTGACCTCCGAATCTGAACCGGGAATGCCAACAGGAGAGGTTTGAGGTTTTCCGCTTGCCACATCTTCCAGAATTATCCTCAAGGCACCTGTCATGCCCATGGAGCCACGTGGAATGTTCGGTGCAGCTTGAGCTTTCATACACCACGTCCGTGGGGTTGGATAATCAGCTATGGGAATATCTTTCATTACGCCCTCAATCATGTCGTTCGCCAGTACGCAAATCAATCTGCTATCCATGATGCTATTCTATATATAGTACCTGATAAGGCTTCCCACGTGCGGCCGCTGAAGTTGCAGAATATTACGGATTCGACCTTTCCTCCGTTACCCGCGCTTTGTGGAAACAGACGGCTCGCGATTGTCGCATTCCCCTGGATTTCGACAATCACGAGCCGAACGAAACGAGACTTCGTAGCATTTAGGAAGCCGAATCCATCATCGCTGCTGGCGGAATAGGCGCCTTTTACGACTCCGGCCGCAACCTTCTTGTGCGGCGAGGGCGTAAGCATGGCCCTCCTGAAAGCTGAATTCACGCCTGCTTTTAAACGAGACTTGAAAAAGCTCGACAAGCGTCACGTCGACGATGCGCCTTTAGCTGATGTTATCGATTTGATTATTGAGAGCACAACGGAGTCGTTCGAAAAGCTACACAACTGACTTTTGATCTGGAGGACGTTTGATGGTTTAGCCCTTATGCAGCGAACCGGATCCCATGATGACTTGTTCCGCTAGGAGCATATGCGCGAGCATTCTGGAAGACAATACCCTTAATGAGCTTATCCTGACCAACCCCCCCCCCAAAAAAAATAGGCGCGCATAAGCCATCTGCATCTGGGGCGCAGTCGCCACCGACTCTTCGAGCTCGCCAACCGAACGCGCTTTTTTGTCCTCGACAAGACGCTTGTCCCACAGGCAGCCCTCAACGCGAGCCGTCAACGTACTTCTCGAAGTAGCCCTTGTCGCGAAAGGCGTATTCCCTGCTCTTGATGCGAATCGAGAACGCGAACGGAACGAGGATGAGGAATACGGCGATCCCCAGGAATATCCCGATGCCGCCGACTACCTCCCACACGGTCGCCCCGCAGTCGACGAGCCATCTGAGCGCCACGGCAGCCATCGGGACGAGCACGCACCAAGACGTGACGAGGCCGGGACCGTAGACGGTTCGCTTTCCCCGGTCTTTGAACTTGCGGTACATGAGGATGCCGCTACGCGTGTGATTCACGGTCTCCCCCAGCGCGAAGAAGACCACCAGGCTCATGACAACCGGTTCGATCGTCGCAGCGTTGAGCGCAACGGCGATTATGACGATCTCGGCTCCTAGGTTCGTGATCATGTTGGTGCAACGGTTCTGAGGATAGACCATGGGTTCTTTCGAACCGAAGCCCATGTTGTTCATGTAGAAGAAACCTCCGGGGAACGTGTTCTCCTCGAAGACATGCAAGGGAACCGCAACGGCCAGCATGCAGGCGAGTTTCTGCGGAAGATCGAACGCTGCCCAATTCCACAGCAAATAGCAGGTCATCGCAACCCCGAGAAGATAAACGAGGTAAAGCCACATTTGGTCGCACCAGCGGCTGAAGGGACTTTTGAACATGGCTTCCATCCTCTCGCTCCAACGGAATCGGCTCCCAACGCGTTCCGCCTAAACGATCCTCACGTACCCGTCTTTCCGGGGTTTCGGCTCGGATGCAGAGCCGTCGCCGTAGCCCAGAATACAGTTGGCGACGCCCACGTAATCACCGTCGAGGCCCCACTCCTTCAAAAGCGCCCGACCCTCGTCGGTCTCGAAGACCTCCTTGGCACGATAGATGAAGCACGAATCGACTCCGACGGCATGCGCCGCGTTCAGAAGGTTGCCCGCCACAAGACAAGCGTCTTCGAACCAGGTAGGCACAACGTCCTTGTGGCCGAACACGATCGCGACTGCAGGAGCCCCGTAGAAGGGATCGGTGTCGCGCCCCATCGCCCCCGCGTTGAGGGCGGCTACCTTGTCCCTGGTCTCCTTGCTCTCCACCAGCACGATCACAGGCGACTGAGCCCCCATTCCCGTAGGCGCATAGGTTGCAGCCTCCAAGATCGCCTCGAGCTTCTCGCGCTCCACGGGCCTATCTGCATAACTCCTCACCGCGCGCCGAGTTTTCAGGCTTTCGATGACCGCGTTTCCCGACATAAGGGGCCTCCATTCATCCTTCGCGGAGCTTCTCGCTCCACCCGCTCTTATCCCGTCGTGCAACTTTCAAGTTTTCGCGATTCGAATATAATGAGCCCGCTGTGTCAATTAAATAGCCAATTGCGAGAATCAGGCCAATTAAGGACTCGCAAGAAGCGATCGATCGTTTAACGACTCAGGTCAAAAGCACGATGCCGAACGAAAAGGGACAGAGGAAACGGACTAGGCGACTGCGTTGGACGGATCCTGGGTTTCCCCGATTTGTTGCCCTCTTGTAATCTTGCAGTATAATGGCGAAGCGCAAAATCGAATCCAACCGCATAGTATTCGCTTGCGTTCCGCCCGGTCGATCCGGGCGGAACGCTTTTTCGCGCGCACCGAGCAGAAGCGACGACATGGAAGAGCAGAGCATTGCAACGCGACAAGATCAAACCGATACTTTTCAGCATCATCAAGCACACCGACAGCGAAGAGCTCAAACGACAGCTTCCCAAAGACGTCGTTTCGGGCGTCATGGTGGCCGTGGTGGCGCTGCCTCTTTCCATCGCGCTGGCCATCGCTTCGGGCGTGAGCCCTGAGCAAGGCCTTTACACGGCCATCGTCGCCGGGTTCTTCATCGCGTTCCTCGGCGGCAGCCGCGTGCAGATCTCGGGCCCCACGGCGGCGTTCGCCACCATCGTTGCAGGCATCGTGGCAACCGACGGCATGGACGGCCTCGTCGCAGCCACCGTCATCGCCGGCGTGCTGCTCATGCTGATGGGCTTCTTCAAGCTGGGATCGCTCATCCGGTTCGTTCCCTACACCATCACCACGGGCTTGACGGCAGGCCTCGCCGTGACCCTCGTCATCGGTCAAGTCAAAGACTTCCTCGGCCTCGCCTTCCCCGCCGGCGCGCCCACGGTCGAGACTATGGACAAGCTGCAGGCCGTCGCCCAAAGCATCGGAACGGCCAACTGGCAAGCGTTCGTCGTGGGAGCGGTCTGCCTCGCCATCCTGTTCGCCTGGCCTAAGGTCAGCGAACGCATCCCCGGATCCCTTGTCGCGCTCATCGCGGGAATCGCCCTGGTCAGCGGCTTCGGCATGCAGGTGAGCACCATCGGCGACCTGTACGTCATCAGCAGCGACCTGCCCGAATTCCGCATTCCCCAACTCAACGTCGACCTGCTGGCCGACCAGCTTCCCAACGGCATCACCATCGCCATCCTGGCCGCGATCGAATCGCTCCTGTCCTGCGTCGTCGCCGACAGCATGATCAGCTCGCACCACCGCAGCAACATGGAGCTGGTTGCGCAGGGCGTGGGCAATATCGGCTCGGTGCTATTCGGCGGAATCCCCGCAACCGGCGCCATCGCGCGCACCGCCGCGAACGTGAAGAACGGAGGCAGAACGCCCGTCGCCGGCATGACCCATGCGCTCGTGCTGTTGATCGTCCTCGTGTTCTTCATGCCCTATGCAGCCCTCATCCCCATGCCGACCATCGCGGCCATCTTGCTGCACGTCGCCTACAACATGTCGGGATGGCGCAATTTCGCACACTTGTGCAAGACGGCCTCCCGAGGAGCGGTGGCCACGCTGCTGCTCACCTTCGCGCTGACCGTCGTGTTCGACCTGGTGGTGGCGATTGCCGTGGGCATGCTGATCACGGTCGTCCTGTTCATGAAGATGGTGAGCGAGGAGACCGAGGTTCGCGGCTGGAAATACTACTGCGACGAGGATTCCGAGGTCACGCACCTGCGCGAACTCCCTGAAAGCGTGCGCGTGTACGAGATCAACGGACCCATGTTCTTCGGCATGACCGATCGCATATCCGACATATCGGTGAAATCCTTCACGAAGTACCTGATCATCCGCATGCGAGGCGTGCCATCGCTCGATTCGACGGGCATGAACGCGCTGGAGAACCTCTACGGGTACTGCCGCGAGAACGGCGTCAGCCTCATCTTCTCGCACGCCAACGAGCAGCCGATGAAAACCATGCGCCGCGCGGGTTTCGTGGACATGGTGGGAGAAGACCATTTCCGCAGCAATATCGACGATGCAATTGCATACGCGCGCAAGCTGCTGGACGAAGAGGGGGAAACGGCATCGGCCTAGCTTTCAAATGCCCGCCATGACGACGGAGGCCGAACCATCCTTACGACGTAAGCTCCCGATACGCGAAGCAATCGACCACGTGGTCGTTCACTATGCCGATGGATTGCAGGTAGGCGTAGACGATGGTGGAGCCGACGAACTTGAAGCCGCGCTTCTTGAGATCCTTGCTGATGCGATCGGAGAGCGGCGTGGTCGCCGGCACGTCGGCCTGGGTTTTCCAGCGGTTCACGATAGGCTCGCCATCCACATAGTCCCATATGAACGCGTCGAAGCTTCCGAACTCGCGGGTCACGTCCAGAAACAGCTTCGCGTTAGTTATGGCCGCGTCGATCTTGCGGCGGTTGCGCACGATCCCCTCGTTCGTCATAAGCTCTTCGACCTTCGCCTCGTCGTAAAGCGCCACCTTGGCGGGGTCGAAGCCGTCGAGCGCTTCGCGGTACGCCTCGCGTTTCTTCAGGATGGTCAGCCACGAGAGGCCCGCCTGCGCGCCCTCCAAAACCAACAGCTCGAACAGCATGCGATCGTCATGGGTGGGCTTTCCCCACTCGTTATCGTGGTAATCGACGTACACGGGCACGTCGCCCGCCCACGAGCACCTGCGCTTTTCGTCCATGGCGCCTCCTAGCGAAACGTCATCCGGTACGTCAGCGTGGCGCGCTCGCCCGGATCGAGCGTGCGCACGCCGGGCTTCTCGGACAGCTCGCGCGGGGAGAACCGAGCGTCGGGCAGCGCGGACCAGGGCTCGATGCACAGGTAGCGGGCATCGCCTTGACCGGCTTTCGTCCAAATGCCCAGATAGGGGAAATCGGGGAACTCCACCGTCACCTCGTAGCCGCCCTTCGCGCTGCCTAGCGTCGCGACGCTGCCGGGAACGTTCTCCAGCACGACGGTATCGATGCCCAGCTGCTCGGGCGTCCTGGTCAAGCGGCCGTCTTCCAGCGGCACTTCGATCTTCGGCAGCGTCAGTATCCCAGCCTCGTCCATCCCGAACATCTCGAGCTTATCGATGTCTTCGAAGCGCACGAAGCAATCCGCCATGCGCTCCCCCGGCAGCAAGCGCGTCGCGTACGCCTCGTGGCCGCCCAGCTCGAACGGCAGGGGGACGTCGCCCAGGTTCTCAACGGTGTGCGACTTGACGATCGAGGAACCCTCGAGCGAGAAGTCGACGGTCAACCGGAAATCGAAGGGATAGACCGCCCGGGTCTGTTCGTCGGATATCGTCTCGAAACGGACGCGCGCGCCCGACTCCTGCTCGGCGGCAAACAAGCGGTCGCGGCAGAAACCGTGCATCGGCGCATCCACGCGCCGGCCCCCGTTCGCGTACCAACCGTCACGCAAGCGCCCGATCAGCGGGAACAGCAAAGGAGCCCGACGACCCCACACCGCAGGGTCGCCCGACCACATGCGCTCGACGCCGCCGCATACGACGCCCTGCAGCTCCGCGCCCACGGGCGAGATGATCACGGACAACGCGCCGTTCTCCAGCACGAACGTCAACAGCTCTTTCATCAGCACTCCTTACACCGCCCACACGGGAAACGCCCACACCTGCGAGACTATGGGGAAGGCATCTTCGGTCATGCAGAGGATGCACCCCATCCCCACTTCGCGCTTGAAAGCCCGCAGCTCTACAGGAACGTCGTCGAACGTCACCGGATCGATGGCGTTGAGATTGCGGGCGTCCTTCTTGCTTGGCGACGCGGTCTTCTTCACCTCTATCGGAAAGAGCACGCCATCCTGTTCCAAAAGCATATCGATTTCCTTTTTGTCGTTCGTTCTGAAGAAATGCAGCGGAGCTCGCCTGCCCGCATTGAGGAAGCTCTTGTAGACCTCGCCGAATGCGTACGTTTCGAAAATCTGCCCGCTCATGGCACCGACCTCCAACGCCTCGGGACTGCTCCACCCGGAAAGATACGCCGCAAGACCGGTATCGAGAAAATGCATGACGGGCTGCTTGCTCAATCGTTTTAGGATGTTGTTAGAGTACGGCTCGACCACCTTCACCAGGTAGGAACTTACCAGCAACGAAAGCCACGTCTTCGCAGTCTTCTGATCGATGTCCGCAAGCCTGGCGAGTTCGGCGTACACCACCGGCCTCGACGTGAGGGCAGCGCATGCCGCCATGAAACGCCTGAATTTGAGCTCGTCGCCCACCTGCGCGAGATCCCGGATGTCGCGCATGATATACGTATCCAGATACGACTCGTAACCGCCCGCACGCAAATCGTCGGGCAGGGCACGGATGCCGGGCAGCGAACCCGCGCATATCTGCCGATACGCTTCCGACACCCCGAAGGGCTTCGCCATATCCACGCGCCGCATGAAGTAGTCTGCGCTGGGCAGATACGGTTCCGAGGGGGTGCCAGCCACCTCGGAATGCGAAAGACCGAGCATTTCCACGATGCCGACGCGGCCGGCCAGGGACTCGGACACGGCTTTCATCAAGTGCAGCGGCTGGGAACCAGTAATCCACACGGATCCGCAATCATCGCGCTCGTCGACGATCATCTTGATATACGGAAGAAGCTCGGGGGCCTTCTGTATCTCGTCAATCAGAACAGGCGGACGATAGCGCTGCAGGAAAAGCGCCGGATCTTCCTTCGCCGTCTGCAGAATTGCCGTGTTGTCAAGCGTTACGTAAACTCGGTCGACACCGCTCTCGGCCTCTTCCTCCATCAGATGCTTGAGCATAGTCGTCTTGCCGACCTGCCTCGGTCCGGTCACGGCAACTATTTTGAAGTTCTCGGAATAGCGTCTCACCAAAGGTTCAAGCGCTCGTTCGATGTACATGACAACCTCATATCTTCTCAAATCTGGAATATACTACCATTTTTGAGAAATTTTAACAGATGAAGCCAACCTGTCTTCTCGAAACCTTGAGCCGTAGCAGCGTCGTTACGTTCCCGAACCCTGAGAGACGAGCTTTCCTACTCCTTTTCCGCCAAGATGCCGCACCGATAGGCTTCCAGCAGCTCTTCCAAGTCGGCTATCTGCTGCTTGAGCACCGAGCCGTTGTCGGTGTCGGCCACCAGCGTGCGCTTGTCGACCAGCTCCACCACCTTGCGCGACGAATGGATGTCCAGCTCGTTCACCACGGCGGCGCGCATCGACTCGAGCGGCTCGTGAGCCGCCAGCACGAAGCCGTAGGAGTTCGAGATCAGCGTGTAGCCGGCGATGCCGGTGGTGGGCTGGTAGGCTTTCGAGAAGCCGCCGTCGATGGTGAGCACGCGGCCGCCGCACTTCACCGGATCCTCGCCGTCCTTCACCTTCACCGGCACGTGCCCGCACACGATGCGCGACGTCTCGGGATCCATGCCGAAGTCCTCGAAGATGCCGCCCATCACGCGCTCGTCGTCGAGATAGGAATAGAACGAGTTCTTGACCTCCTTGCGCGCCTCCTTCTCGGCGATCAGGTACAGCTCGAACGTGGCCATCTTGCTCTTGGCGAACAGGGGCGATCCCTCGCCCAGCCACATATACCACAGAAGGTCGCGCCCGCGCTTGGCGAGCTCAGGATTGGCGTCGTCGAACGCCGCGCGCACGTAGCGCTCCATGACGTCGTACAGCGCACGGCCCTTGTACGTCTCGCCGAACACCTCCGTCTCCATGAGGGAGCCGTCGGCGTTCAGCGGCACGCACGCGTGGAACAACAGGTTGCCGTTGCATATCTTGTACAGGCTGCCCGCGTCCAGGAAGAAGCGCATATGGCGCTGCAGCTTCTCGCAGCCCGTGAACGCCTGCTCGAGGCGCTGCATGACGTCCTCCTCCTCGGGCGTCAGCCGATAAGGGTCGGCCGGATCCACCGTGGGGAACACCGTGTCGGTCAGCTCGTATTCGATGCCGTCCAGCATCACCGTGCCGCGCTCGTAGTCGATCTTGTCGAGCAGCTTGCGACCCTCCAGGCCGAAGCCGGGGTTCTCGTCGATGAGCTGCGCTTCCACCTTGAACTGGATGATGGCCATGGCCTTCTGGATCTTGACGTTCATCTCCAGCTCCTGCGGCGGGAGATCCGGATTGCCTTTGAGGCCGAAGGCGACGCACGGATCGTCCTTGTACGCTTCGAGCGCGAACGAGGCCAAGGGCAGGACGTTGATGCCGTAGGCGTCCTCCAGGATGGACAGGTTGCCGTAGCGCGCGCAGTTGCGCACGACGTGCGCGATGCAGCCGCGCTGGCCGAGCGAGGCGCCCATCCACACGATGTCGTGGTTGCCCCACTGGATGTCGAGGGAGTGGTGCTCCATGAGCGCGTCCATGATGATGTGCGGATACGGCCCGCGATCGTAGATGTCGCCGACGATGTGCAGGCGCTCGATGGCCAAACGCTGGATGAGCAGGCACAGCGCCTCGACGAGCGCGCCGCCGCGATCGGTGCGGATGACGGCGTCGACGATGGCGGCGTAGTAGGCCTGCTTGTCAACGCCGTGGCGGTTCTCCGTCATCAGCTCCTCGATGATGTAGGCGAAATCCTTCGGCAGCGCCTTGCGGACGCGCGAGCGCGTGTACTTCTGCGCGGCGCGCTTGCACACGGCGACGAGGCGCTGCAGCGTGACGGCGTACCACGCTTCGGCATCGTCCACCTGCGACAGCACGAGCTCCATCTTCTCGCGCGGATAGTAGATGAGCGTGGCCAGCGAACGCTTCTCGTTCTCGCTCAGCGAATCGCCGAACACGTCGTCGATCTTGAGCCGGATGGAACCCGAGCCGTTCCTCAGGGTGTGGGAGAACGCCTCGTACTCGCCGTGGATGTCGGAGGCGAAGAACTCGGTGCCCTTGGGCAGGTTCAGGATGGCGCTGAGGTTGATGATCTCCGCCGAAGCCTTGTCCGCAGAGGGAAACAGCCGGGATAGAAGTTCCAGATACCGCATATCGGTCGCGTCCACGATACAACCTCCTCGTCGAATTCTACAGCATGGCGCTCATTCTATACTATCCCGTCCGAGCGGGCTCGAATGCCGCGAAGAAACCGATCGGCGCGCCCCGTCGGCAAAGCGTTCGCTCGGCGACATCCGGATGCGCGAAGACGCATGGCCGATCACTCCCACGTCTTCCACACGTCGGGAGCGTAGCCGACCGTGGCCTGCTTGCCGTTGCGCACCACGGGCTCGGCCAGCACGTGCTGGTTCTCCAGCAGCTTGTCGAACTTCTGATCGGGCGACAGGTACGCGAGCAGCGACACCGTGTCGGCATCCTTCGCCTTCGGATCGACCAGCACATCGATGCCGCCGACCGCGCGGGCGACCGACTCCAGCTCGCCCTTGCTCATCCCCTTCTCCTTCAGGTCGATGAACTGGAACTTCACGCGCCGCTCTTTGAAGTAACGCTGCGCCTTCTTCGTGTCGAAGCTCTTCTTCGTTCCGAACACCTGGATATTCATCGCGCTCCCGCTTTCCGTCCGCTCGTCTATAATGACTGAACACGTTATCACCACCCGAAGCCAAAAGCGAGATATTCACCCATGCCATCCATCCAAACCACCATCGCCCGAGAGCTGAACCTGACCGCCGCGCAGGTCGCGGCCGTCATCGACCTCGTAGACCAGGGGAACACCATCCCGTTCATCGCCCGCTACCGCAAGGAGGCCACCGGCGGCATCGACGATGCGACGCTGCGTGATCTGGACGAGCGCCTCGCCTACCTGCGCAACCTCGAAGCCCGCAAGGACGAGGTGCTGCGCGCCATCGAAGAGCAGGGCAAGCTCACGGCCGACCTGCGCGCGAAGATCGACGAGGCCAAGGTCATGCAGCGCGTCGAAGACCTGTACAAGCCTTATCGGAAGAAGCGCGCCACCCGCGCCTCGAAGGCGCGCGACGCCGGGCTCGAGCCGCTCGCGCTGCTCATCCTCGCGCAGGGCCGCAGCGCCAAGGACCCGCTGGCCTTGGCCGCCGGCCTCGTGAACCCGGAGGCGGGATACCCCACGCCCGAGGATGCGCTGCAGGGCGCGCAGGACATCGTGGCCGAGGTCATCGCCGACGACGCCGAACACGTCGCCTGCCTGCGCGCGGCTGCCAAGCGAAACGGCGCGCTTTCCGTCGAAGCCGTCGACGCGTCCGAGAAGACCGCCTACGAGGCGTACTACGACTTCTCCGAACCCCTGTCGCGCATCCCCAACCACCGCATCCTCGCCGTCAACCGCGGCGAGAAGGAGAAGAAGCTCAAGGTGAAAGTGCGCACCGACGCCGATGCGGCCATCAGCCAGCTGGAACGCCGCATCCTGCGCGGCGACGGTCCCTTCGCAGCCCTTTTGAAAGCCGCAATCGCGGACGGCTACAAGCGCCTGATCGCGCCGTCGGTGGAGCGCGACCTGCGCGCCGAGCTCACCGAGCGCGCCGAGACCGATGCCATCCGCGTGTTCGCCAAGAACACCGAGAGCCTCCTGCAGCAGCGTCCCGTGCGCGGGGCGCGCATCATCGCGCTCGACCCCGGCTACCGCACGGGCTGCAAGGTGGCCGTGCTGGACGAGTACGGCAAGCTGCTCGACCACGCCACGGTCTACCCCACCCCGCCGCGCTCCCAGGTGAAGGAGACGCAGGCCCAGCTGGCGGAGTACGTGCGGCGCTACGACGTCAACGTCATCGTCATCGGCAACGGGACGGGCAGCCGCGAGACCGAGGAGGTGGTGGCCGACTACATCGCCCGGTCGAAGGCACCCGTGCGCTACACCATCGTGAACGAGGCCGGCGCCTCGGTGTACTCGGCCTCCAAGCTGGCAAGCGAGGAGCACCCCGACCTCGACGTCACCACGCGCGGCGCCATGAGCCTGGGACGCCGCCTCCAGGATCCGCTGGCCGAGCTCGTGAAGATCCCGCCCCAGGCCATCGGCGTGGGCCAATACCAGCACGACCTCAACCAGGCGGCGCTCGAGCGCGCGCTGACGGGCGTGGTGGAGAACGTGGTGAACCGCGTGGGCGTGGACCTCAACACCGCCAGCGCGAGCCTGCTGGGCTACGTGTCGGGTATCAGCGCCGCAGTGTCCAAGAACATCGTCGCCTACCGCGAGGAACACGGCGCGTTCACCGACCGGGGTCAGCTGAAGAAGGTGCCGAAGCTGGGCGCGAAGGCCTTCCAGAACTGCGCGGGCTTTCTGCGCATCTCGGACGGCAAGAACCCGTTGGACGCCACCAGCGTGCACCCCGAAAGCTACGCCGTCGCAAATGAGCTGCTCAAGCGCGCGAAGGTGAAGCCCGAAGCGCTCGCCGACGGCGGCGTCCCCGACATCGCGAGCCGCCTCGGCGACGTGGACGCGCTGGCGGCCGAGCTGGGCGTTGGCGCACCCACGCTGCGCGACATCGTCTCCGAGCTGGAAAAGCCGGGCCGCGACCCCCGCGACGACGCCCCGGAAGTCGTGTTCAGCGAGGGCGTGCGTGACTTCGACGACCTGACCGTGGGGATGGAGCTGGTCGGCACAGTGCGCAACGTCGTCGACTTCGGCGCGTTCGTGGACGTCGGCGTGAAGCAGGACGGCCTCGTGCACGTCTCCAAGATGGCCGACCGCTTCGTCAAGCACCCGAGCGAGGTGGCGACGGTGGGCGACACGGTCACGGTGTGGGTGACGGGCATCGACAAGGATCGCGGCAAGATCTCGCTGTCCATGGTGAAAGGCAAGGCGTAGGCGCGCGCCCTCACGCTTGCCGGTAGCGGCTCAAGAAGTCGCCCAGGTCGCGCATGGCGTCGCCCAGCACCTCGATGCGCGGCAGGTACACCACGCGGAAGTGGTCGGGCTTCTTCCAGTTGAAGCCGCCGCCGTGCACCACGAGCAGGCGCTTCTCGTGCAGCAGGTCGAGCGCGAACTTCTCGTCGTCCGTGATGTTGAACTTCTTCACGTCGAGCTTCGGGAAGATGTAGAAGCCCGCCTTGGGCTTCACCGCGGTCACGCCGGGGATGTCGTTGAGCGCGTTGTACACGTACTCGCGCTGCTCGTACACGCGTCCGCCCGGCACGATGTAGCTCTGCACGCTCTGGTGGCCGCCGAGAGCCGTCTGCACGATGGACTGCGCGGGAACGTTCGAGCACATGCGCATGTTGCACAGCATGTTGACGCCCAGGATGTAGTCGCGCGCCCGCGCCTTGTCTCCCGAAAGCACCATCCAGCCGATGCGGTACCCCGCCACCATGTGCGACTTCGACAGGCCGCTGAACGTGACGCAGAACACGTCGGGCGCCATCGAGGCGATGGAGATATGCTCCAAACCGTCCATGACGATGCGGTCGTAGATCTCGTCCGAGAAGATGATGAGGTCGTGCTCGCGCGCGATGTCGACGAGCTCTTGCAGCACCTCGCGCGGGTAGAGCGAGCCGGTGGGGTTGTTCGGGTTGATGATGACGAGAGCCTTCGTGCGGCTCGTGATCTTCTTGCGGATGTCGTCCATGTCGGGGTACCATTCCGCCTGTTCGTCGCATACGTAATGCACCGGCGTGCCGCCGGCAAGCGTGACGCACGCCGTCCACAGCGGGTAGTCGGGCGAGGGAACCAGCACCTCGTCGCCGTTGTCCAGCAGCGCCAGCATGCTGAGGTTGATGAGCTCGCTCACGCCGTTGCCGGTGTACACGTCATCGATGTCCACGCCCTGAATGTGCTTGAGCTGCGCGTACTGCATGATGGCCTTGCGCGCCGAGAACAGGCCCTTCGCCGACGAGTAGCCCTCGCATTCGGCCAGCTGGCGGCTCATGTCGAACACCATCTCCTCAGGCGCGCGGAAGTCGAACGGCGCCGGATTGCCGATGTTGAGCTTCAGGATGCGCGCGCCGGCCTCCTCCATGCGCTCGGCTTCCTCCACCACCGGGCCGCGCACGTCGTACAGTACGTTGTCCAGCTTGGTCGACTTCTTGATCTCGCGCATGGTATCGCTCCTCGGTTCGGTACGGTCGATGACAGGTGCGGCGAAGGCGTCCGCTCGCTCCTCGGCTGCGGAGGCCGCTCCCCCTGCGCCCTTCGGTGCGCTCGTCGGCGCGCTCGCACCGTCCGCAGCGCTGCGGGAATCGGTTTCAGGTTCAATTTCGCCCGTTCCCTCCATAAGCCACGCGGCGGGCACGCCCAGCACGTCGGCCAGCATCTCCCCCACGGGCCTGCGGGGCACGGTCTTGCCGTTCGCATATTGGCTGACCTGGCTTTTCCCAAGCTTCATACCGCGATCTCCCGCGATGCGGATGAGATCGGCCTGCTTGTAGCCCTTGGCCGCCATCGCGCGGGCCAGACGCTCGGCGAACGTTTCCTGCTTCTCGGTCATCATCGCTCCGTAAGTTCAATTTCGCTCCGGATAAATTGAACTCATTAAAGCAGGTTCTTGAACTCTTTACCATACTTGAACCGAAAGTTCATTTTTCCGGCACGTTTCCGAGGGCCGATGGTCAACGGAGACGTAATGAACCGGCTGCGAACCGTCGCCAACCGGTGCACGCCTCCGCGTCCGCGGCGCGCGAGCCGACCGCGCTCGTGCTACCATACGCTTCGATGAAACGCAGAGCCGAAAACGGCGACGACACCCGACGAACCCCAAGAGGCGCACCATGGACCAACAAAGCGCGACGGCGGCCGCCGCAGGCCGCGACCTGCACGGCCCCGACCGCATCGAGGTGCGCGGAGCGCGCGTGCACAACCTGAAAAACATCGACGCCAGCATCCCGCTGAACCGGCTCGTCGGCATCGCGGGCGTATCGGGGTCGGGCAAGTCGTCGCTCGCCTTGGGCGTGCTGTACGCCGAGGGGTCGCGGCGCTACCTTGAAGCGCTCTCCACCTACACGCGCCGCCGCCTGACGCAGGCGGGCCGCGCCTCCGTGGACGAGGTGCTGCACGTGCCCGCCGCGCTCGCCCTGCACCAGCGGCCCAGCGTGCCCGGCGTGCGCAGCACCTTCGGCACGTCCACCGAGCTGCTGAACAGCCTGCGCCTGCTGTTCTCGCGCGCCGGCAGCCACGTGTGCCCGAACGGCCACCGCGTGCCGCCCACGCTGAACGTCGCCGCCGAGCGCCCTATCGCGTGCCCCGTCTGCGGCGTGGAGTTCTTCGGCCCCGGCGCGGAGGACCTGGCCTTCAACAGCGGCGGCGCCTGCCCCGAGTGCGACGGCACGGGCATCGTGCGCACCGTGGACCTGGACTCGCTGGTGCCCGACGAGGGGCTCACCATCGACGAAGGCGCCGTCGCGCCCTGGAGCACGCTCATGTGGGACCTCATGAAGCAGGTCGCGCGCGAGATGGGCGTGCGCACCGACGTGCCCTTCAACCAGCTGACGCCCGCCGAGCGCGACATCGTGTTTTCCGGCCCAGCCGAGAAGAAGCACATCCTGTACAAGGCGAAGAAGACCGACACCTTCGCCGAGCTGGACTTCACCTACTACAACGCCGTCTACACCGTGGAGAACGCGTTGGCGAAGGTGAAGGACGAGAAGGGCCTGGGGCGCGTGGCCCGCTTCCTCAAGCAGGGCGTCTGCCCCGTCTGCCACGGCACGCGCCTCTCCCCGGAGGCGCGCCTCCCGCAGGTTGCGGGCATCGACCTGGCCGAGGCGTCCGCGAAGACCCTCGACGAGCTGGTCGCCTGGACGGACGCCGTGCCCGATGGTCTCGCGCCCGAGATGCGCCCGATGGCGCACAACATCGTCGAGTCGTTCCAGCACACGGCGCGCCGCCTCGTCGATTTGGGGCTGGGCTATCTCGCGCTCGATCGCGCGGGCTCCACGCTGTCCACCGGAGAGCGCCAGCGCGTGCAGCTGGCCCGCGCCGTGCGCAACCGAACCACCGGCGTGCTGTACGTGCTGGACGAGCCGTCCATCGGCCTGCACCCCTCCAACATCGACGGGCTCGTCGAGGTGATGCGCGATCTGCTCGCCGACGGCAACTCGGTGGTCATGGTGGACCACGACACGCGCATCCTGGCCGCCGCAGACTGGCTCGTGGAGATGGGGCCGGGCGCGGGCGCTGACGGCGGGCGGATCGTCGCGCAAGGGACGCTTGCCGAGGTAGAGGCGAACCCCGCCTCGCTGATCGGCGGCTTCCTCTCCGGCGAGGAGACCGTGCGCGTACGCGAGCGCGTCCCCGCCGCCGACGTGTTCGCCCACGGAAGCATCGAGCTGGCCACCGAGGCGCTGCACACCGTGAAGCCGCTCGAGGTCGCCATCCCGCGCGGTCGCCTGACCGCCGTCACCGGCGTGTCCGGCTCGGGCAAGACGACGCTCGTGCTGGAAAGCCTCATCCCCGCGCTCGTCGCGAACGCGAGCAGCGCGAAGCTTCCCTCCCACGTCAAGCGCATCGAAGCCGCGGGCATCGAGCGGGCGAACCTCATCGACGCCACGCCCATCGGCTCGAACGTGCGCTCTACCGTGGCCACCTACTCCGGCGTGCACGACGAGCTGCGTCGCGCCTTCGCGCGCACGCCCGACGCCAAGGCAGCCGGGCTGAAGGCGGGCGACTTCTCCTACAACACGGGGAAGCTGCGTTGCCCCGAATGCGACGGCACGGGCTCCATCAGCCTGGACGTGCAGTTCCTGCCCGACGTGGACATCACCTGCCCCGTGTGCAGAGGCTCGCGCTACGCCCCGGAAGCCTCCCGCATCCACCGCCCCGCCGAGGGCTGCGAGGATCCCGGCTGCACGCTGCCCCAGCTCATGGCCATGACCGTGGACGAGGCGCGCACGCCCGCGTCCGGCTTGAAGAAGGCGCGCGCCCGCCTGGACACGCTGCACGAGCTGGGCTTGGGCTACCTCACGCTGGGCGAGGCCACGCCGGCGCTGTCGGGCGGCGAGGCGCAGCGCCTGAAACTCGCCAGCGAGATGGGCCGGGCGCAGGACGATGCCGTGTTCGTGTTCGACGAGCCCACCATCGGCCTGCACCCGCTCGACGTGCGCACCCTGCTGGGCGTGTTCGAGCGCTTGGTGGAGCAGGGCGCGACGGTCGTCGTGATCGAGCACGACCTGGACGTCATCGCCAACGCCGACTACGTGGTGGACCTCGGCCCCGGCGGCGGCGCCTCCGGCGGCCGCATCGTGGCCGTCGGCACCCCCGAGCAAGTGGCCGACAACCCCGAGAGCGTCACCGGAAGGTACCTTTGACACACCGTCGCACATGCATCATCGCCCGAAAAACACGCAAAACGGCCTTCGAGCGTGTTTTTCGGGCGATGATGCGTCACGCGTCCGTCCGGATGTCCGCGATGTCGTCGAAGGGGATGCGGGTGCGGACGACGGTGACGGTGCGGGCCGCGAGGTCGATGTCGCTGACCAGGCCGCGCGCGGTGACGTACGCTTCGCCGTCGTAGTGGACGATGCACGCCATCTCGCGCCGTTTCAGCTGGGAGAGTTTTCGCGACAGCTCGAGCGCCTGCTCGTCGGTCAGCTCGCGCTTCGGCTCTGCCACGCGCTCGCGCTCGCGGATGAGGTCGTAGTAGCCTTTGAGCGCGGCGAACGGCATGAACTGCTGCGCGCGGTCGGCGCGGGGTCGGCGCTCAGGCATGGTGCCCTCCGATCTGCTCGTTGCGCTCGCGCGCCGTGGCCTTCTCTTTCAAGCTGGTGCCGCGCAGAAGCGCGTTCTTGCCGAAGCGCCCCTTCACGGCCAGCACGGCCTGCTGCAGGCGATGTTCCTCGGCCTCCGCTTCCGCATCCGAGAACAGGTCCATCGTGGCGAACTCCTCGGGGAGCACCCCGCCGACGCCCACGTTGATGCGGCGGATGGGCGCGTCTTTGCGCGCGGTCTCGTCGAACAGGTCGAGGAACCGCGGCATGAGCTTCGAGTAGAGGTTCGTGCGATCGGGCTGTCGGCGCGTGCCGCCGGTGTGGGAGCCGCCTCGTCTGCCGCTCGCAGGCCGTCGTCCATGGCCGCCGTCGAAATACGCTCCGGGCTCGTCCACGGCGCGCGCCCCGCCCGCCTCGTGATCCCGCGCGTAGCCCACGTACAGCGAGATGGATTCCGCAACGAGGCGCTTCTCCACGAGGTCGAGCACCAGCTGATCCACCATCTCGCGCAGCACGTCGCGCGCTTCCTCGAACGAGTAGTCGCACGGCAGCACCTGGCCGTTGCCCAGGGAATGCCCGCTGGGCTCGTAGGCGTGGATGTCGGCGATGGTGCACGGCTCGACGCCGTGGGCGTGGTCGATCAGGTACTCCGCGTTCACGCCGAACTCGCGGTACAGCGTGGCCTCGCTCATCTCGCATACGCCGCGCAGGTCGTACACCGCGTACTTCGCCAGGCGCCTCGCGATGCCCGGGCCGATGTTCCAGATATCGGTGATGGGCCGGTGGGTCTGGATAGTGCGCTCGAACTCGGCCTGGTCGAGAAAGCCGATGCAGTCCCGGGCGTGCTTCGCCGTGATGTCGAGCGCCACTTTCGCCAAGAACAGGTTCGGCCCGACCCCTGCCGTGGCGCGCACGCCCGTCTCGGCCAGCACCGCCTCCATGAGCATGACGGCGAACTCCCGGGCGCTCGTCCGGTACAGCGACAAGTACGGCGTGGCGTCGATGAAGCATTCGTCGATGGAATAGGGGTGGATGTCCTCGGGCGACACGTAGCGCAGGTAGATGGAGTAGATGTCGGCCGACGCCTCCATGTAGCGCTGCATGCGCGGCTTCGCCATGACGTAGTCCACGCTCTCGGGGATCTCGAACACGCGGCAACGGCTGGACAGGCCGAGCGCCTTCATGGACGGCGTGATGGCCAGGCAGATGGTCTTCTCCGTGCGGTCGGGATCGGCCACGACGAGGTTCGCCGTCAGCGGGTCCAGCCCGCGGTCGACGCATTCGACGCTGGCGTAGAAGCTCTTCAGATCTATGCACACGTACGTGCGCTCCATCGCGCCGACCCCTTCCCCGTTCAACTAGCACACTTGTTCGTTTAGTATAGCACGTCCAACGCGGAGCCGGAGGAGCCGCTACCGCTTTCACACCGAGATCGGCTTCGTGGCGGGCCCGTCGAGGACGTTGCCGTCCGCGTCGAAGCGCGACCCGTGGCAAGGACAGTCCCACGAGTCCTCGACGTCGTTGCGCTTGAGGCTGCATCCCATATGCGAGCACCGCTTCCCCGGCTTCACCAGGTTCGCCGTCGAGGTACCCAAATTGGAGAACAGCGCGACGTTCAGCATGGAGCGCTGCGGGAAGAACAGGTCCTCGACGGGGCTCTCGCCCGTCGCGATCAGGTCGGCGATGGCCTTCGCCGCCACGTACGACCCGGTCATCCCCCACTTGCTGAACCCGGTTGCCACGTACCAGCGGGGGTTCTCACGCCGGTGCACGCCGATGTAGGGCATGCCGTCCAGGCTCATGCAGTCCTGCGTCGCCCACGCGCAGCACTCGACGCAGCCCGGGTACGCCGCGTCCGCGAACGTGCGGATCGCGCGGTAGCCTTCCTCCGGCCCCGGCCCCTTGCCCGTGCGATGGCCCCCGCCGCCCACCAGAAGGAAATCCTCGTAGGTGCGGAAGGAGAAGCCGCCGCCCTCGCCGATGAACATGCCGTCCACAGCGGGGGCGTCCTTGAGCGCAAGCGCGTAGGAACGCTCCTGGTGGAGCTTCATGAAATAGAGTCCCGGGATGTTGACCAGGGGGTAATGGGTCGCGAACACGATGTGCTCGGCAGTGATGGAGCCCCCTTGCGTGCGCGCCGTAGTTCCCGACACCTCCGAGACGAAGGCGTTCTCGTACACGTCGACCGACGGCGCCAGCCCGTAGAGCAGCTTGAGGGGGTTGAACTGCGCCTGGCGCTCCATCCCCAGCGCCCCTTTGTTCGCGATCGGCACCGGCGCGCTCGGCAGGACATGATGCGGGATGCCCAGCTGCTCGTAGGCGGCGAGCTCGCGTTCCAGGCCCTCCGTCGAATCCTCGGCGTACACGTAGGCGGTCTTCTCCTCGAAATCGCAGGGGAAGGCGTCGCTCAGCTGCCGCAGCCCCGCCACGGCGGCCTGGTTCGCCTCGTAGTACAGCCGCGCGTTCTCGACGCCGTGCTCCTTGATCAGCCGGTCGTACACGAGGTTGTGCTGCGCGGTCACCTTCGCCGTCGTGTTCTGCGTGACGCCCGACCCGACGAGGCTCTGCTCGACCACCGCGCACGAGCACCCGGCCCGGCCCAGCAGGTAGGCGCACAGCATGCCCGCCATGCCGCCGCCGATGACCAGCACGTCGACGGATACGTCTCCGTCGAGCGTTTTCGCGATGCCGTCGGGCCTCGGGGTGCGCTCCGCCCATAGAGAGGTCATGGTAAACCCTTTCGCTTCGGTTTCGTCTATTTGCCCGAAAACGATAGCCCGCAACGGCGGCGGATCGGCCGTTCGGGCGCGAAGCGTAGGGCGCCCATTGACGAAGGGTTGACCGCGCGAAGCACAGCCTCCCGCGCAAGGACTCCCCTCCCTCGCCGAGCGTCACTCCTCTTCCAAATACGCCCCCGTCTGGCGGCTCCAGAGGTTCGCGTACTCGCCGCCCTGCTCGATGAGCTGGGCGTGCGGGCCGTCCTCGGCCACCTTGCCGCCGTCGAGCACCACGATGCGGTCGAGGCTGGCCACGGTGGACAAACGGTGCGCCACCACGATGGACGTGCGCCCGCGCATGAGCGTTGCCAGCGCGTCTTGCACCAGCTGCTCGCTTTCGGAGTCGAGCGCGCTCGTGGCCTCGTCCAGCACGAGCACCGGGCAGTCGGCCAGAAGCGCCCGCGCGATGGCGATGCGCTGGCGCTGGCCGCCCGACAGCTTCACGCCGCGCTCGCCCGTGACGGTGTCGAAGCCCTGCGGCAGCCGCTCGATGAACTCCAGCGCGTTCGCCTGGCGCGCCGCTTCGCGGATCTGCTCCATCGTGGCGTCGGGCCGCCCGTAGGCGATGTTCTCGGCGATGGTGCGATGGAACAGCAGCGCCTCCTGCGGCACGTAGGCGATCTGGCGGCGCAGCGACTGCTGCGTCGTCTCGGCGATGTTCTGGCCGTCGATGAGGATGCGCCCCTCCTGGATATCGGACAAGCGCAGCAAAAGCTTCGTGAGCGTGGTCTTCCCCGCCCCGCTCGTGCCCACGAGGCCCACGCGCTGGCCTGCGGGGATATGCAGCTCGAAGTCGTCGAACACGTGCGTGCACGCGTCGCCGTCGGTGTACCAGAAGTCGATGCCCTCGAAGTCGATGGCGCCCTCGCGCACCTCGAGCTCCGGCGCGCCGGGCTTGTCGTCCACGAGGCGCGGCTCGTCAAGGATGACGGTCATGCCGCTCGCGTCGCCGAACGCGCGGTTGAAGCGCTGCAGCCCGTTGTTGATGAAGTTGAACTGATTCGTCACCGTGTAGGTGTAGGTGAACATCACCACGAGCGTGCCGGGCGTGATGCCGTACCACGCGTTGCCGCCCGCGATGAACACCGCCACCACGCTCATAATGGCGATGGTGATGCACGCCGTCACGATGCCGCGCGTCAGCGACGCCCACATGCGCTTCGAGTCGCGCGCCACCACCTCGCGGTTCGCCTGGTCGAACAGCCCCCGCTCGTAGTCCTCGCGCCCGTAGGTCTTCACCGCCAGGATGTTCGCCACCGAGTCGGACAGCTCGCCCGACAGCTGGTTCTGCGCGCTGGCCGCCTGCTCGTTGAGGTGCAGGATGCGCTTGTACATGTAGTACGACACGCCCGCGTACACCGCCAGCAGCACCATGAGGATGGCCACGTACACCGGCACGCGCGGCGCGAGGATGGCGCAGGTGAACACCACCGAGCAGATGACCGGCAGAAACGGGAACGTGATGGTTTCCAGCAGCAGCTGGTAGGCGCTCATGAACTTCGTCGTCTGGCTGACCAGCGTGCCGCCGAAGCGGTTTGAGTGGAACGACATCGACTGGTTCGACAGCGCGTCGAACGACATGGTGGCCAAGTCGTAGGACGCGGCGATCTCCAGCCTATACATCGTGTAGTCCTGCACCTTGCTGGCCGCCTGGCCGGCCACGTTGATGAGGATGAGCGCGGCGATGTAGGGGCCGAACACCGAGAACACCTCGTCGGGCGCCACCGAGCCCGCGCTCACGCGATCCACCACGAGGCTCATGACGTAGGGGTTGCCGTACGAAAGCAGCGCCACGAACAGAAACGTCGCGGTCATGAGCGCGGCGAACAGCCCGATGTGCTTACGGGTGACCAGCCAGAAGTAGTGGAGCGTGCGACGCGTCGTCGACGGAGCACCGGTTCGTGCCATGCGGGATTCCCTTCTCTTTTCTCAGCACGATTATGCCACAAGAAGGCAAGGCCCGGGGGCGTGCCTGCGGGCCTTGACAAGGAAGCCGCAGGCCCTACCCTACGAGCTTGGACGACTCTACCTGCTCGACATACCAGGTCATGAACTTGGCGAGGGGTTTGCGCAGCACGAGGCCGATGAGCGCCGCAGGGGTCAGGAACAGCAGGAGCAACCCGATCTCCGTCCAGAAGTCGGCGCCGTAGGTGCCGAACATGGCCGCCCGCATGGCGTTCACCACGTGCGTGGCGGGAAGCCAGGGGCTCAGGGCCTGCACGAACGGCGGCAGCAGCTGCAGCGGGAACGACCCGCCGCACCCCGTCACCTGGATGATCAGCAGCAGCACCGCCACGGCCTTGCCGAGGTTCGCGAACGCCGCCACCAGCGCGTATATCAGGAACGTGAACACGAGGCCGGCTATCCAGAAGCACAGCATGAACAGCGCGGGCTCGGCAACCTGCACCTGCAAGAACAGCAGGTTCCCCAAGCCCATCACCGTGGTCTGCGCGAGCGACAAGAACGCCAGCACGCCGAAGCGCCCCATGAACAGCTGGCGCGGCTGCGGGTCGGACAGCTGCTCGCGGGTGCGGTCGGAAACCGTCGGCTTCACCACCACGAGGATCAAAAGCGACCCGATGAACAGGGCGAGCGTCGTGTACAGCGGGGCCATGGCCGAACCGAAGTTCTCAGCCGGGAACACGGCCTCGCGCTCGATGCCCACCGGCGCTGCGAGCGCCTTCGACAAGAGCTGCGCGTCGGCGCCCAGCACCGCGCGCAGCGCGTCCGCGTCGCCCGCGACCAGCGCCTCGTCCACGCCGTCGGCGAGCGTTTCCAGCTCGCGCGCCGTTTCGCGCAACTTCTGCGCCGCCTCGTCCACCTTCGCGCGCGCATCGCCCAGCACATCGGCGGCCGACCCTGCGGACGCGGACAGATCGGCGCCCGACGAGCGCAGACTGTCCAGGCCGTCTCCCATGTTAGCCGCAAGCACGCCCGCGCTGTCCGCGAGCTGCTGCAAGCCCGGCTTGAGCCCGCCGTCGAACGAGGCTGCGAGGTCGTCGGAGGCCTGCCGCGCCTCAGCCGCAAGCCGTTCGACCTCCGCGCGCTGAGCCTGCACGTCGGCGTTTCCAGCCTCCAGCCTCTCGGCTGCGGCGCCCAGGTTGTCGCGCATGCCCTCCATGAGCGAGACGACGGCGCTCATGCGCGCGATGACGGCGTCGAGCGCCTGCTGGGCATCGGAAGGCAACGAGCCTCGCAGCTCCTCGAGCTGCTCTATGGCGCTGCGGTACCGCGCGATCTGCGCGTCCACAGCTTCGGCCTGGCCCCGCAGCCCTGCCGCGCCCTGCGCGGCACCGGTCGAGGCGGCGTCGAACAGCGCCCCTGCGGAGGCAGACACCTCGTCGAAGCGCGCGGCAGCACCGTCGAGTGCGCCCGCAAGGTCGTCGACCGACCCTTTCACGGCCGCCACCAGGTCGGAGGCCGACGTAGAGCCCTGAGACGATGCGGCGTCGAGGCCATCGACCCCGTTTTGCGCTGCGACTACCAGCTTGCCCGAGTCGCTCGCGAGCGTCTGCGCAGCGCCGGCCAGCGACGAATACAGCTCCAGCACCGACGCCATCCGTTCGGCTTGCGCTCCCATGTCGCGCACTTTCCCCGACACGCCCGCAATGCGCCCGCCCACGTCTGCCTCGTCTGCGTAGGCGGACATCGACTCGGCGATGCCCAGCGCCACTTCTGACAACGTCTGGGCGAACACCTCGTTCACCTGGTACGATACCGAATCGGCACCTTGATCGGTGATCTTCGGCGCAATAGCGCTCTTCTTCTCGTTGGCGTAGTAGACGATACGGGCGTGCTGCACGTCCTCGGAGTAGAACGTCAGCATATCCTTGCTGAACCCCGCGGGGATGACCACGGCCGCGTAGTAGCGTCCCGACCGCGCGCCGTCCACCGCGTCCTCCTCGGTGGTGAACGTCCAGTCGATCTGGTCATTTGCTCGCAGAGCCGACACCACCCGCTCGCCGATGTTCACGCGCAAAGGCACGAGATCGCTCTCGTAGCCGTCGTCGACGTTCGCTACCGCCACCGTCAGGTTGCCCGTGTTGTCGAACACGTTCCAACACGCGATGACGTTGTACCACGCGAAGATCGACGGCATCACCACGAGCCCGATCACGATGATCACGCTCATCGCGTTCGCGAACAGCCGCTTGAAGTCGCTGCGCACGATGCGGATCACGTTACCCACGGACGACGCCCCCTTCCGCATCCTGCGCTTCATGCGCGTCGGAGGCGCAGGCCGCGGCGGGCGCCGGATCACCGGACGCCTCGTCGTCGGACGAGCGCACCATGCGGTCGCGCGCGCCGCCCAGCTCCAACAGCCCCTCGTCGCTCATACCTTCGAGCCTCATCTGGCGTTCGAGCCCCGCGCGCAGGCTCTCCACCACCACGAGGAACACGAACACCACGACGAGCCAAACCAGCCACGCCGTGAGCAGCTGCACCTTCTCGGCCGGCGTGAGCGAGAACACCACCGCAAGCGCCACGGGCACCGAAAGCCCCAAGGCCAGCGCACCGCGGATGAGACGCGGGTACCATCGCTCGAAGCGCTCCATGCGCGCCCGCAGCTCCTCACGATACTCCTCTTTGTCAGACAACGCTCTGAACAGCTGCGACACGCGATAGGGGCGCGCGGGGATCTCCACGTCCTCCCCGTTGAAGATGCCGCTCTCGCGCACCTGGCAGGCCACCATGCGGTTGACGTTCGCCATGAGCGGCCGCACGAGGATGCCGAACGCCATGAACAGCGCGAAGAATAGCGCGAGCATCCCCAGGGCGTCGACGTACTGCGATCCGTAGAAGCCGAAGATAGCCTCGCGCATGGCGGAGATGCCGTAAGTGAAGGGGAAGAACGGGTAGACGGCCTGGAAGAAGCTCGAGGTCATCTCGATGGGATACAGCCCCGTCGCGCCGGGGATCTGCGCGAACACCAGCACGATGCAGATACCCTTGCCGATATGCTGCAGGGTAACCGACAGCGCGTAGATGATGCTGAGATAGGAAAGGGAGGCCACGATGGCAGCGAAGAAGAGCGCGGGAGCGTTCGCCGCCTGCACCCCGATGGCCAGCACGCCGGCGCAGCAGATCGCCGCCTGCAGCACCGCCATCGCGGCCAGCAGCAGGAAGCGCCCCAGGTAGCGCTGCGTGACGGTGAGCTTGCGCACGCCTTCACCGTCCACTTCCTGCTTCATGATGACCAGCAGCATGAACGCGCCGATCCAGAACGTGAGGTTCATGAACAGCGGAGCCATGGCCGAACCGTACGCGTTCAGCTCGTACAGCTGCTCGGTGACCAGTTCGGTGGGCGAGCCCATGAAGTCGGCGATTTTGGCCGCGTCGAGGCCGTCCTTGCCGAACGCCTTCGCGAGCGCTCCCGATTCGCCGAGCGACAGCACGTCGGTCTGCACGGTGGACAGGCTTTCCTCCAAATCGGCAAGGATGCCGCCGGTCTGGCCGAGCGCCTCGCGCGCGGCGACGAGCGTGGAGGTCAACTGGCCGATCGCCAACTCGGTCTGGTCGATCAGCAGACGTTGGTTCGACACGGCGGCCGCGAGCGAAGACGAAACCGCGCTCATCTGCGCGAGGCTTCGGTTGACGGTGGGAACCGTATCGCCGAACAGGCCGTCCGCGTACGCCCCCGCGGCATCGGCCGCGCCCTGCACCGATCCGTCGAAGGACGTTCCCGCTTGGGACACCGCGCGCGCGAGATCGCCCGCTTGCGTGTTCGCCGCGTCGAGAGCGTCGAGCGTCGCCTGCGCGTCGGCCGCACGCTGGTCGAGCGCATCGGCGACCGCGACGAGCGGCTCTTTGGCCGCGTCGCCGTCGGGCAGCGCCTGAGCCGCCTGGCGCACCTGGGCGGCCAGCGCCTTGCTCTCCTCGGCGGCGGCGCGGCCCTGCGCGATGGTCGCGCCGATGCCCGCCTGCGCCTCGCCCGCCGCCGCGGTCATGCTGCCGACGGCGCCGTTCGCTTTCGAGGACGCTTCCGACACCGTGCGGATCGTCTTGTTCACGGCGGGCATCGCCGCCGAGGAAATCTCCGCGGCCTCGCCCTGCAGCTGGGAGGTCAGGTTCGCGATGGCCGCGAGGGCGTCGCCTGCCGCGGCGATGTCCTCGCGCGCTCGTCCGAGCGAATCTTTGGAGCCGGCTGCCTTGGCCTGAGCTTCGTCGGTGGCCGCGACGATCCCGTCAAGCGTGGCGCGCGCCTCGGATATCGCCTGCACCGCGCCCGCCACTTTGACCGCCGCCCTCGCCTTCGATGCGTCCAGCGCGTCGTTCGACTCCGCCAACGCTCGGTCGACCGCGCCCACGGCCACATCGCTCACCGTAGAGACGAAGGTGGAGTTGATCGTCTCGTCAAGGGTGCTCGCGCCCGTGTCGGTGATCTTCGGCGCCACGGGTCCCGTCTTCTCGTTCACGTAGTAGGCCAGCTCGGGCTGCACGAAGTCGCCGGTGGTCAGCGACAGCAGCCGCTCGGTGAAGTCTTCGGGTATGACGAACGCAGCGTAGCTCGCGCCCGCATCGAGCTCGTCCATGGCGGTGGCGCGGTCGACGAACGCCCAGTCGAGCTGCTCGTTTTCGCGCAGCTCCTCCACGATCATATCGCCCACGTGCAGCTCGCCGGTCAGCTCGCTGGAAGCGCCCGCGTCCTCGTTCACCACGCACACGCGCAAGTTGCCCGTGTTGTCGTAGGGGTTCCAGAAGCCGACCACGTTGTACCAGGTATACACTGAAGGCAGCACGAGCAGCGCGATTACCACCACCAGCGCGCAGGGCGCCTTAAGCAGGCGCAGCACATCGCGCTTGAATACGCGCAGAACGTTACCCATTGCCCGTCGGACCCCTCTCATCGCTCGCTCGAAAACAACCCGAACAATGATACCTCCTCCGTTGACACTCCGTCAGCCCCGATTGACGATCCAACCCCTTCCGTCAATCGCACGCCGCGCCACGTGCGGCCGAGGACGCGTTCGACAAAGAACGCCAAGGCGTGCGATGTCGAGCAGGCAACCGGCGAGCCTCCCGTCTGCGGCGCAACCGGCATGGCAACCCCACAGGTGCGTCTAGAGCCGCGATACGCTGGAATCATGGGGCTCGCAAGTGCGCGGTACGACCAACGACCCATGACCGAGCGGGCTCTGGCTCCATGACCCGCAGCCACAGGCATCACGCCCCATGGCCCGCAGGCTTGTGCGCTTCGATGACTTGGCTGCGCAAGCCCGACGTCCGATTCTGGCAGGAATCGACGTGATTCCGTCGCGTGGGGCCTCGGCCGTTTAATCTTGTTTGCTTGAAAACCGTTGACCTGGGAAAACATCGACACGCTCTCATCGCGTCATCTCCACATTGGGACAGGCGCTTCTCCAGCGACGGAATCCTGTCGATTCCTGCCAATTTCGACATGATCCATCGCGCGCCTGGCCGTCGGCTCCTCGGCACCCGCAAACGATACCAGTTTTTCATGCGAATCCAACGCCGTTTCCACGCGCGTCACCTCTCGACCCAATGCCGATTCCACGCGCGTCGCTCCTCGATCCAGCACGGATCGCATGCGGATCTTGTGCCGTTCCAACGCGGTTGCCACGCCCGAAAATAGTTGTATCATCTGGTATAACTCCGTGTTACACTCGCGCCATGCGCATCGTGCTCGCTTACATATCGGCTCTCGATTTCTGGCGCTCCGCTCTCAGCGACGAGGGCTCGGCGCGTATGGCATGCCGAGCCCGGATCCTTCCCGATCGCGCGCCGCACGCGTTGGCGGTACAATCCCATCCGCTTGCACAGAGCGGCGCTTCGTCTTTCCCCGTGCACCTGCTCGCGCACGGAAGCCAGAGGAAAGCGTCGCACATTCTCGTCGTCCACCAAGCAAAAGACCTGCCCGACGGATCGCTGCGTCAGATCGTGATTCCCGGCAGCGACGAACCGCTTCTTACGACAAGCCCCGAACTGACTTTCGTCCATATGGCGTCCTTGTTGAGCTTTCCCCGCACGGTTCACCTCGGATACGAGCTATGCGGAACCTTCGCCCCGGACGAGAGCAAGCCGTACGGGGTCAGAGACCGAAAGCCTCTCACTACGCCGGCTAAATTGGCCTCGTATCTGAACAAGGCCGAACGCATGAAAGGCGCGAAACGGGCGCGATCAGCGCTTCCCTACATCTTGGGCATGTCGGCCTCCCCGCGAGAATCGACGCTGGCCGAGCTGATCACGCTCCCCTGCCATCGTGGAGGAAGCGGCATCGAAAACCCCGAGATGAACGCCGTCATCCCTATCAGCTCAAGCAACCGCTGGGCCACCGATCGCTCCTCGTTCCGATGCGATCTCCTTTGGCGCGATCAGGGTGTGGCCGTCGAATATGACAGCACTCTGTGCCACACCGGCGCCGAACGCATCGCCAACGACGCCTCGCGGAGAAACGCGCTGGAATCCCTCGGCCTCACGGTGGTAACCGCAACCTGGCGGCATGTGACGAACTATAAAGAATACAATCGATTCGCACGCATTCTTGCGAAGCACCTAGGGACGAGAATACGCCCGAACTGCCCCGATTACCCGAACAGGCAGCTCGCCCTCCGCTCAGAGCTTCTTCGCTGAAGCGAGGCGAGCGGCAGGATCGCAACGTTTCGGCAGGAATCGACGGGATTCCGCCGAAGGAGCGCCTAACCCGGCACAGGGATCCGATGATGGGAGCGCTCTCCCGTTTTCCCAGGACGACCATTTCATGCTTGCACAAGATAAGCCAGCCGGCGCTCCCTCGCGACGGAATCCCGTCGATTCCTGTCAAAATCGGGCATCGAGCTTGCGCTGTCGAGCCGTCGGGGTATGCACCCTGCCCACATGCGCGCCGGCTGCGCCGTGCACGGCGAACCCCCTTGCACCGGCGTCGCGTCCGAAAACGGAAGCGGCCCCGACGTGTCGTCGGGGCCGCAGGAAGAGACCTTGTGCGATACGCAAGCGTCCTTTTCCGCCCTACGCCTCCAAGCGTTTCGCGATGGCCAGGATGAAGTCGCGGGTGCTCAGCTTCTTCGGGTTCGGCAGCGTGGTGATGAGCGCGAGGTCGCCCGTCATCTCGCCGGCCTCGATGGTGTCGAGCGTGGCGCGCTCCAGCTTGTCGGCGAACGCCACGAGGTCGTCCAAGCCGTCCAGCTCGCCGCGCTTGCGCAGCGCACCCGACCACGCGAAGATGGTGGCCACCGAGTTCGTGGAGGTCTCCTCGCCCTTGAGGTGCTTGTAGTAGTGGCGCTGCACGGTGCCGTGCGCGGCCTCGAACTCGTAGTAGCCCTGAGGGCTCACCAGCACCGACGTCATCATGGCGAGCGAGCCGAAGGCGCTCGACACCATGTCGCTCATCACGTCGCCGTCGTAGTTCTTGCAGGCCCAGATGAAGCCGCCGTCGGCCTTCATCACGCGCGCCACGGCGTCGTCGATAAGCGTGTAGAAGTACTCGATCCCGGCTTCCTCGAAGCGCGAGGCGTACTCGGCGTCGTAGATCTCCTGGAAGATGTCCTTGAAGCGGTGGTCGTACTTCTTCGAGATGGTGTCCTTCGTGGCGAACCAGACGTCCTGCTTGATGTCGAGGGCGTACTCGAAGCAGCTGCGGGCGAAGCTCTCGATGGACGCGTCGAGGTTGTGCATGCCCTGGGCGATGCCGGAGCCTTCGAACTTCTGCACCAGCTCGCGCGTCTCGGAGCCGTCTGCGGCGGTGTACACGAGCTCCACCGTGCCGGGACCGGGAACGCGCAACTCCGTGTTCTTGTACACGTCGCCGTAGGCGTGACGCGCGATGGTGATGGGCTTGACCCAGTTGCGCACGCACGGCTCGATGCCCGCGACGGTGATAGGCGTGCGGAACACGGTGCCGTCCAGCATGGCGCGGATGGTGCCGTTAGGGCTCTTCCACATGCTCTTGAGGTCGTACTCGTCCATGCGCGCGGCGTTCGGCGTGATGGTGGCGCACTTCACGGCCACGCCCAGGCGCTTGGTGGCCTCGGCGGAGTCGACGGTCACCTGGTCGTCGGTGGCGTTGCGATGCTCCAGGCCCAGGTCGTAGTACTCGGTCTTCAGATCGATATGCGGAAGCAGCAGCTCGTCCTTGATCATCTGCCAGATGATGCGCGTCATCTCGTCGCCGTCCATCTCCACGAGCGGCGTGGTCATCGCTATTTTCGCCATAGTCAACCTTTCCGTGTCCAAAGGGCCGTCTCTCCCCCGTTTTCCCGTACCCGCACATGATACCCGTCGAAGCGGGCGCACGACGCGCGGGAAAGCGATTTCCAGCGCAACGCCAAAAAGGAAGCCCCTTCGCCGCAGCAGCACTACATCAGGCCCTCGCCCGATCGTCGGAGGCCAGCGCCATGTAGCCGTCTTCGAGGGTGGGCTCGACGGGCTGCGACCCCACGGGCGGCGCGGCGCTCACGATGCGGTAGCGTGTGCCCTGCGTCGTGGTGGCTGCGTTCACCACGACCGCGCCCGTCGGCGGCGCCATGAGCGGCGGCGTGAGCCACGTGCGTCCGTGCGCGCCGTCGATGAGGCCCGCCGTTGCGCCGTCGTAGCGCAGTCGGCCCGATCGCAGAACGCACACGTAAGGGCAGGTCTGCGCCACGTCGTCGAGGATATGGGTGGACAGGATCACCGTGCGGTCGGCTCCCAGCGTGGCGATGAGCGTGCGGAATCGCATGCGCTCCTCGGGGTCGAGTCCGGCCGTGGGCTCGTCCACCACGAGCAGGCGCGGGTCGCCCATGAGCGCCTGCGCGATGCCCACGCGCCGCCGCATGCCGCCCGAGAAACCGCCGATGCGCCGGCGGCGAACATCTGCCAGCCCCACGCGCTCGATAAGCTCGTCGGCCTGGCGGCGGCGCTCGCGCTTGTCGTCCATACCCTTGAGGATGCCCACGTAGTCGAGGAACTCCGGCGGCGTGAGGTTCGGATAGGGCTCGATGTCCTGCGGCAGGTATCCGAGGGTCTTCTTGAGCGCGCGGCGGTTGCGCGGCTCGGCGATATCGCGGCCGTCAACCAGCACGTGCCCGCGGGTGGGGCTCACGATGCCGCACAGGATGCGCATGAGCGTGGTCTTGCCGGCGCCGTTGGGGCCGATGAGTCCGATCATGCCCGAAGGCAGGTCGAGCGTGAGGTCGTCGAGGGCGCAGGGCTTCTTGTCGAAGTCCTTGCCCAGGCGGTCGAGGGAGATGAACATGGGAGTCCTTTCTATGCGGAGCGGAGGCTCGTCAGTGACGGCGGTACGAGCGCCTGCGGGCGACGGCCGCGGCCGCGGCCAGAAGCGCCGCCGCAACGGCGAACTTGAACACGAGCAGGGCCAGCGCTTCGAAAGGCGCAGCGGCGGGAGCCGGCCCCTGATAGTCGAGGAACGGCTGGGATCCGAAGAACGCCTGCGCGAGCGGATCGCTCGCGATATGGAACTGCACGCCGCCGCCGGAAGCCGGAACACCCTTGAACGAACATGCGAACAGCGTACCCAGCCATGCGGCGACGGAGACGATGCGCGCGACGATCCTCGGCAGCAACGAGCCCGCCAGCGCCGACAGCGCCGCAGCAACAAAGGCAGCGGGAAGCACCACCCCGGCGAACAGGACTATCGCCTGCAACGGAGCCCAAACGTTGCCGTGCAGCATCTGCCCGGCCGCACAGAACAGCAACAAGGCGGCCGAAGGCGATGTCATCACGGCCAGAGCGCCCGCAACGCGTGCGACCGTCAGCTCCATCGGCCTTACGGGGGCGGAGGCCTCGACTTCCGAGATGCCCAGCCGCTCGGGCTCGGCGGCAAGGTCGGTGAAGGCGGCAGCGTAGGCGACGGGCGGCAGCATGGCCAGCATCTGCGCCAAGAACACGAGGTCGGCGACGTCTCCCGTCTCGAAAGGAAGCCCGGTATTCACCGCCACTCCCATCGACAGCAGCGCCAGCAGCAGCGACGCAACCCATATCGCGCGCTGCCGGGCAGCCATGCGTGCATGGATCACCGCCAACGACAAGAATCTCATCGCGCACCTCCCAGCTTCCTCCACACGCGCTCGGGCGAGCCCAAGGCGCGCCATGCGCACGCGCCGACGGCGAGCAGCACGAGCAACGGCAACCCGCGCTGCAGCGCCGGCATCGACGCCGTGTTCGGATCCCATATCAACGCGAAGAACAGCCAGACGAGCATCACGACGAGCGTCGTCGCGCGCGTCGACCCGGAAAGCGCCGCCGCATACGCGACCAGCACCATGAGAGCTGCCCCGCCCGCCGGCGAAAGCGCGCCGACCCAGCCGGCGTCGCCGTAGATCGCACCTGCGAGATGCAACGGCGCGAACAGCGCGAAGCCGCCGGCAACGGCCGCGACCAGCAGCACGGCCGCGCGCAAGGTCTGCACCGCACGGAACTCCGTCGGCGTGGACGCATGCAGTTCCACGAGCGCGTCGCCCGTGAACACGGCCGCTGCGCACATGCCCGCGGCGGCGGCGTAGAGCGGCATGATCCCCAGCATGGCGAGCGCGGCCGACGCCGGTCCCGCCGCCAGCGCCCAGCACGAACCCGCGATCGCGACAAGCGCCGCCGTCGCGAGCGGCACCGCGATCCCCACGACCCTCACGCGCCGCGCCTGCGCGTCCAACAGCGCCCACCATGCGCCCGATGCCGAGCCGCCGCGAGCGGCCCTATCCGAAGCACCCATGCGAAACCTCCTAGAATACGTCTCTCGCCCACCGAGCATCATGCCGACTCCAAGCGGGCGATCGTCGCCCGTCGCGCCGTGGCCACCGCCGCCGCCAGCAAGGCGCAGCCCGCGGCCAACACGACCTCGGGCCCGATCGCGCTCTGCAACCCGGCCAGCGCCGCCGCCATCCCTCCGTCGGCCGCAGCGCGCCCGACCGGCGCCGCCAAGGCCGCTGCCGCAGCGCCCGCGACGCCCGCCGCCCATGGCGAGCCGGTCCACACGGAGACGAAAGCCGAGACGCCCGCGACGGCGGCCAGCGGCGCCAGCCACGACAGCACCACGGCGCCGAAGCCAAGCGGCGCGCCCCACCAGGCGAACGCCGCCGAAGCCGCAAGACCCGCGAGCGCATCGACGCCCAGCACCGTCGTCAAGCGAGCGAGCAGCACCGTCTGCGGCCCCAGGGGCATGGCCAGCGCCAACGCGTCGGCCGCGTCGGTCGAGAGCGCCGCCGTCACGGTGATCGCCACGCCCAGCAGCAGAAGCGTCGAGAACCACCAGGGAGCCGCGCCTGTCGCGCCGGCGGACACCGCGAAGCACGCCGCGCCCGCAGCCGCCGCAGCTATGATCAGCGCCGCCGGCAACACCGCGCGCGGCACCACGCGCACCTGGGCCCTCGCCAGATCCGCCGCAAGTCGCGCGCTCTTGAGCACCGACCAGGCGGGCGCGTCGAAAGCCGACGGCTCAGCCGCGATGCGCGCCGCGATACGCGCGAACGAAGGCGCGCCAGCGGCGCATTCCCGCTCCTGTCGGCTCAGCGCCTGTTTCATAGCGGCGCTCGCCACGTCCGGCCGTTCTTCCCTCAAGCTCATAGCCGACCTCCCAACGTCTCCTGCATCAGCGCACGCGCACGGGACACGCGCGACTTCACCGTGCCCACCGGCACGTCGGTCACCTGCGCGATCTCCGCATACGGAAGCTCGTGCAGCCAGGCAAGCCGCACCGTCTCGGCCAACGCGGCCGGAAGCGCGTCCAAGGCGGCCATGATCTCGCCGATTCCCGCCTGCGCTATGAGCGCGTCCGACGGGTCGCCAGCTTCGTCGGCCAGCTGCGTCAAGTCCTCGTCGAGCGGAAGCTCCTCCGGCCGGATCCGCCGCATGCGCATGCACGCCTGACGCTTTGCGATGCCCAGCAGCCACGTGAGCACCCGGCTGTCACCCCGGAACGCCGCGGCCGAGCGCCAGCATCCCAGCCATACGTCCACCGCCGCCTCTTCGGCCGCCCCGCGGTCGCCCAGGCGCGCCGAGACGAATGCGAACACGGCGGGCGCGTACAGGCTATGCAATTCCTCCAACGCGCCTTCGTCCCCGCGCGCGATGCGCGCGAGCGCCGAGCGCGCCAGCGCATCGTCCGCATCCTGCTCGCCCATGCCACCGCCTTTCGTCTTGTCGCTGCCGATCGCCTTCAACCCCTTAGTAGCGCCGAGAAGCCTCGAGGTTCACCAGTATGGGATGTTTTTCGAAAAAAGGACCCGTCCTGCGGAAACCGACCGCTCCAAGACGCGGAACGGGCCCGGAACAACCGTTCCGGGCCCGTTCCGGAGCCCTGCAGGGAAATCGCGCTCATCCAGAGGCATCTATCGACGCGCCTTCATTCGCCCAGCTCCTCGAAGAAACCCACGCGGAAGTTTTTGAACACGGCCTCGCCCTCTTCCTGGGTAGCGTCGAGGTCGACGTCGGCCTGGATGGCGAAATCGTGGTCGCCCTCGGGGTCGCTGAATATCTGGCGCACATGCCACACGTGCTCGGCCTGCTCGTCGGCTTCGTCGATGGAAAGGAAGGCTGCGGAGCGCGCGTCGGCGTCGATGGCGATCTGCCCGTGCGCCTCGAAGTACGCGTCGAGGGCACGCTGCCAGCGCGGCTCGCCGCAGCCCCATTCCGCATCGAGCCTGCCCAGCTCGGCCGCACGTCCCTGCGAGGCCAGCCGCACGCGCTGGAACAGCGCGTTGCGCACGAGCACGGTCAGGCCGCGACGGTCGTGCACCACGACGTCGCCCGCCGTCGGCGGCGCGACGTCCACGGCCGCGCCCGCGCTCTCCCACTCGTCCACGAGGCTCGAGTCCACCGAGCGCACCACGAAGCCGAGCCACGCGATGACGTCCGCCAACCGCTCGTCGCGCTTGTCCGCCGGCACCGTGCGATCGAGCACGCGGTAGGCGTCGGACAAGTAGCGCAGAAGCGTCCCCTCCGAGCGCGCGATGCCGTAGCGCTGCACGTAGCCCTTGAAGTCCGACGCACTCTCCAGCATGTCGCGCAGCACCGACTTCGGCTCCAGCTGGAAGTCGCGCGCCCACGGCACCTCCTGGCAGTAGCGCTCGAACGCCGCGTCCAGCAGCTCCTCCAACGGGCGCGGGTACGTGATCTCGGCGAGACGCTCCAGGCGCTCCTCGTACTCGACGCCGTCGGCCTTCATATCCTGCATGGCCTTGTCGCGCGCGGCGCGCTCCTGCGCGCGCAGCACCTGCCGCGGGTTCTCCAGCGTTGCCTCGGCCATGGAGATGACGTCGAGGGCGAACGAGTCGCTCTCCGGGTCCAAAAGCTCCAGCGCCGCCAGCAGAAACGGCGACAGCGGCTGGTCGAGCGCGAAGTCCTCCGGCAGGTCCACCGTGCATGCGTACTCGACGACGCCCCCTTCGCCCTCCACCTGCTCGATGACGTCGGCGCTGGTCAGCGTGTCGAATATCTCGTCCGTGCGCACGACGAGCGCCCGCTTCTCCTCGTCGGTCTGAGCCGAGTCGTCGATGAGCTTGCGCACGCGGCCGTACGCGTCGCCACCCTGCACGACCTCGGACAGCACCATGGAATGGGTGATCTTCATGCGCGGCTTCAACGTCTCGGGCACCGCCGCGATGAGGCGCTCGAAGGTCTGCTTGTTCCAGGTGACGAAGCCCTCGGGCGGCTGCTTCTTCTTGACCTTGCGGATCTTCTTCGGGTCGTCGCCCGCCTTCGCCATGAGCTTCGCGTTCTCGATGTCGTGCTCGGGTGCCTCGGCGATCACCATGCCCTCGGTGTCGAAGCCCGAGCGCCCCGCGCGGCCCACGATCTGATGGAACTCGCGAGCGCGCAGGCGGCGCATCTTGTAGCCGTCGAACTTCGTGAGCTGCGTGAGCACCACGGTGTGGATGGGCACGTTGATGCCCACGCCCAGCGTGTCGGTGCCGCAGATGACGGGCAGGAGGCCCTGCTGGGCCAGCTTCTCCACGAGCAGTCGGTAGCGCGGCAGCATGCCCGCGTGGTGCACGCCCACGCCGCTCGCCAGCAGGCGCTTGAGCGTCTTGCCGAACGCCGTGGTGAAGCGCGTACCCTTCACGGCGTCCTTGACGAGCTCGCGCTGCTCCTTGGAGGCCACGCCGTAGCTCGACAGTGCCTGCGCGGTAGCCAGCGCCGCGTCCTGCGAGAAGTGCACGAGGTACAGCGGCGCCTCGCCCTTGCGCAGGGCCAGCTCCACCGTGCCCTCGAGCGGCATCTCCACGTACTCGTACGACAGCGGCACCGGGCGCGGCGCGTCGGCGACGACGTCCACGTCCGTGCCCGTGCGCTCCTTGAGCGACGCCGCGATGGCGCTGACGTCGCCCAGCGTGGCGCTCATGAGGAGGAACTGCGTCTTCGGCAGCGTGAGCAGCGGCACCTGCCACGCCCAGCCGCGATCGGCGTCGCCGTAGAAGTGGAATTCGTCCATGGCCACGCAGCCCACGTCGGCGGCCTCGCCCTCGCGCAGCGCCTGGTTGGCCAGGATCTCGGCCGTGCAGCAGATGACGGGCGCCTCGGCGTTGATGTGCGCGTCGCCCGTGATCATGCCCACGTTCTCGCGGCCGAGCACCTCCACGAGGTTGAAGAACTTCTCACTGACCAGCGCCTTGATGGGCGCCGTGTAGTACGAGCGCTTCCCCGTGGCCAGCGCCATGAACTGCATCCCCAGCGCCACGAGCGACTTGCCCGAGCCCGTGGGCGTGCCGAGGATCACGTGGTCGCCCACCATGAGGTCCATGAGCGCCTCCTCCTGGTGGGACCACAGCTCGATGCCGCGCGCGGTCGTCCAGTCGAGGAAGCGGTCGAGCGCCGCGTCGGGCGAAAGCCACGGCTCGGGCTCCGGCTCACCCTCGGCAGGCTCCCACCACGCGGGCGCGAGCCGCCCCAGCGACCCGTGCGCGAAAGCCGCGTCCTCGGGTTCCGACGTTTCTTCTGCTGCGCGCTCGACCATGCGGGAACGACCTCCAGAAATCAGGGATGACGATAAGGTTCCATTCTACCCGCAACCGCCGCCTTCGGACGGCCGCGAACGGGAAAAGAACACGCCGCGCTGCAGGACGCTTCGCTCGCTCGGGATGGCAGATCGCGGCTGCGTCTTTGGTGTCCTTTCGGTGTGGATCCTCCAGCTATGATGGGCGCATTCGGAACGCGAGGAGAGGAGCCGCCCATGCAAGCGACGAACGAGATCAGGAACATCCTGGCGAAAGGCCAGGCGAAAGCCGGAGCGAACCCGTTGGCCGTGCTCGACGGCATCATGAGCGGCGACCCGCTGGAAGCCGTCGCGGGCGGCATCGGCATGGGCGACTCCTCGGCAGCGTATGCCAAGATGGCCAAGCTGCGCACCGAGACGCGCGTCGTGGAGCTGGGCCGCTCCGGCAACGAAGCCTACGACAGGCTGCGCAGCGCGGCGGCGCAGATCCGCAAAAGCCTGATCACGCTGCACGAGGCTCCGACGGGCAACCCCTACGTCGCCTACTTCAACAAGGGCATCGTCGCGAACCCCGCCGTCGTCGTCGCCGAACTCGTGTCCACGGGCGGCGGCGCGCGCATCGAGCTCACAGCCTTCACCGCGAAGGTCGGCTTGGTGCAGGGGCACTCGTGCAACGCGGCCATCGACAAGCTGGCCAAGCTGCTGTAGACTCGCCGGCGCGCGAAGCCCGCGATGCGGGCGAGTCCTCCGAAGCCTTCGCCTCGTCGCCGTGTATAATCGCATGCGAACGAAAGTAGCCGGACGTCCTCAGCCGGCCTTGGAGAGAAGGCAGCCCATGAGCTTCGCATTGAACCCCTACACCGCTCCCGACTTCCACCGCGAGCCGCTGGCCGGCGCGCCCGACGCCGTGCTGCTGCCGGCGCCGAAAGACGGCGTGGCGCCAGAAGGCTACCACGCGATGAGCATCTACCCCGAGTACTTCAAGATCGACGGCGCATGGCTGCTCGCGGAAGACAGCCGCATGGACTGCGTTCCCGTCTGCGAGGACGGACGCATCTTCGTGCGCGAGTTCCGCCACATCCGCGCGGGAGATGCCATCGTGTGCGGGCGCACCGAGTCGGGAGAGCAGGGCATCTACGTCCACACGACCGGGTTCGACCCCGCGCCGGACGGCGAAGGCGAGCTGGCCGACGCAGGGCGCCACGCCGACAACTTCGCCTTCCGCTTGGGGCGCTCGCGCGAGACGGCGTTCTCCCGCGAGTACGACGAGCTCTACGAGCTGCTGAAGCACGAGCGCGAACACGGCTACGTCGTGTGGGTGATGGGGCCGGCGTTCTCGTTCAACGGCTTCTCGCGCACGGCGTTCTCCAAGATCATCGAGGCGGGCTACGTCGACGCGGTGTTCGCCGGAAACGCGCTGGCCACGCACGATCTGGAGGGCTCTTACTTCCACACGGCGCTCGGCCAGGACATCGAGACGCAGGAGAACCGCCCGCTCGGCCACTACAACCACCTGGACACCATCAACCGCGTGCGGCTGTACGGCTCCATCGGCCGGTTCATCGAGGAGGAGCAGGTGTCGGGCGGCATCATGCACGCGTTGGAGAAGAAGGGCGTGCCCTACGTGCTGGCCGGCTCCATCCGCGACGACGGCCCGCTTCCGTGCGTGCTGGGCAACGCCTACGATGCGCAGGACGCCATGCGCTCCCACCTGCGCAAAGCCACCACGGTCGTGTGCATGGCCACCATGCTGCACACCATCGCCACGGGCAACATGACGCCATCGTACCGCGTGCTCGCGGACGGCACCGTGCGCCAGGTGTACTTCTACTGCGTGGACATCGCCGAGTTCGCGGTGAACAAGCTCATCGACCGCGGCTCTCTGGCCTCGCGCGGCATCGTGACGAACGTCCAGGACTTCATCGCCAACGTGGCGAAGGGCCTGGGGTTGTAGGAAAAACCGCCACGAATCCGGAGTCGGGCGCTCACGCCCGTCGCGCGCGCCGCCTGCGCTCAGCGAGCGACCATATCGCGCCCGCCGCCGCGCCCGCGATGGCGACCACAAGCCATCCGAGGCCCGCGTCGGCAAGCGGAAGCGCATCGAGGGGCAGCCACGCGCCCGGCGCGAACGCGTCGCGCAGGCCCACGGCCACGCTGAACGCCGCCGTCGCCAGCACGGCGCAGGGCCACATGCGCGGCAGCCGGTCGCAGCGCCCGTGCGCGAGGCCCATGACCACCAGCACGATGGCCGGCGGATAGAGCGCGCCCAGAAGCGGTGCGGAAAATGCGAGGATGGCATCGAGCCCCACCAGCGACACCGCGCAGCTGAACGCGGCGAACGCCGCCGCCCACGCCGGAAGCGGGATACGCGGAAAAGCCTCGGAGAAGTACTCCGAGCAGCACGAGATGAGCCCCGTGCATACGTTGAGGCAAGCCAGCAGGAAGATGGCCGCCACGATGACCGTACCCGCCGGGCCGAAATGCGCGCTGGCCGACGCCGCGAGGATGGAAGCGCCGTTGGCCGCGTCGGGCATCGTCGAGCCCATCGCCGAGCCCACGAACGCCAGCCCGCAGTAGATGGCCATCATGAGCGCTCCGGCGATGAGGCCCGCGCCCGAAATGGAGCCCGCCACGCGCTTCGGGTCGCTCACGCCCAGCTCGCGAACGTTCGCAGCCACCACGATGCCGAAGCACAGCGCCGCCAGCAAGTCCATGGTCTGGTACCCCGTGAGAAAACCGTTCGACAGCGGGCTCGCGTCATAGGGCGGCTGCGGAGCCGTCGGCGCGGGCGCGCCGCCCAGCACGGAGGCGCCGACCACCAACACGATGAGCAGGATGAGGGCGGGCGCAGAGAAACGCCCCAGCACACGCGACAACAGCCCGGGTCGCAGCGCCAGCGCGAACGCCACGCCGAAGAACGCGACGGAGAACGCCGCCGTTGCGACGCCCAGGCCAGCCGCATCGGTTACGGGCAGCAGGGGCCTCAGCATCTCGAAGGCGGTCGAAGACGTGCGCGGAATGGCGAGAAACGGCCCGATGGTCAGGTACATGAGCGCGATGAACACCGAGGCGAACAGCGGGCTCACGCGCCCGGCCAGCTCGCGCACGCCGCCGCACACGGCCACCGCCACGATGCCGAGCACCGGCAAGCCGATACCCGCGATCAAGAAACCCGTCATGGCGGGGATCGCCTGATCACCCGCCTGCAATCCCAGAAGCGGGGGCAGGATGAGGTTGCCCGCACCGAAGAACATCGAGAACAGCATGCCGCCCACGGCCAGCAGCTGACCCGGCCGCAGCGCGACTGCGCGCCGCCCGCTAGACACCGAGCACCCCTTGCGAAACGAGCAGCCACACGAGCGCCGCCACCCACAGCACGGCCACGACGACGCGCACGGGATTCGGCACGCGCAGGCTGGCTGCCGGGATCATGAACATGGCGACGAGCCCGCCAAGCGCCCCTCCCAGATGCCCGCTCACGGAGATATTCGGCACGAGCAGCGTGTACGCCACGTTCACGGCGATGACCCCCAACATGCCCTTGCTGTACTGCGTGAAGAGCGAACGGTTCCCCTTATGCAGCACGGCTAACAGCGCCACGGCCACGAACAGGCCGAACACGCTGGTCGAAGCTCCGGCGCTCACCGCGGAGCCGCCGCCGAGCAGCACATCGGCCGCATAGGACACCGCATTGCCCGTTATTCCCGCGATGAAGTACAGCGCAAGATAGCTTCCCTTGCCCAGGGTGCGCTCCAACACCTCGCCCACGCTGTACAGCGCCACCATGTTGAAACCGAGGTGCATGAGGTCCATATGAAGGAACATCGGCGTGACGAAGCGGTACAGGTCGGCCGGCGACTGGACAAGCGGCGCGTACATCGCGCCCATGTCCACGAGGGTGCGCGTGGAAATGTCGATGCGCATGCCGGACAGCACCGCCTCGAGCGCGAACACGGCGACGTTGATCGCGATGAGCGCGAGCGTGACCAGCCGATAACGGTTGCGCTCGAAGAAGCTCGGCTGGCTGTCCGCCATCATCCGTTTCAGCTGGTCGTCATCGATGACCGCCCTTTGTTGCGGTTCCACCGGCTCGTTCACCTTGTATGGCACGTCTTTCTCCTCGAACGTCGTATATCGAAAGTCGGAACATACTACCACGAGGATAGAGCCGGTCGATGATTCTGCACTTCACGTCCATTCCTCCCGAAAGCGGAAAGGCTGCGCTGCGGGCCGAGGATGCGCCTGAAAGGATCGCTTCGACATGGCGGAGGCGCGGGCAAAGGAGGGATGACACGCACCGACGTGCGCCGCCTTCTGGTTCCCAACGCGCCAGAACCGTCACCTGAAGCCGTCGCCCAGCCGCCTTCTTCGCCGCGAACGCACGGTTTCGACGCCTTGCGTGCAGCGAAAGCGCCGGTTTGGCAGTCCCGGCTCGATCGGACGGCGCATCCCGGGGCGGCGACGGAACGCCACCTGGGATTACGCCTCGCCAATGCTCGGGAAGGAGCGTCGAGCGCGGTCGAAGGCCGCCGAGGACTGCCAAACCGGCGATTTCGCTGCACATCGTCTTGCGAACCCCTGCAGCGAGGCGTCGCCGAGACAGCCGAAAGAGCGAGGTTGGGCGCGAACCGCGCGACAAAAGGAAAGGGGGCGAGCCGAAGTGAATGAACTGCGCCCCGGTTCTTGGACAAGGAAAATAAAGGTGGCTATGCTGCTAAGGACTGGTTCCG
>ERZ1673736.441-NODE-441-length-66202-cov-5.374469_pt1 | contig 66202 bp, 52 predicted proteins | sample MGYA00580212_ERZ1673736 | MGnify/ENA primary metagenome ERZ1673736 (study PRJEB41218, sample SAMN15661752) | gut metagenome | host: Homo sapiens | place: Canada: London | collected 2015-08-20/2019-03-30 | study: EMG produced TPA metagenomics assembly of...
GCCATGTCCCCGATTTCTGTAATAGTATCCGGTATTTCTACGGAAGTCAGATTGATATTCATGGAGAAAATCCCCTGCTCCAGCTTCGTCATTCCCTTAGACAAGGTTAATTCGGTAATAGCATTTGTTGCAAATGCCCCGGCTCCGACCGTAGTAATGGTGTCCGGAAGCACCAGCTTTGTCAATTGATTGGAATTAAACGCACTTCCTCCGATTGTCGTCACAGATTCCGGGAATTCCACCGTCTGCAGGCTATTATAACGGAACGCCTCTGCCCCGATTGTCTCCAGTGTATCCGGAAATACAACCGTCTCCATTCCATTTGGCGACTCCACGCTGTCTTTCCCCTGTATCCACTCGCCGTCAGGAATCTTAAATGCCGCATCGCCGATTGCCGTAATCTCCTCTCCCGCCGGATTGATGGTCGGAATCACAAGATTATGGTTGGCAAGTCTTGTCTGATTGCCTTTTTCGCTCCAGCCAGTCACCGTTGTCCCATCATAGGTAAAGTCGGTCATGCTCCAGCCGGTTCCCACAATCTGGTTGTAAATTACCGTATGGTTCGTTCCTTCTGACACAATCCCTGTTGTAGAATTCAAATGTTCTTTATTGGATGTATATAACTTCACTTTGCCATTCGTACACTCTTTAAATGCATCCTTATGGAGTGTGGTAAGACCTGCCGGAATCTCTGCCTCGGAAATGGCACAATTGCGGAAAGCGGTATTGTCAATCGTTTTTAAATTTGCACCAAATGTAACTTTCGCAAGGGTAGATTCCAAACCTTCCTGCACAATCGCAAATGCACTTCGTCCAATGGTTTCTACACTGTCCGGAATTACCAGTTCCGTCAACTGATGGTTACCGAAGGCATCCCTGTCAATTGTCACAAGGGTAGACGGCAGACTCAGTGAGGTTATCTGTGCTCCCTGGAATGCTCCGCGCCCGATGGTTTCCACACCCTCAGGGATAACCACCTCTTTTACGCTGCTGCTGGTAAAACATGCCTGCGGAATTGTCTTCAGGTTTCCTGACAGTTTCACCTTCGCAAGCTGTGCGCTATTTCCAAAAGCAGACACTCCTAATGTTGTAACGCTGTCAGGAAGTTCCACTTCTATAAGATTCGTCCAATTAAACGCCATATTGCCGATGGTTTCTACTGTTTTCGGAATGGAAACCGTCTCCATATCTGTAACCGCCGCACCGGTTCCGGCAAATGCTGAAGCACCGATTGCAGTCACTGCCTCGCCTTCCGGCGTAGTCTCCGGCAGAACCACATGCTTATTCTCCTGCAGCTTTAACTTTCCGCTATCAGAAAATCCGGTAATCGTCGTTCCGTCGAAGGTAAAATGAACCGCATTCCAGGGCTGAAGCTCTTCCGGCATAGCACCTAAGATCAGCTTCTGCACATAAGACTTGGTACCTGTAGGCTTTGTCCCGTCTCCTTCTCTGTCCAGATGTGTAACCAGGTTTTCATTGAAAAGCTCCTCATTGTCCGTATACATATAGACAATGCCGCCCTTCTTCTGGGCAGCGGTCGCCCCTTCGTCCGTCACCGGCTCCATACCGGTACACTGCAGGAATACGGAATTGGGCAGCTTCTCCGTCCTATCCGGAAGCCGGACTGACTTAATCAGATTGCTTCCAAATGCCTGCGGATCCATATTCAATTTAAAATCACAGGTCTGCGGGAATACCAATTCTGTAATCTGGTTTTTATAAAAGCCTCCCGTAGAAATCCACCAGATAGTGTGTGGCAGCGTCACTTCCTGAAGCTGGTTTGAGGCAAATGCCTGCATATCTACCAGTATCACACCTTCCGGCAGCGTCAGGCTGGTCAGTTTATTTCCATAAAATGCCTGCCGCTGGATAATGAAGTTTCCTCTCTGGGTAAGCCCCTCGGCTATATACGCTCCTTCATAATCTGCCATCACGCCTTCCGGCAATGTCAGGCTTTCAATTCCCTGGTTCTTAAATGCACTGGCGCCAACGCCGATAACCGGATTGCCATCGGTATCCTTCGCCGGGATTACCAGATCTTTGTTATTCTCCAGCTTCTGTGTCCCGCTTTCGGAAAATCCCGTCACTCCAATACCCGAAATCAGCACTTTCGCCGAAGAATCCGTCGCGGGATAAAGCTCTGCGCTGATCTCTCCATAAGTGAAGTCTTCCGGATTCCACTCTCCTTCCACGCGAAGTACCAGCTTATGGTAAGTTGACGCCGGGAAGTTCTTCGCATCCTCATATTGCTCTTTCGACCGGAGAATGACCTTCGTCACCACCGTCTCCGCATCGTCCGAAAATTCCTTTTCAAAAGTCTGTGCATATAATTTTGTCACAGTTGACGGAAGAACTACTTCCTCAATCGCTTTATTACGGAAAGCTCTGTTTCCAATCTTTTCAAGTCCTTCCGGCAGCGTCAGCGTCGTCGCCGTATCTTTCATCAAATAATTCTTTGTTGAGAATGCATAGCTTCCAATTTCCTTCACGGTGGAAGGTATCGTTATGGATGTAAAATTATTACCCGCAAAGGCATTGTTGCCTATTTTGGTAATTCCCTCAGGTATGGTAATTTCCGTCAGATTCTCCATCCAGTTCTTCCCATCACTGCACCCAAAAGCCCCCGCCGGAATTTCCGTCATGCTTCTGGAAATATGGATATTGGAAAGAGTCGGATTGGTAGCAAATGCTCCTCCTCCCAACGTAGTCAGTGTATCCGGCAAGATAATCGCCGCCAGTTGATTCGTCTGAAAAGCCGCAAGTCCGATCTCCTTCAAACCATTCGGGAAGGCAATGCTTGTCAGGTTATTCCCCATAAAGGCGCGGTCGCCGATTCTTACCAGAGTATCCGGAAGCTCCACGCTGTCGAACACTTCCCCCTCTGCACCAAATAAGCCATAGGTATTGGTCGTGTCCCCAAGCTCTGTCACTTCCTCCCCCGATGGTGTTGCAGAAGGAATTACCAGTTCCCGGTTCTCCTTCCTCTTTTCGATCCCTGACTCAGAAAGTCCTGTAACCTTCGTCCCCTCAAAGGTAAAATCATCCGCATTCCAGGATGTGCCTGCACCCGGGTCTTCTCCCAGAACCAATTTCTGATGCCAAGATTTCTGGGATTCCGCTGTCCTTTCTATATGATGGATGCGCTCCATATCAAAGAGCGCTTCATTGTTCGTATACATATAGACAACGCCGCCCCATTCTTTCTGCTCTTCCGGTGCATCTGCCGGGCAGTCTTCCATTCCCGGGTTCCAGTAAAACACCTTCTTCTCTACCACTTCCATATAGTCCGGAAGCCTTACGGACTTAATATTATTGTGCGCAAATGCAAAAGCGTGAATCTGCGCCTGGAAATCACAGGTCCGCGGGAATCCCACTGTAGTTAAATTATTATAAGCAAATGCGGAGTTCTCTAACCACCAGAATGTATGCGGAATCGACACAGACTCCAGCTCATTTCTTGCAAATGCAGAAGAGCCAATCATAATAACCCCTTCCGGTAATACCAGGGACGTTAGCTTATTCTTATAAAATGCACTTGCCCCAATCAGAAAATTCCCTCTCCGTGTTACTGTGTGAGTAAGTGTGTCATCATAATCCACCATCATTCCTTCCGGCAGTGTCAGCGATTCGATTCCCTGTTCTTTAAATGCTCCGTCCGCAACTCCGATAATGGTCTCACCATCCGGTGTTTTCGACGGAATTACAAGGTTCTTGTTCGTCTGAATTTTCTCCACACCGGACTCTGAGAATCCGGCCACTGCCTGTCCGCTGATAACAATCGTCCTCTGATAATCACATCCGTTCATGGTCTGCGACATCTCTGTATAGACGAAATCTTCAGCCGTCCACTCTGTCTCAGAAGCCTGATCCCCCAGCAGTTCCAGGACTTCTGTATCCGTGCTTTCTGTTCCATCTGTGCTTCCTGCGGCAAATGACGTTACGGTCATGGACAGGCTGAGCACAATCGCCAGAAACAGAGACAGGATTTTCCTCTCTTTTCTTTTTTTCATACTATACCTCCTTTTTCTCGTGCCATTTTGGCATCTTTTTCCTCTTTAACCCCATTATATACCATGCTCTATCTTGCTTCTATGGAAGCATTTATTGTTTATTTTTATAAATTTGTTTTTATATTTGTTTTTTCTATGAATTAAACTTTTCATCTAATTTCCTGTTATATAGAAAAGGAAGAACCGGGAGCCAAAAACTCCCGGTTCTTCCTGCAAACCCTACACCATACATTCGTGCATCTCTTCTTCTTCAATTCCAACTTCCTGCATAACTGCCTTGATGACATCCCTGTCGCCAAGTTCCGCACACCAGGACAACCCGCATCCGGCGGAAATGGTTCTCGGCACGGGAATCAGTCTCCCCGGCGCATGATGCTCTTTGCATGCCTTTTCCATAGCCATCGCATCAGCGGTGGTATGAAAGGTTACTACTAACTTTAATTCTTTCTTTCTCATGTTACTCAATCACTACTTCGAAACATCCGTCCTTCTCCGTAGAGGTCGCCTTTTTGCCATGATCTTTGGCATATTTCTCCACATTCATTTTCTGATGCGGCTCGCTGACCAGAATCTTCACCGGTCCCTTCGCATCCTTAAGCGCCTCAGCCGTCAGCATAAGCGGCTCCGGGCAAGAAAGACCTCTTGCATCTACTTCTTTCATATATTTTACCTTCTTTCTTAGAATACCATACTATCTCTCACGAAGCAAGCACGATACGCACCTGTTTATTTTACCTTTTCTCTCTTATTGGTAAATGCGATAACAAAGCACACAATAATACAGAGAATACATGCCACTTTACCTGCCGGTGTCACAGCGCCTGCAACTACCTCGCCTGTTTCTGCATTCAATGCTGTTCCGCTGGACGCTAATCCAAAGTTGTGGCACAGAGCAGCTCCAAAGAACAGGCCAAGAACAGTTACCGCTGAATCAGAAGAACCCTGTCCTGCAAGAATCAACTGGCGCAGCGGGCATCCGCCTGCCAATACTGCGGCAAATCCGACTGCATACATGCCGAGGATGTTCCACAGATGATCGGAGTGTGCAATGATTCCCGGTGTATCAAAGCCAAGGACGAACTTGCCCATTGCAATATTGTACACCAGCATAACTGCGAACAGACCAATAATTACGGTCAATAAATCAAAGTTCTTCATAAGTATCACGTCACGGATACTTCCTGCGAAACACATTCTGGATTTCTGTGCAAGTGCACCAAAGAGTAATCCGCCGATCAAAGATAAAATAATCGGTGCATGCATACTTCCCGGGCCTGTCTCACTTGCCTTAAGCAGTGAAGTGAACAGGGCAAGCAGCAAAATTGCAACCATAATTGACGGCATCACCACGCCATTTGTCTTCTGTGTCTCATGTGCACGCCCAAGGCTGAAGCCCTTCTTAAGTGCAAAGGCTCCTGTCGCAACGCCAAGAATGAATCCAATCAACGCTACCCAGGCATTTAAATCTCCTGCTGACATACGAATTACCATACGCAGCGGGCAGCCCAGGAAAATCAGGGAACCAATCATAATCACGATACCCAGGATAAACCGGATCATCGGAGAAGATCCCGCCGTTGAACGGTACTCCTTCGTTGCTACTGCAATAATAAAAGAACCTAATACCAGACCGATAATTTCCGGTCTTGCATACTGTACCACCTCTGCCTGATGCATGCCAAGCGCGCCTGCAGTATCGCGCACAAAGCAGGCAATACAGAATGCCATGTTAGCCGGATTCCCGAAATATGCAAGACACGCCGCTATAAGTCCGCATACCACACCGGCTATCGCCAATTTTTTCTTTGAATCTGATAAATTCATGTGTGTTTCCTCCTTTTCTCTCCTTCCTTTATCAGGAAATTGTCAGGCCTCTTCTACGGCCAATTCGCGGATTGCCCGAATGGCAGTATCCACTTCTTCATCCGTATTGTAATGCGAAAAACTGAATCTCACAGCTCCCTGCTCCACCGTCCCCAGAGCCTCATGCATAAGCGGCGCGCAGTGCGCTCCCGGTCTGGTAGAAATATCATATTCCATAAGAAGCTCATCACTCACTTCTGAAGAATCATAATCACCGATGTTCAACGTCACAATTGCACACCTGTCTTTTGTACAAAAATCTCCGTACACCTTTACATTCGGAATGTCCTTCACCCCTTCATAAAACCTCCACATCAATTCCTGTTCCCGGCGGCGGATCGTGTCAATCCCTGTCCGTTCCAGGTAATGAAGCGCCGCATGCAGCCCCGCAATGCCATGTCCGTTCAGGGTTCCCGCCTCCAGTGCCGTCGGCATCTCGGACGGATGCGTCCTGCTGTAAGTCTGTACTCCGCTGCCACCGCTCTTTAACGGCCGGACAAAAAGCCCTTCCCGCACATACATGCCCCCTGTCCCCTGGGGACCCAGCAGCCCTTTGTGACCTGTAAAACAGAGAATGTCAATCTGCATCTCCTGTACATCAATCGGAAATACACCCGCTGTCTGGGATGCATCCACAATAAACAGCACGCCATGTCTCTTTGCAATCTCCCCAACCCGGCGGATATCCACCAGATTCCCCGTCAGATTGGAGCCATTGGTACAGACAATTGCCTTCGTTTCCGGGCGGATTGCCTCTTCGATATCCTCATACCGGAGAGTCCCCCGGGGATTGCTCTTTACAATAGTAAGCGCCACCCCCTTCTCCTGCATCTCATAAAGCGGACGCAGAACAGAATTGTGCTCCAGCATCGTAGTAATTACATGATCTCCCGGATTCAACACCCCTTTGATCGCAATATTCAGGCTTTCTGTAGAATTTGCCGTAAATACAATCTGCTTCGGACTCGTCCCCCCAAAAAACCGGCACAGCATGTCTCTCGTATCGTAAATTATCCTAGAAGCGCTGAGCGCCGCTCCATGGGCTCCCCTGCCGGCATTTCCCATAGAAGCCATAGCTGCAGCTACTGCGTCAATCACTTCCTGAGGCTTATGCATCGTCGTCGCTGCATTATCCATATATATCATTGTTATTCCCTCTCTGATTTTCCCAAAATATCATCGCTATACGTTAAGTATATGATTTTTATCTCTTTCAGTCTAATAAAAAAACGCAATAGGTAAGCGCTGTCTATAGCATCTTTCTATAAGCAGCGCTTGTCCGTTATCTTTCATTCAAATATACTTCTTTTACTATCTTCAAAAACCGCTCCGCTGAAGCAGGCAGCTGATAATTTTTATTATATACCACATTAATGTCTCTGCCATCATCCGCATAGGGAATCGGAATCGCAAGAATCCGCTCTTCTTTTACCTCATCCTCTGTGGCAAGTCTTGACAGAATAGAAATTCCCATTCCATTTGCTACGGATTTCTTAATGGTCTCCTGATTCTCAATACTGGCAACAATATTCAAATCCGCCATGCGGATTCCCAGGGATTTCAACTGCTTCTCCGCCTCTTTCCTTGTGCCGGAACCTTCCTCCCGGAGAATAACCGCCTCCTGCCGCACCCAGGAAATATCTTTCGGATTGGATTTGAAGATTCGGTATTTTTCCGTATTCGGCATAATAATTACAAGATCATCCTTATAAAACGGAATATATTTACAATGCTTTTTCTCCAGCACCGTCCCCGTAAACCCAATATCCACCACATGAGAAACAACCTGATCTACCACCTGGGAACTATCCATCTCCATAACCCTAAGCTGTTCATCAGGATATCTTTCACGAAACCTTATCAGGATCTTCGGAAGCAAATACTGGGAAGGAATCGTCGACGCAGCAATCGTAATGCATTTCCTGCCTTCTTCTTTTGCCGCGCCGAATTCTTCCTCGATTCTCTTCTCCAGATCCACAATCTGTCTGGCATACCGGTAAAGCTTCTGTCCGTCATCCGACATATTCACTTCCTTCGTATTCCGCACAAAGAGCCGTACCTCCAGCTCCTTTTCTAACGCGGAAATATGCGCGCTGATTGTAGGCTGCGTCAAAAACAAAGTCTTTGCGGCCTTGGAAAAACTCCCTCCTTCGGCAACTTCCACAAATGCCTCTAACTGTTTTAAATTCATTAATATTTTACCCTTTCACTTTCTGCTCCGGTCTTCTTCGTCACTTTTATGCTGTCCATATATTCCAGAATCGGTTTGGCGCTTTTGCGGCTGGTTCCAAACATATCTCTTACCTCCGCGATAGTTATCACCGGGTTGACGTTAAGTTTCTCGCTGATTTTTTCTTTCGCCTGTTCCATATACTCCGTCAGGGTACACATATCATCGGTCACTCTGACAATCTGTTTCTCTTCCAGAAGAATATTCAGAATGTCATCCGCCACTTCCCGGGGAACACTTCCAAATTCCATATCTGAGTAACGTACAAAATCGAATCCCGCCTCTCTCACCGTCTTCAGGATTACCGAAGAAACCTTATCGTAGACGTTATCCTTGCGCACCTGGAAGTCCGGTGTACTGAGAAATTCCTCCACCCTGCGGAGAACTCCTTCTTCCTCCAGGACGGTTACATACCGGTCAAATACATTCGGCTTCCATTTCTTGAAAAATGTCATCTGCACTTCCGCCTTCTTCATGCCGTACCGGTAAGGGTATTTCTTCTCATACTCCTCCAGAGCATGCAGAAGCCTCTCCCGTGCCTGCCGTTCAGAATCCCGGTGCCACACATAGGTGTCCTTTTTCATGGCAAATGTCTTCACAAGCTTCTGCTCTTCCAGTTCCTTCACATCCCTTACCACCTCGTCCATAGCAAGCGCTGTAAGCTTCGCAAGCTCCGTCTGCGTAATCATGGTGTCGCCGTGGGATTTGACATGCAGTTCAATCACATCTGCCGAAGAGCCGGATTCCTTCTGCTCCAGCTCACGGATTACATTTTCCTGAAAACGCTTATGGATACAGGGATTTGGTTCCAGCACTACGCCGCCGCCGATGGTTTCCATCGGAGAGTAGAAACGTACCACAAACTTATCACCTCTGCGAAGAGCAATTTCCTCCTCCAGCCGAAGCTGCACATATCCGCTCTCCCCCGGTCCGATTTCTTCTTTGTCAAGAAGCACGGCACGGCAGAGAATCTCACTGGTACCTGTGAAAAAGTGAAGTCTTGTATGATTGGTAAGCACCCGCATAGAAGACTCCAGCACATCCAGCTTTACATCCAGAAGATCGGTATTTTTCATACTATCAGGCGGAGCCAGCACACAGCCTCTTCCAATCTCTCTTTTCTTAATATTAGACAGATTAATTGCCACACGCTGTCCGGCATAGCATCGTTCCCGATCTTCTCCATGCACCTGAATATTCCGGATTTTGCTGTTCTTCCCGATGGGATACATCTCAAGAGTATCATCCCTGGAAATGCTTCCCGTAAGCAGGGTTCCGGTAATGATTGTCCCAAAACCCGGCAGGGAAAATGCACGGTCGATGGGAAGCCTTGGAATCGTCGTGACATCCTTCTGCACAACTTCATCCCTGGTCATATGTTCAATGGTCTCTATAAGCGCCGGAAGTCCCTGCCCGGTAGCAGCAGACACTTTAACCACCGGAGCCTGCTCCAGAAAAGTACCGGCAAGTTCTTCTCGGATCTCTTCCTCCACAAGCTCCAGCCACTCTTCATCCACCAGATCACATTTGTTCAGCACAATAATACTCTTCTCAATTCCCAGAAGCTTAAGAATGTCCATGTGTTCTCTGGTCTGAGGCATCACACCTTCGTCTGCCGCAATTACCAGCATAACCAAATCCATTCCTACAACTCCGGCAACCATATTGTTGATAAATTTCTCATGTCCCGGCACATCAATAATACCCGCACGGTCTCCGCCGGGCAAATCAAACCACGTAAAGCCAAGGTCGATCGTAATTCCCCTCTTCTGCTCTTCTTCCCACCGATCTGTATTCCGCCCGGTAAGCGCCTTAATCAGCGTCGTTTTCCCGTGGTCAATATGTCCCGCGGTTCCTATAATTATGTTCTTCATATCTGCTCCTTAACGCGCCGCAATCAAGCTTGTCTTTTCCAATACTTCAAGCTCTTTTAACTGATCTGCGATCAAATGAAACTCTTTGCTCTGCAGCGTCCTTACATCCAAAAGAATCGTATCATTCACTGTTCTTGGAATGACTGGAACCGGAAGATGCCGCATACGCTCTTCAAGCTCCGGCACACTGATCTTCTCCGGCTTAATGGTAACTGCCGTGCTGGGAAGCCTCTCCAGCGGCAGGGAACCTCCGCCAATCTGGGACTCGCACGCCGCCGTACCAATCTTCGCCGGGAGTCCGGCATTCCTTAAAATCCGCTGCAGCCGCCTGGCTTCCCTGGCAATCTCTTCCTGCGGCTTCGTAATCATCCGAAGCACCGGAATATTCCGGATCGCCTTTTCCTCTGACAGATATTCCTGCAGAACCAGCTCTAAGGATGCCGCTGTAAACTTGTCTATTCTGAGCGCCCTGGTAAGCTGATTTTTCTTCATCTTATCAATATATTTCTTCCTGCCAATGATAATGCCCGCCTGCGGACCTCCCAGCAATTTGTCGCCGCTAAAGCAGACCACGTCTGCTCCTTTCCGTATGGAATCCTGCACCGTAGGCTCATAGGTAATCCCATATTTACTCAAATCAATCAGCACGCCGCTTCCCAGATCTTCGATAACCGGAAGACCATGTTCCTTCGCCAGCGGAACCAATTCATCAATCCCCACCGTATCCGTAAATCCCACAATCCGGTAATTGCTTGTATGCACTTTCAAAAGTGCCTTCGTCTCTTCTGTAATTGCTTCCTCATAATCGCTGTAATGGGTCTTATTCGTCGTGCCCACCTCTACTAACGCAGCGCCGCTTTGCTCCATCACATCCGGAATCCGGAATTTACCGCCAATCTCTACCAGTTCTCCGCGGGATACTACCACTTCTCCGCCTTTTGCCAGAGAACTTAAGATAAGCATAACCGCCGCCGCATTATTATTGACGGCCATAGCAGCTTCAGCGCCGGTAAGCTTACACAGAAGCTTTTCAAAATGGGAATATCTCTCTCCCCTCCTGCCTTCTTCCAGATTATACTCCAGATTTGAATACCCGGTTGCCAGCGCCGCAATTCGTTCCATGTGCTCCCGAGCAATGGGGGCACGGCCAAGATTCGTGTGCAGCACCGTACCGGTTCCGTTTACTACCATCCGCATATTGGGGGTGTGCATAGCGGCAACCGTCATCTCAATATGGCTTTTCAGCATAGCAATCTGCGCCATCGCTTCCTCTTCGTCCCCGCTTTTTCCGATAAATGCGCGAAGCTTATCCATCTCTATATGAATCGCTTCCATTACCGTATCCCTGCTGTAGCGTTCTATCATTGCCTGCACATCGGCATCTTCCAGGAGCACATCTACTTTCGGAATACTCCGGTATAAATTATTCTTATCCATCCTTATATTTCCTTCTCGTATCCTCTCAAAACCTGCATAATTTTCTTAGAATAACCGGATTAATTTGTCACTCTTTTCTGCGACTCTTCCAATAACGGACACTCTTGTGTCCATTCCTGCCCTGTCGAAACTTCTAAGCATCTCCGGGAGATCGTCCGGACTTACGCTAATCAAAAGCCCGCCGGAGGTCTGGGGATCGTAAAGAAGGTCAAGATAATGCTCTTCTACCGCCCCTGTATCTACCTTCCCGATAGAATATCCCCGGTTCTTGTATGCTCCCGCCGGAATCAGTCCCATTTTTGCATAAGCGACCGCCTCTTCCATGTAGGCGATATCCTTTACATTCAACTCAAAGGTTACCTCACTGGCCGAAGCCATCTCCACACAATGTCCCAAAAGACCGAAGCCGGTAATGTCCGTACATGCGGACACGTCAAATTTTTCGACAGCCTGTTTTCCTTTTTTATTCAATGATGCCATAACCGTCTGCGCTTCTCTGATAGCGGATGGCGAAGCCATATCCGCTTTGATGGCAGTATTTATGACACCGCTCCCAATCTGTTTCGTCAGCACAAGAATGTCTCCTGGTCTGCAGCCATAATTTTTAAATATCTTATCGGGATGCACAAAGCCGGACACACAAAGTCCGTATTTTGGCTCATCGTCCTGGACGGAATGGCCTCCCACCAGGACTGCTCCCGCTTCTTTCACTTTATCAGCGCCTCCTGCAAGGATATCGCCCAAAATTGCCGGATCAAGACAATTGGGGAATCCTACAATATTCAGCGCCACAGCCGGTTCACCTCCCATTGCCCAAACGTCACTCAGGGAGTTTGCCGCCGCTATCTGTCCAAACATGTAGGGATCATCGACAATTGGAGTGAAGAAGTCGACTGTCTGGATCATAGCGATTTCATCTGTAACCTTATAGATGGCTGCATCATCGGAAGTTTCAATACCGACAATAAGATTGTCATCATGAAACTGAGGCAGCTTGCTCAGAACCTGAGCAAGGGTCTCCGGACCAATTTTAGCGGCTCATCCTGCTGTTTTACTAAGCTGGGTTAATTTGACATCTGATTTCATAGAATAAACTTCCTCCTCAATTGCTTCTTTTTCTCTCCTTTAAGGCTTTATAATGTTAGACGCGCCTGCCATCGTCTCTACAATGCTATACATGTTCGTAACACTTCCTACTGCAAGCTTCTCTTTCAGTCCGTAATAATCCAGGCATGTTCCGCAGGTCATAATCTGCACGCCCTGTGCCTCCAGTGATTTCAGATCTTCTAATGAATCAGAGCCTTCACAGGTAAGAGTAGCTCCGCCATTATAGAAAAGCATCGTCTTCGGCAGCTCGTCCAACTGGGTTACTGCAAAAATAAATCCCTTAATCAGAACTTTACCTAATGCGTCGTTTCCCTCTCCCATACGGTCTGAGGACACCACTACCACCGTATTATTTCTTTTATCCGGCATACAGGTTTCTCCTCCTTCTTCAGAAGCCGCTGCCGCAGGCGCGCCTTCCATCGCAATCGTTACTTTATATTCCTTCTCTCCAAGCTTCTCAGATGTAACCTTGCCGCCGCTTGAAGCAGCCATCTTCGTTACATTCTGTACGGCAATCTCATTATCGACCAGAACTTCAATCGTCTCAGGACCGGTAAGCGCCTGCATTGCTTTCTTTGTTTTAATAACCGGGATCGGGCAATTATCGCCCATTGCATTTACTGTAATCATCTTTCATTTCTCCTTTTAAAATTATCTTACGAAGTCCCCCACTTCTTCACTTATAGATACATTCTATCACTCTTTCCCCTAAAGGTAAACCAGAAGTTTTATCCAAGTTTTATTTCTTCCTGCTTTACAGGCAGACAGGTTTTCTTTTATAATAGGGAGCAACAGGCACTAATGCGAAAGAGAGGTATTCTAAAATCATGTGGATTGCTGATAACTGGAAAGATTATGAAGTAATAGATTGCAGCAAAGGCGAAAAGTTAGAGCGCTGGGGGGACTATCTTCTTGTCCGCCCGGACCCACAGGTCATCTGGGACACTCCCCGCAAGGATCCGGGATGGAAGCACAAAAACGGACACTATCACCGCAGTAAAAAGGGCGGCGGTGAATGGGAATTCTTCCATCTTCCTGAGCAATGGCAGATTCAATATCATGACCTGACTTTTAACCTGAAGCCTTTCAGCTTCAAACATACCGGGCTTTTCCCGGAACAAGCTGCCAACTGGGACTGGTTCTCTGAAAAAATCCGCAGCGCGGGAAGACCGGTTAAGGTATTAAATCTGTTCGCCTACACCGGAGGCGCTACCCTTGCCGCTGCGGCAGCCGGAGCCAGCGTTACCCATGTAGACGCTTCAAAAGGGATGGTTGCATGGGCGAAAGAAAATGCCGTCTCCTCCGGTCTAAAAGACGCTCCCATCCGCTGGCTGGTAGACGATTGTGTAAAATTCGTAGAACGTGAGATCCGCAGGGGCAACCATTATGATGCTATTATCATGGATCCGCCTTCTTACGGACGCGGACCAAAGGGCGAGATCTGGAAGATTGAAGATTCCATTCACCCTTTCATCAAGCTGTGTACCAATATTTTATCCGACAATCCTTTGTTCTTCCTGGTAAATTCCTATACCACCGGGCTGGCGCCCGCAGTTTTAACTTATATGCTGGGTACGGAACTGAAATCCTGGAATGGTACCGTAGAATCTCAGGAAATCGGGCTGCCTGTCACAACCACCGGGCTGGTACTGCCCTGCGGCGCTTCCGGCCGCTGGGAGGCAAAACAGGCTTTCGGAAAAGATTGCGCGTACCCTGAATCCACGGTATAATAAAAGAAAAATGAATGGGGAGGGATACTATTTTGAAAAAGAAATTATATCTTCTGCTTACTCTGCTTCTTGCCGTGTCCATGCTTCCGGCATGTTCCAAGAAGAAGGAAGAGGAAAAAGAACCGGTAAAAGAAGAGAGGGAAGCTGTTGTAGAGGAAGAAGAAAAAGAGCCGGAGCCGGAACCGGAAGAGCCAATCCCGGCAAACCAAAATCTGCTGACAGGAATCCCTGACCTGACGGACGCCGCCATCGGCAAACGTCCTGTTGCGGTCATGGTAAATAATATACCCAAGGCGATACCTCAATATGGGATTGAAAAGGCAGACATTATTTTTGAAATTCCCGTCGAGGGAGATCAGACCAGATTCATGGCACTCTACGCGGACTACACAACCATACCCCAAATCTGTCCCATCCGAAGCTGCCGCTATTATTTCCCGGCGCTCTCACAGGGGTTTGACGCTTTCTATGTCAATTGGGGAATTGACGACAGTATCGCAGACTATCTGGAACTGCTGCAGTTAGATCAGTACGACGGCATCAGCGGTCAGGGCGGCTTTTTTGGTCGCGACCAGGAACGGCTGAATGCCGGATACGCGCTGGAACACACCGGATATTTCGACGGCACAAAATTTGCCTCTGTCGTGCAGGCAGAAGGACGGCGCCTGGATCTTACCGAAGACAAAAGGGATCCCGCATTCTCCTTCAACGGATTGAACGAACAGTTGAAGCCGGAAGGAAGCGACTGTACACGGATTGATATCAATTTCGGCCAGCAGTCTGCCGCTTTAACTTATGACGCTGCAAGCAAAACCTACAAGAAGGAAAACTCCGGCCAGCCGCAGATTGATGCTAAAACCGGAAACCAGCTTTCATTTACCAATGTATTCGTGCTGGAAACTTCCATTTCTGTCCGGGATTCCATCGGACACAAAGAAGTGGATTGGGACGGCGGTGACAATTCCGTGGGATACTACATTTCTAACGGCGGTATCCAGAAAATCCACTGGATGAAGGAAGCAAACAACGAGTGGTCCCGTCTGAAATTCTTCGACGAAAGCGGGAACGAGATTTCCATCAACCGTGGCAAGACTTATATTGCAATGAATTACCCAAATCAGGCGGTATTTCAATAAAAGAAATGAAAGCGAGGATTTTTTCATGAAAACTTATGATTATCTGATTGTAGGCGCCGGGCTGTACGGCGCTGTAATGGCACACGAACTGACGAAACAGGGAAAATCCTGTCTTGTTATCGACAGACGAGATCATATTGCCGGAAATATCTACTGTGAAAATATAGAAGGTATCAATGTACACAAATACGGCGCGCATATTTTCCACACCTCCAACAAAGAAGTATGGGACTATATCAACCAGTTTGCCGAATTCAACAATTATATCAATTCACCCATTGCCGTCTACGAAGACGAGCTTTATAACCTGCCCTTCAACATGAACACCTTCAGCAAAATGTGGAATATCCGTACGCCTCAGGAAGCAAAGGCCATGATTGAAAAGCAGGTTGCAGAAAGCGGCATCACGGAACCTGCGAACTTAGAAGAGCAGGCGCTGTCCCTGGGCGGACGAGACGTATATGAGAAGCTGATTAAGGGCTATACAGAAAAGCAGTGGGGCCGGGACTGCAAAGACCTCCCTGCCTTCATCATCAAGCGTCTCCCCTTCCGTTTCACCTACGATAACAATTATTTTAACGACCGCTATCAGGGTATCCCCATCGGCGGATATACAGCCATTGTAGAGAAAATGCTGGAAGGCTGCGACGTAGAGACCGGAGTCGACTTCTTCTCACTCCGAAAGGAACAGCCGGACATTGCCGGTAAAATCATCTTTACCGGAATGATTGACGAGTATTTTGACTATAAGCTGGGCGCACTGGAATACCGCTCCGTCCGCTTCGAGACAGAAGTCTTAGACTGCGACAACTACCAGGGCAATGCCGTGGTAAATTATACCGAACGTGAAGTGCCTTACACAAGAATCATCGAACACAAGCACTTTGAATTCGGAAAGCAGCCAAAGACCGTCATCTCCAGGGAATATTCCTCCGAGTGGAGCGTCGGCATGGAGCCTTACTACCCGGTAAACGATGAAAAGAACAATGCCCTCTTCGCCCGATATAAAGAACTTGCGGACAAAGAAGAGAATGTCATCTTCGGTGGGCGCCTCGGCAATTATAAATACTATGATATGGATAAAGTTATTGAGGCAGCTCTGACAGCCGTAAGGGAGTTGTAAAAGCAGATGCAAAACAGCTAACATAAGAAAGGGGCATTTCAGCCCCTCTCTTCTTAAAATTTTTATCTTATACTTTTTACAAATCTCCGCTTTATCATATCAATCCCTGCAGTAACCGCCAGAATAACCGCTGTCTTTATTACAAAAATCCGAAACCAATTCATTTCAAAAGGAAGACGGCTAAACACCAGGTCATTCCAATTAAAATACATCATTTCCAGACAATGGAGCGCCAAAATCAGCATGGTATTCTGTCCAATCCAGGAGAGAATATTCGTTATGCCCCGGTATCTGCTTAAAAGCTGAGATAAAGATATCACCGTCAGACTCCCTGCCACCGCCTCAACGATGCACCAGATTCCCAGCGGATAAGATCGGGTTGCTAATTCTATACAGATACCCTTTGTCAGGAAATATATCCACACAGCAGCAGGTATCGCCAACTTATATGCACCATTTGTTTCAAAAAATTTATTCCGTCTCAGCCAGTCCCCCACTGCCATAAATAGCAGAGATACCAAAGCCACATCCAGGCTCCACGGCAGAAATGCATAATATTTGCCCACCACATATCCTGCAAAGGCCAGCAATACCAAAACGCCCAGCCGAATGCCGGAAGAATAATTTTCTAAAAGCTTCATAAGAATCACATATAAATTCCGCGTTACAAACAGACAGCAGACAAACCAGACCAGCCACACCGAATCAAAACTCTCGAATCTGGTTGATATTTTACTCATACCTCCCAGCATCGCTTTTATCTTATACAGAAACCGCTCCGCTGCAGACCCATTCTCTGCCACTACGGTATAAATAACCGCTGAAATCAGGCAAACTTCCATATACGGAACCAGCAGGGACTTTACGGATTTTTTGAAAGTCCTTTTTATATCATAGGACTTAATAAAATAGCCATTTGCAATAATAAGCAATGGCATATGGAAGGAAAAGATAATCGTCCGCAGATATGCCGGAATCCCTTCTGCATGTCCTAATATCATCAATAATATCGCAATACCCTTGGCAATATTCCAGTATTTTATTCTGTCTTTTCCCGTATTCTGGTTCCATTTCCCGACCTTTCGTTCCCGCATCATCCACTTCTCTTTCAGACACGGAATGAATTTCTTTATCTGCAGGCATACCAACACGCCAAGAGAACACAGAGCTACCCGTAAACACACCCATATCGTCACAACCGTCGCTGTCTGCAGCTTTAACTTCTCTCCGAATACTGTCCATACGAACTGCCATGGAATCGCCTGAAGCTCTAATGCGTGACAACACAAAAAGAACAGAGAATTTTTTTCCCAGAAATTTTAAAAACCGGGCAATACAATTTGTGTATTTCTCTAACTTTTCACCGAGCAGTATCACAATATAGCTTCCCGCTAATGCACCAATTACATCAAGGAATCCATTTTCAAAATGATTTCTTACTATGTACAGATGGCCGCCGAAAAGAATACAAACCAACCAGATACCTGCTGCCACACTGATAATAGCCGGGTGCGGCTTCCTCTCCAATACCCGACCTTTCCGCGCCAGCAGCCCGATATAGACAAAGACCGCCGCCGTCATTCCCGCCTGAATACTCCATGGAAGCCAAACCATCGTTGTCGTCTTATAACCGACATATGCCAGGATTATAACCCCGGCAAAACCATATTGATATTGCATTGCAAACCGTACGATAAGCAAAGCAAAAAACAACGCCAGCAAAAACCAGATTGCCCCAATCTGCTTCATATAAAAAGGCTCCTGGTATTCGATGGTTCCGCTTCCGTACAATGCAGCAACCGTCCATGTCTTTATGTCATAAACGACATTTTCCAAACTCCCGGTTTCTAGCACATCTCTGAGTGTAGCGCCAACTATGATACAGCAGGAGGTAACCACATATGGGACAAGCAGCTGCCTTGCCTTCTTCTTCGCAAATTCGGAAACCGAAAGCTTGTCCGAAAGAAAATACCCGCTTATCAAAAAGAAAATCGGAACATGAAACGTATAGACAAATGCATTTAAACTGCCGATCCCCAGATGTCCCATAACAATACAGATCATGGAAAAGCCTTTTGCGATATCCAGGTAACCGATTCTTTTTGTTGACTTTACTCCCTCTTCCATGTTTCTACCATTTCAATGTCAGGATGAAAACGCAGTCCTGCAAAGAAACCTTTCCCTATGGTTTCCAATCTTTTCCATTTATGATCCTTTGCACGTATTATCACTTTTGCACATTCTTTTGCATAAAGATAAAGAATTTTAAACCAGGAATAGCCTCTGCGGTTTCTAAAAACATAGATTCTGTTCCGGTAAGAATATTGATATCTGGAAATTCTTTCAACCGGAACTTCCGATACACCAATCCGGGTGTTGCTGTCCATTTTATGTATAATCACACTCTGAGAGCACATATACGCAGGCTTTTCCTTATGCAAACGTAAGGTATATTCTGTATCATCCCCATATATAAAGAATTCTTTAATTGGAAGTCCAACTTTTCGTGTATATAGTAAATTAACAAAACAGCCGACAAAAGAGCCGTATTCTATCGGAATCAGCCCATTTTGTGTGGCTCTCAGATTATCATACACATTCGTTCCCGGAACAAATTGATTCATTACACACGGAGTACCGTCCATCCACAGAACCGTTGAACCCAAATAAGAAAAAGACTCTTTTCCCAGAGTATCCGCTGCCCGTGCAAGCGCTTCTAACGCATCACTTTGAGGAATGGAATCGTCATCCATCAACCAGCAGAAATCATAATCTTTCTGGGCAATCATTTTTAACCCATAAGAAAAACCTCCTGCGCCTCCCAAATTTTTTCCGGTATTATAATAATACAAGTTGGCATGCTGCCGCATCTGTTCTTTTACAATGCTTTCCGTACCATCTGTACTCGCATTATCACATATATAATAATCAAATTCCTGACAGGTTTGATTAAAAATTGCAGCCATATTTTCTTTCAATAATTCTTTTCTATTATAAGTAACTACAAGGATTGCCAGTTTGTTCATAATTCTTTTACCTTTCTATTAATTGTTTAAGCCTGTCCAGAACCTTTTTTGCCGCATTTCCCGATACAGGCGTAAATTTATTTTTAAATTCATTAATCGCCCGCTCATCTATCCGGGGATGCAAAAGAAAATCAATCACTTCATCTTCGTTCCGGCAGACAGGCCCCGGCAATTCTGATAAATCCAGATAAAGTCCCCGCAATTTCAGATATGTATCTCTGTCATATGCAAAACATACTACCGGTTTTTTCAAAATTCCAAAATCAAAATAAGCGCTGGAATAATCCGAAATCAATATATCAGAAATCGCATACAGATCATTTAGTTTTTCATAGTTTGTAACAGATTGCGCAAAACTATTATCCGGAATATCCATTTGCTTTTCCACAAGGTAATGCGCCCGAATCAACAGTACATATTTATCCTTTAATAAAGCCTCCCATTTTTTCAGGTCAATCGGAGGCATCAGCGAAAGATAATTCTCTTCTGTAACATCATATTCTCTATATGTAGGCATATATAAAAGAACTTTTTTATCCTGCGCAATTCCCAAAGACCGCTTGATTTGCTGAATTTCTTCTGGCGTATATGTAACTAACGAGTCATTTCTCGGCAAATCTGAAATCAGAATATTTTCCGCCGGGACATGATATACTCTTGAAAAAATCTTCTTATCATATTCACTCTGTGCACAAAACAAATCAATACTTCCAAGCGTGCAATCTTCATTTTCATTACCAACCGCATCACTTCCAATTTTTTTTAAGGGAGTTCCATGCCAGGTGTCAACATATAATGTTTTCTTTCTTTTCAAATGAAAGCCCCGTTCAACAGTCACATTCGTTATCCAGATTCCCGCACTCAGCGCTTCCAGAAGATAGCGGAAAGAATTAAAATCTATCTTTTTTCCACGTGCGATATGATACTTTTCTTTCTCTGTAAATGCCCAAACCAACTCATAATCCTTAAAAAAATCATCTTTCACTATCGTCTCATACAGCACACGCGGGCTGTCATCATAGCGAAGCCCATTAAAGGAGACAAATAATATTTTTTTTTCATTTACCGGTATACATACTTTCGCAATCGCCAAAACGGTACCGATTCCCAATCTGACAATCCCATTAACAACTGTATTATTCTTAACCTTTTTTATCCAATCTCTTTTCATAAAAGTCTCCCGTATCCTGCTAAGTCTTCCTATACATCTTTTTATATAAGCGCATGAGCGCAAGGGCGTTTTCCCGGATATCATACTGTGAAATCGCCTCTATGTTTTTCTGATAGAAACTGTCACGGTCAATTTGGGACGGAGCTAATATCTCTTCCACCCACTTTTGTATATTCTCTTCCAACGACAAGAAAGAAACATTGCTTCCCAACCTGACTTCTTCCGGAACACTGTCAGAAACAACACATTTTAACCCATTCATCTGCGCTTCCAGAAGAACAATTCCCAATCCCTCATATATCGATGGAAAAACAAAAACATCCATCGCATTATATAAAACAGAAGGATCTTTTGACTCTCCATAGAGAAGAATCCGATCTCTGTACGGATGGCGTGAAACTAATTCGCTTACTTTATCAAAATCAGGTCCTGTTCCAATCAAAAGAAGAAAAGTATCTGACGCCTGAGGCGCAATTGCTTCAAACAGCTTTAGCAAAAAAGGCTGATTCTTCGGCGCGTTAAACAGTCCTACATGCCCGAGAACAAATTTATCTTCCAATCCAAGCTCCGCCCGAACCTGCTGTCTTTTTTCTTCTGAAAACCGAAACCGACTCACAGTGAAACCATTCGGAACCAAAATAAAAGCTTTTTTTCCAAAAAGCCATTCTCCCGCGCAATTACTGCAGGCAAACGCATGAGTATAAAGCCTGTTAAACAAGGGCAGTAACAGTCTGTGTGCTTTCAAATGCGTACAATTACTGCTATGACTATGGGCAATACGGATCTTAATTCCTTTTATCCATGCAAAAAACAATTCTGGCGTAATCGTTGCGCTATTCCCATGGACATGAACAATATCAAACCTTTTTCGGGAAAGCACAGAAAAGAGCGCTTTATAGTACGCACCGGGAGATGTTTTCCTTTCGGGCAGCAGACACCATTTAATTCCCAAAGCTTCACATTCCGAACGATATAAAGGCGCAATGGGAGCGCCTGCTACTATGGTAACCTGAAATTGTTTCATATCCAGATTTCTGCAATAATTCATAATTACAGTACTAATCCCATTGATACCTAAATCATTTACAAGCATTGCAACTTTTATAGGAGAAGACGCCATTGTTTTTACCTCTTTCAAACTGTTTTCAAATAATCTGTTATTGTAGTAATCATTTTTTCTCTCTTCGATATAAATTTATCAAATTTATGCGTACTGCATTTTTTTAAAATATCTTCTAAATCATCCTCTTCTTTACAAAGCAAAACATAATTTAGTTCAGAAAAGGATTCTGCAATTTCCAATTGATGATCATCAACATGCTCCCCGTATTTTTTTAATCTGGGAAAGACAACAACCGGCTTGCCATATCTCATTCCGGTGACGATTGTTCCTACTCCGCTGTGTGTAATAAGCATACTGCATTCTGCGATTTTCTCTTCAAAACTGCTTTTTTCTAAAAACCGTTCAAATGCAAAGTTTTGGGGAATATAGTCGGACCATCCAATTTGCGCAAATACCGGTTCCGTTATTTTTCCGGAGCCAACTAAATCATCAATCTCTTTCAAAAGCCTGTTCAGCGGGAACTTCTGTGTTCCCAAAACAACAAAAATCATAACTTCCCCTTCCGCAATTTTCACCTTACACTATCCTGCTTAAAATACACTTCCTCCGTAAATCGCTTTCGGATAGGTTTCAAGCATGGATTCCCACTGGACAATAAATAAATCTGCAAATGGATACACCAATTTCCCCGTCAGCGATTTTTCATGTACACGAGCAAAAGATTCAATATAAATGACCTTTTTATGCATACATTTTGCAAACAGACAAAACGGAAAAGCAAGCAGCGCCCCCGTTGTAATGATAACATCCGGCTCTTCGTTCCTGAGAATATGGTACGCATCTTTCATAAGCCGGAAAAAGTGCCAAACAAAATGTTTTTCCTTTCTGTTAATCTGCGGAAGGGCATAAAGATGTTCTAATTGGCAGTCATCCGACTGGCCTCCTTTTTCCGTCACAAAAAAAGCAGAACAATCTTCGGCTATCTCTCTTAAGCAAAGCAGCTCTTCCCAGTGTCCTCCTGATGACGCTATAAAACCTATTTTTTTCTTCATTTTTTCTTGCATCCGCCCTCTTACTTATTTAAATCCTCTTTAATCTGTGTTGTACTGATTTCCGGCGTCCGCGGCAGATAAACTACTTCCGCCCCTTCTTCCCTCAGGAAATCAAACTTGCCCTGCCAGTCGTCTCCTATAACAAAAGTGTCAACATGATACTCGTGTACGTCAGTCCGCTTTTGTTCCCAACAGGTTTCCGGAATTACTAAATCCACATATCGGATAGATTCCAGAAGCGCTTTTCTCTGTTCATAACTGAAATAGCACTTTTTTTGCTTTTCGTCCCAGTTAAACTCATCCGTAGAAAGCGCTACGATCAAATAATCTCCCAGTGCTTTTGCCCTCCTCAGAAGATTGATATGACCATAATGCAGAAGATCAAAAGTTCCATAAGTAATCACTCGTTTCATAATATCTCACTCCCTGTATTTTCTGTCTTAAGATTTAGCGGATCTCTCCAATGCCATATCCGGCCGTTTCTGATGACAAGGAAAGAATACTCCAGCCATTTTCTGTCTCCTCTAACGTACATCCCATAATGAGATGTTCTCCATTATATTGAAGAAACACCAGATATTCCGCAGTATTGCCATTTTCATTTATCCATTCACAACCTTCATATTTTATATACCGTATCTCCTCCGTCGACAGCCATGAAACCACCTCGTTTCCTGTCATTCCGGCTTCTTCCAGATAGAGTACATCCGGAATTTCTCTGAACACGATATGGTAATACATCTTTACCATCTGCATACAAAAATCTTTCTGCCGTTCTACAAAGGTTTCTATATTTTCAGAATCTAATGTCGTGTTACTGCTGTAACAAATAGCTCTGTTCACCTGTCTTTTTTTAATCGCCAAATAGAACTTCTCAATCGTTTCTTCCGCTGTCGTTCCATAAATTCTGTCGTATAATGTGTAATTCAACGGAAGAAGCTCCTCTTCCACAGAATCCTCTGTTTCTTTGTCTTCCTTCCCGGATTCTTCATCAGCAGTATCTACCTGGAGCTGTTCCCGGTATGCTTCTGTCTGACTCTGAGAACTGACAAGTTTTCTGTAATCCGTCGCATCCATTTGATACAGCAGAGCATCTGTACCATTTTCTGAATCTGCCGCTCCTGTGAAAAGTTCTGTTCCCTGGGAGAAAAGCTTCCATGTTCCCCAGTATTTTACCATGCATAAGTCTGTCGCGTAAGTCTCCCCGTCAATTTCAAGAAGCGCTATCACATCTGTCAAATACTCTGCGCCCCAGAATTCACTCCTTTGCTTTGCCGCCCGCACAGCATCCGGTTTCTTTTGCTCTGCCGCTTCATAATAATCTACACGCAGAACATTTATTTCGGCGTTTCTTCCCGCTTCTTCCAAAAAAGCTTCATAAAGATCCTCATATTCCTGAAGCAGGATCGTCTGCGCTGCCGGAACATATTCCCAATACTGTCCGGATGGCGGAAGCGTTGTATCTACAGAAAAACAACCTTCCTCCTCTACAATCTTTTCCGTTGAAACCTTGGCCGCCCGCTCAGTTATCGCACATCCTCTCAGCATTTTATCCATGTCAGAATCCGCATATGCGCTCAGAATGTATCTGGCAGCCTCAATGGAATCCGTAATAGAATCTATCGTACTCTCTCGCTCCATCGCTTCCGTCTGCACAGTAATATCAATCTTCTGATTTTTATCCTGCCGCCACATATACAAAACTACGCCCAGCATAATCAGACACAGAAGAATCGTTCCGGTAATCAGCGAATTTTTTGCTAATAATTGTCTTATTCTCTTCATCTCGCACCGCCTGCACGTTTAAAAACTTTTGTATCATCTTTTTCTGCTTCTTTGGCAAACAGAAGCCATAAAAAAGGACTGTACGCAATTTCAATTAAATGATGCTCAATAGAACACTGAATTGAGATCAAAACCATAACCCATAAAAAAACCCATCGGTTCTCTTTACGCGCCTTATAACATATAATCAGCATGACAAAAAGAATAACTGCAAAAGCAATATTCCCCCAGCGCAGCAGTCCGCTGACATAGGAACAATCTATAAAGAAATAATTGGTCTTCGTTTCAACACTCTTTCCTCCCCCAATCATTTCGACATATTGTCCCCAGTTAGAAAAGCCATATTGATCGATTCCGGCTTTTCCAAATGAAAGCCGTGCGTTTATCAAACGGTTAAATACACCGAGCCAATGCGAACTTCTGGTATACAGTACTGTCAATAGAATCATACTGCCGGCACATAATACAGGCATCAGCGCAGCTATATAAGACATCCATGCCGGAATGCTGACAGGCTTCCCTTTTTTCCTGCAATACTTTCGATAAAACAAATAAAGAAAGAGTCCTGCGCAAAAAAGTAGAGTACATAAAAAATTCATTCTTGCGTCCGTAATCCAAAAAGCTCCGGTTCCTACCAAAAGGATTCCCATTACCTCAAACCATCTTAGCTTTTCTTCACGTATAAATACATATACCAGACTACAGAAAAAAACATGAGCAGAAAAATCAGTTGGATAATAAATGCCAAGCGCCATTCTCGTCCGATGCCCTTCCTGATAGTATACCAGGTTCTCAATTTTCCCCGTCAACGCAAGAACAATTACAATAGCAAAGAGGACTATTGTAATTCCAAAATAAACCTTCATGAGTTTTTTTTCAGAAATGTCCTTTGCCCCTAAAATCATTAATAAAAGATAATAAAGCTCTACATATCCATTTTGCTTCCATGCATACAAAAGCACAACCGTCAAAATAACAGCGAATACCGTTTCCTTCACCGAATAATTCTTGCTAAAACAGACTCTCCCCAAAATCAGGGACGCCAGTATGCATAATAACCCGTCCATATACTTACCGGGCCAATGGATTTCCCACATGGTTGTCTCAAGAAACATATATGCTACAAACAAAACAAAAGCAAGCAAATAAAGCATTTCCAATATATTTTCAACATTCAGGCTTCTCAATAAACGCCCATTTTTTTCCCTCATAGTGCTCTCTGTTCTGTATGTAAACAGCCCTTTCTATCCATTTTCTCTTAAAAGCTACATAATACACAATTTCAGTATAACATGCTTATATTAAAAAGTCTACTTCCGCAATTTCCCCAGAATCTGCTTTTCCATCTCCAGAAGAAGCGGCTCCTTCAGGCAGGTAAGAATTACCAGATACACGCCAAAAAAGACACATGCAGAAAGAGCAAGCGCCCAGAATTCCGACAGCCCCAGCAGCTTGACCGTTCCTGCTGCCGCGCCTGCCACTCCGGCAGTTACCGCAATCTTTCCCACCCTTATTTTCTTAAAAATTTCTTTCACAAATTCCCGCAGGACGCTTACCTGTACAAGCAGCACCACAAACTCTGCCGCCAGTGTCCCCATGGCAGCTCCTGCCGCCGCATACCGGGGAATCAGCAGCGCATTAAGAAGTAAATCTGTAACGGCTCCTGCGATTTCTGAATAAAGTACGTATTTCTCCTTCCCAAGGGGAACCAGTACCTGAATCCCAAGGATATTCGTAATTCCAATAAATAATAAAGTCGGCATAATAATCTGCATTGGTAAGACAGAACCTTCAAAGGCATCTCCCGAGAGAAAGATTACGCCTTCTCTGGCATATATCATAAAATACAGCATGAGCGGAACCGCAGCAAGGATTACAAAATCCATGGCCTTTTTCGCCACTTCTTTAAACTTTTCCTTCATTCCCTGCTCAATATAATAAGAAGCTCTCGGAAGAAGTACCGTACCCAAAGAAGTAACAATCGATACCAGGATTGTCTTAATCTTCACTGCCGCATTATAATATCCAACATCCGTATCCGTCTTCATAAATCCCAGCATCACCGTATCCAGATTCGTATAAATGGTTGTCGAACATGCCATCGCAAAGAAAATCATAATCGCACGGAAATGCCTGGAAAAATGATAATCTCCCACCGGCTTTATCTCAATAAAATGATGTGCATAAAAAAAGTTCAAAATGTTGGATGCCGATGACGCAAAAATAGAAATAGCGCCATAGATCACATAGTCACTCTTTTGATGAACCAGCGCAAACATTGCCAGCAAAGCTATAAACTTAAACAAAATCGAGCGGACAGTAATATAAGTATATTGCTCCAGCCCTTTATACAGCCATTCCATTCCAATACTGTTAAATAGTATCATCGTACTGACAATCAGAAACAGCTCTTTATCATTCCGCATACGCGGAACAGTAAAAAGCGCCGCGAAAAACACAAGATATACCAGCACACACATAGCAAGATTGATAATCAAAAGCTCCTGCACTGTCCTGGAAAGTTTTTCCTTGTCATCCCTGACCTGCGCACAGGCACGAATTCCGTATGTAGGAATACCAAGCTGCGCAAACATGGTAAAATATGTAATAACTGAGATTGCAAAGGACACCTTCCCTGTCCCTTCCGGCAAAAGAACCCGTGAAACATACGGGAACGTCACCAATGGAAAAATAAAGGAAGACATGGTAAGCACAACATTCATGATAAAATTCAGTTTTATGGATTTTGTTTTTACTTTCATATGCAAAAATACTTCTCTTTCTCTCTCGTCTGCTAGACAGAGCCTTCCCCCGTAAACATATTTTTCACTGTCAGAAAAATAATTCTCAGATCCAAACCAATGTTCCATCCATGGATATACTTCATATCCAGCTTCACAACTTCTTCAAAATCAACAATGTCACTCCGGCCGCTTACCTGCCACATCCCGGTAAGTCCCGGTTTCGCCGCAAGACGCGCCCGGTGGTGCTGCTCGTACTGCTCATACTCATCCACTGTAGGCGGTCTTGTTCCCACAAGGCTCATATCCCCCTTCAGCACATTTAAAAATTGCGGGAATTCATCCAGGGAAGTCCTGCGCATAAAACGGCCGATGGGGATGATTCTGGGATCGTTGTCCATCTTGAACATCAGTCCCTGCATTTTATTCTGTTCCATCAGTTCCTTCTTCCGTTCTTCCGCATCCGGATACATAGAACGGAATTTGTAGATCTTAAACTTACGCCCGCTTCTTCCCACTCTCTCCTGGGAGAAGAAGATCGGTCCCGGGCTCTGGAAATAGATAATCGGTCCAAATATCAGCGTAAGCAGGGCAGTGAGTACAAGCCCGACGATGCCCCCGGCAATGTCCATTACCCGCTTTACAAACAATTGCCTGGGTTCTGCAAAGCAAATGCTGTTGGTGATTACCTGATAATCTACAAAAGTTTCTACAATAGCATGGGTGTTCTCACCTTTTGCCACCCCGATGTTTAAATGAGTGGTAATTCCCATCTCATCACAGGCATCCTGAAATCTTTTTGCCAGGCGGTCATCTCCGATTGCATCGATAAACACCTCGTCCACCACATGGCTCCTTAAATACTCCGGGGCATTTGCCGCGTCGGAAACCACGGGAATCCCCCCGATCCGTCCGCCTACCGCCCTGGAGTCGGTCAGGATAATCCCATGGATATAAAACCCGGTATACTTCTTCCTGGTCAGACGTTCCACCGTCTCTTTCACCTTATTCCTGGTAGAGATAAGAATCAGCGACTGCAGGTACTGCTCGTCCTGCATCCTTTTCCGGATGACTCTCTTCCAGACAAGACGCATAAACCATATGAAAATTCCTCCTATCACCCACAACTGCAGGAACACCGCACGTGAGAAAACATCTGAAGTCTTCGTAACGAAGAAATAAGTGAAAACTACCATGATAACGGCTGTAACCATGAGAAAAGTCTTCTTAAATTCTTCAAAATATCCCCTGCGCAGAATATTTTTATAATTTTCCAGAAAGAATCCGGCGCAGATCTGCACCAGCGCTATAATAATCCCCAGATTGCGGTAACGGGAATCCACATAGGGTAATTGCAACCCATGCCGCAGCATAAATGCCGCGATAAATGCGATTTGAAAACAGAGCACATCTAAAATAATAAAATCCAAATGCTTCTGCCAGATACTCTTCTCTCTTTGGTACATAACAATCCCCTCTTTACTCTTTGTTACTTTCCATTCCCTTCCTCTTTTGTCCCTGACGCATCAGGAAGCGGTATCCCCGGAACCCGGTTTTCCGAAGCAGCCGAAGCGTCCCGCTCTCATGGCCGGACAACTCATAGATCCAGCCGCTCTTTTCCTTAAGCTCCCTGTCGAAATCAAGGAATCTCTGCTTATTCTTCTCATCCTCCGCCGGATAGCTCATAAAGATACTGATCTGATCTCCCACCATCTGTGCAATCCGCTTTCCCATATAAGCAGCCTTTGCCTGTCCCTCATCTCCGGCATGGTTCCGGTACGCAGAAGCATACTCTGTCAGGTGCATGATGACATCCATATGATTCTGTATGTGCCTGCGGTACCCTTCCATACTGACGCTCTGAGTTGCAAGTGCCAGACGGTACATATACACATACAAGTCAAAATAAGCCACCTTCTCCACATAAGGAAGCGGATACAGGATATACTCCACATCCACATAGAAACAATGTTCATCCAGGCGGATTCGATTCTCCTTTAAAATACTGCTGCGAATCACAAGGGCATGCATCGGGAGCTGGGTCTTAGACGCCATCTCTTCAAATGTCCAGCGTCCTGATTTCCCGTCTTCCTGATTCAAAAGCTCCCGGAAATCCCTGGCCGTCTTTTCTCCCGTCTTGTCATTTACTTCATAATAATTCGTCACAACATAATCTGCATCACAATCTTTCAGCTTTTCCACCAACGCCTTAAAATCCGGCGTATTCACCCAGTCATCTCCATCCACCACCTTGAAATATTTCCCGGCACACTCTTCAATGCCCCGGTTGATGGTAGAGCCATGGCCGCCATTTTCCTTTGAGATGACCCGGAATGTGCCCGGATACTGCTTCTCAAATTCTTTCCCGATTAGCGCAGTCCGGTCTTTTGAACCATCATCCACAACCAGAACCTCAATATCCTCCAGCACACTCTCTTCCACAAATGATTCCAGCGTCTGCCTGAGAAAACGCTCTACATTATAAGATGGTATCACCACCGTCAGTATCTTTTCCATAGCTTCCTCCACTTTTATCTATTTCCCACGCAGCAGGTCTGCGCGCTTCCTGAGCCAGGACAGCATCCTTACCGCTCCGTATAATTTTCTTCTTATCAGCCAGAGAATCAGCTTATCTTTCTTAGAAAGCCATTCCCTCACATAATGGTTCTTGTCTGCCTCCGGGAAATGCCGGAACACGTACTCGCCGAAACGCTCCAAATAAGGATTCCCCGGCTCGTAATACAGCACTTCCTTGGTTGGTACGAAAAATACCTGCTCAAATGCCAGGTACTCCAGCTCTCTCCTGAATCCGGCATACGCCCCCTGTTTTTGAAAATACCGCAGGATATCCTCCATGGCGGCAGTCCGTTCCCGATAGCTTTTCGCAAAGTTCTTACTCCGCATAATAGAACCATCATGTAAAACATAATAGTACAGCGGATCGCTGTCTAAGTACACCACTTTCTCCGCTTTCAGCATAAGCTGGGGCGTAAGAGTCAGATCTTCATAATTGCGTCCAGACGGGTAACGAAGCCCTGTCTTCTCCCAGAAAGCTTTCCGGTACAATTTATTACATGGGCTGGGAGAGGCAACCAGTAACTCCGGATTCGTATTCACATTTATTACCCGGTCTCTGGGGACCTGCATACTCCATCTGTCCTGTCTTCCGGTAGATTCCTCAATCTCTGTAAAATCAAACACTACCAGGTCAGCTTCATACTTTTTGGCTCCCGCCACTGCGTGTTCCACACAGTCCGGTGCCAGGAAATCATCGCCGTCCACATACATCAGATACGTGCCTTTTGCTTCTTTAAGCCCCAGGTTCCTCACATCGGCAATGCCGCCGTTCTCCTTATGAATCACCCGGATACGCCCGTCCTCCCGTGCATACCGGTCACAGATTGCTCCACCGGCATCCTGGGAACCATCGTCAATCAGAAGAATTTCCATATCCCCGAAGGTCTGCCCGGCAATACTTTTTATGCAGTCTTCTACATATCTCTCCACATTATAAATTGCTGCGATGACGCTGACTAATGGCATACAATCCTCCTTAGCTGCTCTGTCTGTATCTCAAGATCATAGTTCTTTGCTTCTTTTAGCAGCTTCACCTGTTCTCTGTCATACTCCCGGTGTTCTGCAATAAACTGCGCCCACCGCTTCGGTCCTGCTTTCAGGTCAAGAAAATAGCAGTGATCCTGAATCTTCGTCTCCGGCGTAATGCTGCTGCTTAAGACGCATGGAAGCTTCGTGCTCTGTGCCTCTACCCCTACCACCGGCAGCCCTTCAAACCGGGACGGCAGAAGGAATACATCCATCGCCTGATACAACCTGTCCGCATCTTCCCGGAACCCAAGGAACTTAACAGCATCCTCCAGCTCTTTTTCCTTCACTCTTCTCCGTATAGCATCCAGTTGGACACCTTTCCCGGCAAGAAGCAGCACTGCATCATTCTCCAGCTTATATAACTGTTCAAATACATCTATTAGAAAAGGGTAATTTTTCTGGTAGCAAAAGTTCCCGATGCTTCCCACCACGAACTTCCCTTCCACGCCAAGACCGGCTCTCATTTCTTTCCGCCAGTCGGGATGGTACTGATATTTTCTTCGGTCCACCGCATTATATATCACCTCAAAACGATCGGATTCTACAATCTTTCCGGGGAAAAGCCACCTTCCCGCCTTCACCGAACAGCCATAGAACCTGGTCCCGGCACGCCAGCAGAACGCCTTGCAAATCCGGTGGGCTACATTGTAAACCAGGCGCTGCACACTGCTCTCACAGTCGTTACCACTGGAATGACTATGTATGGCACGCTCCCTCACTTTCATGTGTTTTGCCGCAAATGCCGCCACACAGTCAATCGCTGTGGACACATTCAAGTACACCATGTCATACTGCTTTCTTCTTAAAATAGCGCACACCTGCCGGAACTGCTTCACCGGATGCTTAAGCCCTGCCACCGCATAAATCTCCGACCGGTAAGCTCTCAGGTATGTCTCTAATCCTTTGTCTACTTTATCTGTAAGAAAATCTATTTCCACATCCTGATCCTGTACGGCTTCCAGAAAATTCAGAAGATAGCGGTCAATTCCTCCGCCTTTTCCGTCCATGATAAATCCTACTAATACTCGTTTCATACCGTCTGCTCATCCTCCGTCAACTGACAGATTCTCATAAGATACCCCAAAAACAACCAGAAGCAGAAATTCTGGGGTGCATTTACATAGAAAATAAAGGACAGGAATGTAACCGCCGCTCCCAGGGAAGCCACCGCTGCAAAAGCAAGTGTCCCTTCCTTCCTGTCTTCCACTCTGATCCTTCCGGCTCTGCGCACTATCATAACACAGATATTCACAAAAAGCGCCAGAAAAATCAGGATACCAACAATTCCCTGACTCACCAGAATATCCAGTTCCAGATTATGCAAAGAATCGTACTGCCCTTCCTGTTCATTGTTCACCAGATAATTGTCCGGGAAATGCTCCAAGGTATAGGGTACGATGTTGCGGAATCCCACACCGATAATCGGTGATGAAGCCACAATCTCAAGTCCGTCCTTCCAGATAGAAAGCCGTCCGTTGCTATAGTCCTCCGTAATATCCTGCTCCCGCAGGTTCGGCTCTTTTTTTATCGTATTTCCCACTGTATTTTTCGAGGTGCTATTCGCTGTATTTTTTTGTGCGTTTTTCTCCGCAGCTTCTCTCTTTGTCTTTTCATTCAGCTGCACCACAATCTTTTCGTCTATGGGCTGATAAAGCGTCTTCACCCCAAAGGTTCCTGCTGCCAGCACAAGGGTAAATCCCACAACGCCTGCTACTCTGACAAGGGCTTTTCTTCCCGCAGCCCCTCTGTTTACAAATACCCAGAACAGACCGCCGCACAAAAGCCCTGCCGCCAGCCCTACAATTCCGGTTCTGGAGTCAGAAAGAACTATATAAATATAATTTATAATAAATACCAAAAAAAGCAATACTTTTTTCCATATTTTTTTAATATCTGCCAGAAAATAAAGCAGCATAAATAAAGCAATCATGGTAATCGTCGCCCCGTGGTTCGGATCATCGTAAATTCCCCACAGGCGGTTCCACCGGTAGCCGATTACATGAAAGTTCCCGGCCTTATCCTGAAATTCATACATTCTGCCCCAGTATACCATACTCAGGCTGACAAGATTTGCCACTGTACAATATAAGATATAGATTCCCGACAGCCATCTCATTTCCCTCCGAATTTCTTCCCGGGACATGTCAAATGCACTGGCATATACGATAATCAGAGGAATCAACAGCCAGATAAGTCCTTTCACATTCTCCACCAGCCCGTAGGAAATGTGGGCGGCAGCGCTTACACAGTAGCTCACGACGAACGCCAGCAAAAGAAAACGGTTATGAACCCTCCGATAACGCTTATAAAAAACGCCCATCCAGAGAATCAATACAGCCCCCAGCGCTGTAATCACGTAGGAGGCAAGATTCATCCACCCTTTTGCATTGACAAAAGAATTGAATGCCAGCAAAAGGTATATCAGATAAAGGATTTTAAATCCAAATATAGCTTTTTTTAATTGATTCGTTCCTAACATATCTATCATCTCCCTGCTTTCACTTTTGAATAAACCATCGGCAGTTTATTCCGGATCATATACACCATTCTCCCCATCATCAGGCAGACTGCCGTATTTTTCTGCCGCAGCAAAAACAGCAGAATGGAAAGCGCCCTGCTGTCTTTTGCCTTCGCCGCGGGAATCAGCTCCAGGAACAGTTTCTGCTCAAACAATCTCCGGCACCATCTGCGCCGTGCGGCATGGTTCATACCGGATTTTCTGTCGCAGTTTCTCTGAAGCGCAGACAGGATATACCGGGCGTACAGGCTTCCCAGGATTCCTTTCACCTCTTCACTGCACAAATTCCAGTAACGGTACTGGTTGTATAATAATTCGATTCTCTTCTTATGAAATTTAAAATATTCCGGCACAAACTCACAAGTCAGGCTTCCTTCCATCCGCTTCGCATAGTGATAGGGACAGAACGATAAAATATTGAGCGAATCGATATCCATACAGTATTCCACATTAAATTGGATGTCTTCGATAAATTTGGCTTTTTCATAGTCTTCAAAGCGAAAACTTCCGTTTTTCAAATACTCCAAATCATAAACCTTATTCCACGGATAACCATAAAGAGTCTCCCTTTCCAGATAAATCATCTCCGGTCTCAGCTCTTCCTTTGATGAAAAATATCGTTCCTCATGAAACACCCTGCGGCTGTACTGTAACTGTCCCCCCGCATTATAATATTCTTCCGCCAGCCCAAAGACCGTAAGCTTCGCCGGGTTCTTCTGCAGGGATTCCCACACTTTCTGAAGAAGCTGCGGGTCTACCCGGTCGTCTGCATCCACAAACCACAGATACTTTCCGGAAGCCTCTGAAATTCCTCTGTTGCGTGCCGCGCTGACACCGTCATTTCGTTCCATACAGACGAGCCGGATTCGGGAATCCTTCTCTTCTGCCGCCGATACAATCTCCCTGGTTCCATCCTCAGAGCAGTCATCTACCACAACCAGCTCCCAGTCAGTAAAGGTCTGTCTCCGGATCCCTTCTAACATCTCCGTGATATATTTTTCTCCATTATACACCGGCATCACAATACTAAAAAATGACATTTTACTTTCCTTCCATATCCTTGTCTTTCTCTGTAAGTTCTGCAATCAGCCGTTCAATCTTCTTATATGACTGCGGACGGTCAAACTGCTCCCGGGCAACTTTTCTTGCCTTAAGTCCCATTTCCTGACGCTTCTCCTCATTTTCATACAAGTCTTCAATCGCATCCGCAAGAATTTCTGCATCCTCCGGCATAATATTTACTCCAAATCCCTCTGTCTCTACCTTAGCGCGGAACTCCGGGCTCATGCAAGTATTAATCATAGGCTTTCCTGCTGCCAGATAATCTCCGATTTTCGTAACAATACTCTGTGGCGCCTTCTTCACAAAAGAATTCACCAGTATGTCTGATTTTTTCAAATACGCCGCCATCTTGTCGTACGGCACATACCCCACAAATTCTATATTGTAAATCTGTCTTGTTCTTACCAGCTCTTCCAGCTCCGCTTTCGTAGGGCCACCGCCTAATATCTTAATGCGGATATCCCCATATCCCCGGTTCGCCAGCTCTTCGCCTGCAAGAATCAACGTACGGATATCGTAACTGGTTCCGAGCGTTCCGGCATAAGATACCCAGAATTCCCGATCAAGTTTGGATATGCTCTCCGCATTTTCGCTGGCACCCTTATCAAACTTCTTAAGTTCATTTCCTACATATACCGTCACCTTAGGCACCTGACGCTGCTGGTTCTGAAACGGCCGATCCCGGTATTCATCCGATGTTCCTACCACACCGGACACAAGAGAATACACCTTCTCCGCATCTCTCTGCAGAGGACGGAACAGGATATCACTGATTACGGGAACATCCAGCACCATCCGCATTGCCTCCGGCCACAGATCGTTGACGTCCGCCACAAAAGGAATCCCCTGATTTCTGGCATATTCGGCTGCCGCCAGTGCTACATCATTGGGTGGAATCTCGGCATAAATCAGGTCATAATCCTTCCCGTCCGCCGGCTTTTCTTCCAACATTTTTCTCAGATTCTTCGCCGCCTTTCTGTGGCTGATGATACGGGCAGGATCCACATTCTTCTTATAGCCCGGTTCTTCTATAAAACGAAGGCCGAAAGAATAGGTCCCTTTCTTTATATCTTCTGCAATTGCCTCCAGATTACGCTGTGCTTTTTCCCAATGCTGGAAGGTTGTCGTAATCAGATCTACCTGATATCCGGCTTTCACCAGAAAATCCGCAAGATAGCCGAATCTTGTATATCCTTTCTCTCCCTTTAATTTCACACCCATTGTAAGGATTGCGATCTTCTTCATCTCAGTACCTCCAAAACGGTTTTCACCATTATTTTCAAATCTTCCATTATTCCCACAGACTTCAGATACTCCAGGTTATAGCGCATCTTCTTCGGCAGAATCCTTCTCACATACACGTCATCCACCGTCTCGCCTTTCTCAAGATAATGCGCCATCACTGTATCTTCATCCTTATATGCCATACTTGCCATGGATGTCACTCCCGCCGGAAGGAGCAGGGTAGCCATCATCTCATCCGTATAGCAGTCCACATACCGCTCCACCTCCGGGCGAGTTCCCACAAAAGACATCTCCCCCGCAAGAATATTCAGAAGCTGCGGCAATTCATCCAGTCTGCACTTCCGCAGCTTATGCCCCATCTTTGTAATGCGGTCATCTGATTTTCCCGTAATAAGCGGTCCCCTTTTATCCGCATCCGCCACCATCGTGCGAAACTTAAAGATGCGGAATTTCCTTCCATATGTCGTAATTCTTTCCTGACGATAAAAAACCGGCCCTCCATCTTCTGCTTTGATTGCCAGCGCAATCGCCAGCATAACAGGGGACAAAAGGACCGTTAATACAAAAGAGAGGAACACATCCATGATACGTTTCCTGACAATGGCATTTTTCCTTTTTACCAGAAGATTATAGTATGGCCGCACCGCATCCTTTTTCATATTCTCCGGCAAATTCTCCCATTGTACTGGCATCTGTGTTCCTCCTTATATTTCTAACAATATTTCAGATAATTTTCTATTACATATTCCTGCTCTTCATCCGTAAGGCAAGTATGAAGAGGCAGGGTAATCTCATTTTCAAACTGCGCATACGCATGTGGAAAAGCTTCCATGCAAAATCCCAGATTCTTATACGCCGTAAGCATCGGCAACGGCTTATAATGCACATTTGTTGCAATTCCCTTCTCCATCATTGCCACAATCACTTGATCGCACGCTTCACGATTCTTTCCGGGCAGACGGGTCAGATAGAGATGACCACTGGACGCCGAACCATCGCCATAATGATTCAGGACCTGCACGCCTCTGTCTTTCCATGCCTCATTATACCGCTCAATCAACTGCCTTCTCCGGGCAAGAATCCGGTCATAGCGCCGCATCTGGGCAATTCCCATGGCCGCCTGTATATCCGTCATATTAAACTTATAAAGAGGCGCCACTACATCGTATTCCCAGCCTCCCACTTGATTCTTCTCCAATGCATCCTTGGTCTGTCCATGCAGAGACAGCAGCATGTACTCCTCATACAGCCTTTCACTATCTATTCCTGCATCCGTCACCCGTCGGGACCACATAACCGCTCCGCCTTCCGCTGTCGTCAGGTTCTTCACTGCGTGGAAGGAAACCACGCTGAAATCCGCAATCTCTCCCGCCATCTTTCCATCTCGCGCCGCTCCGAAAGCATGGGCTGCATCCGCCATTACAAGGACTCTTCCCAATGCTTCCTGCCGTTCATTTGCCGGATGGAACAGATGCTTCTTCTCTTCTACAATCTGAAAAAGCCTGTCGTAAAACGGCCAGACAATTCCTGCCAAATCCACAGTGATAACCGCCTTCGTCTTTTCTGTAATCGCTGCTTCTACCTTCTCCACATCCATCTCAAAGCTTCCCGGAACCGTATCTACCAGAACCGGAGTCGCTCCAACATGGCAGATGACACTGCACGTCGCTGTATACGTATATGCCGTCGTGATAACCTCATCGCCCGGACCAATGCCCATGACACGCAGCGTAAGTTCCATTCCTGCTGTAGCTGAACTTAAGCATGCCGCCTTCTGTGTATGGCACCTTTCGGCAATTAGCCGTTCAAACTCTTTTGTACGCGGTCCTGTCGTAATCCAGCCGCTTCTTAAGGCTTCACACACCTCTTGTATCTCGTCTTCTGTAATGTCCGGTGGTGAAAATGTAATATTCATAACTCTATTCCCTTCCCTGATTATTAAAATAATGAATCAGCACATCCTACTGCGTTGCCTCGGAACCTTCTAACATCTCTCCGTTTTCTACTGCTTTCAGCGCCTCCTTAATCGTCTCAACAGATCCTGCATCCGGCTGCGTCACATAGAGCGGCTGCCCCGCATAAGAGTAACAGTACTGCGAATCAGCCGTGCCCTCTGCTGCCAGGGATTTGATACTCCAGGACGCCCCGTCAGCAAGCTGCTGCTTAATCAAATCCTGAATCTGCGTCTCAGACATATTGGTCTCCACATTTCCGCTGACACTGTTAATAATTCCATTCGCTCCTGTCAGAATTGCCGGGGACACCATCTTCTTAATCATGGCAGTGATAACCGCCTGCTGATCCTTCCCACGCTGATTATCTCCGCCCGGCACATTCTGGCGTTCTCTGGAGAACGCCAGGGCTTGTTTCCCGTTAAAGGAATTCATCCCCTGTACCACATCCATCACAAGTCCGGAATCTTCACTTGTGGTAAAGGCATATTCAGATTCCACTTCCACGCCTCCCAGCGCGTCTACTATGTCAATCAGAGACGTAAAATTCACCCGTGCATAAAAATCAATCTCCATATCATACAGATTCTCTAATGTCGCCATGGAAGCATCCACCCCGTAAATCCCGGCATGGGTCAGCTTATCCTTCTGTCCCTGTGTAATCCCCGGAATCTCTACATAATAATCACGCGGGGTCGTAACCAGAAGGATCTGATGGGTAGCAGGATTCACCTGCGCAATAATATTAACATCACTGCGGCTGTTTGTCTCAATTGCTCCGTAAACATCAATCCCGCTGATGTAGACACTGAAAGTCTCATCCTCCACCTTAACATCCGCTGCCTTATTCTCCAGTTCATTCTTAATACTGTGGGTATAAATCACCTTTGTATTCTCTTCGTATCCTTCAAACGCTTCCGCAAGGATTCCCGTATACCCTTCATTGTAAATAATCGCATCCACTGTCCCATCGTGGAGCGCCTGTGCCTGTTCTGCAAGACTCTGATACTCGACAGTCTCAATCTCCGAGCCAAGTTCATCATTGATTGCCTCTACCGTCTGCGAAATCTGCTCGCCCTTCATCTGATATTGTACACCAAAGGTATAATCCTTCGCATCCTGGATATCCTCTGCCTTATTGTCTGCCATCACAGCAACTACTATATTATCCAGTTTATATTCTCCGCCTGTAATCTCATTCAGAGCTCCGCCCGCCCGGAACAGATAGTACGCTCCGAACAAAAGAAGCAGTGCAAGAACCGCACTCAGAACCTTACCTGCAACAGCCTTTTTCTTCGAGAAAAACTGCCCGGCAAAAAGGACTCCAAAGCAGAGCAGCAGGATGACTCCGATAACTGCGGTATAAGAAAACGGCAGCATATTCAGCCGCAAAAGCCCTGCCATAAATATAATACTTGCAATTCCTTCAACTACCGCCAGGCTAATTCCTACCCTGCGACTGACAAGATTCTGCTTCTTTTTCTTCCGATGCCGTCTTCCTCTATGATAATGATGTTTTGCCATTTTTATTCATACCCCTTCATATATTACTTAAATTCAATGTATTTTAACACTTTATTCACATTTTTTCAACCTCCCGTCACATTTCTATGTAATCTTGGCATATTTTTAAAAAAAACTTAAGTTTTCCCCCACAGGTAATTTCCCACTTGACAAATCAACGCCGGCAGTGATACTGTAGCCATGTAATATAGTATGTTACTTGTTGGAATAAACGAGGCATTAACTGTACATAAATATGAAGGATATTTATGTGGGTTAGTGTCTCTTTTTTTACCTTATACAGCGGATGATATCCCCGTAAATATCCCGGAAATAAAAAAGGAGAAGAACAAATGAAAGACAAAATTTTTGGCGTGCTCCAGCGCGTAGGAAGATCCTTTATGCTTCCAATTGCCATCCTCCCGGTAGCCGGTCTCCTGCTGGGATTCGGCAGCTCGTTTACCAACGAAACCATGCTTGAGGCTTATGGGCTAATCAACGTAATCGGTCCGGGAACTATTGTTTATGCTATCTTTGAAGTTATGAGCGAAGCCGGCAACATCATCTTCGCCAACCTGCCTATTATCTTCGCCATGGGCGTTGCAATCGGCATGGCAAAGAAGGAAAAGGAAGTCGCAGCTCTCTCAGCGGTTATTGCATTTTTCATTATGCATGCCTCCATCAGCGCCCTGATTACCATCAACGGAGGAACCGAAGAACTTTTAAGCGGCGCTACCGCTTCTGTCTGCGGTATTACTTCTCTGCAGATGGGCGTATTCGGCGGTATCATTGTAGGTCTCGGCGTTGCCGCTTTGCACAACCGCTTCTACAAAATTGAACTGCCCCAGGTTCTTTCTTTTTTCGGCGGTACACGGTTTGTCCCGATTATTTCTGCCCTGGTCTATACGGGCGTAGGAATCCTGATGTTCTTTATCTGGCCGGTCATCCAGACCGGAATCTACGCCGTGGGAAATGTAGTCCTGGAATCTGGTTATGCAGGAACATGGGTATACGGACTGATGGAACGTCTGCTGATTCCTTTTGGCCTTCACCATGTTTTCTATCTTCCTTTCTGGCAGACGGGTCTTGGCGGAACCATGGAAGTGGGCGGCCAGTTAATTGAGGGCGCGCAGAATATTTTCTTCGCTCAGCTTGCAGACCCTACCGTAGAGCACTTCGCGGTATCTGCCACCCGGTTCATGTCAGGAAAATTCCCACTGATGATTTTCGGCCTTCCGGGAGCTGCTCTTGCCATGTACAAGACTGCCAAACCCGAGAAAAAGAAAGCCGTGTCAGGTCTTCTGCTCTCTGCCGCCCTGACTTCCATGCTGACGGGTATCACCGAACCACTGGAATTCACCTTCCTTTTCGTAGCGCCCGTACTCTATGGCATCCACTGCGTATTTGCAGGTTTCGCTTATATGCTGATGCATATCTGCAACGTAGGCGTCGGCATGACATTTTCAGGCGGAGTTATCGACCTGTTCCTCTTCGGTATCCTGCAAGGCAATACAAAGACCAATTGGATCTGGATTGTAATCGTAGGAATCGGATATTTCATCGTATACTACTTCCTGTTTAGCTTCCTTATTAAAAAGCTGGATTTGAAAACACCGGGAAGAGACGACAGCGAAGAAGTAAAATTATACCGCCGAAGCGACGTAGAGGCGCGCAAAAATACCGGCGGCGCATCCGGCTCTGTTGTCAAGTCTGCTGAGGATGAACTTTCCCGCACAATCTGCCAGGGCCTCGGCGGCAAGAAGAATATCTCTGACGTGGACTGCTGTGCAACAAGACTCCGCTGTACCGTATTCAAACCGGAGCTTGTAGATGACAAGCTCCTGAAATCAACCGGCGCATCCGGCGTAGTCCACAAAGGAAATGGCGTACAGATTATTTACGGTCCCAGAGTAACGGTCATCAAATCGAACTTGGAAGATTATCTGGAGAAGGCAGAAGAAAGAACCGCCAAAAAAGTGACGCAGACCATCGTCATCTCCAGTCCTGTCACCGGAACCGCTGCCGACCTTTCCACTGCCCCGGATGAAGCATTTGCTGCAAAAATGATGGGAGATGGTGCGGTTGTCACACCGGAAGATGCGGTAGTAAAAGCTCCGGAAGACGGCGAAGTATGCTTCGTCTTCAAGACCAAACACGCCATTGGCTTTTTGACCGACTCCGGCATAAGCCTGCTGCTTCACATGGGTATTGATACGGTAAAATTGAACGGAGAAGGCTTTAAAGTATTTGTAGAAAACGGTCAGAAGGTGAAGAAAGGCGAACCGCTTATGGAACTTGACCTTGCATATTTAAAAGCACACACGCCTTCCATCACTTCTCCGATTCTGTGTACAGAACTGGAAGATAACCAGAAAATCCGGTTGCTTAAGGAAGGCCATATTCAGGCAGGAGAAGGACTTTTTGCAATCGACCTTTACGAATAATTAGGGTTTTTGAAGCACTTTCTCACTTTAATGGATAAATTTCAGGGGAAGACGTGACTCATACGAGTCATGCCTTCCCCTATTTAGAACTGTCTATTTCAGGACAGCCCCTTTTCCGCCAATTATGAACTTCCTATCTGTACCATGTATAATCGATATAGTTCTTGAACATCTGCGCCGCATGCGCACGTGGCGCGTATTCCTGCGGATTGATGGTCGTATCGCTCATACCTTTAGCAATGCCTTCGCTTACACACCATACAAGTGCGTCATAAGCATATTCAGAAATCTGATCCTTGTCAACATAACGGTCCATAAACTGCGGATAAGTTACAGTCATATCGACTCCCTTGCTCTTTGCATAACGGTACATCATGGTAAACATCTGCTCACGGGTAATCGGCTCTGCGACACCGAATCTGCCGCTTCCATCCGTATAACCGGTAGTAACGCCGTTCTCTTTCGCCCACGCCAGATATGGTGCATACCATCCGTCGGCGCTTGCATCTGTAAACCCGGAATCAACGCCTTCCCACTCTGTTACATCAATGCCTTCCATTCTCGCAAGAACGGTAACGAACATTTCACGTGTCATCAGGATTTGCGGTCCGAACAGATCATCTGTCATACCGGTCATAAGTCCCAGATCTGTCAGATAAGTAACTGCCTCATAGTACCAGTCATCTGTACGGCAGTCCGTATAATAAGAAGCTGCATAAGCCTCAAATACGACTCTAACATCCACAGCGCTTGCCGGCATGGTGAAACTCCACTTCTCCAGATAATCCACTCCTTCACTTACAAAGGATACCGGAACGGAGTTGCCCTCTGCGTCTACAACAGAAACTCTTTTTACGCGGTAACCGTCATCCGGATCAGCCGTAATAGTCATTCTGTCGCCCACCTGCGCGCTGTCAGCATTCATAGTAACCGTTCCATGGCCTTCCTCATATGCATTAACGGCATAAACAGTCACAGTGTTTGTAATTTTCTCCATTACCACAGAGATTTCTACATCATAGTTCGGCATGGTAAATGTATATTCACCGCCATTTTCCTGAACAGCCGGAGTAACTTCAATCTCGCCGCCGTCTACCAGGAGAGACTTCAGATACCATCCATCGTCCGGTGTAATTTCAAGAGTTACACTATCTTTGTAGTTGACATCAGCTGTTTTCGCATTGTGTCCGTTCAGTCTGACCGTTCCTTCTCCGGTTTTCTCAAGAACCGCCTCGTAAGTAACTGTCTTGTAGGTTGCCGTAACGGTTACATCCGCTGCCGGCATAGTAAATGTGTAATTGTTATCACTGATTCCGGTGAGCGCTGCCGATTTCTGCCCGTCCGCATAGGTTACGGTCAAATCATCCAGTGCATATCCCTGATTCGGCTTAACATTTACCTTAACAACATCTTCTACCTGTGCTGACTCTGCCGGGGTTGTCGTTACAGTTCCCTGTGTTTCGTCGCTGACAACAGTAATGCTATAATCATTTTTCTCAAATACTACTTCCACTTTTACGTCACAATTCGGCATCGTAAAGGTGTAATTTCCGCCTTCTGCACTGATCGCCGGACTTACTGCCACATCGCCTGTCTGTGCATCACCTGTTACCCGAATCGCTGCCAGATGCCATCCATCAGCCGGTACCGCTCCAATGGTAACCGTATCCAGATAATCTGCGTTCATGGTCTCTGTAAAGTAAGTATTCAGCGTCGCGTTTCCTTCACCTGTCTTCGTCAGTTTTGCAGTATAAGTAACTTCCGTAAATATAGCTGTTACCGTCACCGCCTTCGCCGGCATGGTAAAGGTAAATGCATTTTCGCCCACACCTGTAAAGATTACGCTCTGTGTACCATCATCATAAGTTACGGTAAGTTCTTTCAGGGCGTATCCTTTATTCGGTGTTACCGTCACATCAACCTGATCGTCAATCTGCGCCTGGCTGATAGCCTTACCATCCTTATCAAAAGTCTCAACCTTGCCCTGTACGGCGTCAAATACCTTTGTGATAGAATAGTCGATCTTCGCATATGTAACCTTATAAGTTACATCCTGTGCCGGCATCCGGAAGCTCAGAGTAACCGGTTCTCCTGCAGCCGTATTCATTGCCGGAGCCTCAGAATCTGTCTTAGCCACTGTAAAGCGGCTGTCCTCAGCAAAGTACTCTGCAACAATAGACTCTACATAGTAGCCTGCATTCGGAGTAGCAGTAATGGTTACTTCGTCATTGTATGCATAGCGGAAAGATGTCTGTGTGGAAACTGCTCCGTTGACAGCAATGCTTCCATCCGTTCCGCAATTTTCATCCTGTGTCAACGTATAAGCACTCTTTTTAAAGGTCACATTTACATATACAGGATAAGACTGTACTTCATGTACGCTTGCTTTATAAGTTGCCGGAATCTGGAAGCTGTATTCACCAGTCTTGTCATCTCCTACACTTCCTGTGTACTCAACAGATGTCAGATTACCATCTTTATCCATCGTCTTCACTTCCACCGCATCAATCTCATAGCCTTCCTCCGGCACTGCCGTGAATTCAATCCTATCATCATAATACTGGTTCCGTGTAAATTCCGGAGACGTCTGGTTTCCGCCGGACTGCACGGTTCCATTTTCCGTATCCAGGAATACTACATCCGTCTGATCATATACAAATTCTGCACGGATGACCGTATCCTTCACAATCACAAAGTCTGCATTGTCTGTGCTCGGCTCTGTCACCGGGGTTTCCACATCTGCAGATGTCCATCCGACAAAATGCTGTCCTACGGGTCCTGTCACCACATCCGCCACATGATATGCAACGTCGGCAGTTTCCTTATAAGTAACGCCTTCCATTGCGATTACAGTACTATCATAATTTACATAGGTTACTACATAATCCACCTTCTCAAAGGTTGCCGTCACAGTAACCGCCTCTGCAGGCATGGTGAAATAATAAGAACCTGTGCCGCTCTCGGATTCCGTATTGTTCTCCGTAAAGTCTACCTTAGCTCCCGAAACAGTCATTACCTCCAGCTTCACCAGCTTATAGCCATAATCCGGTGTTGTAGCAACATCAATGCGTTCGCCCACATTCGCTTTCTGAGCAGACAGCTCCACTGTTCCCGCTCCATTCACTGCCGTCTGAAGCGTATAGTCAATCTTGCCATACTCTACGGTTACTTTTACATCAGAAGACGGCGTCCTGAACGTAATCTCATGGCTGGTGTCTAATACATCTGTCTGCAGACCGCTCGTATAGCTTACCCCATTGCTGAAGTCATTTGCAGCCGTATCATCCAGTGCATAGGAGATACTCTTTACATAGTATCCCGCATCTGGTATTACGGTTACATTCACATCATCCTTATACGCAGAAGTAATTTGATTCTCAGTCAGGCCGTTCATCAGGATCGAACCATGATCTTCACCTTCTACTTCTTTCGTAATAGTGTACGTATCCTTCACAAAGTTTGCTGTCACCTTTACATCTTCTGCCGCCGGCATATTGAAATAATAGATACCATTATTCTCAGTAAGCTGGCAGCTCTGGGTTCCGTCTGCGTAAGTTACTTTTACGCTGTCAAATACCCATCCTCTGTAAGTCTTCACAACAAAGCTTACAAGATCGCCGGTCTGATACTGCGCATTTGCCGGATAATAGGTTCCATCCATATCCGGATCTTCAAACAGTTCCTTGCCATCTTCATCCAGAAGTGCCACGTAACCCTTGTTATCAACATTTTCCAGTTCTGCAGCCGTTCCCGGCTTTCCGGTAACCTGTGGATCATAGGTCGATGCATTGCTGTCGCTTACATTAACATTGTAATCATATGCCACGTAAGTAATATTTACGGTTACGTCAAACGGTACCATCGGGAAGGAATAGGTATTGGTATTGTAATCATAGCTGCCCTGGACAAAACTTAAATCTCCTGCTTTGTTGGTGTAAGAACCAACTACACTTGCCACCCGGTAGCCATTTACAGGTGTAATAGCGATTTCTACCGTACTTCCCTGTGCAACATCACGATTCGTCGTAGTATAACCGTTGATAGTGAAATCTCCCGCCTGCGGAATATTTTCTTCAACCTTAACATTATACGCTCTCGCTTCCGTATACACATTAATCACTACAGACTCTGCCGGCATCGTAAATGCATAGGTATAAAGATCGTTTCCAATCTGGTCTGTATCCTCTGCATCTTCCACCGTTCCTTTCGCGATCAGTGTCGGTACGACTACAAGGTCGCTGTTGCCGCCTGCGGAAGTAATGGTAATATCCGTAATCTTCCAATTATATTTTGCAGAAACCTGGAAGTATACCGTCTCTCCATTTTTCGCAGCCAGCGTATTTGCTCTGTTATTCAGAAGATCCACACTGTTGCTCATATCCTTGCCCTGATCGGCCTTCAGGATATAGAGATTGTCTGCCACTCCGGCGGATACCGTATTCTCCACACCTTCATAGACAGCCTGCAGATACAGATCTTCTTCTACCGTAATCGTCTCACCTGCCGCATAGCTTACATCACCGTCAGACATCAGAAGCTTCCATCCTGCAAATACATAACCTTCCGGTACTTCCGGCGCTGCCATTGCTTCTGTCGTCTCACCTGCTTTTACGGTTTCCTGCTTCAGCAAGGTATTGTCACTGTCAAGATAAGTTACGGTGTACTCACCCTGTACTGCCTGGGACTTAATGGTTACATTCTGTTCCGGCATGGTGAAGTGATATACTGCATCGCCATTGTCGTCAAGGACAATGCTTACCGGAATCATCGTTCCGTCTTTTGCCTCAACATAGACATTACCTACACTATAATTCTTATCGGTTGCTTTTACCGTAAATGTAACATCTGTTCCAACCTTCGCTTCTGTCACATCACAGCTGATGGCCGTATTTTCACCGGCGCTTGTAGAAATCTGATATACCGTCTTCTTCGCAGACGCAACAATCTGTACGTCGGCTCCCGGCATGGTGAAGCTGTAGTTTCCATCTTCGTCCGGTATCAGGACTTTTATTTCCTTCGTTCCATTTTCCGTATAGGTAATATATACCGTATCTACCTCGTAATCTTCGTCAGCTTCTACTGTAAACTCTACAGATGCATTATACTCTGCGGTCTGTGTTGCCGGAGTTACCGTACAATTGCTTCCTGCAGAAGTCACCTGGAAGCTCTGTTTCTCCCAGTTTGCTGTATAAACAGCGGATTTGGTAACTTCAAAAGTCTGACCTGCATTTACCGTATTGGAATCGTCCGCACTGTCAACCCAGTTTACCAGTGTATATCCCGTCTTCTCCGGTGCCGGAGCTGTCACGCTGTCGCCATGGGATACCGCTTCGTAGCCATATACCACACCAGTCGCCGCATCAACAAACTTCACCACATACTGGCTGCTTACCCACTGTGCAGTAAATGTTACATTATCTGTTACAGTATATTTAGCGCCTGCATTGTAGACCATATTGGTCTGGCTGCTCAGCCAGCCTGCGAACTCGCAGCCTGCCTTTTCCGGTGCTGCCGGAAGTACTGCCTGTTCTCCGTACTCAACTGTCTCAGCCGGATAATCCGGTGTTCCGCCGTCAAGTGCATAAGTTACAGTATATTCATCAGCTTTCCAGTATGCCTCGTATACAACCACATCGTCTGCATCCGCCGGAATCGAATAAGTATCTCCGGCTTTTACCTTGTTCTTGCCGCCGTTCCGACTCCATCCTTCAAATGTCCTGCCGTCCATTACCGGATCCGGAGTTACAACTTCATTGCTGAAGCTTCCTTTGTCTACGATCTGGTAATCATAAAGCATACCATTGTTCATGAACTTCACAAGAACCTTCTCTGCCGGAATCTCTTCATATTCGACATGGACATTCACATCTCCTGCCGGCATAGTAAATGTATATACGCCCTCTGCATTTGTCGGAATAAGCACAATACCTTCTGCAATTCCATTGTCTGCCCAGTCGGCGCTTATGTTCTTCAGTACATAGCCATCCGGCGTATCAACCGTAAGTGTTACCGTAGAATTGTATGCCGCCTTGTCTGCTGTAGAAACTTCACTTCCGCACTCAGCCGGAGTCACGTCTACATTTACACTGTAAGACTTTGCATCTGCATCCAGTACAAACTCAAGATCTGAATCAATATTCGAAATCACTACGCCTGTGCCATAAGATACTCCGCCGTTTTTCCACAATGCATTGTCTGTATCATATCCTGTCAGTTCCGGGAATGCCGGAGTCGTAACTGCGTAACCATTCTCAACCGTTGCCAGATAAGAATAATAAATCTTGCCGTCCAGTCCCTTGAAGTTCACAAGATAAATCGGATCAACCTCCTGATATACCGGAGTCAGTTCGATGCTCTGTGTAATGGTATATGCCTGACCCGGAAGCATCATCTGTCCGTCACTGGAAGCCCAGCAAATGAATTTGTCAGCATCAACCGGTTCTTCTACCGTATAGGAATCGCCGTATTTCACATCCACAATATTTCCGGAATCCGTATAGGTAACTGTCAGATCATTCGCCGTAAATTGTGCGTAGTAAGTAGCATCTCCTGTTGCAACCGCATCTGCTGCCATTGCATTGCCGCCCACTGCCGCATCGAACCATCCTGCGAAGGTATATCCATCCTTTGTCGGTTCCGGAGACGGAAGCGGGATTACCTCACCTTCTGCCACAGTCTTCTGATCCACCATTGTGCCATCGGCAAGTTTAAAGTCGATAGTATAAACCGGAATCTTCTTCAATGCCTTTGCTGAAATCTTCACATCTGCATCCGGCATCGTGAAGGTATATTCATTCAAGCCGGTTCTTACTGCTTCGACAGCCTTACCGTCCGTCGTCGTCACCGTCACGTACGCCAGATCATAATTTTCATCCGTATCCGCCGTGAACTTCACCTGCTCACCGACAAGCGCCGTATCCACATCACAGGTAAGAGCCACTCCTTCCGGAGTATCCGTAAGAATCTTAAATTCCTTCGTATTCTCTACCCACTGTGCCTCGTATACAATCTCGTCTGCTGCGTCATCCGCAACCGCGTATGCTGCGTTCGCCGCTAACTTCGTATTTCCGCCGTCAGCGCTCCATCCCTGGAATTCATATCCGGCACGTACCGGTTCTGCGGCCGGAGCCGTTCCCTGCGTACCTTTTGTCACAATCTGTAAATCATACAGCGCTCCATCCGATATGAACTTCACAATTGCTTTTTCTGCCGGAATTTCTTCATAATTTACCGTTACAGTCACATTTTCTGCAGGCATGGTAAACTGATACTCTTCTGCTGTCTTCGCCAGACAGGAAATAACAGTTCCGGTGGTATCACCGACAACCGTTACATCTTTTACTGCATAGCCATCAGGAATCGTCAGTTTTGCGACCTTAATTTCGCCGAATTTTCCACGGTTCGCATCGACAGACACACCGCCCACATTCGGATTGACAACCGTTGTCACTTCATATTCTTCTGCCTCAAATTTTGCTTCGTAAGTAATATCCTTAGAAGCAGTTGTGTCAGAATTTAATTTGTCATCCCCGTTATACCAGCCCTCAAAAGTGCAGCCTTCTTTAGCCGGATCTGCCGGAGCCGTGATAACCGCGCCTTTTTCCACATATGCCACATCATAGAGACTTCCATCCGCCACATATTTAATAACGTAGTGATCCTGCGGAACCTTCTCAAATGTCGCCGTCACATGCACATTAAACGCAGGCATGGTAAAGGAATAATTTTCTCCTTCTTTGACAACCGCTACCGGAATCCCCTGATTTGCATCATCGGCATTCACAGCGGTAATTCCTCTCAGAATATATCCCTCTGGCACCGTCACATCCAACGCAACATTATCGCCATAAGCATAACTGACATCAACATCTGCCAGCTCCACCTTCGTACCGTCCGCCGTATCGCCTGCCGTCTCTAGCGTTACCTGATAGGTTTTTGCCGCATACTGCGCAGCATAGATCAGATCCTTCGTAACAGTATCATTATTCCGATACTCATGGCCTGTCTCTGTATCCACCCATCTGCCAGTTTCACTGCCTTCCTTCTCAGGAACCGCAGGTGGAGTTACTACAGCGCCATACTCATAAGTCTGTACATCATACAAGCTGCCGTCTACCATATACTTCACGGTATACTGATTCTGCTCGGTCTGCACTTCAACCGTCACATCCTGCGCCGGCATGGTGAAGGTATACTCCCCATCCTGTGAACCTGTCTCCGGCTACAGAACGCTTCCATCCGCACATACAACCCGGATCCCTGCAAAAGTCTGTCCGTCCGGAAGACCTGAAACAGTAACCGTTACCGTATCGCCCGCCTGTGCGCTGGTTTTATCCACCGTCACATACGCTCCCTCAGTAACCATATATGCATTTGGAGAAAAGATTGCATAATAAGTGGTAGCGCTTGTTACTTCTGTCTTTTCAACATCAACAATCTTATCTGCATTTCCCTTTTCCGTGCTCCAGCCTTCAAACGTACATCCTTCTTTTACCGGATTCTCCGGCACGGACGGACTCCCGCCTGTCTGTACACTCTGCGTATCCCAGACTCCGTTATCGTCCGTCATAAATTTCACTTCATTACCCTTTTCACGTACGTTCGCTGTAATTATCACATTCTTGCCCGGCATAGTGAAGGAAAATACACAGCTATTGCCGGACGTCTCCGTCAGACTTACCGGAACATAAACGCCGTCTTCCGTTACAGCAACAGCTCCTGTCACTTCATATCCGTCAGCAGCAGCCAGGGTTACCTGTACATTATCCCCCGTCTTAGCTTGCGCCGGTACCGTTGAGTTTGCCGTATCAATATTCGCACTGTCTTTCAATTGAACATTATATTCCGATGCTTCCCACTGTGCGGTAACCACTAAATTACCGGAAATCGCCTGCAACACGTCATCTGTCACCGACCAGCCTGCGAAGGTATATCCGTCTCGCTGCGGTTCTGTCGGCTTCAGAGCGGAAGCATCCGCCTGGCCCGTTGCAGGATCTGCTTCTGCAATACCGCTTGCCAGCACGCTTCCCGTACCGTCCTGGAATACAACAACATAGCTGCCATCGTATCCAAACACTTCTGAGAACGTCATATTGCCCTTCACTACAACCGTCTCTCCCGGAGCATAGGTATCCGTTCCATCAGACCATCCCAGGAATACCTTATCCTGCTCTGTCTTTGTCGTAGTCTCCGGCAGAACAATCTCAACTCCGTAATCGGCCGCCTGCGTGTCGCCGCCAATCACTACGCTGTACGAAGTACGGTAATTGCCGCCAACAATCGTAATCCTGGTATCGGTATTAAAATTAGTTTCCCAGCCGTAGCCAAGTGTAAATTCCAACGTCTTGCCGGTATCATCATTCACTGTCGCCACAGCCATACCTGCATAGTCCCCTACCTCGACAATTGCTGTAACAGAAGCCGCTCCGCCCCAGCCGGTCCAGTATGCAGTATTCCCATCCACATCTGTTACCGTATCCGGCATCGTCACCTGAAACTTATGAGACGAACTTCCGTCTGTAACGGTAAATCCGCTCGTTATTTTCTGCGGTTCTCCGTTGACATCGACCTGGACAGAATATTCTGCGTCAGAAGTCGACGCTTCGCTGACCAACGCCATCTGCGGAAGCAGGCTTACGACCATCAGCAGTGCAAGGAATCCACTCAAGAACTGACGTACTTTACGCTTCATCTTTGGTTTGCCTTTTTCGTAGATCATACATTACCTCCTTATTAAATTTTAGCAAAAATCTCAGCCGCCATCCGGCTACCATCGGAATAGCAGCTCAGCTTCTTTTTGGTAGTACATTTCCGTTATATACGCAGAAGTGTGCTATCAAAAATATGATAGCACACCAAATTTTAGAAAAAAAGCTTTTGCTCCCGAACGGTAAATATTATACTCAAACGGTAAATTTACGTACTTAGGACTAGCCGTCACGCCAGCGACTTGGTACAATGAAAAACGGAAATATCATAAAATAAGAAATAAATTTGAGGTAGTACGAATGATGAAGTATCCGTTTTATATAGCTGTCTGTGATGACGAAGCGACAGACAGAGAGCAGATCAGGAAAATGACAGAAGAAGTGTGCCGGGCAGAAAAAATCCGGGCGGAAATCGTCTGCTATGGGACGGCAAAAGACCTTCTGGAAGAGATACAGAACGGGAAAGAGTATGCTATGCTTCTGTTAGATGTGCTGATGCCGGCACAGGATGGAATGGAACTGGCAAGAGTGCTGAGGGACAAAAAGGTTGAGACAGAGATCGTGTTTATTTCCTGCAACCGGGAGATGGCTCTGCAGGGATATGAAGTGGCCGCCGCAAGGTATCTGGCAAAACCGTTGGAAATGAAAAAACTTACAGAGGCAGTACGTTTCTGTTATGGGAAACTGCGAAACAGGAAAGAGATTCTTCTTCCGACGGATGGACACATACGAAAAATTGCGCCGAAAGATATTTATTATATTGAAATCATCGGAAGAAAAAGCAGAATCATGCAGGAAACACAGGAATGGGATACCAGTCTATCCATGAAGGAACTGGAGGAAATACTTTGGGGGCAGGGGTTTATCCGGTGCCATCAGAGTTTCCTCGTAAATTTCAGCCATGTAAAAAGTTTCCACACTTCTTCGATGGAACTTACGGATGGCCGGAGCGTTCCGGTCAGCAAGCACCGTGTCAAAGAAGTGCGGCAAGCTTTTTTTGATTATATGAAAAACTAAAATCATATCCAAAGGTTAAAACGGATCAGAAAGGAATCACTACCGTAATCCGGTAGAGACTTCCGGTCTGTTCCATGGAGAGCATATTATTTCCGAAACGCTTCATAATCTGGCGGATGATTTTCAGCCCATACCCATGTTCCGGTGTAAGTGTTTTTTTATGATCAGAAGTTTTATCCGGCACAGAATTTTCACAGGAAAAGACAAAGTGTTGTGCTTTACAATGGAAATCCAGCCGGATCAATGGTTTCCGGGAAATCGAAGCGGCGTTTATAGCATTGTCCAGAATATTCAGAATTAGGGAGCAGAGTTCCGGATCAGAAAGCGGCAGCTTTTCCGGTGCATCGCAGCGTTCAATTTCTGTTTCAATCCCTTTTGCCTTTGCCATGCCCAGTTTCCCGTTCAGCAGGATATTCAGCGTCTGGTTCCGACAGGATATAACAGGACGTATCTGTTCTGCCTGCCCGATCAGTTCCTCCAGATAACCGGGAACCTGTTCGGGATTATCTTTTATCATGGAACGCAGCAGCGTATAGTGTTTCACCGTATCATGGCGCAGCATCCTGACTTCTTCCGATTGCAGGCGCAGGTTCTCATAGCTTTCCAGTGCGAGACGGTTCTTAGAGGACAGCACTTCAAGTTCGGTGCGCCGTCTGGATAATTGCTCGATAAAATCAAAAAGCACTGCGGCAAGACCGGAAAGCAGGCACAGGTTCCACAGCAGGGTTAAAGCAAATTTAGGAAGGAGCATAATCACTTCCTGTCCCAGACGTGTAAACACACTGGCGGCATAGTCCGGCAAAATGGGGATGCTGACAGCAAGAAACAGCAGATAACCAATTATGAGAAACAGGGCAGTTTGAGCCATATGCCGGAAAAAAGGCATTCTCAGTTTCCAGAGGATAAATGTTCCGGTAAGCGCAGCCACCAGTGCAAGAAATCCTGTAATCTGTGGGAGATTCATAAAAAACACATATAAATCTCCATATTCCAGAAACTTTCCTGTCTGTATAGAAAAGGACAGCAGCACGCTGATCCACTCAAGGAGGGTAATTCCAGCAAACAGCAGGCGCAGCCGGGAGGCATACAGAGTAAGGAACAGCAGGAATGCCCCGACAGAAAAATGGAAGAACATATCTGTCGGATCAATGGGGAGCATACCAAAATACTGGTAAAAGAAATCCGCTTTTGATAAAACGATGCACATCCGGAACAGGACAGCAAGGGCAAATATAAGAGGCTTTGGCAGAAAGATCCCCTGTGAAGCATTCCAGATAAACACTGCAAGCAGGAAAAGGAGCAGAGAAAACAGCAGCACAGCAGGAATCATGGTACGGGCACTTGATGCGATCAGACCACTTTCATAAGCGTATCCACAGTACAGGGTTACTTCACAGGGGTAAACTGTTCCATCATCTACCTGCTTTTCTGAAGCGGCTGTGGATTGTGCGATGGTCAGTGTTTTTCCCCCCCCGATAATCCGGAGGCAGGGAGACAGTAACGGGTTCCGCCCGGTCATACTCCAACATGGGAAGTGTAAGGTATCCGATCCGGTTATCCAGTTCAGGGCAGTCAGTGTAGATCATTTCCCCGTCAAGAAAAACGCTGATCGTCCGGTTGACGACGCCTATTTTCAACATAGGGCTGTCGGATTCTTCTGTTAGTTCTTTTGAATAATAAAAAGTCTGCCCGGAATAAGAAAGTCCGGAATATCCTCCGGTACCATCTGAAACCAGCTCCGTCTTCTTGCCCGCTTCTTCGGTATAAACAACCCATCCGTCTCCGCCATTCCAGTATTCTTCACCATCATCAGCAAACCGGAACAGTTCGTAGGACACATCTGCCATCGGCTGTGTGTAGTAAAAGACCGCAAAAGCGGCGGGGATACAAAGCAGGACAGCGAGAAATACTGCAGCAATCAATTTCGGTAATTGTTTCATAATAATCCCCCATTCGTTCATCTGTTTCTAGTGTAACAAGCAGATTTGCCGGATGTCAATGGATACGCGGAAATTCGGATTGCCCAGTTTTGTCGCTTTTTTGCCCAGCTTTGCAGAAGTGCTGAAAAAGAGAAAAAATTTTGTTATACTGCAACAAAATAGTGGGAAAGAGATATGATAGATAACGAGGTGATCTTTTATGAATATTGCTATTATTGAAGATTCTAAAGCCGATAGCGCTGTTCTTCTTGCACTTTTGGATCAATTCTTTGCAAAATATGATTTCACACCCGGAATAGATACTTACGGGGATGCCGAAAACTTCCTTACTGCGTTTGAGCCGGGAAAATATGATCTGTGCTTTATGGATATTCATCTGCCGGGGATGAACGGCATGGACGCTGCCCGGCAGATTTATAAAAAGGACAGCAACTTAAAAATTATTTTTCTGACCTGTACGAATCAATATATGGCCGACGGCTACTGCGTAAGGGCTCTGCGATATCTGCTGAAGCCTATATCTATGGTTCAGCTCAATGATTTTCTGCCGGAATATATCGAAGACTTCACTCAAAAGACAAGGCGTTTAACCGTTCAAATTTACCGAAAAGATTACGAAATCTCTTTTTCAAAAATCTACTATATAAAGTCATCTGTTAAAACAGAAATCCATTTAAAGGATAATGTCTATCTGTCCACTGCCAGGAAAAGCTTTTCCGATATAGTTGCGCCGCTTCTTACGGATTCCCGTTTTATTACCTGCAGCCGGGGAATTGTTGTAAACATGTCGCATGTCGTAAAAATTACCCAAGATTGTTTTCTGATGACAAATGGCGCATTTGTTCCAATCAGCCGAAGACGTTTTCAATCCGTAAGAAACAGTTTTATAAACTTTCAATTGAAATTTTACTCATAGATGCCATTAATTGTCACGTCGAATACCGCTTCTTTTCCATTCAATTCTTCTACGCCATAATCCTCCGGAAACGTAACGGTAACCTGCACATTCTCTCCCACATTATGGCCAACAAGCTGCTCTTCAAAATCATCAATATAGGTTCCCGAGCCAATCGTCAGATCCGCCCCATTCCCATCGGTGCTTCCGCCGTCAAATGCCACGTCATCCACGTAACCCGTATAATCAATATTTACCGTATCTCCATCGGCAACCGTAAGGCTTGTATCTGTATTGTAGCTAGCAGATGCACTATCCCCGGCAGCATCATCCGATTTTGTACTCTGGAATATAACAACCCCTGCAATACACGCAACAACAAGGACTGCCGCCCCGGAAATAATCCATTTCTTCAGCGAAGGTTTCTTCTCTTTCCTTCCCTTTCCCGATGCCAGCCGACTCAGATACCGAACCGCTTCCCGATCCTTCTTACGCTTTAACTCACCCGTCCGGTTATTGGTATAGCGAATGCTGCCGATACGCTTTTCCAGCGCGTCGACCGCCGACTTTCCATCACTTCCCTTCACCCCGGGATCAAACCCCTTTGCCGCAAGGGCGTCCATAGCCTCTATACTTCGATCCGACAGCGCCGCTTCCACCCAAAACGCCACCTTGCAATCCTCATGCAAATATTTATCCGGGATTTTATCAATCAAAGAAAACAGCTCCAGGGAACAGGTTACCAGCTTAGGATATTTGCTTACCGCTTTCCCCTGCTGAATCAGATACTGGAGCATGTTTCTATTTTCCACTGTACAGGCAATCTCAAACAAACGCTCGCAATCAGCTTCCTCTTTGCAATCAATTCTCTTCAGATACTTTGTCATCAGGAAGGATACAAAAACTCTCTGATTCCGGTTCTCCAGGTCAAGCTCCAGCATTCCCACTGTAAACTTCCCTGTTATCTTAAAAAGCTGTTCTGCAATCCGCCTGTCGCACAAAGCCAGGATGCTTCTGTAAACATCCATTTTATCTTTTTCCTCAATTTGCTGTAAAATACCGCCGTTCAGCATCGCACGTACATTATCCCGCCTATAATGTTTCAGATCCTGCATAAAATTCTCAACGGTAATCTCTAACTCCTGTTTTTCCTTATTCTTCTTCATCGGCATCCTCCAAATTTCCATTTTTAAACATCATAATGAAAATTTGTGTTTTTTCCGTCGATAAAATGTGATTATTCTGTGACCTTTTCGTCAATTGGTATCCAAATCTCCAATTAACTGTTATACTGAAACCGGAGGTGATAGAATGGAAAAATTTGATTTTTTATCAGCATACAACCTGACAGACAACGACCTGATGGCAGCCGGGATTACATGGGACGAACTGGATGCCATTTTAAAAGAATATCAAAAAACCGAAGAACTCCTGCGGGGAATCGGAAAGGATTTCATCAACGATTATCTATACGATATTGACAAAGCCGGGATTCATTCCTACCGCTACCGTACCAAAGAACCCGGTCATTTACTGGAGAAAATTATCCGCAAACGTACGTAAAACACAGACAGGTTCGCCGGTCTGTATCATACAAATTATTAAAAATATATAACAGATTTAATCGGAATCCGCGTATTTTTTCTGTACCGGGAGGACTGGATTCACTTTCATCGCTACATTACACGGACATTTGAAAACAATCCTGACATCTATGTAGAAGACAGGCTGGCAGATTTTGACAACGATACCGCTCACTACTATATTGCCGAACGGCCGAAAGTATACAAGCGCTCCGGTGACAGCCGCATCTATGATGAAAAAGAAATCGATATCATTGCCGGAGGCATCTACCGTTCTCTTCATTATATTATAAAGTATAAAGGATACTATGTGGAAATTCAGGGCAGAACCCTCTTTGAAGAGGGATGGAGCGAGATTGACCACGACATTGTCTATCCTTATTATAAAGATGATGAAATGTTGAAAGATTTCTCTAAATTGCTGAACCGGCTCTCCGGTATGGCAGACGAGATGAGCTCTTATTTCCGTAGAATGAAGCAGGATCTGAACGATAGGAATTCTAAATAAACCATGTATTTATATCGGAATTATCAATTATATTAATCTCCGGAAGAATGTTATAATAAACCATAGCCAATGCCCTCAGTTTTCAAAAGCAAGCGTCTTTGCAGACTGAGGGCATTTCAGGCAACACTATAGATAATTTCTATCGTTTACACGATCCGTTTCCCATCTTTTATCACCAGCTTCAGCTCCAGCTCCTTATCAAGCAGCACAACATTGGCATGCTTCCCTTCCGTGATAGAACCATAGCGGTCATACACTCCCAGGCTCCTGGCCGGATTCATCGTAGCACAGGCAACTGCCGTCTCCAGCGGAATCCCCATTTCTTTTACCACCGTCCTCATGCAGTCTGTCAGGTTTGTGGCAGAGCCGGCTAGCGCCCCGTCAGACACCAGCGTCGCCCGGTTCCCTACAACATTTACCGCAAGACCCCCCAGAGTATACTGCCCATCCGGCATTCCTGTTGCGCGCATACTGTCGCTGATTAAAATCATCCGGTCTTCTCCCAGCATCTTAAAGGTGGCTCTTACTACTGCCGGATGGATGTGCACGCCATCACAGATCATCTCTGCCATTACATGTCCGCTATCTGACACAGCGCCCACTACCCCCGGTTCTCTGTGGGTAAATGCCGGCATGGCATTGTACAGATGCACCGCATGGCAGGCGCCGGCATCAAACGCCGCCTTCGCCGTATCATAATCTGCATTGGTATGTGCAAGAGAGATCTGAACCTTTCCCTTCATCGCTTCTATAAATTCCCGGAATCCGTCATTTTGCTCCGGCGCAATTCCAATAAACTTCACCAGCCCCTCCGATGCCTCCAGGAAACGCTCTGCGATTTCCTGATCACAGGAAATAATATTTCTGGCGTCCTGCGCTCCTTTCTTCTCGGAACTGATAAAGGGTCCTTCCATATTAATACCAATCAGATCGGCCCTTTCCGACACTTGCTCTTTCTTATATTCTGCCGCAGTTTTCAGAATCGCTTCCAATTCATCCACCGGAAGCGTCATGGTCGCCGGAGCAATCGCCGTAACACCGACAGACGCCTCGTATTCAGCGATCCTGGCAATTGCCTCCTTCGTACCATCGCAGAAATCGTCCCCCTTGCATCCGTGGAAATGAAGATCAATCAATCCCGGAATAGCATAGCATCCTTCTCCGTCTATCATTTCCTCCGCTTCCATTCCTTCCGGCGCACTGGTAAATATACCGTCCCGGATATAGATTTCTCCATCTTCAAACCGCTTATCCTCTGTATATACTTTTACATTCTTAATAATCATCCTGTTTCCTCCCACTATTTATGAGCCTCCGCTATTCTATCATGCTGCGGTGCGTCTTCCTGCCTTCTTCCAGCGCCCGGAGGGTGCTGTCATGCAGCGTCTCTTTCTCGTACTTGTCCTGCTCCACATAATAAGAATAAATAATGTCCAGCATCACCAAAACCGGAAATTGTGGTGAAATTACATTTCCATGATTCAGATGCTGAAGCGACGGCAGCAAAATAACTTCCGTACAATATCTGGCAAATTCATCCCGGTTACTGGCAGTAAGCAGGATTGTTCTCGCCCCTCTGTGAAATGCTTCCTTCAGAAGAAAAAGCACGCCCTCTGTCTCTCCGCTGATGCTAATGCCGAATACCAGACTCCTTTTATCCTGAAATACCGCCTGCATACGCATCAGATCCGAATCAACGATAGAATCAATGTCCACACCAACGCGCATAAACCGAAGCTCCATCTCACTCGCCGCAAATCCGGAGCTTCCCTTTCCACACACAAATACCCGTTCGCTCTGGCTGAGAAACCGACATATTCTGGCAATCTGAGCTTCATCCACCAGACTGTAAGTCTTATTCAGAAGTTCCTGATAAGCATTCAGAACCATTCTGGTATTTCCTGTAATGGATTCTTGTTTTTCCACGAAAGTTTCTTCATATTGATATACAAATTCCCGGTAGCCACGATAGCCGCATTTCTTTGCAAAGCGAGAAAGGGACGCTTCTGACACATACAGACGTTCTGCCACCGCCTTTGCCGAAAAATCAACTTTTTTTCGGTTATGGATAAAGAAATCCGCGATATTTTTCTCTACCGTTGTGAATTTATCATAATTAGATTCTATCATCGGCACTACAGATTTTACATAATATTCCATAATTACCTCTTTCCTTACGATTCCGGATGGAGTTCTTTAAAATGGTAAAACGCTCCCAGCATCCCCGCATCATTTTTATGTTTTGCAAATGCGATCCGGGTCTTCTCAGCAATGCCGGATACCAGATATTTTCCCACTGCCCGGGTAATCCGCTCCCTCAAAAATTCTTCCTGCGCCATAATTCCGCCGCCCAGCACAACCACTTCCGGATTAATCACATAACAAATATTCGCAATCCCTCTGCCAAGAACCTCCGTCATCTCGTCAATTGCCTGACAGCACACGCTGTCTCCTTTTTTTGCCTCCTCAAATATCCGGAATCCATTCCAATCTTCTTCAGGCTCTTCCTTCCGCAGGGCCACCTTTTTCGTCAGGGTGCTTGCCGCTCCCAGAGTCTGGAAATCACTGTCCCCCATTTTCATATAGCCCACCTCACAGGCGCTGCCGCTGTATCCATGGAACACCTTACCGTCTATTACAATACATCCGCCGATTCCCGTACCGACAGTCAGCATCACTGCAGCACAGCTCCCTTTAGAAGCTCCCGACATATACTCTGCAAGCCCCGCGCAGTTCACATCATTTTCCACCTCGCAGGGAAGGCCAAAACGCTCTTCCATCGTCTCCTTGAACTTCGTCCCTGCATAATGAGGGATTAGCGGCGACGAATAAAAGATTTCTCCCTTTCGGGTATCTACCATCCCGGCTGTAGAAATACAGATTCCGCCGATCCGATATGTCCCCGCCAGCTTTTCCACAATCCCCAATGCCTTCTCAAGAATTGCCGGACCGCCCTTGTATGCCTCCGTTGCCATCTCGCTGCGGCACAGAATTGTCCCATCCTCTCTGACAACGCCGTATTTGATTGCTGTTCCCCCAATGTCTATACTGATATATTCTTTCATAACCGTACCTCTTTAATTATTATATTCAAAAATGCTGCAGCGCACAAGGCTCTCTGGGCAACAAAAAGGCAATCCGGAACTCCGGGCTGCCTCCTTGCATACGCTCAAATACGTACTTTAAAAATCGCCTTTTTAATTTTCTCCGGTTCCTCCACGGCTACCGCAGTACGATGCCCGTCGCTCGGATAACAGATCAGGAAATCCCCGTCCCGCAAAACCACTGAACTATTCTTCTCTCCATCCATAGGCAGGAAATCATCCTTCTCCACAAATTCTTTTACGTCCATATTCTGTATAAAATTCAGGTCAATCTGTTCCGTCCCGTGAAGCATTACATGGACATCCAGATACTTCCTGTGCGCCTCCCAGAACCGCTCTTTCGCCGCTGTAGTCGTATATTCTACAATATTTACAAAGAGCCTTTCTCCATCAATCTCGTGACTCCCTTTTTCAAAGGAAGCCAGATTATGCTCTTTTGCATATTCAAAACATTCTTTCACCTGTTCCTCCAGGAACGGGAATTCTTCCAGATTATTGATATTTCCAAATATCATCTCTTCTATCTCCTTTTTTGACAGGCTGCTTAATTTTTATAGATCGTCGTATATTCTGCAGGCACAGAAGTATCTCCCTTTACCTTTCTCCAGATATAGCTTGCTGGTACTCCTACTACCAGAGATACCACAATAGAGATAATGGAGTAAGACCAAATTGAGACATCCTCAGCAGGCACAAAGTATTTGATATATACCATCACTGCTGATGCTGCGATAAATGCAAGGGTTGTACCAAATGTATTGGCAACCTTCGTAAATGCTCCCAGAATAAAGGAACCAATCAGAATACCCAGCACCAGTCCCATAAATCCGTTAAACCACTCATACGCAGATTTCACGCCTCCATTCGCCAGCACCATTGCCACGATAATTGCAAAGATACCGACAATCAGAGATACATACTGTCCGATCTTTGTCTGTTTCTCAAAGCTTAATTCTTTCTTAGAAAGACGCTCCTGGATATCCAGCGTCCAGCTGGAAGCCACAGAATTAAGACCGGTGGAAAGCGTAGACTGCGCCGCTGCATAAATAGCCGCCAGAAGAAGCCCTGTTATACCAACCGGAAGTTCAAATGCAATATAGGAAGCAAAAATCTGATCCTGCGCTGCTGCCGGCGGAAGCGCATTCTGCTGATAGAACACGTATAATCCTGTACCGATTAAATAGAAAACAGTTGCAATGAAAATGGATAATGCACCATTTGTCAACATCATTTTATTCAGTTTTTTCGTATCTGTAGTAGTTGTAAAACGCTGTACAATATCTTGGCTTGACACATAAGATCCCATCGTATTGAAGCCTGCGCCAACAATCATAATAAATACACTGTCTTTCAGGATATTCGGATTAAAAATCGGCTGATCTGCTGCAAGGAACTTGTGCTCTGCCGTAAATGCATGGAAGATTGCCCCAATTCCGCCATCCAGATGCGCCAGCAAGAAAAACAAAGCAAAGGTAACACCAATCAGTAAAACAGAACCCTGAATAAAATCGGTCCAAAGCACGGACTTTAATCCGCCTGTATAAGAATAAATAATCGCAATCACACCCATGATAATAATCAGCAAATTAACGCTGATTCCTGTCAGGCTTCCCAAAACCATACAAGGCAGATACATGATGATGGACATACGCCCAATCTGGTAAATAATGAACATAACCGCCCCAAGGACACGAAGTCCCTTACTTCCGAACCGCAGCTCCAGATAATGATATGCAGTATCAATATCCAGCTTACTATAAATCGGCAGGAAGAAACGAATGGTAAGAGGAATCGCAAGCAGCATTCCAAGCTGTGCAAACCACATAATCCATGTCCCCGCATAGGAGTTCCCTGCCAATGACAGGAAGGAAATGGGACTCAGCAGCGTAGCAAAAATAGACACAGAGGTCACCCACCACGGAATCGTTCCATCACCTTTAAAATATTCTTTTCCTTTCATCTCTTTTTTAGCGAAATGAAGTCCTGCAAAAAGCACTGCCGCCAAATAAACAATCAAAATAATCAAATCAATAATCGTAAACCCCTGCATGTTTCCTCCCTCTAAAAGCCTTCTTTTGCTTTTGCATCACGAATCATCCGGGCAGCTTCTTCTACGATTGCCATATCACTCTCTGTCAGAGATGGCAGCGGCTTTCTTACTCCGCCAAGATCCAGCCCTTCATTTATCTTAAGAATTGCCTTAATCACTGCATACATATTGCCATGCGCAGAACACATTTTGTAAATAATCTCATCTATAGCATACTGAAGATTCCTTGCCGCATCCATATCGCCTGCTTTTACATACGCATCCAGTTTCAGGAATAATTCCGGCATAACTCCATACGTTCCGCCGATTCCCCCTTCTGCGCCAATGACACGACCGCTCATAAACTGTTCATCCGGTCCGTTGAAAATGATATAATCCTCTCCCGCAGCCTGTTTGAACATCTGAATATCCTGCACCGGCATCGATGAATTCTTAACTCCGATAACCCTTGGATTCTTCCGCATTTCTTCAAATAATCCCATTGTCAGCGCCACACCTGCAAGCTGTGGGATATTATAGATTACAAAGTCTGTATTCGGCGCCGCGGCACTGATATCATTCCAATACTGAGCAATCGCATACTCCGGAAGCCGGAAATAAATCGGAGGGATTGCTGCAATCGCATCAACACCCAGACTTTCTGCATGCCTTGCAAGCTCCACACTGTCTTTTGTATTGTTACATGCAACGTGAGCGATCACCGTAAGCTTTCCTTCAGCCGCCTTCATTACATTTTCCAGCACTACCTTTCTATCCTCTACACTCTGGTAAATGCATTCTCCTGAAGAGCCATTGACATATACGCCCTTCACACCTTTGTCCACAAAATATCTTGTCAAAGCCTGTACGCCTTCTGGACTGATATTTCCCTCTGCGTCATAACAAGCATAAAACGCAGGAATGACTCCTTTGTACTTGTCTAAATTTCTCATGTTCTCTTTCTCCTTTTCCCTTTCATGAATCCTTTGATTGATTTACAGTTACTTATGTTAAAATATTTAGTCCAATGCCTCGGCAAATGCTTTCGTAATCAACTGTGGTCTTGTAATAATGGAGCCAACCACCACACTGAATGCTCCCAGTTCAATCACACGCTTTGCCTTCTCCGGTGTATTGATATTTCCCTCTGCAATCACCCGGTTCTTTACTTGCGCAACAATCTTGCGCAGGATTTCAAAATCATTCTCTTCAATCCTGTCGCCTTTGCTCTGTTCGGTATATCCAACCATTGTAGTTCCGATAAAATCAAATCCCAGCTCATCTGCATGCAGCGCTTCTTCCACCGTAGAACAGTCCGCCATAAAAAGCTGTTCCGGGTACCGCTCCTTCACTTCCCGGAAGAATTCATCCAGGCTTTTCCCGCCAGGTCTTTTGGAAATGGTTGCATCCATAGCAATAATTTCCGGTTTTACCTCCATTAACTCCTCAATTTCCTTCATAGTCGGAGTAATATAAATGCAGCTGTCGTCATAATCTCTTTTTACAATTCCAATAATCGGGAGATCCACTTGGGATTGGATTTCCTGAATATCTTCCTTTGTATTCGCACGTATTCCGTATGCGCCACCCATCTTTGCCGCCAGCGCCATCCTTCCCATAATAAAAGAGGAATGCAGCGGTTCATGTGGCAATGCCTGACAAGATACAATCAACTTTCCTTTCAATTGCTCTACTCTCTCATTCATCTTCGTCATATTCTGACCTCCTTTGCTTTTCGCTCCTTAATTCTGAACCCAGTATAGCCATTGGTGAATTTAATTTCAATACCATATCTTCATCCTGAAAATTCTTTCAACCTTTTCAAAATTTTTACGCGTTTTTTACAGTTTTTTTATTCTTTTTTGGTTGTTTTGCACAACTCCATGTCGTTACTTTCTAAGTATGAAAGTAGATTCCATCGATATAAACTCTATTGAAACAAATAGGATTATGGTATATTTTAAAAACAACAGAAGCACTACTATTACTATTTATTTTCAATTTAGAAAGGAAACATACATTATGATTATCTACAGAGCAAAGAATTATCAAGACATGAGCCGCAAAGCAGCAAATATTATTTCCGCACAAATTATCATGAAACCGGATTGTGTACTCGGTCTGGCAACCGGTTCCTCTCCGGTGGGAACCTACCAGCAGTTGATTGAATGGTATAAAAAAGGAGATCTGGATTTCTCTCATGTTACAAGTATCAATCTGGATGAATATAAAGGATTAGGACCTGATAACTGCCAGAGCTATCGTTATTTTATGAATACGAATCTGTTCGATCACGTAAATATTGATAAAAACCGGACCTTTGTGCCGAATGGGCTGGAAATGGATTCTGAGAAAGCCTGCAGCGATTACAATCAAATCATTGCAAGAGAAGGCGGCATCGACCTGCAGCTTCTGGGACTTGGACACAACGGCCACATCGGCTTCAACGAACCGGGCGCCGCATTTGAAAAAGAAACGCACTGCATCGACCTGACAGAAAGCACCATTGAAGCAAACAAACGCTTCTTCGCTTCCGAAGAGGACGTTCCAAAGCAGGCTTACACCATGGGTATCAAAAGTATCATGCAGGCAAGAAAAATCCTGGTAATTATCAGCGGGGAGAGCAAAGCAGATATTTTAAAAGAAATCCTCTACGGACCAATCACTCCGGCAATTCCGGCTTCGATTCTTCAGCTTCACAACGACGTAACGATTGTCGCCGACGAAGCAGCTCTCAGCAAATTGCCCGAATAATAAATATTTCCTGGTAAAAAAACAGGGGCGATGCCCCTGTTTTTCACACTAAAATGCAACAATCTTCGCTTTATGCCTGATTTTAGGCAAGAACTTATTCAGCAAATCCGCCGTCTTCATTTTTAAATGAGACGTATTAATTCCCGGATTGCATCCAAACCACTCTTCATCTGCCACTTCTTTATCCATAATCAACTGCACATAATCATCTTCGTCATTTATCAGCCCCATCACGGACGCCGAACCAGGAAGAGCCTTTAAATATTTCTCCATATATTCCGCAGGGGCAAAAGAAAGATGAGACACACCTATTTTATTCCCCAGTTCTGTTGTATTTAAAGATTTCCCCGCAGGCATTACCACCAGGAAAAAGCTTGTTTTCTTCTTATTACATAAAAAAATGCTCTTCCGGATCTCTGTCCCCAGCGCTTTATCTACCTCAATGCATTCTTCCATCGTCTCAACTACATCATTCGTCACACACTCATAAGGGATTTTAAGCTTATCCAACAGCCCATAAACGCTTTTTGCCGTCGGATTCTCCAGATTCTCCGGTGCCGTATTGCTTTTCTCACTAATATAAACCATAGCCCACTCAACTCCTCTTTCTATTTTGATAGTATTTTAACAATTTCTTTTCCTCTTGTAAACAAAATTTTAGCTCGTTCGATTCTTTTTCTTCTCGAACGAGCTATTCGTCAAATTCCAGTAATTTCATTTTCTACACCTTCGACTTTCTTAGATTATGAGTAGTGGATTAAGTTTTTGTTGGTCCGTACCTCCTTTTTTAGATTTTAGATTAGGTTTTTTTATAAAAAGTGAAAACTCTGTTTTCTTTTGTTGAGTATATAATAGCATAAACCTCGTTTTTTGTCAATTAGTTTTTTGATTTTATTTTAATATTCTAAATTTTCAGTCAATTTTGGGTAAAGAAAAAAAGCGGGTGATGGGAATCGAACCCACGTATCCAGCTTGGAAGGCTGGTGT
>ERZ1673736.442-NODE-442-length-66176-cov-8.480528_pt1 | contig 66176 bp, 57 predicted proteins | sample MGYA00580212_ERZ1673736 | MGnify/ENA primary metagenome ERZ1673736 (study PRJEB41218, sample SAMN15661752) | gut metagenome | host: Homo sapiens | place: Canada: London | collected 2015-08-20/2019-03-30 | study: EMG produced TPA metagenomics assembly of...
ACTGAACACTTCCAACCCTAGACAAGGTGTTGCACTTCTATTTAGAACTCAGGAAATGTGTAACGCTTACACGTTTATGATATGATAAATGTGTAAGCGTCGCACATTTATCATAGGATATCCGTCATGAAGCTCCAGCGAAAAGCACTGAAAACGCTCAAGCAGTGGAAGACCACACCTGACCATAAGCCTCTCCTGATCCGTGGCGCACGGCAGACAGGCAAGACATGGCTTGTCAACGAGTTCGCGAATGGACAATACGACAACATCGTCTCGGTTGATTTCATGCAGCGGCCATCCCTATCCGGGATATTCGAGCAGGATCTTGACCCGCAACGAATAATCCGTCAGCTCGAACTCGCCGCCAACCAACGGATACTCCCCGGCAGAACACTGCTCTTCTTTGACGAGATACAGGAAAGTCCGCTCGCGTTGACCTCTCTCAAATACTTCACCGAGCAGGCACCCGACTATGACATCATCGCCACCGGCTCCTACATGGGAATATCCAAGCACGGCAAAACCTCTTTTCCTGTAGGAAAAGTCACCATGATGAACCTACATCCGCTCTCCTTCGTCGAATATCTGGACAGCATCGGACAAGACATGATCGCCGACACCATACGTGAAGGCCGGTTCGAGGACATTCCACAAGCTCTCGAACCTCAGATGAATGACCTACTCAAAACATATATGTGGGTCGGCGGCATGCCAGCAGCATTAAGCGCTCACCTGGATAACGGGATTCCGCAGGATGTGCGAGCTGTCCAACAAGATATTCTCAACGCCTACGATCTTGATTTTTCCAAGCATGCCGCATATACGCTGGGCGAGCGTATCCGGCTTGTATGGAACACACTGCCATCACAACTTGCCAAGGAGAATCGCAAATTCGTTTACGGTGTTGTCAGGCAAGGAGCCCGCGCCCGCGAATATGAGGAAGCGCTCACTTGGCTGACGGACTACGGAATCATTACCAAAGTCCCCTGCCTCGATGCTCTGCATATTCCTCTGACCGGATATGAGAGTCTTAACACGTTCAAGATCTATCTGGAAGACACGGGCATACTGGGCGCACTGTCCGGTCTCGACGTGAATACTCTGGTGAACAAGTCGAAGCTCTTTTCCGAATTCAAGGGCGCGTTCGTAGAACAATACGTATGTCAGCAGCTGGTAGCTCAAGGAATCAAACCCCGCTATTGGGCTAACCCAAATCCTCAAGGAAATGCGGAAATAGATTTCGTAATGGAACAGGGAGACGAGGTTTTTCCCATCGAAGTGAAATCCTCTTCCAATATTCGTGCGAGAAGTCTCTCGTATGTCTGCAACAGATACGGGCTCCACGGTATCCGTATAGGAGAAATAGGCTATAGGAAGCAATCTTGGCTGACGAACATCCCACTTTGGTGCGTGGATGGGCTGGGCGAATATCTCAAACGTCAAATCGAAAAGAGCAGGGCCGAAGCGTAATCGTTCACCCGCACGCGGCCGCGGTGACGCGGGTCATGAAACGGTCGAGGAATTCCGGCACGTCGACGCCCAATGCGACTTGGGTGTGTTTGTCGGGATCCTGGAGCCGTGAACGATCGCCGATGGTACGGCCTCGGAACGGGCCCTCGAGATCGACTTGCAAGTTGAACCCGAAGGTCGTGACCAGCGATGGGTCGAGCGCGGCGGCCACGGCCAGCGGGTCGTGCAGTCCACATCCGCGAATCTCCGGCTGGTTCTTCAGGTAGAAATCGATGTAGTAGTCGGTCATGGTGACGAGGAAGTCGCCGGCCGGCGTCCCCAGAGACGCCCATTCATGGGCTTTCTCACGGGCGAGCGCGGTCTGGTGGGTCACGTCGAGGCCGATCATGGTGGTGCGTGCGCCACACTTGAACAGATAGTCTGCTGACTCTGGGTCTTGGGAGATGTTCGCTTCGGCGGCCGGGCTTACATTGCCGGGCAATGTGAGGGCACCGCCCATCAACGTCACGTTCACGCCGGAATCCTTCAGATCCGGAGCGTTGCGGAATACGGTGGCCATGGTGGTCATCGCGCCCGTAGGTACGATGGTCAGATCCGGGCCGTATTCGTGCGCGGCGGCGATGATGAAATCGACCGCCGAGCCTGGTGCTTCCGGAGCGCGCGGGGAGTCGGGGATGATTGCGCCGCCGATGCCGTTGGGATGGTGGACCGCCACCGAGCCGGGAGTTGGTGCCCACGAAGCGTCCGTTTGCCAGCCGTCCGCGCCGCCGTTCTGCCAGCGCGCGTAGGCCTGGGTCCGCTCGTCTGGTGTGGTGCCACGCATTTTCGGCAATGTTGCCGGGGCGATGGGATGGTCGACTCCGGGATAGACCGGAACGTCGTCACGGCCGAACAAGTGCACCACCGCCAGCGCGTTGCGCGCGGCCAGAGGAACCGCGACATTGCCGTAGGTGGCCGTGATACCGATCAGATCGATCTCGTCGGCACTGCCTAGGGCATATGCGATGGCGAGCGCGTCATCGATGCCGGTATCGAGGTCGAGGATGAGTTTTTTGCGCATGACGGTTCCTTCAAGACGAATCAATCCTCCCGAATTTGTGACGTTAAGCCAACGTCAGCGGCACAAATTCGGGAGGATGGGGAATGGGCAATCAGCCGAGCTTGGCGAGCTCTTCGGGGGTGAGCTCGAGCTGGTCGGCCTTCAGGGAGTCGAGGATGGTTTCGGGACGGTGCGCGCCGGGAATCACGAACACGTGATCTCCCTTGGCGAGCTCCCATGCCAGCACGACCTGCTGGTAGCTCACGCCGTGGGCCGCCGCGACCTCACGGAACGGGTCGAACTTGGTCTCATCATAGGGATGACGGTAGCCGCCGAGCGGGCTCCAGCACACGAAGGCCAGACCGACCTTGGCGCAGTAGTCGAGCGTGTCCTGGGTCTCCAGGTGAATCGGCGAGTACTGGTTCTGCACGGCCACGAGCTTGTCGCCCAGAATGCCGCGCGCAATGTCGATTTGCTCGATAGAGGCGTTGGAGATACCGGCCTCCTGCGCCACGCCCTCGTCCACCAGCTGCTTGATGGCCTCGACGGACTCGTTGTACGGCACCTTCGGGTCCGGGCGGTGGAAGTACAGCAGGTCGATGGTGTCCACGCCGAGCGCCAGTGCGCTCTCCTTGCCGCGCCGAATCAGGTTCTCCGGGCGACCGTCCACATCCCACGTGGGGCGGCCGTCGGTGAAGTTGCGGAAGTGGCCCACCTTGGTGGCCACCAGCACCTCGTCCTTCGGCCCCTTCCAGGTCTCAAGGGCCTCGCGCACCAGCTTTTCACCGGTCTGCTCCTCGCCGCCGGAGCAGTAGTAGGCCCAAGCGGTGTCGATGTGGCGGCAGCCGGCGTCCAGCGAGGCGTGCAGGGTTTCGATGCCGACCTCGTGGCCACGATTGTTTTCGATGGTCAGCGGCATTTCGCCGTGGCCGATGGCGGTGGTGGAGAACGGTCCGAGGTTACGGAACAATGCCATGGTGATTCCCTTCAACAGTAATGAGACGGTCTGTGTCCGATTCCAGCGTAAGCAGAACGCTGGATTTACCGCCCGCCGAACGAGCCGCCACCTGAGCCACCGAACGAGCCGCCGAAACCGGAGCCGCCGCCCGAACCGAAGCTGGAGAAATCGCCACCGGAATCGGCGGATGGCGCTGCCGCGCTGATGGTCGAGCTGATGTCCGCCAGACCGGAGTTCAGCTGCGAGCCGAGGTCGGAGAATCCGCCGGCAAACGACGTGCCTCCGTAAGCCGGAGCTGGGCCGCCAACGCCTAGGTCCATCTGCCCGGCAGCATCGTGGTCGAATGGACCATTATGACGGTGGCTGCACCAGCCATACGGGCGGTAGTTCCAGTAGAACAACGAGTTGGAGGCGTTGGCATCCAGCCAAGCCGGGTCGTTGACCTGAGGATATGCTTTGGCCAGTTCACGCATCACGCGATCGGAAATGCCAAACGCGGCGGCGTAGACCATATACCAATCCCACAAGGCCAAATCGGCGGTACCCCGGTCGGTGAAGTTGGAGAAGTCTTCCATATAACGCTTAAGGCCCAGAGTCCGGCCGGCGATATCCTGGCCTTGGTCGGTGAGCACGGTCACCGCGCCGGCCATCGAGCAGAACAGGCCGACCAGGAATATCGGCAGCTCGATAAGACCAGCCACCGGGTATCCGATAAAGCTGTTGGCCAGCAGCGAACCAAATCCCAGCACGACGGCCAGTACGCCGGGGAGAATCCATTGCCAGCCCACAGAGCGCGTGGCACCCAGCCGCTGGTATTCCATGCTGCATGCACCGGTGAATTTGCCGAGCTCAATATAGCCGTCTTGCCAGTTCTGGCAGGTCGCCTTCATCTGGTTCAGGTCGAATACCGGGCTGCCCACGCGCTGCGAAATGACGATGAGCAGGTTCAGCAGCGCATCTTCCGATTCGCTCAATCCCAACTGTTGCGCGTTGGGTGCCTCATCAATGGCGAGCGGCAGAATCACGATGGTGCTGGTGATGCCTGCCGCATACTGCTTGCCTTGGTCGGCGGCAATCATTTGGCTCAAGCCCACCGGCGTGGCCTGGCTCATGTCGATGCCGCGATACATGTCCGACGGCCCCGGATAGACGGCAATGGCCTTCTTGACGGCGAGCGACAGCATGGTGGCGGTCAGCTGGCGGTCTTCATCGGATTGGCGCGTCGACGGATCGACCACGCGAATCAGACGGGCTGCGGAAGCCGGACTGATGCCGGGCTGGTCGCGCCAGTATTCGACGCTGCCACGGTATTGCGCACGCCGGTTGCTGGAGATCACAGCCCAGATACCCCACGCGCACAACGCGATGCCGAGCACGATGCTGACAATCCAGAACACGAGACGAGCTCTGGCAGCGAATCGTTGCTTGTCGAGCCAGCGCTGCTGTTGCTTATATTCGTCCTGTTTCAGGTCCTTGAGATGATTGCCGGTTCCCTTGCGGGCGATGCCCTTGGCTTTGGCGGCATCGAACGCCGCGACCACATCGAGGTAGTCGCCATTGTGGATGTTGTAGGCCATGAACGTGTAGCTGCCGTCGCTGTTGCGCTTGGTTTCCGAAGTGCGCTCGGTGTGCAGCCATGCCCATGAGGTTTTGCCGGTGATGCCGTTGGGGAAATGGACAGTGCCGGTGACCGTGCCGATAGGCACTTGGTTCTTCTTGCCGAACGGCTCCCATTGGAAGGAGGCCACGTCTTTCCATTTGGTGGCCACATCGTGCATGGTGAAGCTCACGTCGAACTTCATACTGTCGGCCTCGGTGGTGACCGGAATATTCCAGCCGATCTCCACGGTCGTGTCATCTTCGGTGGCGGAGGCGCTGGGCTTGAGGCCATCGGTACCGGGCGTGTATGCCTTTGGATGGTCGCTGCCATCGCTCACATCGGCGACATACCAATGGTTGGCGTAGTCGCTGTTCCATTCCTTGTCGGAAGAGACGTCACTGGGCAGCTTGGGCTCGCTCTGTTGGGCATAGTCGATGCCGTCTGTGACGTTGCGCACACTGATATCGCTGATATCAGTCAGGGTGCCGGAGTTCAGCGTGTATTGCTGAAACAGTTGCTTCCACGGCTTGGTGTTGTCGTCACTGTCGGTACGCTCACGCATCTTGACGTCGATATGCTGCGTGACCTTCAAATCACCGTTCGCGGTGGCGGTCACGTCATAGTCCAGCGTGCGGTAGCTGAGGTCGGCCGAATCGCCGAACGCGGAAGTCCCGATTATCGCCAAGGTGATAACTGCCAACACCACCGTGGCAACAATGCTGATGATTCCGGCGCGAATGAATCGTATCCGCATGTCTTCCCTCTCTTAAGACAATACGGGCCCGGCCGGCGGCTTACCGGACGGGCCTGAAGCGGGTCAGAACTGGACCTGTGGCACCTGACGGGAAGCGTCATCGGCCTCGAAGTATTGCGCCTGCTCAAAGTGGAACAGACCGGCGATGATGTTCGTCGGCACGGTTTCGATGGCGGTGTTGAGCTTCAGGACCACGTCGTTGTAGAACTGACGGGCGTAGGCGATCTTGTTCTCCAGTTCCTTGAGCTGGTTCTGCAGATCCATGAAGTTCTGGTTGGCTTGCAGCTGCGGATATGCCTCAGCCGTGGCTTGCAGGTTGAACAGGGCGCGGGACAGCTGGTTTTCGGCGGCGGCGCGCTGAGCAGTGGTCGTGCTCGGGTTGCTGGCCGCAGCCACTACGCCGGCGCGGGCGGCGGTCACCTGAGTGAAGACTTCAGACTCGTGGGATGCGTACCCCTTGACGGTATTCACCAGGTTCGGGATGAGGTCGGCGCGCTGCTTCAACTGCACGTCGATTTGCGCCCAACCGTTCTTCACACGGTTCTTCAGCGTCACCAGGTTGTTATAGGCGCCGACGCCCCAACCAATCAAGACAACGATAATAACGACAACGACAATGCCGACGATCAGACCAGTACTCACCTATGCTCCTTTGCTGGACCTTGCTGTGACCATTCTTCCACACTCGCACCGTAAACAGAAGATTCATCACAGAGTGTTCATCGTGCGGACTTGTCTTGTACCGCTTTACCGCCGTTCTCCCGTCGATCGACCGAAGCGGGAAATCGCCGCCCAGTCCGACAAAGTATTCCAGCTCGCTCCGTTACGAGAACGGTAATACTCGGCAATACTCGCGTTGAATATGCGAAAGCCCGCCTTGCGGCGGGCTTTGCCGTTTCTCCTACGCACAAATCATTACGCTGCGCGCAGGAAACGATCAGCCGAACCTTCCAGAGATGTAGCGCTCGGCTTCTTCGTTTTGCGGGTTGTTGAACATCGTGATGGTGTCCGCGAAGTACTCGAGGTGACCGGGCTGGCCCACTGCCTTCAGGTTGAAGAAGGCGGTGTAGTCGGCGATACGGGCGGCCTGCTGCATGTTGTGGGTCACGATCACGATGGTGTAGTCGCTCTTGAGCTCGTTGATCAGATCCTCGACAGCCAAGGTCGAAATCGGGTCCAAGGCGGAGCAGGGCTCATCCATGAGCAGCACCTGCGGGTGGACGGCCACGGCGCGGGCGATGCACAGACGCTGCTGCTGGCCACCGGACAAGCCGATGCCAGGGTTGTCAAGACGGTCCTTGACCTCTTCCCAGAGGTTGGCACCGCGCAGAGCCCACTCGACCAGATCGTCGGCGTCGGACTTGGCCAGGTGGTGGTTGTTCAGGCGCACACCGGCCAGCACGTTCTCACGGATGGACATGGTCGGGAACGGGTTCGGTCGCTGGAAGACCATGCCGACGTCGCGGCGCACGGCCACCGGATCCACGTCCTTGTCGTACAGGTTCTTGCCTTCGAGCAGCACCTCGCCCTCGACGTGAGCGCCAGGGATGATCTCGTGCATACGGTCCAAGGTGCGCAGCACGGTGGACTTGCCGCAGCCGGACGGGCCGATGAAGGAGGTGACCTTGTTCGGCTCGATGTTGATGTTCACATCTTCCACGGCCAGAAAGTCGCCGTAGTAGATGTTTTCGTGGTTGACGTCAATACGTTGTCCCATGATGTTTCCTTATATTTCCTTGTGTTCTTAAGGCTTAGGCTTAGCGACTGGCTTAGCGTTCGGTCTTGACGGCGAAGACCTTCGCCACGATTCGGCCAATGAGGTTCAGCAGCAGCACGATGACGATCAGCACGAGAGCCGCAGCCCACGCACGTTCCATCGGAATCGTGGTCACGCAGGTGGCGTCGGCGTTGGGCGGGCAGTTCGCGCTGAGCTTCGAGTACTCCTGGTAGACGAACACCGGCAGGGTGGTCATCTGGCCGGAGAACAGGTTCACGTTGGTGCTGGAGATGTAGCCGGCGGTCATCAGCAACGGTGCGGTCTCACCAATCACGCGGGCGATGGCCAGAATGGCACCGGAGACGATGCCCGGCAGAGCGGTGCGCAGCACGATCTTGGTAATCGTGCGCTGCTTGGTAACGCCCAGAGCCAAGGAAGCCTCACGCAAATCGTTCGGCACGATCTTGAGCATTTCCTCGCTGGACTTGACCACGGTGGGCAACATCAGCAGGGAGAGAGCCACGGAGCCTTCGAAACCGTTGATGGTACCGGGGCCCAGCAGAATCGTGAACATCGAGAAGGCGAACAGGCCGGCCACGATGGACGGGATGCCGCTCATCACGTCGACGAGCAGGGAGACCGTGGTGGCGAGCTTGCCGCGGTTCGAGTATTCGACCAGGTACACGGCGCACATCAAACCGATCGGAATGGAGATAACCATAGCGCCAGCGGTGATTTCGAGAGTACCGATGATGGCGTGCAGCACACCGCCGTAACCACCGGACGGGGTCTGGTTACCACCGACCACACCGGTCATGTTGTAGCTCAGGAAGTTCAGGTTCAGGCGCTTGATGCCGTTGACGATAGTGGTCCACAGCAGGGAGATCAGCGGGATGCAGGCGATCACAAACGCCACCGCGATCAGGACCCACATGAAGTGGTCCATGATATTACGGCGCTGGATGGCGGAACGGGTCGGGCGGAAACGATCGAAGTCGATTTCGGGCGCGCCGTCCATCGGAGTCTTTTCAGTGTTCTCAGCAGCAGTCATCACGCAGTCGCTTTCTCGGTAAGCTTACGGGCGATGAAGTTGACCACGAACGTGATCAGGAACAGAATCAGACCGGTTCCAATCAGCGTGGAGACGCCCAGATCGTTGGCTTCAGGGTACTGTGCGGCAATATTCGCGGCGATGGTCTGGTTCTGCGAGGCCTGCAGCAGCTTGATGGAGTAGTTGAGGCCCGGGGACAGGATCATCAACACGGCCATCGTCTCGCCAAGCGCGCGGCCGAGAGCCAGCATGGAGGCGGACACAATACCGGACTTGCCGAAAGGCAGCACGGCCAGACGAATCATCTCCCACTTGGTGGCACCGAGCGCCAGCGCGGCCTCTTCGTGCAGGCGCGGGGTCTGCATGAAGATATCGCGGGACATGGAGGTGATAATCGGCAAAATCATAACGGCGAGCACCACAGCCACGGTGGCGACGGTGCGCGGCGGGTTGGCGGCCGGGCCCTCGAACAGTGGAATGAAGCCCAGGTGGTTGGCAACCCAGTTCCAGAACGGGTAGATGGCCGGCACCAGAATCAGGCCGCCCCACAAACCGTAGATAACGGACGGGATGGCAGCCAGCAAATCGACCACATAGCTCAGCGCGGTGGCGAGCTTCTTAGGCGCATAATGCGAAATGAACAGCGCAATGCCGATGGACACGAAGAAGGCAATCAGCAGTGCCAGCAAAGACACGAGCACAGTACCGAACAACAGCGGGAGCACGTAGCCCCAGAAGCTGCTGGCCTTGCCGCCGGTAAAGCTGGACACGGTCTGGCTGTTGGCGGCCTGATCGCCACCGATGAGTGGCCAGGCGCGGAAGAACAGGAACAGGAACACAGCGGCAAGTACAACCAGGATCAGGATGCCGCAGGCGTATGCCACACCGCGAAACACCTTGTCGGCGGTCTTGCCACCAACTGGCTGCACAGCCGTTTTGTCTTGCGAACTCACGGATTCTCCTTATATAGGGTGGTTATCAAGTATTCAAGTGGTGCGGTTTTCGTCTGTGACGTTGCCAAACCGTTCGGGTCCTGACCCGATTTAAGCCGCAGCCGTATGGTTTACGACTGCGGCTTAAAGTTGGCGGCGACTGCTCTTACTACTACAGTCTATCGTTCAGTTGTCAGGTCCAGTCCACACGACCCTTGCGGGCCGACGTCATCATTTGGTCTTGATGGCCTCGATGGACTTGGTGATCTCGGACTTCAGGGAGGAGGGCAGCGGAGCGGTGCCGGCGGCATCCTGAGCGGCCTTCTGGCCCTCGTCGGAGGTCACGTAGGTCAGCCAAGCCTTGGCGAACTCAGCCTGCTTGGTGTCCTTGTAGGCCGGGCAGACGATGTCGTAGGAGACCAGGACGATCGGGTAGGCGCCCTCGGCCTCGGTGGCGTGGTTGATCTTGATGACGATGCGGTTGTCACCCTTAACGGTGTCGTCCTGCTTGGAATCCCCAATGACCTTGGAGCCGGCCTCGGCGGAAATCTCGTTGTACTTGTCGCCGACCTTGACGGCCACGGTGCCCAGGTCGCCGACCTGGGAGAAGTCAGCGTAGCCGATGGTGCCGTCGGCCTGCTTGACGGTGGAGATCACGCCGGAAGTGCCCTTGGCACCCTGGCCAACCTCGTTCGGCCAGTTCTCGGAGAGGTCGTAGGTCCAGTTGTCAGGGGTGACGTCCTTGAAGTAGGAGACGAAGTTCTGGGTGGTGCCGGACTTATCGGAGCGGTGCACCACGGTGATGGCGGTGTCGGGCAGCTTCAGGTCCTTGTTCTGATCGGCGATGGCCGGATCGTTCCACTTGGTGATCTTGCCGTCGAAGATCTTGGCGATGGTGGCAGCGTCCATGTTGATGTGCTTGCCGGCATCGGAAACGCCCTTGAGGTTGAAGACCACGGCGATCGGGGAGATGTAGACCGGGACATCGAAGGCGGTGCCTTCAGTGCACACGGACTTGGACTGCTCAACTTCGTCATCGGCAAGGGCCTTGTCGGAGCCGGCCCAAGCGGTGGCACCGGTCAGGAAGGTCTGCACGCCAGCGCCGGAACCGGACGGGTTGTAGGCGATCTTGGCCTCAGGGTTGGTGCCCTGGAAGCCGGCGATCCAGGCTTCAACGGCGGCCTGCTGAGAGGAGGCGCCGGCGCCCGAGAAGTTGCCGGAGATCGGGGTGGACTTGGAAGTGGAATCGGAGGAGGAGCTGTTGTCGGTCGTGGTGGCGGTGTTATCGCCGCAGGCGGCCACGGAAGCGAGCATCACAATGCCGGACAGAGCGGCAATGGAGCGAACGAGGATGTTCTTCTGCATGATTATTACTTAATCCCTCTATCAACTATTCGCGGGCGGCTCAGCGCTGCCCGGTCAATTCATGACAACTACAAGCGTATTGGTGGTTTCAAGGGCCCAAAACCGAAATCAGTAAACAGAAGATGAACACTTGGATGTTTGTGGGCTACGTTGAGGCTACGTAGTTTTTGGAGCGGGCTCGCCTGCGGCGAGTCCACAGCGAGCCCACAATCCACAACAAAAAAAGGCGACCCGAAGGCCGCCTTCCATTTACTCCGCGGGAGTATCGATCTTGTATCCGAGACCGCGCACGGTAGTCAGATACTTGGGGTGCGCCGGATCTTCCTCGATCTTGGAGCGCACGCGCTTGACATGCACGTCGAGCGTCTTGGTGTCGCCCACATAATCCGAACCCCAGATGCGGTCGATCAGCTGGTGACGCGTCATCACACGGCCCTTGTTCTGCATGAGGTATTCGAGCAGTTCGAATTCCTTGAGCGGGAAGAACACGGTTTCGCCGCGTACGGTGACCTGATGCTGGCCAACCTGCATGGCGATATCGCCACACACCAGCGGAATATCGTCATCCACAGTGCCGGAAGCCTGGGCAGTGGCCTGATTGCGACGCATCACGGCACGAATACGTGCCAGCAGCTCACGGAAAGAGTACGGCTTGGTCACATAATCGTCCGCACCAATCTCAAGGCCAACGACCTTATCGATTTCGGCGCTCTTGGCGGTGAGCATAATAATCGGCACACGGCTCTGCTCACGAATGCGGCGGCACAGTGCAGTGCCGTCAATGCCCGGCAGCATCAAATCAAGCAGCACCAAATCGATGCCGCCCTTGGTGAACAGTTCCAGACCTTCCTCGCCAGTGGCGGCGGCGGACACGTCGTACCCCTCGCGTGTGAGCTGGTATACCAGCGGCTCGCGATAGGATTCCTCGTCTTCGACGATAAGAATGCGTGTCATAGTAGCCTTTCTTGGGTATGTTCCCGTGCGCATAGGCGCAAAGTTTTCCGACATTATCGTAACCATTTGTTCTCCGTTAGCCTGCTGTTTCCCGAAAGTACGTAATTGCGTAATTGGGCTACGCGCGGTGTGCGCACCTCGCCCACTGTGTGATTGTGTGGCAATGGAATGGCACCATGTCGGGCACCAACCAAGGCCCTACGCTTGTGTCGACTCGTCCGACCGGGCCTCGTCGTCATCCTCATCCGGGGCGGCCGGCAGCTCGATGGTGAACGTCGACCCCTCCCCCGTACGCGACCAGACCGAAATCCGACCGCCGTTCTCCTGCACGCAGTGCTTGGTGATGGCCAAGCCGAGTCCCGAACCGCCGGTCTCGCGCGAACGGGCCGGGTCGACCCGGTAGAATCGCTCGAAAATGCGGTCCAGCGATTTGGCGGGGATGCCGATGCCCTGATCGACCACGCGAATGGTGACTTTGCCATCGCGCTCCCCCACGCCGACCGCCACAGTGGTGTGTTCGGGCGAGTAATGGATGGCGTTCTCTACGAGGTTCTTGACGGCGGTTTGCATGGCCTCTTTGTCGGCCTTGATCATCGGACCGTTCGTGGCTGGGCTGCCTGATTCTTCCAAGGAACCTTCGCCATCGGCCGGCTCCTCGACCTTCGTGGGTACTGACTGTCCGTTGACACTCAGTCGGATATCCACATGGCGGGAGTCGGCTTGGGTCTGATTGGCGGCGATGGCGGCGCGTGCCACATCCAGCGCGGAAATGCGCCGCGCATCGATCACGCTTTGCGGGCTTTGGGCTTTCTGCAAGTCGATAAGATGATGCACCAGTTCGGTCAGGCGCGCGGATTCCTTGGAGATACGGCCGGAAAAATACCGTACGGCGTCCGGATCATCGGCGGCGTCGGTCACGGTTTCGGCCAGTAGCGCGATGGCACCGGCCGGAGTCTTGAGTTCGTGCGAAACGTTGGTCACAAAGTCACGGCGGACGGCCTCGAAACGGCGCTGCTCGGACATGTCGTTGATGAAGATGGCGTACAGGTCATCGCCGATATCGCCAATGCGCACACGCAAATACAGCGTGTTGGACGGGCGTGACTGGCCGGCCTCCAGTCCTCGGCCATTAGAGGACGGATAGGAATTGCGATTGACCGGCAGCTGAACCTCACGCTCACGCATGCCACCGTCGGCGGCGGCCTGAGTGAGGATGTCCTCGACTTCACGCGAGTTGAGTCGGTCGCCGGAGACTAGGCCGAATGGCACTGAGCCGGGGCTTGAATATTGGACCAGACCGTTGCGGTCGGTGACGATCAGGGCTTCGGGCAGGACTTCAATCAGGCGACGCTCGGTGGGGCGCACGGGCGCATCATCACCGAATAGAGAATGCGTATCCTCGTCGCCGGACAGGTCCTGTTCGGCGGCGAGCCGGCCTGAAACGCGGCCTTTGTTGTAGGCGATGACGGCAACCCACACCAGTATCAGCGCGGCGAGCACCACAATCACGACGATCTGCCAGATATCCATGATTTCCAGAGTAAAACGTGCGAGGCGTAGTGAGATGCCTAAACTACGTAAGTTCGTCTATTGTTCATTTTTGGCGGGACGACATAACAAAATGCTCCCGCTGGCGGGAGCATAATATGGGGAGCTCTATTTACAGCTCGTAGTCCTTGTCCTTGCTTTCCTTGATCAGGAACAGAGCGAGCAGAGCGAGGGCAGTCATGATGGCCATGTACCAGCCCACACCGGCAACGCCGAACTTGGAGGTGACCAGTTACAGGCGCTTGACGATGTCGACAGCCAGACGGGCGGCGGTATCGGCGTATTCGGAGATGTCGAACTCCTTGAATACCTCGTAATCGGTGTCGGCGTTGTCGGAAAGGGCACGAATCACCAGTGCCGGCACGTTATTGCGGGCGGCGACCTGTGCCACGGCGGCGCCTTCCATCTCCACGGCGTCAGCCCCGGTGAGTCGGATGACCTCCTCGACCTTTTGGGGCGTGTCCACGAAGTAGTTGCCGGAGGCGATGATGCCGGTGATGTGGGTAATGCCCGCATTGGCAAGCGCCTCGTCGGCGACTTCCAGCAGACGGTCATCAGAGTGGAATTCCTCCACCGGAGCGTCCGCAGTGCCGGGCTTCCACTGGCCTACGAGCCGCATGTCAGTGTCGAGGTAGCGCAGGGTGCCGCCGAGCACCACGTCGTTGATGTGCAGGTGGGTGTTGAGGTTGCCGGCGATGCCGCTGAAAATCACGGCGTCCGGGGCAATCTCGTCAATCAGCAGCTGCGTGGTGGCGGCCGCATTGACCAGTCCCATGCCGCCTACCGTTGCGGCAACCTTGATGACGTCAGAACCGAAGGAGTCGACCGTGCCGGACACGATGTCAAGGCTGCCCTTGGCGGTGTGCGTCACATGCGTGAGCGATTTGGCGATCAGCGCCACTTCCTCATCCAATGCGCCAATAATAGCTACAGTTTTCATACCCATACGTAAGTTCCTTTCACAACACTTTCGGCTCCCCTTGTCAGGGGAGGTGGCCGCCGAATGGCAGGCTGAGGGGTAGAGACGTTTCGTTGCATTGCTCCCGCGAGAGAGCCGATGACGCAACTCAGTGCCAACGCCGTGTGGCTACGGCTTCCGCAAGCTCGCGCAGCAAGGCCTCGGTTTCTTCCCAGCTGATGCACTTGTCAGTAATCGACTTGCCATAGACCAGCTGATCAAGCGGCGCGGCCTTCTGATTGCCTCCTTCAATAAAGCTTTCCATCATGATGCCGGTAATACCCTGTTCGCCAGCTGCAATTCTGCTGGCAATATTGCGCACGACTTCGGCCTGACGATGTTCGTCCTTGCCGGAGTTACCGTGCGAGCAATCAACAATCAGACCATGCGAGGCTGCGGATTCGGCGGGCATTTCGGCGCGTACGTCTTCCATGGCTTTGGCCACGGATTCGGCATCGTAGTTCGGGCCGTGAATCGAGCCGCGCAACACCACATGGCAGTCCGGGTTGCCAAGGGTCTCGACTGCGCAGGCACGCCCCAGATGGTCAATGCCGAAGAACGTGTGCTGCTGAGCAGCGGCGAAGCAACCGTTGACCGCTGCCTTCACCGAGCCGTCAGTGGCATTCTTAAAGCCGACCGGCATGGAAAGCCCGCTGGCCAATTGGCGGTGGATCTGGCTTTCCGTGTTGCGCGCACCAATGGCGCCCCAACTCACCGCGTCCGAGATGAACTGCGGGCTGGTGGGCTCCAGAAATTCCGTGGCGGCCGCCAATCCTTCCTTCAGCACACCAAGCAAGGTTTTGCGAGCAAGCAACAGGCCCTTGCGAATATTGTGGCTGCCATCAATATCCGGGTCGTTGATCAGGCCCTTCCAGCCAATGGTAGTGCGCGGCTTCTCGAAGTACACGCGCATGACGATGAGCAGCTGTTCACCGAGCTCATCTTTCAGCTTGGCCAATCGGCGCGCGTAGTCCAGCGCGGCCTTCGGGTCATGAACCGAACAGGGGCCGACGATGACCAACAGCCTGTCGTCTTGGCCGTACAGGCACGCGCGAATCTCATCACGCGAGTAGGCGACGATTTCCTGAGCCTGATCAGTCAGCGGGAGTTCAGCGAGCACTTGCGCGGGCGTGGGCAGCGGCTCCAACTCCAATACGCGGCGGTTGATGATGCGACTGACACCCACCTGATCTTCCCAACGCGGCACATCAGTGGCAACGAGCGGGTTCTTCCCCTCCCCCATCGCCTGACGAATGGCGCGAAGCTCTTCTGGGGTGTTCAACGGCTGCGGACCGACTTGCAACGGATGCAGCGAATGTGCTGCTTCCTCCTGCTGCTGCATAACATCTCTCCTTGGGTCAGTATCCTTCCCAAGGATAAGGTGTCACGGGAACAAACTGACATGACCACCGTTATTGGCAAAAAATGCTCACTGAGTGGGTCTCAGTGAGCATTTTTACAAAGACAAAGCTATCTAGCCGAGCGGCGAGCGGTGACGGCGTCGGCTAGGGTGTGCAGCAGTTCGTTGGTGCGTTCCCACGGCACGCAAGAGTCGGTGACGGACTGACCGTAGACCAACTGGTCGAGCGGGGCCGGCTTTTGGTGACCGCCGACCAAGAAGCTTTCCATCATTACGCCGGTGATGCCTTGTTCGCCGTGCGCCAGGCGCTCAGCGATCTCTTCGATGACTTCGGCTTCGCGGTTTTCGTCTTTGCCGCAGTTGCCGTGGGCGGCATCGATGACGAGGCCATGCTGGCTCGGGCCGGACGCTTTGGAAACCTTGAGGTCTTCCAGAGCTTGACGCACGGATTCGGCATCGTAGTTCGGGCCGTGGCTGGAGCCGCGCAGAACCAGATGGCAATCCGGGTTGCCTTTGGTTTCGGCGGAAATCACGCGACCGTCCAAGTTAATGGACAGGAAGTGATGCTCGAAGCCGGCCGCGAAACAGGAATCGGCGGCGGCCTTGATGGAGCCGTCGGTGGAGTTCTTGAAGCCCACCGGCATGGACAGGCCACTGGCCAGTTCGCGGTGGACTTGGGATTCGGTGTTACGCGCGCCGATGGCACCCCAGCTGATCGCGTCGCAGATGTACTGCGGGGTGATGGGGTCAAGCCATTCGGTGGCGGCGGGCAGGCCGAGGCTCAGCACGTCGGTGAGCACCTTGCGGGCCAGCCACATGCCCTTACGAATATTGAAGCGACCGTCCAGATCGGGGTCGTTGATGAGGCCTTTCCAGCCGATGGTGGTGCGCGGCTTCTCGAAGTACACGCGCATCACGATCACGAGTCGGTCTTCCAACTCGCGCTTGACGGCAGCCAGCTTTTCTGCGTACTCGTGCGCGGCCTTCGGGTCGTGGATTGAGCAGGGGCCCACGATGACGAGCAGTCGGTCGTCGCGGCCGTTGAGCACATCGCGGATTTCCTGCCGCGAGTGGAGCACGAGCTCGCTCATCTCATCGGTGAGCGGCTGCTCCCTGAGGAAAGCACGCGGCGCGGGAATGGGGTCAAGCTGACGAATGTTGACATCGACGGTCTCAGGAAAGACGGCCTGCTCCCCCAAACGACGTTCATCCTCGGAACTATCCGGACCACGTAGTGCTGCCATTGCTCGACTCCTTTCCTTGTATACGTACTGTCGGTATGTCGCCATAGACGCAAAAGCCCAACTATAGCAGTTTGTTACGGGGACTGCTTGTTGGGCCGGCAGTTATGGACTTTGGGTGGACTCGCCTGTGTGGACTCGCCTGCGGCGATGCTGTGTTGTTGTGCGGCCTGCGACCGCGGTCTCTCCCTCTGTCAGCGGCTTCGCGCTGACAGAGGGAGAGACCCTAGCAGCCGACAGGCTGCGAGAAAACACAGCATTGGCCGTCAGGCCGATTCCGGGAGGCTGACGAAGTCAGGCCAAAGCGCCCATCGGATCCCATGCGGGGAGCATGGTGGCTGGCTCTTCGAGGGCCTTCTGGTATTCCTCGGGCAACAGGGCCTTCGGGACGGCTACCTCGTAGACGTATTCGGTGAACCAGTCGTCGGACATGGTGAAGTAGCCCTTGTCGGCGATCTTGGCGCCCCAAGAGTTCTCCACGCGCCAGCGGCGGGTGGTGCCGTCGTCGGCCACGTCAACGCCGGCGAAAGCCATGGCGTGGTTCATGGCGGAGTCGCCGAAGCGCACGCGGGCTTCCTTGTCCAAATCGAAGTCCACGTCGTACACGCGGCCGTACTCGAACAGGTCGGTGGCCCAAGCGCCGTTCTCACGGTCCATGAACGGGTGGCAGTCGGCACCGAACCATACCGGAATGCCCTGCTCAACGAGAATCTGCTTGACGCAGTCCTTCATGAACTGGTTTGGCACGTTGAGGTACTCGGTGGCGTCGCCGCCAGCCACATTGCCGAGGTGCTCGATGCCGATCTTCTTGCCCTTGGCGTGCTCGGTGCGCGGATCGTCCACCAGGCACACGTAGTCCTCAAGATCAGCCGGACCCACGTACTTCTTCCAGAACTCAACCGGCGTAATCTCGCCGTCGCGGTGGAATTCGCCATCCTTGTCGGTCCATTCCCAGTCGAAGGAAACCGGCGGCTCGCCCAGGTGGATGGTCAGAATACGGTGGCCGGCAGCAGTGGCGTCGGCAATAATCGCCTCGACCTTGGAGGCATCGCCGTCAGCGGCGTACATGTGCGCCACGGCGGTGTGCAGCATGTGGCGCAGCTGGATGTTCATTTCACCGGTGTTCTTGGAGGATTCGGTCTCCGGGAACAGGTCCTTGGGCACAGCGCCGTACTTCTTGTACACGTTCATGGCCATGGTCCACTGGCCGCCATCGCCCATCACGTCGGCGAGCAGGTGCTGCATCAGGCGGGAGTCGGAAGGCTCTCCGGCAGCCACCAGAGCGGCCACATCCTTAAGGAAGTAGTTGACGCGCTCCAGCTTGTCGTAGTACATCGCGTAGTTCTGGGAGAACTCGAACTCCTTCAAGTTCATGTTCTTCTTGGCCACGAAACGGGCCACGTTCAGGGAGCTGAACAGCCAGCAGCGGCCGGAGCGATCCTGATGGGTGGCTTCGCCATTGTCAACGATGGTGGAGAAACGACGCTGCATCAGACGAGCGCGGTCATAATTGCGAGCCACCTTGTCGATGCCGGCGGCGGTCACCGCGTTCATGGCCAGACGGTTGGTGCCGCTCTGTGCGAAATCGCCGCGCAGGGTATTCAACGCTTCGTCGGTCAGAGGCGTCAATTCACTCATGTCATACTCCTTCTGTGATGGTGCGCTTGTGGCGCAGATTCAAACGAATACGGCACCTGGCTCGAAAGCGCAGGTGCCGTAATTCTTACCGCTAGTAGTCTAATCGAAGGCCTGTCATTCGCCGTTCTGCTCAGATACGGCCGGATTCTCCTGAGTCGGGGCCTCCGGTTCGCCCTGTGTCTGGTGCTCGGACGGCTCAGACGATTCGGACTGCTCATTCTGCGCAGCCGAATCAGCCGAATCAGCCGAATCAGCCGGTGCCGCATCTGTCTCATTGTGATCGTCGGCAGCCGACTCGTTTCCGCTCAACTCACCCGGCTGGTCATCGGCCTCGTTGTGTACAGGCTTGACTTCCGGGACGGGCGCAACCACCGGCAATGCCGCCGCGGCAGCGGCTTCCTGATCCTGACCAGAGGCCGCCGCATTACCGCCGAAAGCGAATCCGGAGAACGCCTGCGAGAACATAGAACGCAGTTCCGAAACACGCTGGGTGATGACGGACTCGCGTTCCTGCAGATCGGCGATGCGCTTGGACAGACCGTCAAGCTCGCTTTGGGCGGCGGCGCGACGCTCCTCGATCTGCGCATCGGCTTCCTCGCCCGCCTTATGTACGATTGCGGCGGCCTGGATGTCCGCCTCCTCGCGCTTGGACGCGGCATACGAATCGGCTTGGTCGCGAGTGTTCTTGGCCTGACCGACCAACTCATCGGCTTCCCGCTTGGCCGCCACACGACGCTCTTCGAGGTGCTGCAGCAGTTCGTTGACCTTCTTCGTGGCCTCATCCTGCTGAGCGGCGATGTCGTGACGGATCTGCTCGACCTCGGCGTTGACCTGGCTCATCGTGCTGGTGCGCTTGACCTCGGCCTCATCAGTGATTTCCTGACCCTTGGTTTTGGCCGCATCAATGATTTCGCTGGCCTTGCGCTGGGCTTCGGTCATCATCTTGGACACTTGCTCGCGCACGTCGGCGAGCTTCTTGTTGGCCTCGGCGAGCGCCGCCTCAATCTGATCGTTGGAATCGGACTTAAGCTTGGTGATCTCCTCATTGGCGCTTTTGCGCATTGCGGCAACCTGCTGGGTAGCTTCCGCCTTCATATCGGCGATTTCGCGCTCTTGGGTGGAGCGTTCGGAAGCCATCTTCTTGGTGTGCTCTTCGCGCGCGTTGCTGAGCTCAAGCTCGACGGTCTGACGCTGTTCGGTGATGGTCTTGGCGGTTTCGGAGCGCAGTTGTGCGGCGTCCTCGTTGGCGGAGGTGGTCACTGATTCGGCTTGATTGTTGGCGTTCGTCAGAATCGAGGCGGCCTTGGCATTGGCGTCGTCAACAATATGCTGGGCATCCAGCTTGGCGTTGTTGATCAGCGTTTCGGCCTGAGCCTGAGCCGTGGTACGGATGGAGGATGCGTCCTGCTTGGCGCGTTCCAACAGTTCGGTACTCGTCTGCTCGGCGGAGGCGAGCATCTGCTGGGCGTTCGCCCCCAGGGAAGCGAAGCTGTTGCCTTCCGGCTTCTTGTTCTTCTCTTCCTGAAGCTGGGCCTGCAGTTGCAGAATACGGTCGTCATCCGCCGCAATCTGCTCACGCATGCTGGCCAGCGTCTGCTGCGCACGCTTCACACTCTCCTGAGTAGCGTCGAAGGCAGCATCAACCTTCTCCTTGTCATATCCTCGCAGCACCACCGGGAAACGATCCACCATCGCTGTTTATTCCTTTCGCACACGCATAAAGCTCTTGGCACATCCTTGAAGCACTGTAGCGCATCGCACTAGCGCTGGGCGTTGAGTGACGCGCAATCGTTACAATGCGTGCGAACCATGTTCTATTCCGGCGTGGCGCGCAGCGTGCTAGGCGATGAGGATGCCGGAGCTGGAGGGCTTGAGATAGTAGCGCACGGCTTCGCGCACCACATCACGGCCAGCGGCGATCTGCTGGTCGAGTGGTAGACCATGCTGGCTGGAATCCGCCGGCACGACCGGCGGGAAGCTGACGAATCCGCCCAGCACCCGCTCCTGGGTGGCGGTCCAGTTGAGCAAGTTGTAGAACAGCGAATTACATACGAACGTGCCTGCGTCCGAGCTCAGGGTGGCCGGAATCGAATCGTCCGTGAAATCATTCAGGATCGAGCGCAACGGCAGGCGGGTCCAATAGGCGGCCGGGCCATTGGGGTCGATGGGCTCGCGGCGTGGGGTCACGTTGTCCGCGTCCGGCTTGATCGCGTCCATCAGGTTGGTGGCGCATCGTTCAAGCATCACGCCTCGGGCTGCGTGCTTGAGCCCGGTGGCGATGACGATATTGGGCTTGGTGGCCTCAATCGTCTCTTTCAGCGTGGGCCAGGCTTTGGCGAAGCTCACCGGGATGCTGACGGCATGGACGGTGACGGCGACCTGCTCCAACGGATCGTCCGGAGCAGAGGAGACGCCCAACCCCTGCTCGGCGATGGCCTTGGGCACTTCGACGGCGGGATTGACCTCCACGCCGTCATAGTGGTCGAAGCCGGAGATCACAACATTGAGTTCACGCATAATGCCAGTCTAGCGATGCATCTGGCCGGCCGCTTGGGCCAGCAGGGCGTGCATGCGGGCGCGGGCCTCTTCCTTGGGATCACGACCGAGAATCTCCTCGGCGATACGCTCAGCTGTGGGAATATCCTCCAGCGTGGTGATCTTCAGGTTGGTTTCCGCACCGGAGACAATGGCGACGGGTTCATCAGGCAGATAATCGACCACAACGCGCGTGTCGTCGGTGGGATGGAAGTCCGGGTCGGCGGCAGCCAGATCGTAAGCGTGACGAATCGTCGCGAAGCGGAAGGATTGCGGGGTCTGCGCGCGGAAGGTGTTCGGGCGGTCCGGCACCGACTTGACCACTTTCAGATCGCCCAGATCCTCGGTCAACAGCACGGTGTCGGTTGAGGTGTAGGCCACGGTCGCGGCCGTGAACTGGTCGAGCGCATCAATCGAACCGTCGATGGCGGACTGTTCCACGAACGGACGGACGGCGTCATGGATCAGAATCTTGGCATCGTCCGGAATGCCTGCCGTAGCCAGCATGTCGAGCGCGGCGGCGGTACTGTCCACACGTTCGTCACCGCCGTCAATGATGACGCGGACCTTGGTGTAGCCCATCTCGCCAACCAACGTTTCCACTTCACCGCGCACCTTGGGATTGACCACCACCACGATGTCGCTGACGCGATCGCAATGTTCAAAGGCATCAATGCTCCAGCACACGATGGGCTTGCCGCCCACGGAGACAAGCTGCTTGGGATTGTCGGGGTCGAAGCGCGTACCGAAGCCAGCGGCCAGCACCACGGCCACCACCGGCACGGTTTGTGCCGGTTTGGCGCCCTGAGCGGGGGCTGGTTGGACGGTAGGCGTCTCGACGGGGGTATCGAAATCTCTCTCAGTCATAGGCACCACCGTAGGGTGAGGGCTGGCCGTCCGTGAACTGCATCACATCTTCTCCACGGAATGTGCCCGCATTCTCCGTTTAGTCACGCACGATGAGGGCAAGGAGGCGGCCTTCGTGTGTTTTGTTGGCGAGCGCGGCGCGGCGGTGCGAGTACCACAGTGGGTTTTCGAGCGTGCACATGCTGTGGCTGATGTTGTCGATGCGCTCCGCGAGCTCGGCCGGGCCTTCGCCGTCCGTACGGCACAGTTCGGCGAGTTCCGGGTCTTCCTCAAGGTACTGGGTGGCGGCGTGCACGCGCGGCATCGAATCGACCACCTGATGTACGCCGGCGAAGGCGAGGTCAATCATCGCGGCTTCGGCGATGTCAATGCCGGCACCACCGAAACGGGTCTTCGTCTTGGTCAGCGGGAAGCGCTTGATGAACTGGTCGGCGATCTCGTCGCCCACTTCATAGCAGTCGCCGCAGATGCGCGGGCCGAGTGTGGCCACGATGTTCGCCGGATCGGCACCCTTGCTCTTCATCAGGTCTACCGTGGCGCCGATCACACCACGCTCCAGACCACGACGGCCGCAGTGGGCCGCACCGATGATGCCGGTGACCGGGTCGCCCAGCAGCACCGGCAGGCAGTCGGCCGCGAACATGCCTAGGGCGATGCCGGATTGTGCGGTGACCTGGCCGTCCGCCTCGATGACGTGCGGAGTGTCAGTCTCACCATGTGTGCCGGACACGTCGAAGCCGAAGGGGGTGTTGATGACGAACGAGTCGTCCACGTCCACAGCCACGCCGGAATGTACTTGGGAGACCAGCGATAGGCGGGCTTGCACCGCTTCGGCGAGTGCGATGCGGTTCGACAGTACGGCCTCAGGTTCGTCGCCGGACTTGCCGCCGAGGTTCAGGTTGCCGTAATCGCCGGCGCTCAGGCCGCCCAGTCGCGTGGTGTACACCACCTTGATGCCGGGGGACAGTGCGATGGGGATGGTCACCGGAATAGGGCGACCGGCTTTATCGGTAGAGCTGATGCTGTTGGAATCGAGGATTTCTTCGCTGTATTCAGGCATAAGGCATTCTTTCTTGGGTGCGGGCGGTGTTCATGATTCCCATGACCACCCCCAGTCAGCGGGGGCGGAGTGGTAGGTTATTCGGCTTTGAGGGTGGGCTTTTTGGTGCGCGAGCGGATGGCGGCGTTGATGGGCACCTGGTGCGGGCAGGGCATCGAGAACACGTGCGCCGGATTATTGATGGCGGGTACTGGCGCGCCATCGGCATCGCGCAGGCCGGTTTCCGGCACGGTAAAGACCAATGGTCTCTCGCCAGGCAGCAGGAATTCAACCTGTTGACCGGGCTCGATCTTGTTACGGCTCATCAGCGTGACACGTCCGCCTTCGTCCGCGCTCCAGCTCAGCACTTCGCCCACTACCAGCCATGAGCGGAAGTAGGCGGAGCGGTCGGTGTTCTGTGTGACCTTGTGCTCCGGATAATAGAAGCCGGTGGAGTAGTCGCGGTGGGCCACCTTGTCGGTTTCCTCGAGCAGCCATTCGGGCAGTTCGACGTGCGGGGCCGGGCGAACGGCCGCATGCTTCCAATCGGTCTCGATCTGTTCGACCGCGGTGTTGGACTTGCGGCGCGTGGAGCGGGCGTGGGAGCTCATGCCGTCGGGTTCGACGGCGGTGCCGGCCGGCGTACCAGAGGCAGTTGAGTCGGCGGCATCAGCAACCGTCACGCGGTCACGTTCTGCGGCAACCGAGCCGGTGACCGAATCGGCAACCGCAGTATCAGAGCCACGGTCATATCCCTCATCGGCCACACCGGCGAACGCGGCATCGGCATTGCTCATCACTTGATCTTCGGTTCCTTGGCCAAAATCGGGGTCGCCCGGGCGAATCACACGGTCACGGAAAGGCTTCAGAACATTGCCATCAGCGTCTTCAAAACCGCGTTGAATCATGTATTCATTAACCGCGGTTTTGTAGGCGTTGGTCATGGCGGCGATATAGTAGGCGCTTTTCGCGCGGCCTTCGATTTTGAGGCTGGTGGCACCGGAGTCAATCAAATCATCCAAGTGCCCCAGCATATTCATGTCCTGCGAATTGAACAGATAGGCGCCGTTCTCGGTCTGCTCGATCGGGAAGTACTGGCCGGGGCGCTTCTCTTCCACGATCGAATACTTCCAGCGGCATGGCTGCGCGCATTCGCCATGATTGCCATCACGCCCGGTCAGATAGTTGGAGAACAGGCAACGGCCGGAGAACGCCATGCACATCGCGCCATGCACGAAGCATTCGATGTCAAGGTCACCGGGAATGTTGGCGCGAATATCACGCACGGCCTGCAAGTCCATCTCGCGGGCCAACACCACACGGCGAGCGCCAAGCTCATAGAAGGCGTTCGCAGCTTGGTAATTGGTGACGCCGGCCTGCGTGGAGACATGCAATTCCAGGTTCGGAGCCACTTGGCGGGCCATCATCATCACGCCGATGTCAGAGACGATCAGCGCGTCCACGCCGGTGTCCTTGAGCTGGCCGACGTACTCGCGCATGGCTTCGATCTCGTTGTTGCGCGGCAGCACGTTGCAGGTCACGTACACGCGGGCGCCGCGTTCATGGGCGTAGCGCGAGCCTTCCTCAAAGTCCTCAAGGCTTAGGTTTTTGGGGGCCGATCGCATGCCGAAGGCTTTGCCGCCGCAGTAGACGGCGTCGGCACCATAATCGACCGCGGTTTTCAGGCCCCTCAGGTTGCCGGCCGGGGACAACACTTCGGGCTTTTTGCGGGTGGGGAGGTTCATCGTCGTATTCATCACCGCAATAGTGTAGTGGTGGCCGTGTAATGCGGGCGGGGCTACCGTTAGGCTGGATAACATGAAGATCGATATCGTGAGCGTGTTCCCCGAATACTTTGAGGTGATGAACCTCAGCCTGATGGGCAAAGCCCAGGCCAAGGGATTGTTGGAGATCAAAGCGCACAACCTGCGCGACTGGACCCACGATGTGCATCATTCGGTGGATGATACGCCAGTCGGCGGCGGGGCCGGCATGGTGATGAAGCCCGAGGTGTGGAGCGAATGCCTGGACGAACTGCTGGGATTCTCGCGGCCGTCTGAATCCTCCGCCCTATCCGGCACACCGGTGCTCATCTTCCCGAACCCATCGGCCCCGTTGTTTACCCAACGCGACGCCACCGAGCTCAGCCATGCCGACCATCTGCTGTTCGGCTGCGGCCGGTATGAGGGCTACGATGCGCGCATCCCGGACTACTACCGCTCCCAGGGCGTCGACGTACGCGAATATTCGATCGGCGACTATGTGCTGAACGGTGGCGAAGTGGCGGTGTCGGTGATGCTTGAGGCCATCACCCGCCTGATGCCCGGATTCATGGGCAACCCAGATTCGATTGTCGAGGAGTCCTACACCGGCGAGGACGCCCTGCTTGAACATCGCCAGTACACCAAGCCGGCCGTGTGGCGTGGTATTGCGGTGCCGGACGTGCTGTTGTCCGGCGACCACGGCAAGGTGGACCGTTTTCGCCGCGACGAAGCGCTGGCCCGCACCGCCGAGATCCGGCCAGACCTTATCGCGGCACTGGATTGCAAGGCGCTGGATAAGGCCGACCGCAAGACCCTGATGGCCTTGGGCTGGGAGGTCTCCGCCACCCATCCGCGCCGGCTCGCCGATTAATTCACCACACGGCGGGAGATTCACTACGCGGCGGAATCGTCGGAACGCTCTATATCCGAGTCGTCATCCGCGGGCTCGATGTAGAAGACGGCGGTTTCGCCGTAGTTGCGGCTTTCAGTGATTTGCCAGCCTTCGGGGGCGGTGGGGGTGTCGGAGCGTACCGAGCGTTCGAGCATAATCACGGTGTTCTCGTTGGTGGCGCTGCCCACCGCCAGATTGGCCAACAACTGATTGCATTCAGCGGTCTCATAGGCGTAGGGCGGATCAATGAATATCACGTCAAAGGATTCACCAAAGCCGCCAGACACTTGCTCGGCCTTTTTGGTGAACACACGGGCCTTGAGCGAAGCATCCCACGAACGATTCTTCTGTAACTGCGACAAGGTCTTGGTAATCAGCGCCGCCGCAGGCCGGGAACTTTCCACGGCCACGAGTTCTCGCGCGCCACGGCTCAGCGCTTCGATGCCCAACGCACCAGTACCGGCGAACAGGTCCAGTACACGGGCATCATCCAGCACTCCCCATGAGTCGAGGTGCGAGAAAATCGCCTCTTTGGTGCGATCCGTGGTAGGCCGGGTACCCGTTTTCGGCGTAGCAAGCGCCACACCCTTGAATCGTCCAGAAATTACACGCATAGCTTTCACTGTACAGGTTCATCTGCGCATACCAATCATGAACAACAATGGGGTGCTCGAAGCGCACCAATGATATATGCACTTCGAGTACCTCATGTACGAATGGTCTTGCCTCCACTGAAGCACATTCGAGGGCTTCCCGACCGTGATTTCCTCACGATCGGCATACGGAAAAACTATATCGTGCGATTACGGGGGCGCAGCCCTAGCCTCAGCTGGAGGTGCCTCAGCTGGAGGTCAGGAAGGTTTCGTTGCCTCGGGTGAAGTCGAGGACGGCACCGGCGAGTTGGACCTCACCTGCCAGTTCGGGGTCGGCGGCCAGAAGCTGCCCGGCACGGGTGCGGGCGTCGGCGATCATGTCGGCGTCCTTGACCACGCGCAGGAGCTTCAGGCTGGACTTGCCGCCGGATTGGGCGTCGCCGAGCACATCGCCGGCACCGCGGAATTCCAAGTCGGCTTGGGCGATTTCGGCACCGTCGAGCGAGTGGTGAATCACTTCGAGCCGTTGCTCGGCCGGGGAGCCGGGTTCCGCACGGGAAATAAGGAACGCCCACGAGTTGGTGCCGCCGCGCCCCACGCGGCCGCGCAGCTGATGCAGCTGAGAGAGGCCGTATCGGTCGGCATCAAAGATGACGATGCAGCTGGCCTGCTTGACGTCCACGCCGACTTCGATCACCGTGGTGGACACCAGGATCGGAGTCTCGCCGCCGGCAAAATCGGCCATGACCTGGGTTTTGACGTCATCCTTGTCGCGGCCGGTCAGAGTCGCAAACCGAATGCCTTGGAACTGTGGAAGTTTCTGCAACCGGTCGGCGATTTCGGCCACCGCATGCAATGGCGGGCGAGCCACGGTTTCGCCATTTTCGTCGAAGGTTTCGTAGGGGTCGTCGATGCCGATGGCATCGGCCGCCGCGCGCGTCGCACGGCCGCCCGCAGCTGTGCGGGCACTGGAACCAGATGCTGCGGCGCGTCCGCGGGCAGAACCGGCTGCTGCCGAAACGCCGGAACCGCCTTCGTTCTCCTCATCATCCGCATCAATGCGCGGGCACACGATATAGGCCCGCTCCCCCGCGTCGACTCGCGCGCGAATGTGCGCGAACATACGCCCCATGGTGGCGGCGTCGGCCTCATTGACCACCACGGTACGAATCGGTTTGCGGCCGCCAGGCAATTCGGTGAGCCAGGAAATATCGAGATCGCCAAACCAAGTCATGGCGGCGGTGCGCGGGATGGGCGTGGCGGTCATCACCAGTAGATGCGGCGTGGTGCCGTCATCGGTTTTGGCGTTGAGGCTTTCGCGCTGTTCCACACCGAACCGGTGTTGCTCGTCGATCACCACCAAGGCCAAGTGCGGGGCTTGGAAGGTCTTGGAAAACGCCGCGTGCGTGGCCACGATAATGCCCGGCTCACCACTGGCGGCCGCAGCGAGCGCCTTACGCCGGGCGGCAAGCTTCATACCACCGGTCAGCAGGGTGACGGGAATTTCCGCAGTCACCTTGGAAGAAGAGACCGTCGAAGCACCGGACGCGCCCATCGCGCCCTCAACGTCGGCCGCGGCATCGGTCTCCTTGGCACCCGGCTGTGCAAGGGTCAACCCCGACACCATCTTGCTGATGGTCTCGTAATGCTGTTCGGCAAGCACCTGAGTGGGAGCCACCAGCACCGCCTGATAGCCGGCGCCGACCGCCTGCAGCATGGCCGCGAGCGCCACCACGGTTTTGCCGGAGCCGACTTCGCCCTGCAACAGACGTTGCATGGGCCAGTCACGTTCAAGATCGGCCGCGATGTCGTCCACCACCTGACTCTGCCCGGCTGTCAGTGTGAACGGCAGCGAGGCGATGAAACGGTCACGCAAATTGGGCAGATCAGGCAGATTGGTCGCAGCACCGCGCTCCGATGCTCCCGGTTGTGCGCTTGGCTCCGCGGCCGCTTCGCCCACCGACGCTCGAGCTGTTTCCAGCGCCTCGTTCAGCGGGCAAGGATGCGCCGATGACTTGTGCGCGTGCTGTCGAGCCTTCAGCAGCGAGGTCTGCGAAACGAAAGCCTCCTCATAGCGCAGGGTTTCGATGGCTTCCTTGAACCGGGCCGTGGAGGCCGGATCATGAATGGCCAGGAACGCCTCAGCTCGATGCATGAGGTTCTTGGCCTTGCGCACCGATTCGGGCAGCACATCTGGGATGGATTGGGAGAGCGCCTCAGCACCGGATTCGGCGGTCGTGCCGGACTTCTCTTCCCCGTTTTGGACGGCGATGGTGTCGGTCGTGGGAGCCACGATGTCGGCTGACCCAGCGCCAGCGAGTTGCCCGTCAGGCGTGGATGACGTGCGGGCCCCCATCATCCACAGCAATCCCAGAATCGTCTCATGAATATGTTCGGATGAAACACGCGAACTGGCGTGATATACCGGGCGGGGCCGGCAGACGCGGGTAAGCGCCTCTTGCGCGGTATCGGCGTCGTATTTCAGCGCGGCCCCGGAAGGGGCAGCCGCGGCCGGCGGATACGCGGACTGCGCACTGGCATACGGATCGGTACTTCCCGCAAACGCGCCATTGCCGGATGCCGCGCCCCGAGCGTAACCCTCAAGCCCCGCTCCTGTTCCGGCCGACCCGGGCGCGACAGTGAGGATTTCGGGGTGCGTGAATTGCAGCTGACCCATGTATTCGCTGGGCATACCGGAGACCACCACAGGCGTGCCGGCGCGCAGCCGCATGCTGACCCAATCCACATACGATTTACGATACGAAAAGAACGTGAGCCGAGCCGTGCTGCCGGGTACGCGACGAGACCGGGCGAAGTCGGCGTCATCGACCGTCGCCTCGAGTCGGTAGCCGCGGCGAGCGTTCATCGGCACCACGCGCATGTCTCGTATCACGGCGGCAAATGCCATCTGCTGGCCGGGTGCGGCCTCGCTGATGGCGCGAAGCGGCACCGGTTCGGTGACACGGAAGGGATAGTAGGTCAGGGCGTCGCCGACAGTGACGATTCCCAGCGATTTGAGCGCGGACACGCGACGCTTGTTGGTGACCAGCGAAGCGAGAGTGGTGTCCATAGTGATGCTCATATTGGCCTATTCTATTCGCACGGCCCCTTTAGGCCGCAGAAACAACAAAACCCGTTGAGCCGAAGCTCAAACGGGTTTTGCTCCACGTTAGTACGCGATTCACGCGGCCACGCGCTGAACCTTGCCGGCCTTGAGGCACTTGACGCACACGCGCAGGCGAGTGTTCTCGCCATCAATCGTGGTGCGCACAGACTGCAGGTTCGGGCGGAAGCTACGCTTGGTACGACGGTGCGAATGGGAAACGGTGAAACCGGTCTGCGGTCCCTTGCCGCACACTGCGCAACGAGCTGCCATGATGGACTCCCTTAACCTTGATGTGTCAAGTCTTTCGCGCATTCGACCGCCGGTTTCACCCGACATGCCGAACACACAACTTCACAAATATATAGCCCAATACCGACAACCGCAACTCTTGCGTGTATCATGGGCGAACTTCGGCGGTTCACGCGCGGTTCGAGCGTAACTTGCGAATGGGCCATCAGCGGTTCGCGAGCGGCTCGGCATTGGTTCGCCAGCGGTCCGCAAGTAGTTCGTCAGCAGTTCGCCAGCGGCGAATTACGCTGCAAATCATAACGTTTACCCGATAAAACACGCCGGCCTTCCTTTTCCGCATCCAGCAAACTCTCATATAATCTCGGTATAAGAGACGGCAAGGGACGAAGGGGTCCTCGTGCAACTTACGACGAAGGAGGCTGTCATGTTGAATCTCAAGCGAGGTATCGGCACTCACGAGCCCAGCGTGATTTCACTGGGGCAAGTCTGGGTGGACATTATGCTCAATGTGGACAAGGTGCCGGCACAGGGCGGATTCGCCGTGGCCGATCATCCGAAGCCCTCCATTGGCGGCAGCTATCGCGTGCTGCAGGCGGCCAGCCGCATGGGCGTGCCGACCGAGCACGCCGGCATTCTGGGCAACGGCCTGTGGGCGCATTTCATCCGCCAGTCATTCCAAGACAACGGCATTACGCATATCGGCCAGGATCGTCTTGATGAGGATTCCGGCTTCCGCGTGGTGCTGAGCTCCGGCGCGCCGAAGAAGACATTCATCGCTTCCTATGGCGCCGAGGCTCATGGCGACTCGGACACGTTCGACACGCTGGAGCCGCAGCCCAAAGACGTGGTGCACATCAGCGGCAACACACTGATGGACCACACGGCCACCGGCGTGGACGGATTCCTGCTCAAGGCCGGTACCGACCCGGCTGCACGCGACTACACGCTGGTGATCAACCCCACCAATACGTTGCGTTTGGTCAACGACCATATGCTTGAGGACCTGGTGCTCGCACGCCCGGTCTGGTCCTGCAACCGTCAGGAGGCCATGACGCTGGCCGAGCGACTTGGTGCGCCAATCGACGACAGCAAAGTCACCATTGGCGGCGGACTTGACGACTTCATGCACCAGTTGTGCGACGGCTTGGGCGCTACACTGCGCGCGCCGCTGGTGGTGCGTGTCGGCGCCCGCGGCGCTTGGATTCGTGAGCCAGGTGGCGAGACGATTCATATCGAGGGATACCCGACCAAGGCCGTACACACCCGTTCGGCGGGCGGTTGCCACACCGGCGTGATGTGCGCGATGCTGGCAAAGGGCCATAGTCTGGCCGAATCGGTAAAGATCGCCAACGCGGCGGCATCCATCGCCATCCAGCACAGCCTCAACGGCGTGCCGCAATGCCCCGATTACGACGAGGCCATCGCGCTGATCGGCGAATAGTCGACTATAGGTAGCTCCCCCCAGTCCGCTTCGCGGCCAGCTCCCCTCAGCGAGGGGAGCTATTTTTGCTCTGGCTCCCCTTAGAAAGAGGCCCGGCATTATTCATCCGCCGTTCAACCGGAATGGCTCCCCTACCCTAGTCCGCGCTTCTACGATAGATTGAGTTGAATACTGTCGAGGAGTGTATATGACTGATCCCACGAATGTCCACGAACCGGTGCCGCAAAGCGCCAAACTGACCGCCCGCGAGAAGAAGTGGATCATCTACGACGTCGGCAACTCGGCATTCGTGCTGCTGTCCACCGCCGTCATCCCCATTTACGCCAAATCGCTGATGCCGGCGGACGGCAACATCGTGTCCGCCTGGGGCTACGCGCAAACCATTGCTTCCTTGGTCATCGCGCTGCTCATGCCGTTGCTCGGCTCCATCGCCGACGTGCAAGGCATGAAAATCAAGTTCTTCCTTGGCTTCTTCGGCACTGGCGTGGTCACCTGCTGCGCAATGGCCCTGCCCCTGACCTGGCTACCGTTCCTAGTCGTCTACATTCTGGCGACCATCGGCCTCAACGGCTCGCTAACGTTCTACGATTCGATGCTCATCGACGCCACCTCGAACGAGCGCATGGACAAGGTCTCCTCGCATGGCTACGGCTGGGGCTACATCGGCTCCACCGTGCCGTTCATCTTCTGCATCGCGCTGATCTTCGGCGGCCCGTCGCTCTTCGACTGGTCCACGGTGGCTTGCACGCGCGCCTCGTTCATCATCACCGCCATCTGGTGGGTGGCATTCACCATCCCGCTGCTTACCAGCTACCGCCAAGTGCACTATCGCGTCACCCGTGACCAGCTGGGCTCGGCCGTGCGCGGCACGTTCGGCGAACTGGCGGGCACGTTCGGCAAAATCGTGAAGAACAAGCCGTTGTGGATGTTCATGATCGCGTTCTTCTTCTACATCGATGCCGTGAACACGGTGATTTCGATGAGTACCTCCTACGGTGCCGAGCTTGGCATCGACTCCACCCAGCTGGTGGTGGCACTGCTCGTCACGCAGTTCGTGGCCTTCCCCTGCGCGATTCTCTACGGTCGTTTGGCCGGCCGGTTCGGCTGCAAAGTGATGATCACGGCGGCGGTCGTGGCATACATGTGCATCGTGTTCTTCGCCGCGTTCTTCCTGAAGTCGGCCGTGGAGTTCTGGATTCTGGCGATTCTGGTCGGCATGTTCCAGGGCGGCATCCAGGCGCTCTCCCGCTCGTACTACGGCAAGATCATCCCCAAGGATCACGCCAACGAGTACTACGGCTTCTACGATATCTTCGGCAAGACCGCCTCGATCATCGGCACCTTCCTGGTGGCCACCACCACGTCCCTGACCGGCAACGCCTCGCTCGGCGTGCTCTCCATCGCCGTCCTGCTCGTCGCGGCACTCGTCTTCCTGCTCCTGCAAAAGGACCCGACGCGGGAGTGAAATCCCGGAAATAACAGAATAAAGTACTGTGATAGCCCTTCCCTTGACAGGGAGGGGTTATTTTTTGTGTGTCAATACGCTGGCTTGAAAAACAGCTTGTTCATCTTTCCGTTTTTCGCAAAATTCATATTGACATTTTTGAATTTATGAATATAATGAGGATGTAAGTTCAAAACAGCGAATGTGAGGTGAGATTCGTGGCATCTGCATACACAGAGACCATAAAGGTGTTCAAAGCATTTTGTGACGAAAACCGTTTACAGATTTTAGAATTGCTCCGCACAGGGGAAAAATGCGCCTGCAAATTGCTTGATGATTTGCATATTACACAATCAACACTTTCCCATCACATGAAAATATTGTGTGATGCCGACATCGTACAAGGGCGTAAAGATGGGAAATGGGTTCATTACTCCATCAATCCCGAAGGCGCAGAGCGTGCTAAAAAATTGCTTGAGCAACAATTATCTTTAGTTCCTCATGATGAGCAAAACGGAAGTTGCTGTAGGTAAAATAAGCCATCTGTAAAGGGTGGCTTCTCTTTTGGACAACATTTCGATAGTTTTGAATTTATCAATTTGAAAGGAGACATACCTTATGGAGATTTTACGATTAACGTGGCTTTTCATTCAAGATCAGGTGCTTGGAATGAAGTGGCTGAACACGGTAATTGGAAATGGTTTATCCGTTTTTGGGTTAGACACAACATCCCGCTTGGGTGGGAGCATCCAGTTTTTTCTTTACGATGTGGTTAAAATTACCGTGCTGCTCTGTGTCTTGATTTTTGTAATCTCATATATTCAGAGCTATTTCCCGCCTGAGCGGAGCAAACGGATACTGGGACGTTTTCATGGTATCTGGGCAAATATCATCGCTGCTCTGCTGGGAACGGTAACGCCGTTCTGTTCCTGCTCCTCTATTCCGCTGTTTATTGGTTTTACCAGCGCTGGACTTCCTTTAGGCGTAACTTTTTCTTTCCTGATTTCATCTCCGATGGTTGATCTGGGAAGTTTGGTATTGTTGATGAGCATTTTCGGGGCAAAGATTGCAATCGTCTATGTGGTAGTTGGCTTGGTGATTGCAGTAATCGGCGGTACAGTCATTGAAAAAATGCACATGGAGAACTACGTGGAAGATTTCATCCGTAATGCAAACAGCGTGGATGTTGAATCAGATGCACTGACAGTGAGGGATCGGCTGATCTTCGCAAAGGAACAGGTAATTGAGACTTTCAAGAAAGTGTTCCCGTATATTTTGGTTGGCGTTGGTATCGGCGCAATCATTCATAACTGGATTCCGGAAAGCTGGATTCAGACGGTATTGGGAAGCAACAATCCATTTGGTGTTGTGTTAGCCGTGTTGGTGGGTGTTCCAATGTATGCGGATATTTTCGGCACGATTTCCGTTGCGGAAGCCCTGCTTGCAAAAGGAGCGCAGCTTGGTACAATCCTCAGCTTTATGATGGCCGTCACTACGCTTAGCCTGCCGTCCATTATTATGCTGAAAAAAGCGGTAAAAGCAAAACTGTTAGGACTGTTCATCGTAATCTGCACGCTTGGAATTGTCATTGTGGGTTATCTGTTTAACGTATTTCAGCATCTGTTGATTTAACAAGGATAAGGTGTAACCATACAAAATTTGAAAGGAGATTCTATTATGGGACTGTTCGGATTTGGCAAAAGAAAAGAGGAAGGAGGAAAGACTGTTGCTTGTGCTTGCAATGGAGCTTGTGAAACGTATGAGGCCGAGACTGTAAACGGTAGCTGCTGCGATGAGGCAAGCAACAGTATTTGCTGTATTAAGGTTTTAGGCAGCGGATGTAAGAATTGCCATGCCTTGCTGGAGAACACAAAAGCAGCACTGAACAATATGGGGTTGTCTATTCAACCGGAGTATATCACTGATATGGAGAAAATTATGGCCTACGGTGTAATGTCTATGCCTGCGTTGGTGGTCAATGAAAAAGTGGTGTCTATGGGAAAGGTGCTGAAAGCTGCTGATGTGGAAAAACTGATCCATAAGTTGGGGTACTAAAAGTGGAGAAAAAGAGAGTTGCTTTTATATGCGTCCACAATTCCTGCCGGAGCCAGATAGCAGAGGCATTAGGGAAGCATTTTGCTTCCGATGTGTTTGAAAGCTATTCTGCTGGAAGCGAAACCAAGCCCCAGATCAATCAGGATGCTGTCCGCTTGATGAAAGAGCTGTATGGGATTGATATGGAACAGTCCCAATACAGTAAAACCTTTGACAGCATCCCGGAACCGGATATTGCGATTTCGATGGGCTGTGATGTGGGTTGTCCCTATATTGGCAGAGCTTTTGACGATAACTGGGGACTAAATGACCCGACAGGCTGCCCGGATGAAGCGTTCCGGGAAATAATCAGTCAAATTGAGGGGCACATTATACGGTTAAAAATACGAATTGAAGGAGGTGTTTATGGTTGAAAAAAGAAGCTGATCCGGGGATCAATTTTTTTCAACGGTATCTGACAATATGGGTATTCCTGTGTATGGTGGTAGGCGTATTGCTGGGGCATTTTGCCCCAGTAGTCCCTGCATTACTGGCTCGGCTGGAATATGCCCGTGTCTCTATCCCGATGGCTATTCTGATTTGGGTAATGATATATCCCATGATGCTGAAAGTGGACTTCAACAGTGTACGAAATGTAGGAAAAAATCCGAAGGGGTTGTTTGTGACATGGATTGTCAACTGGCTTATAAAACCTTTTACAATGTATGGCATTGCCAGCTTGTTTTTCTTCGTGATTTTCAAGGCATTTATTACGCCTGACCTTGCGGTAGAATACCTCGCCGGAGCAGTGCTTTTGGGGGCTGCGCCTTGTACGGCGATGGTGTTTGTATGGAGTACGTTGACAAAAGGAAATCCAGCTTATACGGTGGTGCAGGTGGCGACCAATGACCTCATCATTCTGATTGCTTTTGTGCCTATCGTAAAATTTTTGTTGGGCGTTTCCAATGTTAGTGTTCCCTTTGATACGCTGATTTTAAGTGTAATACTGTTTGTGGTTATTCCACTGGCAGGCGGTATTTTGACCCGTGTATTTGTAACCCGCAGTAAGGGAACAGAGTATTTTGAAAATGTGTTTATTCACAAATTTGATTCCATTACTACGATTGGTCTGCTGCTTACGCTGGTGCTGATTTTCATGGGGCAAAGCGAAGTCATTTTAGAAAACCCGCTGCACATCATACTGATCGCAGTGCCGTTGATTTTACAGACATTTTTGATTTTCTTTATTGCCTATGGAGCCTGCAAGTTGTTAAAGTTACCGCACGATATTTCCGCCCCTGCGGGTATGATTGGTGCGTCTAATTTCTTTGAGTTATCAGTTGCGGTTGCTGTCGCTCTGTTCGGTACTACCAGCCCGGCGGCACTTGCAACAACGGTCGGCGTACTGACGGAGGTGCCAGTTATGCTGACGCTGGTGAAAATTGCAAACAAAACAAAGCAATCTTTCAGATAACTCAATGCTACCCAATTTCGATGACTTTGCGTATTTCGCTCGAATGGTTTTTGACCGTTCGGGCGATTTTTTTATTTTTTGAATTCATCACTTGACATTGTGGCAAAGATTTGCCAGTCCTCGGCAACTCTGCGCCGCGGGCGATATCTCGCAACCCCTGCAACGGGCCCTAATAACGATGGACCATCACCGCTTGATCACTTGCGCTCGCGATAATCCTTGACCAGCTGAATGGCGAGGGCCGCAACGCCGCACAGCACACCGCCAATCGGCCACGGCAGCCAGAACATCGCCCCATCCGCGGCGCTTGACCCAACGGCCGACCAATCGCCGCGCAATGCCGCAGGGTTCAAAAACAGCAGGCACAGGCCGATCACCGTGGCTATCAACATGATGATGCCACACACCGCACCGGTCAGTTTGACGTAGACATCCTGCTCACCCGCATGCTCCTTGCGGTCGTCCTCGGCCGCTTTGTTGTATGCGTTGATATTGAGCAGACTGTATCTCATGCCGCAGTAGACAAACCCGAAAACACCGGGCGCACAGAGCAGCAGAAAAATCGCGTTGGGCCACCCATCGGAGACGCCGAGCATGTCATCGGCATACACCGTCACCGCAATGCCGATCAGAATGGCCGCGAGGCCACCGACGATGCCGATTACCAGCAGCCGCAATTCTCGGCTGCGGTCCTCCCCGGTGTAGAAATCTTCTACGTATGGGTGACGCCGTTTGAAGTCAGTACGCGACAGACCTCCTGGAATCAGCATCGCCAGCCCCGCAATCACACCCACGCAGATGCACAGAAACGTCAGAAAATCGTTGAGCGGCGTCGCTCCGAGAATGGAATTGCTGGAATCGAACAGGTTGCCGATGCCAACCCCGGCGACAATCGCCGCGACACCGCCGGCAATCAGCAGCGCGAATCGGCGGCGATGTTCATCGTAGCCAGTGATATCCTGCGCAAGCTCCGCGATAGGAGCGATTATGCCCGCCGTTTTGGAAGAAGCGGCTAAAGGCGATGCCGCCTCAGCCGAGGAGTCAACATTCGACGAACCGGCCGCAGAAGCCGACGCGGCAGGCCGACTCACATCGCCAAGCACCAGATCATCAAGCGTACAGCCGAACAGGTCGCAAATCATAAGCAGCTTGTCCATCTCGGGATAGGCCTTTTCGGATTCCCATTTCGAAATGGCCTGACGCGAGACGCCAAGCAACATGGCCAATCGTTCCTGGGTCAGGTTGCGTTGCGCACGTAGGTACTGCAGGTTAGCGCGAAAACTCATTGGAGTGTCCCTTCATACGTAATCTTTATCATGTCATGTTCGGCCGATGGGCTCACTATGGCATGCCGCTCATGCTGTCCGCCACCATCTTGCGGTTGCAATCGCCGTTAATTCGTGCGCAACCACAAGTTGCATCGGCGGAATCCCGCCATTCCGTTGACCTGAACAGCTTTAACATCGCACTCCACGAGACCGAAGCTTTTCCAGCTATGCGAGGGCAGCCTGTCTCACCTGCCACCACGAATCCGCCTCGACCCACATACACATCTGTGTACAACAGCGCTCGCAATCGGCTACCTACGACCCATATGATTTGCTGGGCAACCGCAAAGCACGCAATAACCGCAACAACACCGGCAGCGTTAAGGCCTGAGGCGACTACTTACCCAGCAATCCGGAAATCTGGCCGATGATGTCAGCGGGTAGTCCTGCTTGTTCGGCAATGGACCCGATGTCCAGATTGGCATCCTGCTCCTGAATTGCGCCAGCGACCTGACTGATCTGGTCGGCGAAGATGTTTTACTCCGCCAGCGCCTGCAGCTCGTCAAGTTGGTCGGCGTTCAAATGGTCGCCAACGACCTGTTGGATTTCACCCAACTGATCGGCATTGAAATGCTCACCGATTACCACCGGCAAATCACCAATCGAACCGAGATTGAAATCCCCGCCAAGCACATTGCCTAGATTGTCTGCGGCAAATTTTTCAGGCTATCGAACAGTCCCACATGTGCCGCTGGTACTGCTTGTTCAGCAACTGCTGCAGAGCATCGCACAGACCCTGCATCAATCGCCGCTCTTCGGCAGACAAGTCCCGCGTGAAACCAATCTCTGCCTTTGCGCTCATCAGCTGGGGAGCTCACGATCACACTCATGCGTCGCAGACCACGAGCCTCACGCGCCTCCTCATTCCACATCCGTGTTAACAACATGTGTTAATCGCATGCATCGCCACCATGATTCCCCAATGATTTCAAGGGTTCCCCGGTCTCACTATTGTTTCTTCCCTAAAACGGCCTCAATCATCGGCACCTTCCTGGTAGCCACCACCACGTCCCTGACCGGCAACGCCTCGTTCGGCGTGCTGTCCATCGCCGTCCTGCTCGTTATGGCGCTCGTTTTCCTGCTGCTCCAGAAGGATCCGACGCGCGCAAACGTGCTGAGACATCGCCGGTGAACCAAGTTCTGCCTTTTTACCGACGCCAGCTCGCATAAGCAGGAATCAAACGTCGGCGCTGGGACACAGAACGGGAATCCGCCGACGTTCAGAGTATCTGATGTCGGTGCCGGGCCATGTTTTGGACGCCACCGACACAAGTACCACTCTTGGCGACGGTGGTGGGGCATCCGCTGTCCCACCACCGTCGCCAATCGTTCTCAGCGGCGTTGACAATCCATTATCTGTCCTTTCAACGCCGCCAAACGTCCACAGCGTCGGCGACGGTCCGGATTATGACGCACCACCGATACAAAACCATTGCAGGCGGTCCGTACGGAACATCAGCCGCGACACCAGCCGCACTTATCGACGCGCCCTTACCGCGTCATCACATCCATCAATACAATGACTCATCGGCATATCCGGCTGCAGCCCAATAATCGTCGGCCGATAGCGAGCGATTGAAACCGGTGGCATGATCGCTTCCGAGGTCGCCCTCGCCACCGAGATCGACATCGAAATCAGTACCAGCATCGGAAGTACCGCCGGACATACCGGCAACGGACCTGACTTCGGTTTTCAGCAGGTATTTCTCCGCGAAATTCAGCGTGGTGCACACCATCGCAAACCCCTTTCCATGCCGTTGCCCTGGCTGACCAAGACGTCCTTGTGTAAGTAAGTATGGCGGCTCCCCTTCCGCACCGCCATATCCACTATGGAAGCACGCCGCGGCACACGACACAAGCCCCGGGACATATGAAGAAGTTATGGCCGGTTCAAAGCACCCGTATTACAGCCCAAACGGCACCGCGCGCAGCGGGATTGCACGACGGCCGGACGCCACTCATAATCGGAAACCGCTCACAGCCAAATGCCACCCGAGGCCGGACGCCATATAAGGAACCATGGCACGGCAGATATAGAAAATGCCCGCCATCATAGACTGACGAGCGTGATATCGGGTGGGCGATGTAGGAATCGAACCTACGACCCCTTCGGTGTGAACGAAGTGCGCTAGCCGCTGCGCCAATCGCCCGAGCTTGTGATGAAAAAACCGGCAACATTCTGCCGGCGATTCATCGAGTGGGCGATACAAGATTCGAACTTGTGACCCCTTCCGTGTCAGGGAAGTGCGCTACCACTGCGCCAACCGCCCGGGTCATCCTCAGGCTGAATCAATCATCCTGAACCAGCCATCCGAGAGCGGACAACGGGACTCGAACCCGCGGTCTCAACCTTGGCAAGGTTGCGCTTTACCAACTAAGCTATGTCCGCATGTGTTACCTTCACGGGCAACAGGTGACAAAGATACGCCAATCTCAGGAAAAAGCCAAGCCCCCGCGTGTCCCACCGGTTTTCCAACGATTATCGGGTGCCGCCGTGCACATAACTCGCGGTGGCCGTATACAGCAGCCAAGCGATGGGCATGGCCAGCATAAACAGCGGGTAGAACCAAGCGATGGGCACATTGCACGGCCATGGCCGTGGAAATCAGGAACGCATGACGATAACCGATCAGCTGGCCGAAGAGGCCAAGGCCCTGATCGGCGACCGTGCCGAAGTGAAGTTCCTGAACTACGCCGACGTGCCGTTCTTCAACCAGGACGAGGAATTCCCGAACCCGACAGCCGCCGTGGCCGCCGCCTTCCTGGCGCTCGTTGCGGAGTAATCCCGCCTGAATCTTGGTTACGTTCCGCCTCAAGGCGGACCAGCCGCATCAGCAATGTGCCGAACCCCTCTGATTGACTCCAATCAGAGGGGTCGCTGCGTTTCAAGGGGCTGATTTGGCCTTCTCCGGAGGTCTACTCCCGTTTCAAGGGGCTGGTGGCTGAGTAGACACGGGCCAAAAACGGCGTAATGACGTTAGCCCGAAGCCGTTTATACTTGCGGTTTCCCGGATGAGGAGCCCCTCGAAACGGAGATAGACCTCCGGAATAACCCAAATCAGCCCCTCGAAACGGAGTTAGACGGTTGGGATGTCGGAAAGAACACTCACGCCGGCCCAAGAACCCCCACTATGTCAGATATCGCTGCCCAGCACGCAATACTGACTGTACAGCACGACCCGTCCTTCATGAAATCAGGCACAGTATGGGCTTCATCCCTCAACGCGCGATAATGGCGGTATGACGCAACGACAACTGATGCGGGCCACAGTCGAAACGCCCATCGGCCGGATGATGATGGCCTCCGACGGCGAGGGACTTACCGAACTCTGTCTTGAAGACTGGTGGTGGGCCACCGACCACCAAGCCGTTCTCGATTCGAATCGCGAATCCGATAGTGAACCCGACGTATTCCGTATAACCCGCGAATGGCTGACCGCCTATTTCGCCGGCGAACGCCCCGGCTCGGATCAGGTGCCGCCTTTGCATCCCGCCGGCACGCCATTCCAACATGAAGTGTGGAATCTGGTGGCCGAAATCCCCTATGGCATGACGGTAAGTTACGGCGAACTCGCCGCCGAATTGGCCGAACGACGCGGCGGCGGCCGCATGGCCGCGCAGGCGGTCGGAGGCGCAGTGAAGCGCAATCCGGTTACCATCATCGTGCCCTGCCACCGCGTAGTCGGCTCGGGCCGCGCGTTTGGCGGCTACGGCGGCCGACTCGACATCAAGGCCGAGTTGCTTGAACTCGAGGGCGTGGATCTGGCGCGCTTCGATCTGCCGAACCTTTGACGGGCCCAGCGGTCCGCCTCGTCAAAAAGGATTGAGTGGTTAACCCTCCCGCCGGCGGGAGATGGCGCGTAGCGCCGGAGGGTGGTCGGCTGGCTGGCATCGCAACCCTGCTACCCGACAATTTTCGACAAGCCGACGGGAATCCTTCCACGAATTGTTCGCCGTCGGTGCAGTCTTGCTCGATCGCGCCGGCCAAAACCGTACAATCCCTACAATGGAATGCATATGGTTAATTGCTGCGCGCAGCCGCACGGCCGCACGCGATCGCAAGACCACGCAGCCCAAGGGGATATGCAATATCAACGGAAGCAGGAGGTGCGCATGACCGGCATTATCGATTACGCGCACACCGAAACGCGCTCCTTCGCCGACTTGCCGTTCAACGAAATCGACGCCTTGATCATCTCCACGCTCATCTATGAGGATGTGGCCAGTGTCTGTCCGACGTTGATGCTGGATGAGACGCGGTCAGGCTCGTTCGCCGCACGCATTCGCGCTTTCGAACCCAAGCATCCACTGATCTGGCTGAAGGGTATCTGGCATCCCGAGCTTGAATCGGTAAGCCTTGACGAGGCCAACCGCGAGCTGCATCGTTCGCCGGAAACACATGCCGACGACAAGCCGCACGAAGCCCAAATGGTTTCAGTGGTCAACCCGGACCTGACCCACGACCTGTTCCAGGCCGCAGGCGAAAACCCCCGCTACGCCAACGTTCGCCTGGGCGCGGTGGTCGAGCACATCAATCAGGGTGAGCAAACCCAATTCGCCGCCGCCACCTTCCAACTGCCCGACGGCCACAAGCGCCGAAAGCCGACCTACAAAGGCACGTTGGTTATTTCCTTCCGCGGCACCGATGATTCGCTCATCGGATGGAAGGAAGATTTCAATATGGCTTTCCAGTATCCGGTGCCGGCGCAACGTTCAGCCAGCGCCTATCTGGATATGGTGGCGCGACTGTGGGAGGGTCCGATTATTCTGGTCGGCCATTCCAAGGGAGGCAATCTGGCGATTTACGCGGCCATGAACGCCGATCCCAAGGTGCGCAAGCGCATTCAGCATGTCTATTCACTGGATGGCCCCGGTTTCCCGCCGGAGATTGTGACCAGCCCCGCCTACCGCACCATCCAGCCGAAGGTGACGAAAATCGTGCCGAGTTCGTCGATTGTGGGCATGATTTTCGAGACCCCGGAGCCTTGCCGCGTGGTCTCTTCCGATTCGGATGGCATCATGCAGCATTCCGCCTTCACCTGGCTATTGGATGGTGACCAGTTCATCACCGAGCCGGATTTGAGTTCCAGCTCGCAGTTGTTTAACGAGGAGCTGAACCATTGGATCGCCACGCTTACGCCCGAACAGCGCGAGCGTGCGGTGGATGCGCTGTTCACCGTGCTGCACGCCAACGGCGCCACCAGCTTCAGCGAGGTGATGAGCAACTTCCCCGCTTCGATTCCGGCGATGCTTGGCGCGTACGTTGGGCTGACCCCCGCAGACCGGCGTCATTTGGTTGAGGCCCTGGCGATACTGTTCAAGGCGTCCACGGCCAAACGCAAGCCGACGCCCGCCCCGGCTTCCGCACCAAGTTCTGCGACCTCCAAAGCGACAGCCGAGATCCCAGCAGAAACTGCAGCAGGAGCAGATAGCGCAGCTCCGGCCAGAGCCGATACTGATGCCGATGCCGGCACCACAGCTTCGCCATCAGCGGAGGACGCAACTGAAATCGCCGATTAGCTCATAGACATGTCCACAAATAATAGTTATACTGCCCAATAAGTTATTAGACAGCGTGACCATATCACGCTGGTGCATCAGGAGGAAGAGATGCCACGTCCACGCCATGATTCCGAGGTGCTGCCCGCCAAAGAACGCCTCGAGAACGCTTTCTGGGAATTGCTCGCCGACCGCGACTATCGCAAGATCACCGTTACCGACGTGGTGCGTGAGGCTGGCGTGAACCGTAATTCGTTCTACTATCACTTCTCCAGCCTGCCCGAATTGGCCGATTCAGCCATCCTGCATCAGGTCGAATCGATTCCGATCAACCGCACCCCCGATCCGAACGGCAATCCCGAGGAACAATGGCGAGACCGCGTCACCGCCACGCTCTCCGATCCAGAGCAGCGTCAGCGCCTCGACCACCTGGCCCTGTTGGCAGGCCCGCACAGCACGCTTGAACTGACCGAATCGCTGCGCGACTTCTGCCGTCTGCAAATGCTCAGCACATTGCAACGCGACCCCAAGAACCTTGACCTGAAAACCGATCTCATGGTCGAGTTCACCGTGGGCGGCATGCTCGCCGTGCTGCAACGTTGGCCCGAATTGAGCGACACCATCGAAATCAAAGACCTGCTTAAAGAAGATGTGGCCGTGCTGGCCATGGGCATATACCTGGCCATGAGCCAAAAGGACATGCTTAATTACTGGAATCGCATCTTCGTGCACAATGCGCAGGATTCGACCGCCCCCGGCATGCCGGTCGCCGCCACGCATGCCGCGCCATCCACCATCTCATCGTCGAACGGCCCCGCAGGATTCCCCGGGTACACCGCTTGACCGAAAACCAGCGAGTCTGGATTGTTTCCGCCGCACGAACCTCGCGTGAGGTTTCTCACAAGGCGCAATCAGCCTCTCATGCTGGCGTTTCCAACCCACGCACAGGAAGATGGAAGCATGAGCGAAACATCGAACAAGACCCGTCTGGAACATGACTGCATCGGCCAGATGGAGGTGCCGGCGAACGTCTACTGGGGTATTCACACCCAGCGCGCTATCGGCAACTTCCCGGTCTCCGGCATCACCGATAGCCAACATCCCGAGCTGATTCGCGCCTATGCCACGGTCAAGCGCGCCTGCGCCATCGCCAATGAGGAATTAGGCCTGATCGACCCAGCCAAGGCCGAGGCCATTCGCGCCGCCTGCCTAGAAATTGAGGCCGGCAAACTGGCCGATCAGTTCCCGGTCGATGTGATGCAGGGCGGTGCCGGCACCTCGTCGAACATGAACATGAACGAGGTGATCGCCAACCGTGCGTTGGAAATCGCCGGCCGCCAGCGCGGCGATTACACATACATCCATCCGAACGACGACGTCAACAAGTCGCAGTCCACGAACGACACCTACCCGGCCGCCTGCAAACTCGCGCTTATCGACGCGATCGGGCCGCTCGCCGAGTCCACCAAGAAACTCGCCAAGGCCTTCCACGATCTGGCCGACAAACATATCAATGACGTGACGATTGGCCGCACGCAGCTGCAGGACGCCGTACCAATGACCTATGGTCAGGAATTTCATGCGTTTGCCACGCTGTTGAAGTCTGATTTGGCTGCATTCGATCGCGTGGTGCCGCTGCTGGCCCAGCTCAACCTCGGTGCCACCGCCATCGGTACCGGCATTTGCGCGGATCTGCGATTCCGCAAGTCCGCTATCAAGCATCTGGCGCAAATCACCGGGCTGCCGGTCACCGCCGCGCCCGATCCGGTGGCCGCCATGACGGATATGGGCGCGTACGTGGCCACGTCGGCTGCCATCAAGAGCCTCGCCGTGCACCTGAAGAAGGCCGCCGACGATTTGCGACTGCTCAATTCCGGGCCGCGCTGCGGTTTCAACGATCTCAACGTGCCGGCTCGCCAGGCCGGATCGTCGATCATGCCGGCCAAAGTGAACCCTGTGATCCCCGAATGCGTCAACCAGTGCTGCTTCACGATTTTCGGCATGGACGTGACTGTGAACTGGGCTGTGGCCGAGGGACAGTTGCAGCTGAACGCCTTCGACCCGGTGATGGTGCATGAGCTGCTGACCGGCATGGCGTTGCTGACGCACGCCATGGAGACGTTCCGCGTCAACTGCGTGGAAGGCATCGAAATCAATGCTGACCTGGGGCGTTCATACGCCCAGTCCTCACCGTCGATTTCCGCCGCGCTCAACCACTACATCGGCTACGAGCACGCGGCCGACATCGCCGCCGAAGCCGTACATACCGGCCGTACCGTGCGCGAGGTGGCCGGCGAACGCACCGACCTGCCCGCCGAGCAGTTGGACGAGATTCTCGATCCGATTCGACTGGCCCGCGGCCTCGGCCAGACCTGCCGCGAACGCCAGGAGTAGCGGAATCGACCGTAGGCCGATTCCGCTTTCTGCCACCCCGTCTCCACGACTTCACCAGAAACGACCGATACAGTAGGCGTATGACTGAATATGCAGAAGACATCGCACGCTGGTTTCAGGTGAACGCCGGCAAACTCATCTGGCTGACCATTGTATTGGCCATCGTATTTGTGGCCGACCGCGTCATCAGCCGCGTGTTGCGCAAGATTCTGGACAATTCTCAGATTCCCAGCGCCTCGATTTTCGTGAACCTCACGCGCGTGACCATCTGGGTCACCGGCGCAGCGATGGTACTGCAGCCCGTATTCGGCATCAATCCGACCACACTTATCACCGCCCTTGGTGTTGGAGGTGTGGCGATCTCGCTGGGTCTGAAGGATACAATCGCCAACATCATCGGCGGCTTCGGCCTGATGCTGGGCCGCGTAATCCAACCCGGCGATCTGGTGACCATTCAAGGCGTCACAGGCACCGTGCACGACATCACCTGGCGTCAGACCGTGGTGCGCACCCGTTCCGGAGACATGATGGTCATCCCCAATTCGGTACTCAATACGGCCGCCCTGACCAAGCTCACGCCGGTCAGCGAAGGCATGGCCACGCTTGAGTTCACGGCCAAGGCCTCCGGCGACCCGTCTGCGATCAGTCAGGATATTCTCGACCGCGTAACCAAAGCCACCGCCGACGTGGCGCTGGAGGGTCAGCCGCCATTGGTCAAGTTCACCGGCTTCTCCCCTTACGGCATGACCGGCCAAGTGCTTGTGTTCGCGCGCGAGGGTGTGCTGCCTTCCACCATCAAAGATATGGCGGCGCGAGCCATCGCCGGTTCGGGCACCGAATACCTTGTTGAAGATGGCGGCTCGTCAGGCAATCTGTGATATCTCCCGGCTCGCCTCTCTGGGTCCGGCTATGACAGTCATGCGAACAGCATCCAACCGGTAAGCATCACAGTCAACAGTAGGTACGCGATAACGCCGGGATTGGCATAGGCGGTGCGTATTTTAAGCCCCGCAGGCAACTCCTCTGGCGCAAGATAGAACTCCCAGCTCTTGCGCTTGGTGATAAGCAGTACGATACCGGCAATGCAGAGGCCCAACATCACTGTGCCGTACAACATCATGATGCCCATGTCGCCCATGTTGCCGGCTTCAGCCATACGCATGATTTCGGCCTCGCTGACCGTGCCGTCGAGGATGCGGGGATCGATCTGTTGTATCACCAATGGGGCGAGTACTGACCCGTTCAGGTTGATCAGCATGTGCATAGCCACCGAATACCGCAGTCGGGAGGTGCGCGTGTATACATATCCGAACATCAGTCCTAGGCCAAAGGCGTAGAAGAACTGGAACACGTTCATATGGAATAGCGCGAATGCCAATGCGGAGAATATGATTGCGGTCTTCTCTCCGTACCGGCGCAGGCGGGAGATAATCTCCTTGCGAAAAATCCATTCTTCGCAAACCGGTGCCAACAGGCCTATGAACAATGCGTTCACCCGCCAGTCGCTGCCAAGAATCACGTCGTTGATGCGATTGGTGGCCTGACCATCAGTGGCTCCGGCAGACAATATATTGCCAATCATATTGCCCAAGAACATTACCGGAATGCACATGACGAAAATCTGAATGAACTCCCCCGCCTTCATGGGGTACTGCCGGGTGCGAATAACCGGTACGCGAGTGAAGGCCAACATACTCAGCGGCATGGCCACCACATACAGCGGTCCGGAGGAGGCGAGCAGCACAGCCCAAGCGGGCACATCGGTGCCAAGCAGCGTTCGTAGTGCTTCAGTGGCCAGAATATTCAGTCCGATCCAGAACACCATCATAATGGCGAGCGCCGAGCCGATTGTCGAAAACCGGCGATGGGCCGTGAACCACCAATCGCGTGGAGATTGTTGCGGCTGCTGCGATTGCTGAGGTGCCTGCGGCTGCTGCGCCGGCGGCATTGGTTCGCTCATACTTATCCCCCATAGTTACTGGCCGCAAACGGACCGATCACACGTGCAATACTCTTCAAGAATACGGCACGGCGTTTCGATTGCATTGGGAATGGGGAGGAAATCATCAATGGGCAAGGAATGATCAACGTCAATCATTCCCAATGCCGAGAAAGTCCCCTACTCTGCAAGATTGCTGTGGGACGGCACGCGATAATCGCCCAAAAATCGCCGCCGTCCCACACACATCATTGCCGATAAGCCATTCGACGATCGTACAGTCACAAAAACAGAACAGAACCGCACGATCATCGCAACGCCATTCAGCAGGCGAGCGCGGCGACCGGACGCGGGGTGACAATCACGTCATCGCCCACCGCCAGACCGGCCGGCAGCTCGCTGGCGGGCAGCTGCACGGTGGCCTTGAGCTGTTCGCCCTTGTTCCAGCGCTGGTATTCGCCGGAGGTGATGACCGTATCCACGCGCACCAAGGAGCCAAGGAAGTGAATGACCTCCACGCGGGCGCGTTCGCCGACGTGCGAATCGCTGCTGCCGGCCAAGGCCAGCGTCAGGTTCTCCGGGCGCACGAGCACGGCCACGGAATCGCCCTTGGCGGAGCCGGCGAGCAGCGGCACGCGCTGGCCGAAGACCACGGCCTCGTCGCCATTGGATGCGCCGGGCAGGCGGTTGGTGAGTCCAATGAACGTGGCCACGTACTCGGTGGCGGGGCGCTGGTACAGGTTCTGCGGGGCGGCGATCTGCTCGATCTTGCCCTTGTTCATCACACCGATGCGGTCGGCCACGGCCAGCGCCTCTTCCTGATCGTGGGTCACGAAGACGGTGGTGGTGCCGGTGGTGAGTTGGATGCGGCGAATCTGGTCGCGCAGCTGGACGCGCACCTTGGCGTCGAGGGCGGAGAGCGGCTCGTCGAGCAGTAGCACGCGCGGCTTGACGGCCAGCGCGCGGGCCAGGGCCACGCGCTGTTGCTGGCCGCCGGACATCTGCTGCGTGTACTTCTTGGCCTGATCGGCAAGTCCCACGAGCTCCAGCTGTTCCATGGCGATCTTGCGGCGTTCTGCCTTGCCCATGCCGCGCACTTCGAGGCCGAATTCCACGTTCTCCAGGGCGGTCATGTGCGGGAAAAGCGAGTAGGCCTGGAACACCATGGCCATCTCGCGCTTGTTGACCGGCACGCCGGTGACGTCCTGGCCGCCGACCATGATGCGGCCGCCCTGGATGTCTTCGAGGCCGGCGAGCGAGCGCAGCGCGGTGGACTTGCCGCAGCCGGAGCCGCCGAGCAGCACGACCATTTCGCCGGGCTTGATGTCCAGGTTGAAGTCGTCGAGCGCGTGCACGGTGGAGCCGGGGTAGATCTTGACGACGTCACGCATCTGGATGGAGCCGCCGCCGCGCTTGGCGCTGTCTTTGAGCAGGGCCTTGGCGGCCTTGGTCACGTCCTTGCCGCGCACGCCTTCGAGGGTGGCGGTGGGGTCGTTCTTGAAGGCGTCCTCGGCGGCAGCGGACGTGGGGGCGGGTGCCGAAACAGAAGCCGCGGCATCGGCACCGGCATGGCGACGGGTGAAAATCGAATTGCTGTTCATCAGGTTACTTACCTTCCCTTGACTTGCGCATTGCGTCGGAGATCAGGTCGAGCGCAACGAGGAGCACCACGCCGAAGAGCAGAGCCAGCAGCGACATGGCGGTGGAGATTTGAGAATTGGACTGGCCGAGCTGGTAGAGCGCGACCTGCAGGTTCATACGGCCGAGCAGCGAGGCGACGGTGTATTCGCCCAGCACCACGGCGATGGAGATAAAGGATGCCGAGAGAATCGACTGCCATAGGTTCGGGATGATCACCTTGAAGAACACCTTGGGCCAGGAGGCACCGAGCGAGCGGGATGCCTCGACCAGCGTCTTGACGTCGATGGAGTTAAGCCCCACGGCGATCGCGCGGAAGGCGAACGGCATCACGAGAATCACGTAGGCAAAGCACAGCCAGATTGGGTTGGTGCTCAGCACGTCGGCGGACAGCCAGCGGTAGATCGGGCCCAAACCCACCACCAGCACGATGGCTGGGATGGTCAGCGGCAGCGTGGCCACCCATTCGATCGCGCGCTCCAAAACCTTGGAGCGAATATGCACGATGACCATGGTGGGCACCAGCAGCACCAGCATGATCACCACGGTGACCGCGCTCAGGGCCAGCGAGGTGCCGATGCCCTGCCACAGCACGGTCAGGTCGGCACCCAGCGACTCGCCGTTGCCGGTGAAAATCGCGATCCACGGCGCGGCCGACCAGCGGCCGGACAGCGGGTGACGCAGGGTGAAGATGAGCATGGCCAGCAGCGGCACGAACAGGAACGCCAGGGTGACGAACAGGATCACGAATTTGATGATGCTCTGTTTACGCGCACGAGCGGCGCGCAGCTGCGGCGGCTTGGTTGCAGAAGTTTCGGTCATTGCCAACGTCCGGCCCTCTTTTCCACGGCGTGGCTCAACAGCATGACGATGGCCACGACGATGATCATTGCGAATGCCAGCACCTGGGCAAAGCCCTGCTGGTTGGGGTCCAGTTCGTTGCGCATGGCACCTTGGATCATAAGCGGCACCAGAATCGAACGCTGGGAGAACAGGGCCGCGGCGGTCGCGTATGCGGAGAACGCGGAGGCGAACAGCAGCAGGAACGCGGAGATGAAGCGGGGTGCCAGAATCGGGCAGGCCACGCGCGTCCAGTACTGGAACGTGTTGCCACCGAGGGATTCGCATGCCTCGCGCCACTGTGGACGGATCGAATCGACCGCGGGCAGGAAGATGATGATCATCAGCGGAATCTGGAAGTAGCAGTAGATGGTCACCAGGCCCGGCAACGAACTGAGCCAGTTCGGGTTCACGGTGTAGCCGGTCAGTGTCTTGATAAGCATGGTGCCGATACCGTTGATGCCGATGGTGGCGATGAACGCGAACGCGAGCATCACGCCGCCGAACTGAGCAAGCACGGAGGAGATGGCGGAGACCATACGACGCAGCAGGCCGTTCGGCTTGGCGCCAATGACCAGTGCGTAGGAAGCGAGCGCTCCCACCACTGCGCCGATCAGAGAGGATGCTAAAGACACCAGAATCGAGGTGCCGAATGCGGCGATGGTGTTGGCCTCGAACATCTTATTGAAGTTCGCGAGCGTGAAGTTGCCACTGCGATCCTGAAATGCACCGACAATCACGATGACGGTGGGTGCGAGCAGGAAGCAGGCGGTGTAGGCGAAGAACGGGAGCGTGGTGGCGAGCGTGCCCAGCTCCTGGCGGTGCTTGGCCATCGCCGAGGAGAGAGGAGAAGCGGGAGTAGCGGACGGACCCGCAGCCTTGGCGGCAGCAGGTCCGTTCGATGCAATGGGTGCGATTGCGGCGGTCATCGGTCTGTGCCTCAGTTGCCGATCGTCTTGTCCCAGTTGTTCTGGAGCCACTCGGTGATGCGGGTGGAGTCGTCGTTGGTGTAGGAGACCGGCTCGCCTTCGATGGTGATGGCGTCCTTCAGAGTGGCCTGGTCGACGGTGCCGTCTTCCTTCATGGAATCGAGCAGCACCGGGTTGGCGCCGCCCTTGAACCACAGGTTCTGGGCGTCAGCGGTGTACAGGTACTCCTCCCACAGGCGGGCGGCGGCCGGGTGCGGCGCGTCCTTGTTGATGGCCTGGTTGTAGTAGCTGACGACCTGGGCCTTCGGGAAGGTCTTGTACTTCCAGTTCACGCCCTTGTCCTTGAGCTCCTTCTTGTAGGAGGCCTGGTTGTAGGTCCAGTCGAAGACCACGCCGGTCTGGCCGGAGTCGATGGTGCCGTTGGTCACGTCGACGGTGGTCAGGTTGCCGGCCTCCTTGAGCTTCTTGAAGTAGTCAAGGCCGGGCTGCAGGTTGTTGATGTCGCCACCGGCGAGCTGGTTGGCCATCAGGTAGCCGTTGAAGGCGGCGCCAGCCTCGGCGGGCTTGCCGTTGAGGGCCACGGTGCCGGCGAACTTCGGGTCGAGCAGGTCGTCCAGGGAGCTGATGTCGCCGTACTTGTCGGCGTTCCAGCCCACGGACATGATGCCGGTGTAGTCGGCGTAGTAGGCGCCGTCGGCGTCCTTGGCGGTGTCCGGGATCTTGTCCCAGGCCTGCACCTTGTACGGGGCGAAGTAGTCGGTGGAGGTGGCGGCGATGGCCTGGCCGACATCGAAGACGTCGGGGGCGGCGTCGGTGCCCTTGTTGGTCTTGGCGGCGTCGAGCTCTTCCTTGGATGAGGCGTTCGGGTTGAGCTCGGTGACCTTGATCTCCGGGTACTTCTTCTTGAAGCTCTCGATGACCTCGCCGTAGTTGGACCAGTCGTGCGGAAGGGCGATGACGTTCAGCGCGCCCTCTTCCTTGGCGGCCTTCTCGAGGTCTTCCATGGTGCCGAAGTCGGCGAGGGAGGTGGCTTTGGCGGACTTTTCGTTCACGGTGACGGCCTTGCCGGCGCTTTCGCCGGTGCCATCGGAGGAGGCGTTGCTCGAGCCGCAGGCGGCCATCGAGAACGCGAGCACGGCGGCGAGGGAGCCGGCCGCGATCTTACGCAGGTTGTTCATAATGTTCCTTTTCTCAACATCATCCAGACGACAGTCTGGGGAGTCGGGCTTGGTATGCGCGGCATTCGCGCGGCCCGTGAATCCAAGAAAAGAAACTATGCGCCTAATCTGTCCTGACACTGGCGCGCAAGTGAATTGCGTTCGCCATTTGTTGTACGCCTGTTGAACTTAGGAAAACTTGGCATGAATTACTGACAGGTATGGGCGATGTGTCAATAGCGGAACCGGCCTGCGGCCGATTCCGCACCACACTTACCTCATCACGCCCTCAATCAATCGCGTGATGAGTTCGGTGTAGCTCACTCCGGTGGCATCCCAAGCCTTGGGATACATGGAAATCGGCGTGAAGCCGGGCATGGTGTTGATTTCGTTGACCATCACCGTGCCATCAGGCGTCACGAAGGTGTCCACACGGCTCAAGCCGGCACCATCCACGGCCTTGAACGCGCGACGGGCCACGTCACGCACGTCCTCAAGCACGCTGACCGGCAGATTGGCAGGCACTTCCACGTGGCTGGCGGAGGCATCCATGTACTTGGAGTCGAAATCGTAGAACTGGTCGTCGTTCTGATGATCGAGCACGATTTCGCCGGGCCAGCTGGCCTCGGGCTCGTCACCGGCCTTCGGGCACAGCACGGCACATTCGATTTCGCGACCATCAATCCCCTGTTCGACGAGCACCTTCCAGTCGTGCTCGCCGGCGGTGGCGATGGCGGCGGCCAGACGATCCTGCTGGGTCTCGCGGTCATCGGCTTTCTCGACTTTGGTCACACCGAAGCTGGAGCCTGCGCGCGAAGGCTTGACAAACAGCGGATAAGTAAGACCGGCGTCCTCGATCTCGGCAAGCACATCGGCGGCGGTGAAGTTGCGCGCATCGACCGTCACACCGGGCGCGGTGGGAATGCCGGCGGCATCCAGTACCACCTTGGTGTAATGCTTATCCATGCAGGCGGCGGAAGCAAACACTCCGCACCCCACGTACGGCACACCCATCATTTCCAGCAGGCCTTGAACCGTACCATCCTCGCCATAGGGGCCGTGCAGCACCGGCAGTACCGCGTCCACATGGCCAAGGGAGGTCAGCACATGGTGCATTTCCGGGTCGGACATGCTGACGAAGCTGGTGCCGAAGCCGGAATCGGCGGAATTGATGTGGCTGGGCTCGCCGATGAAGAAACCGTCCTGTCCGCGAGAGGGGTCAAGCATCACCGGGCGCGATTCCGGGGTGATCTTTACGGTCGGCAGCTCGCCGCCGTCCAAGTTCCAGCCACGCGGATCTTCGCCATTGATGATCCACTTGCCGTCCTTGGTGATGCCGACCGGAATCGGCTCGAACCGTTCAGTGTCCATGGCCCCCAGCACACCGGCAGTGGAGATGCAGGAAATCGAATGCTCGTCTGCACGCCCACCATAGAGCACCACAACACGCTTCTTGGCCATAACCATCCTTTTGTTGAAACTACAACCGTTTTCAAGCCTATGCTTTGCACCGCCAACCGGACCGAACCGCGCTCGGAACGCCGCGCACAAGAGACGCACACCAGTCTACTCGTGCACACCAACGACGTATACGCCACGCGACTTTGCGCGTACAACGTATACGCCACTTCTCTCGTTATTCGCTGGTAACCTCTTGACCGAACAGTCCGGCAAGCATCTCCGAACAGGAAATGCCTTCGTTCAGCACGCGGCTCATCTGATACGCCAACGGGGTCGGCACATCAAGCTGATCGCCAAGAGCCACCACCGCATCCGTGGTGGGCACGCCTTCGGCCACACCGTTGCTGACCTTGGTGGCCTCTTCGACCGTCAATCCCTTGCCGAGATTCGCGCCGAACGTATAGTTACGAGACAGCGAAGAGCCACAGGTGGCGATGAGATCGCCCACACCGGCCAAGCCGAAGAAGGTCTTGGGATCGGCGCCAGCGGCTACGCCCAGCGCGGTCAGTTCGGCCAGTCCACGAGTTTCGATCATGGCTGCGGTGTTCTCACCGTAGCCGGCACCACGGGCCATGCCCACGGCCAGCGCGGTCACGTTCTTCAGGCTGCCGCACATTTCCAGGCCGATGACGTCGGTGGTCACGAACGGCTTGAAATAGGAGGTGGTGCATGCCTCGGCCACCTTCGTGGCATTATCGAGGTTCGTGCAAGCCACCACGGTGGCGGCAGGATGACGATCGGCGATTTCCTTGGACAGGTTCGGTCCGGAAATGGCGGCGAACCGGTCGGCCGGCAAGTCAAGGGATTCGCGGACGACTTCGTCCATACGCTTGTTGGTGCCACGCTCGATGCCCTTCATCAGGCTGACGACGATGGCGTGATCGGGAATCAGTCCCTTGAATTCGACGAGTGCCACTCGCGCGAACTGCGCGGCGATGGCCACGACTACGATGTCCGCGTTCTTGACGGCTTCGGCGCGATCCCCAGTGGCGGTCATGTTGTCCGGCAACTTTTCGACGGACGGCAGGCGCACGGCGTTGTGGTGGTGATCGCGAATGCCCTCGACAATCTGCTGCTCCTTGGCCCACATGGTCACCGTGTTGCCTGCGTCCGCCAGCACTTGGCCGAAAGCAGTACCCCATGCTCCTGCACCGAGAACCGTTATATTTTTACCCATATCAAATTCCTACCTTCGCTTGTCGCGCAACTTCATCGGCACAATCTTGTGCCATGCTACTCGCCTAGGCTCCCCGTACGGGAACCGGTGCGGCTACTTCTCAGCCGGGAACGGGCCGCCGGCTTCAGGCCAAGGCTTACGACTCATACTGCGGTAGTCCCAGTAGCCTTCAGCGGGGAACTGCTCGCCACGAATTTCCTCCAGTACTGTGTTCATGCGTTTGAGCACGCGCCACATCAGCTCGTTCACGGCCTCGGCAGGCGGCTCTTCACCCCATGAGTCCATGTCGGCAAGCAGATCGGAGTAATCGAGCGCATGGTCATAGCACATCACCACGTTTTTGCGCGGCCATGGCCACCAGTGGTTGATGGAGGCGGCACCCCACGTCACCGCCGGGTACAGCGGCACCTGATGCCCCAGTCTGCGCGAGGATTCAAGGGCGATATATCCCACGCCCTCCTTAATGCTCATCACCCACTTTTTCGGGTCGCGGGTCACGGTGCCTTCCGGCCAGACCGTCAGCGGGCGGCCGGACGTCAGAATATCAATCGAGGTCTCTTCGATCTGCTTGGCCTTGCCCGAATGACGCTGCACCGGCTGCATGCCGACCAACTGGAACCACTTGCCGATCAATGGCCACTTCGCCATCTCGGCCTTGGCCATGTAACGGGGGCGGCGGCCCATGTGGAACAGGCTCATCATTGGCACGAACACATCAAACATGGTGACATGACTGGCGGCGGTGATGAACGGTCCGGTTTCCGGCACCTGTTCCAAGCCCCAGGCCTTGGTCTTGCAGCTGGCGCGGAACACAATGGACACCCCTCCCAGCAGTCGTTTGGTGGCCTTGGGATTCTGGGCGTTGATTTCCGGCTGATTGGGCGTGCGGGGGCCGGTCGGGTAATACTGTGTCGAGTCCACAAGCGTGTGGCGGGCGGCCAGACGCTTGACCTGCTCATCACTCAGCGGGCTTACGGCCGAACGCGGCGACGGTTTTCCTTTGGATGCCATGGTCTCTATTGTGGCACGGACCACCGCCCAACGATTCCAGCGCAACATTCCCGGGAATACGTCGCACAATACGCGGCGGCCCGTCTGCACACACCATGCGCGCAGACGGGCCGCCGGGAAAACGTTCGAATCACTCCACCGCGATGGCGTCAATCTCCACGAGCGCGCCCTTGGGAATCATGTTGTTGCCAAAGGCCACGCGGGCGGGCTTGACGGAGCCGATGAACACCTCAGCGTAACGTGCGTCCACTTCCTTGAAGTCCTCGACGTTCTTCAGGTAGATGGTGGCGCGGCACACATGCTCAATGCCGGTACCGGCAGTGTCGAGAATGTGCTTAATATTCTTCAGCGCCTGTGCAGCCTGCTCTCCAGCGGTCTCGCCCGCCAGTTCGCCGGTGGCCGGATCAATGCCCAGCTGGCCGGATACGAACACGAAGCCATTGGCCTTCACCGCCTGGCTGTATGCGCCCAGCGCGGCCGGCGCCTCGGAAGTGGCTACGGCTTCCATCTTTTCGCTCATATTGTGCTCCTTCTCATCTTGGGGGCGCCCACCTGCTGCGGCCGGCGCCGGTACACATCACCACCGGCTACGACCAATCGCACGATCAGCACGATTGGCAATGCCGATTACGTAGCAGTCTACTGAGCAAAGTCGCGTTTAGCGCGCATGATGCCCGGCATACGGCCATCAACAGACTATTCCTTGCTATTCCAGACGATTCCAGACGATTCCAGACGATTCGGCTACCGTTCTCGCCAAACCGGACGGTTTTTCCACGACCCAAGCGAGCCGGCATCACCGGCCTTGCCATTGCCGACACCAGCACCAGCCTTGCACGCGCCGAATATGCAAAAGGCTTCCGGCGGTTAGCCGAAAGCCATGCTGGTGGGCTTGATGGGGATCGAACCCACGACCTTCTGTTCCGGAGACAGACGCTCTATCCACTGAGCTACAAACCCGAGCAACTTCTTTACTGTACACCACATCACGTTGCATGCGGCACATACGTCGCCAAAATAACGAGAAAATCGCCATTATCGGCTCTACAATGGGGTTATGTCGGAACCTACAGATGACTTCGAATACGAACGCCGCTTCTTCTGCCGCGAACTGCCGGCGGAATACGACGACGGCGACGCCCCGACCCTCATCATTCAGAGCTACTACGTGCATGCCGACAATTACGCCTTGCGCGTGCGGCTGGTCTCGCGCAAGGTTCACGTCGACATGACGCCCGACGTAAATCCGGTGGCCGTGCTGGACGAATACCGCGACCGGTTCTCGGAAGCATATGTCACCGTCAAAGGTCCGTCCGTGGGCGGCACGCGCTACGAAGTCGAGCGCGAAATCGATACGCGTATCGCGGCCGAACTCATCAAGCGCGGCGGCTCGGTAATCATCAAGAACCGGTATTCCGTGTGGATTGAGGAAGACGGCTGGAGCGTGGATGTGTTCGGCGGGCCGAATGCGCCGCTCATCGTAGCCGAGGCCGAACGATCCGGGCCGGTTACCAATCTGACGATTCCGAAATTCTGCATCACCGAAATCACCGATCAGGCGCGATTCAATAACGATGGTCTCGCCAACCGTCCGTTCTGTAAGTGGGCGGATGATTTCAAGGAGGAGCTGGCGCTGGAGGGGCCAAGGTTCCAGCAGTATTTCGGGAAGAATCGGATGGTTTAGGGGGGAGCAATCGAGTACGCTCGTGAGCTCCCCTCAGTCATCTACGACGACAGCCCCTCTCAAAGAGGGGAGCCAAAACCACTTAGTACATGAGGGTGGCTAGGCGACGACGGGCGCGGGTCAGACGCGGGTCGGTGGGTTCGGGGATGGCGAAGTATTCGAGCAGACGCTTGCGAACCTGCTCGATATCGGCCTTGTGCCCGGCGGCCAAAAAGTCCAGCAAACGGTCGAAAGCGTCTTGAATCTGGCCACCAATCATGTCGATATCAGCCACGGCCAACTGCGCTTCCACATCGTCCGGCGCTGCGGCGGCAGCGGCACGTACGTCACGTACATCAGCGGCCCCGGAGCGGGCCAGCAACAGCGCCTTCGCACGTTCGCGGGCGGCCAGTGCATCGGACGGGTCGGATCCGAGCACGCGCTCGTATTCGGCGGCGGCACCGGCGTAATCGCCCTCCTCGGCCAAACGATGGGCTTCGGCATGCTCCGGCGGCACCTGCTCAGCACCCGCGACGGCACCGGTGGCACCAGCGCTCTTGGCGGCATCGGAATCAGGATCACCCGAGTACGGCGCGGTACCGTTCACACCAGACTGCGCGGCGGCCTCAATAATCTTCGGAATCACCTCGTCAGTAAGTTGCTTGAGCTCGTCGTCACCCGGAAGGCCCTGCAACAGCGGCATCGGACGGCCGGCAATCAACGCGAACAGTGCGGGCACGCCCTGCACCTGCAGCGCTTGGGCAATCGAGGGATTGGACGAGATATCGATACGGGAGAGCTGAATCTGGCCGTTCAGGGCGTTCACCGCGTCGCCCAGTGCACGGGCCATCGGGAACAGGCGGTCATCGGTCGGCACCCACAGAAGCAGCAGGATCGGGAAGGTCGCAGAAGTCTGCACCATTGCCTGGAAGGTGTTTTCGGTGGTGTCGATCACGTACCCACCAGCGGCAGGCGCGCCGCCCGCTTGTCCGGGCTCGGCCTTGACCTGATGCTTCAGCGCCTCCAAATCGACGGCGCCCGCCAATGAGACTCCCGGATTGAACTGCTGCTCTGCCATAATGCCTCCCGATTCCACGCGATTCGCGTACAACAACAATCACATTTGCTGACATTGATTGTAATGCCGATTCCCACCACGTAGGGATTCTTCCACTACGCGGTGGAATTCCCACCACGTAGCAAAACGCCCACCACGATGTGACCCCAAACGGCACCATTATGCGAAAGGTAAAGTTTTATCGACATCGTGGTGGACGAATCACATCGTGGTGGGGGCGTTAACCGCGCGGTGGGTGGCGGCAACAATTACAGCGCTTCGACCTTTACCGGCTGACGGTCGGCGCCCACTGCGGTGATTTGCTCACCGGAACTTGCCAACGGAATGTACAAGGCCACCACGTTCACATACGTGACCTTCATGGTGCTGGTGTACTTGTCGCTATTGAACAGCGCCTTCTCGTCGTCGGAAGCCGGCCGCGATTCGCGGCCATCCCCTGCCTTGCGAGTCCATTCGCCGTTAATACGGCCAACCACCAGATCACCGGCACCGTCTGCAGCACGCATCACCCACATCTGTTCAGGCACAGCGGTGAATTTTTGCTCCTGCGTACCGTTGTTGCGTTGCATACCTTCCTGCACCTTGGCCGTGGTATTGGCCAGTTCCTGGCGCAGCAAATCGTCTGCGAACTTGGAAGCGTATTGGCTCTTGGAGCCGTTCTGCAGCACATCGGCGTATTGGGCCAAGGCATCGGCGGGAGCGGCCACCAGCTTCTCATCCTTTGCGGTGCCCATCTGCGAGCCAATAGTCGGAATCTCGAACTTCGGCAGCTTGGCGCCCTCAAACAGTCGAGCCATAGCCATCAGCTTGTAATTCTGCTGGGCGGATTCCTGATCGAAGACCAGCAAACGCTTGGACTGCTGATCTTCGGTGGTGGTCGTGATGGTGAACACCGAGCGAGGCCATCCGTCGTCCGTAGGAATCACCGTCTGGGCGATGTCCTTGGGAATGGTCGCATATTCGGACATACCGCCGCCACGCTGATTGATCGTGGTCTGGCTGATGCGAATGTCCAGCTGGGGCCCGCCCATAACGGTCGCATACCCATCGGGATTCTTGGCCTGATCGGCTTCATCGATCGTCTTGAGAATCTTCAGACGAATCTTCTTCTCCTGCGCCTCGGTCAAATCCGGCGCAACCTTGGTGGAGGTATCAGCAGCCGGCGTCGGCAGTTGGCCTTCACAGGCGGTCAACGGCACGACCAACGCCATGCAGGCGAGGGCGGACACACACAGTTTGTTCCATCGCTTGTTCATCAGCTTTCCTCCTGTCCGTCATCGGCCGAGTCGTCTCCGGTATTGACCTCTTGGGCCAAGCGGGAGAAGTAGGCCTGCAGTTCGTCAGGGGTGATTACCGAAGTCGATTCGTTATCGCCGGCGCTGAGGCCGGGCTCAGCGCCGCTTTCGGCACCGGTCTGCTGGTCGGCGACCAGGTTACGCGAACTTGGGTCGATGATAACCGGTGTTTCGGTGGCTTCAGATTGCGAGGATTGCGAGGACGCACGGCCCGAACGCCGATGTGTGGCGTGACGGCGACGATTACGTCGACTTGCACCATCCGGCTTCCCGGACACTGCGATGCTGGCGGGTGCCTCTTCCTCGATTACGGCGCTTGCCATGCCTTCCACCATGCGCTTGCGGCGCTTATGCGGCGGCATGGCGAACACGGAGGCGCACAGTACGGCCAGCACGGCCAGCAATCCGCCGGACAGATAGAACGGCATCGCAAAGTCCGGCACTTCGGAGCGCACCCAGTGCAGCTGCACCTTGGCGTTGGTGACATTTTCGCCCAAATCCACAATGGCTACCGTCGAGGCGCCGGTCTTCTTGCTCTTCAGCGAAACGGACCCAGTGCCGCATTTCACGGCAGTCCACATATCGGAATCCTTGAACGACACCGCGTCATCGGCACTGGTAGGCGCTCCCTGACTCGTGCTGCTTCCCTTCTGGGTGCTCAGCTCGCTCCATGATGCCAATCCGGTGATGCGGGTATAGGACTTCTCGGACGCGACCCATCCGGCAACATCCTTGGACGAACCCAACGCCACGCACGCCTCGTCCTGAGAGGATCCCGAGTCCACGGTTATCGTGGCATTCTGATCCAACAAGGTCAGCACATTCGGATCAGTGACGACATACCGGGAGCCGCTCATGGTTGCGGAAGCGGTGATTTCAGTGGAGGGCTTCCACATCGTGGCATTCATGTACCCCAACACCACAGCCGCCACGGCCAATAGTCCGAAGATAGGCGTCACCACTCCACGCATGATTTTGGCATGACGGGATGGACGCTTGGCGCCCTTATCCGGTCTTGTAGTCTGTTCTTCAGCACTCATAACTCAACCATTCTACAATCTTCACCTGTTTATTACCTAGGAGCGCAGAAAATCAAGGTTTACCAGTAGGGTGATGTGTCATGCGTAAGTCTGTTAAGTCTATGTTATCTCCCCTCGGCAAGGCCGTTGCCCTTGCCTGCTCGCTGGCGATGTGCGTGTCGCTGGCTGCCTGCTCCAGTTCGAGCTCGGACTCGAAATCCTCTTCTTCCGATTCCTCTTCATCTTCCGACTCTTCTGACAAGAAGGGCCAAATTGCCGGCGTGACCGCCAAGGGCAAGCTCGGCGAGAAGCCGACCATCTCCTTTAATACGCCGATGACCGTGTCCGACGGCTCTTATGTGGTGCTGCAGAAGGGCGATGGCGACGTGATCGAGGAGGGCGACCGCGTCTGCGCCCAAGGCATCGCGCTCAACGTTAAAGACGGAACCGAGCTCATGGACACCTGGACCAAGAACACGCCGGATTGCTCGCTGAAGGTGGATTCCAAGACCCTCTCCTCGACCTACTACAACCAGATCAAGGGTGCCAAGATCAACACCACGATTGGCTTTGGCGTCAACGCTCAGGATTCGTCCGGGTACTCTTACATTCTGGCGATGACGTTTGTGTCCAAGTCCAAGGACTTGGAGAAGGCCACTGGCGAGGAAGTCAAGGATGTGCCGGCCAATCTGCCGAAGGTGACGCGAGCCAAAAACGGCGAGCCGTCCATCGACATGAACGGTCAGGGTTCGGTTGATTCGCTGATCTCGCAGACGCTGATCAAGGGTAACGGCGCCAAGCTGACCGACAAGAACACCGTGGTGGTCAAGTACACCGGTTGGCTTACGAATGGCAAGCAGTTCGATTCGTCCTGGGATCGCGATTCCACAATCGACGCCGATCTGTTCAGCGATTCCAGCGGCCAGCATCAGGTTATCGAGGGCTGGCAGAAGGGTCTGGTCGGCCAGACCGTCGGCTCTCAGGTTCTGCTGGTGATTCCGCCGGATCAGGCCTATGGAGATAAGGAGCAAGGTCCGATTCCCGCCAACTCCACGTTGGTCTTCGTAATCGATATTCTCGCCGCGTACTAAAAGATATAGCAGGGGCTCCCTCTGATGAGGGAGCCCCTGCTATATCTAGAACAGCCTGAGACTGTCGTCCTCGGTGCCTTTCATATCGTCGTAATCGAGGATGAGGCAGGTGAAGCCGCGGTCTTTGGCCAAGACCTGGGCTTGCGGCGTGATGGTTTGTGCGGCGAAGATGCCGTGCACCGGGGCCAGCAGCGGATCTCGATTGAGCAGTTCGCAGTAGCGAGTCAGCTGCTCGACGCCATCAATGCCGCCGTGACGTTTGATTTCCACAGCCACATGCTCGCCCTCGGCATTCACGGCCATAATATCCACTGGGCCAATGGCGGTCGGGTATTCGCGACGCACCAGCTTGGCTCCCTTGCCGATACGCTCGATTTGCTCGGCCAGATAGCGCTGCAGATGGTCTTCCACGCCATCCTTGATGAGACCCGGATCTTCGCCCAGATCATAGGTTTGGTCGGAATAGATATGCTGCAGCGTCACTTCAAGAATGTCCGAACCCTTGTCGGCGCTGACACGTAGCACCTTTTCCGGCTCACCAGCGGCGACACTTTCCGGGGAATGCGTCGCAGAATCACCATCCACAGCCCCACCAGCGACACTTTCCCGGGAATGTTGCGCGGATTTGGCGGCTGGGTCGATCTCACGAATCGTGCAGGGCGCGGTCATCCAGTTCAGCGGCTTGTAGGAGCCCAATTCGGAGAAAATCAACAGGCTGGAATCGGCCTTGATCAGCAATACGCGCTTGGCCAGGGGCAGTGAGGCGTTGAGGCGGCCCGAATACTCGGCCGAACAGTCGGCAACAATAACTCGCATAGGCCACCACTGTAGCGCAACACATGGCATACATAGCAAAAGGGGCTCTCTGGAAAACCAGAGAGCCCCTTAAGGAGTTGGTTCAGGTCACTCGGCGGTGCCGGAGTACTGGACGTCGTGGCCGCGCTCGACCGCCACGGTGAGTTTGTTCGAGTCGAAGGAAATGAATCCGTCGGTCACCTCGAACATGTGGCGATCGCCATCGGGCTCAACCACGGTGAGCGTACCCTGCTTGATCACCGTGAGCACAGGCTCATGGTCGGGCAGGATGCCCATGCCGCCCTCAGAGGCGGGAATGGTCACGCTCGTCGCCTCGCCGTGCCACACAGGGTGGTCAGCGGCGACGATGTTGACCTTCATCGTGGTTTTTTCCGCAGCCATCACGCACCCAGTTCCTTCTGCATGTTGTGCCACTTCTCTTCGAGGTCGTCGATGCCGCCGATGCCGGAGAACGCCTGCTCCGGGACGTCGTCGTACACGCCGTCGCAGATGCGGGTGAAGGCTTCGATGGTCTCGTCGGCCGGCACGTAGGAGCCGGGGCGACCGGTGAACTTCTCAGCCACATAGAAGTTCTGGCCGAGGAACTGCTCGATCTTACGAGCACGGTTCACGGTGGTCTTGTCCTCTTCGCCGAGCTCGTCGATACCGATCAGGGCGATGATGTCCTGCAGCTCCTTGTTACGCTGCAGAATCGCCTTGACGCGGTTGGCGCAGTCGTAGTGAGCCTGGCCCACGTAACGCGGATCGAGGATTCGCGAGGTGGAGCTCAGCGGGTCCACAGCCGGGTAGATACCCTTGGAGGCAATGTCACGAGAAAGCTCGGTGGTTGCATCCAAGTGGGCGAAGGTCGTGGCCGGGGCCGGGTCGGTGTAATCATCGGCCGGCACGTAAATGGCCTGCAACGAGGTGATCGAGTGACCACGGGTCGAGGTGATGCGCTCCTGGAGGGAACCCATCTCATCGGCCAGGTTCGGCTGGTACCCCACGGCGGAAGGCATACGACCCAGCAGGGTGGACACCTCGGAACCGGCCTGGGTGAAGCGGAAGATGTTGTCGATGAACAGCAGCACGTCCTGGTTCTGCACGTCACGGAAGTACTCTGCCATGGTCAGTGCGGTCAGCGGGACACGCAGCCGGGTACCCGGCTGCTCATCCATCTGGCCGAAGACCAGTGCGGTCTTCTCAAGCACGCCGGCCTCGGCCATTTCGCCGATCAGATCGTTACCCTCACGGGTACGCTCGCCGACGCCAGCGAACACGGACACACCACCGTGGTTCTGGGCCACGCGCTGAATCATTTCCTGAATCAGCACGGTCTTGCCCACACCTGCACCACCGAACAGACCGATCTTGCCGCCCTGCACGTACGGGGTCAGCAGATCGATGACCTTGATGCCCGTTTCGAACATCTGGGTCTTGGACTCCAGCTGATCGAAGGCCGGCGGGTTGCGGTGGATAGGCCAACGCTCGGAGACGGTGATGGTCTCATCCGGCTTCTTGTTGAGGATGTTACCGGACACGTCGAAGACGTGGCCCTTGGTCACGTCGCCGACCGGCACGGAGATCGGGGCGCCGGTGTCGGAGACGGAGGCACCACGAACCAGGCCGTCGGTGGGCTTCAGAGCGACGCAACGGACCGTGGAATCACCGAGGTGCTGTTCGACCTCGAGGGTGATCTCGGTCTCCTTCGCCTCGCCTTCTTCCTTGGCGCTGGTGTTGACGATCGTTACTTTCAGGGCGTTGTAGATGTCGGGCAGATGACCCACCGGGAATTCAACGTCGATAACCGAGCCCTGGACGCGGGTGACGCGACCGTTGGTAGGCTCGGCCGCAGTGGTCTGGTTGTCAGCCATATGCGTTCCTACTCTTCCTTCTTGGTCAGCGCGTCAGCGCTGCCGATGATTTCGGTAAGTTCCTGGGTGATCGAGGCCTGGCGGGAAGCGTTGAGCTTGCGCGTAAGGTCGTCGATCAGGTTTCGTGCGTTGTCGGTTGCCGTGTGCATGGCGTTCTGGCGGCTTGCGGTTTCCGACGCGGCCGCGGTCAGCAGGCACTCGTGGATACGGGACTGAATGTACTTCGGCAGAATCGCATCCAGTACCTTTTCGAGGCTGGGCTCGAAAGTGTACAGCGGAGCGACATCCGCAGTAGCCGGTGCCTCTTCATCAGGATCGGGCACCTTGGTCTCGTTTTTCACGATTTCGACCGGCAGCATGCGCAGCACGCGCACCTTCTGCACCACCATGTTGATGAACTCGGTGTAGACGATGTAGAGTTCGGAAACTCCACCCTTCTCAGCCGGCTTCATGTAGGCGTCCATCAAGGTGTTGGAGATCGTTTCAGCAATTTCCACGCCGGGCTGGTCGGTGTCGCCTTCCCACGTCGCCGCGATGTCACGATTACGGTACTTGTAGTACGTCGAACCGCGACGCCCGTACACGAACAGCTCCGGCTGCTTGCCTGCCGCATCGAGGCGGGACAGCAGCGACTCCGTTTCACGGATAATCGAAGAGGTGTACGGGCCGGCCATACCACGATCCGAGGTGAGGGCGAGAACAGCCACGCGCGGGTTCTTCTCGTCCTTCACCGCGATCGGATGCGTGATATGGGTGTGGGCCACCAACGCTTGCACGGCATCGAAAATCGCATCGGTGTACGGCTTCGCGTTCAGGGCCACATCACGGGCCTTGGCGATATGCGAAGACGCGATCATCTCCTGAGCGTTGAAGATCTTCGCCAACGACTCGGTGGAGCGGATGCGTGATTTCAATGCGAGTTGCGAGCCCATGGCTTACTTTTCTCCCGCCACGATCTTTTCCTGATCGACCGGCGCGGCCTTGTCAACGTCCGGCTTCTTCTCGACCAGCGGCTTGCCGGCGGAAGAGACGAACGTCGAACGGAACTCGTCCACGGCCTTATCGAGGGCAGCCTCGGTGTCGGCGGTGAATTCCTCGGTCTCGCGAATGGTCTTGAGGATATCGGTGTTGTGGTCGATGTAGTCCAGCAGTCCCTGCTCGAACGGAAGGACGTCCTTCAGGTCGAGGTCGTCGAGCTTGCCGTGGGTGCCGGTCCATACGGACACGACTTCCTGTTCCGGCGAGTACGGGTGGAACTGCGGCTGCTTCAACAGCTCGGTCAGGTGGGCACCACGGGTCAGCTGGGCCTTGGAAGCCGCATCCAGATCGGAGGCGAACATGGCGAAGGATTCCAGCGAACGGTACTGTGCCAGGGAGATCTTCAGCGTACCGGAGACCTTCTTCAGAGCCTTGGTCTGTGCGGCGCCACCGACTCGAGAGACGGAGATACCGACGTCCACGGCGGGGCGCTGGTTGGCGTTGAACAAATCGGACTGCAGGAAGATCTGGCCGTCAGTGATGGAGATCACGTTGGTCGGGATGTAGGCGGACACATCGTTCGCCTTGGTCTCGACGATCGGCAGACCCGTCATCGAACCGCCGCCCAGGTCATCGGAGACCTTGGCGCAACGTTCGAGCAGGCGGGAGTGCAGGTAGAACACATCACCCGGGTAGGCTTCACGCCCCGGCGGGCGGCGCAGCAGCAGGGAAATCGAACGATAGGCCTCTGCCTGCTTGGACAAGTCATCGAAGACGATGAGCACATGCTTGCCGTTGTACATCCAGTGCTGGCCGATGGCCGAGCCGGTGTACGGGGCGATGTACTTGAAGCCAGCGGAATCGGCTGCCGGGGAGGCCACGATGGTGGTGTACTCCATGGCGCCGGCGTCTTCCAGGCTCTGCTTCACCGAGGCGATGGTGGAGCCCTTCTGGCCGATGGCCACGTAGATGCAGCGGACCTGCTTCT
>ERZ1673736.459-NODE-459-length-65248-cov-22.794809_pt1 | contig 65248 bp, 58 predicted proteins | sample MGYA00580212_ERZ1673736 | MGnify/ENA primary metagenome ERZ1673736 (study PRJEB41218, sample SAMN15661752) | gut metagenome | host: Homo sapiens | place: Canada: London | collected 2015-08-20/2019-03-30 | study: EMG produced TPA metagenomics assembly of...
TCGGCGGCGAAAACAAAGCCAATTCCTCCTCCTGGATTTTGGATAACTGGAAAAAGGCGTTATAAATGCACCATCCCCAGACAAAACCGCTTGTAACTGTTGTGACTGCTGTTCGGAATTTGGTCAGAGCCGGACGGTCTGCCGCGGTGATTGAATGTCTGGAATCTGTTCATCAGCAGGATTATCCGCAAATCGAGCATTTAGTTATAGACGGAGCTTCTGATGACGGAACATTGGAGTTGTTGCGCCCTTATGAGACAAAAGGATGGATAAAAATTTATTCCGAAGCTGATAACGGACTTTATGATGCTTTTAACAAAGGTCTGGCCCGGGCTTCGGGAAAATATATTAATTTTATGAATTCGGATGACCATTTCATTGAGGACAGAGCCGTATCTCTTTCCGTTAAAAGGCTGGAAGAAAGCAGAGCGGATATTTCTTACTCTGATTGGCGGCAGGATAATATGCCCGATTTGTGTCAGGCCCGACTGCCGAAACTGTTTTTCTCTATGCCGTTTTGCCATCAGACGGTTTTTTGCAAAACGTCACTGTTGCGGAAAATGGGCGGCTTTGACGAACGTTATCCGATAGCGGCAGATCGCCATTTTTTATATCGTGCATTTGTTGCCGGCAATAAATTTGTTAAAGTTAAAATGCCGCTGGCATTTTTCCGTATGGGCGGCTGGTCCACCCGGAATTCCGAGTTGACGATGGAAGAGGATTATCGACTTTTTAAAGAATATGCAAAACCGTTAGGTCAATGGGATGAAAAACGGTTACAGCATTATTTTAACTATCAAACGCTGCCGTTGTCTGCCGTTGGCAGGCTGTCATCGGCACAGAGCATTTGGGTGCGTTTAACTTGCTATGCCTATGTATTGCATTACCAAAGATATTTATGGCGGCAAAAATTAAAAGCACTGCGCCGCTGGTTTTTTACATTTCATACCCGCAAAGGGCAGCGGCTGGTCCGCATATTGGGAATTAACTTAATTAGCGAGGAGAAGAGATGAAGAAAGCGCTGATCACGGGGATAACGGGACAGGATGGTTCTTATTTGGCAGAGTTACTGTTGGATAAGGGCTATGAGGTACACGGCATAAAGCGCCGTTCGTCGTTGTTCAACACGGGCCGGATAGACCATCTGGCAGGAAAGGTAAAGCTGCATGACGGGGATTTGACGGATAGTTCGAATTTGATCCGTCTGATGAAAGAGATAGAGCCGGACGAGGTTTATAACCTGGCGGCACAGTCGCATGTAAAAGTCTCATGGGATTGCCCGGAATATACGGCGGACACGGATGCGTTGGGCACGTTGCGTCTGTTGGAGGCGATAAGGGTTTGCGGACTGGAGCGGAAGACGAAGTTTTATCAGGCATCGACTTCGGAGCTTTATGGCTTGATACAAGAACCGATACAAAAGGAAACGACACCGTTTTATCCGCGTTCGCCCTATGCGGTAGCAAAACTTTATTCCTATTGGATTTGCGTGAATTATCGTGAAAGTTTCGGTATTTTTGCGGCGAACGGGATATTGTTTAATCACGAGAGCCCGCGCCGCGGCGAGACGTTTGTCACGCGAAAGATCACCATGGCGGCGTCGCGGATAGCGCTGGGGATGCAGGAGAAGCTTTATTTGGGCAATCTGAGCGCCAAACGGGACTGGGGTCATGCGAAAGACTACGTTGAGGGGATGTGGCGGATATTGCAGCAGGAAAAGCCGGCAGATTACGTATTGGCAACCGGCACGACGACGTCCATCCGAGACTTTGTGAGTATGACCTTCAAAGAGCTTGGCATAGAGATAACATGGCAAGGCGAAGGAGTTAACGAAAAAGGTATAGATAAGAAGACGGGGAAAGTCTTGGTAGAAGTAGATCCGAAGTTTTTCCGTCCGGCGGAAGTAGAATTGTTGCTGGGAGACAGCACGAAAGCGAGAACGCAGCTGGGCTGGAAACCGACATATGATTTGTCGGCATTGATAAAAGAGATGGTTGCCGAAGATTTGAAACTCGCCCGAAAGGAAAAGCTCCTCAATGACAACGGTTACGAAACCTTAACTCCCAGAGAGGCTTAAATCATGGAGAAGGATGCAAAAATCTATGTATCCGGGCACCGGGGATTGGTTGGTTCGGCGATTGTCCGCAAGCTGAAGGAAAAAGGCTATGCCAATATCATCACTCGCAGTTCCAAGGAGTTGGATTTGACTAATCAGGCTGATACGTTAGCTTTCTTCAAGGCTGAAAAACCGGATTATGTTTTTCTCGCTGCGGCAAAAGTTGGTGGTATTATGGCCAACCAGACTTATCCGGCCGAATTTATCTATCGGAATTTGATGATTGATGCCAATGTTATTCACAGCTCTTATCTCACAGGTGTTAAGAAGCTGCTAAATCTGGGATCGTCATGCATTTATCCGCGTTTGGCGCCGCAGCCGATGAAAGAAGACTGCCTGCTGACCTCGGAATTGGAGAAAACAAATGAAGCTTACGCACTGGCTAAAATTGCGGCAATAAAAATGTGCCGCTACTATAATGAGCAATACGGAACCAATTATATTTCGGTGATGCCGACCAACCAATACGGTATCGGCGATAACTTTAATATGGAAACGGCTCACCTGCTGCCGATGATTATGCGGCGCTTTCGTTTGGCCAAATTACTTTCCGAGAATGACTTTGAAAACATCCGTGCCGATTTGCGGAAATATAAATTGGGCTGGGGGATTGATGAGCAGATTGATTATGAAAATAATGCTTCCTTGGAAAAAGCTTTAAATCAGGTCGGAGCTTATCGTGATAAGGTTGTTCTTTGGGGCGACGGCTCAGTTTATCGTGAAATGATGAATTCGGACGATTTGGCAGACGCCTGCGTCTATCTGATGGAAAATAAAGACTATAAGGATATCGGTGAACACGTCAATATTACCAAAGGAGACGATATCCAGTTAAAAGATTTGTTTGAAATCGTTAAAGAAGTTACCGGCTTTGCCGGCAGGCTGGAATATGATCCGAGTAAACCAAACGGTACACCGCGGAAAATGATGGATGCCACACGCATCAAATCTCTCGGCTGGCAACCGAAAATTCCGTTAAAACAAGGTATTCAACAATTTTATCAATGGTATGTAAAACATATTTCGGGAGAGTATGATGAATAAGAAAGTTGCTATTGTAATCCCTACATTTAATCGGGCAGGTATGGTAACAAGGGCAATTGATACCGCCTTGGCTCAAACATATCCGTGCCAAGTTATTGTCTGTGACCATGGAAGCAGCGATAACACTCCGGAAGTAATAAAAGAATACGGAGATAAAGTTATTTATATAAGAAAAGAAAAAGATTTCGGTATAAGTTTTTGTTGGTTGGATGGTATTCTTCACACTGAGGCAGACTACGTACACTTGCATCTTGATGATGATTGGATGGAACCGACTTATATTGAAGAATGCGTCAAATATTTGGAAGATGAAAAGGTCGGAATGGTTTTCAGTGATGCAAATTTATATGATATGGTCCATGACAAATGTTACCCTAATTGCCTGAATGTCCAATCCGTGTTTGGTACGGGTATTTTCGATGTAGAAAAATTGGAAAAGGAGGTTCTCGAGCATGCATTTATGTTGTCTCCGGCAGCTTGTTTGTATCGAAGACAGGACATAATAGATGCTGTTTATCCTGGAAATCTTCCAATAGATTTTGGCGGAGTTTATAAAGGCGTCGGACCGGACCATTTTATGACGTTGCTTTGCCTGCTTCGTTATAAAAAGGTTGCAAGTGTCGGCAAGTCTCTGGTTACGTTTGCGGCACACGATGGTTCGATTACCATTGATGCTCATGGAAATAATGACAAGGCTGTTAAAATGGCTGCTGCTTATAATGCCGTACGCAAGTATTATAAACTTCTGAAATATTATCTTGAAAATCAAGAGGCTGTTGATGATTTTGGAAATGCAAAACAGAAAAGAAAAACATTGCGCGTAAAAATTATGGGGATCCCATTTTGGAAAGTTTCAGAGAAAGGAGATAAAACGAGATATTCATTATTCGGAATACCCTTGGGAAAGGCTAAGATAACTTCTAAAAAAAGTAATTACTATTTTCTTGGTTTGCCGATATGTTCGGTAAAGAGAGGCAATAATGACTAATATGATAAGTTTTTTACATATGGATTTTGAATTTACAGATGAACGGGGATGGTTACGGCAATTAACACACGATACTTGGAAACAGGTAAATGTGTCCCAGACTAAAGCAGGAGTATTTCGTGGAAAGCATTACCATGCCCATAATCGTGAAGCTTTTTATATTATTTCCGGAGAAATAGAAATATTTTTGGAAAAAGATGGTGAACAAAGACATTTAACCGTTAAGAATAATGACTTTTTTGCAATAGAACCAGGAACGGTACATACTTTTACATTTAATCAAGATACATTGATGGTAATTATGTATGATAAAGGAATAGAAGAAGCTAACGGTATAAAAGATATATATTCGCAGGTTCAAAATGAAAAAGATTGATGATTCTCCAAAACTCACGATTGTTACTCCGACATTCAATCTGATTAAAAATGGAAGGGAAAATTTGTTTCGGAATATTGTTGATATTATTCAAAAGCAGACCTATTCCAATATAGAACATTTAATTATTGACGGAGGTTCAACTGACGGAACATGTAAACTGCTAAAAAAATATGCAGATAAAGGACTGATAAAGTTTTATTCTGAAGTAGATCATGGCGTTTATGATGCTTTTAACAAAGGCCTGCAAAAGGCTTCAGGAACTTATATTGCTTATATGGGATCCGATGATACTTACTATCATCAGGATTCTGTAAAACTGTTAATGGATGCAATTATTGAAAACAATACTGATTGGGCTTATGGGGATACTCTTTATCAAACAGAAAACGGCAATTTATGGTTTTGGAAAGGAACGCTAAAATCATTGCCTTTTGGCAGTGGTCCATGTCATCAAAGTATGATAGTTTCAGTTGAAAAAATGAAAGAAATAGGTGGCTTTGAGCAAAATAATGCCGTTGCTGATATTGATGTTATGCTTAAGCTGGTTAAACATAACTATACCTCAACCTATGTCAACTCAATAATTTCTATTTTTCGAGCCGGAGGATGGAGTACAAAAGAAGGCGGAGATTCATTAAAAAGAAGTTTTCTCAAAAGTTTTTATAATTTATTTGGAAAAACGCTTAATTTATCGAAAAACGAATGTGAGCTTTTATATGCAGGTGAATGTTTTTCAAAGTTATCCCCGAAAAAAAATATAGAATTGGGACTAAAACTTTCTTACCCTGAATGGGTAAAGACATTTTTTTCCAAAGATTGGTGCATTCTAAAAGATCCTAATACGGAAGCAATATCTTCCTTTCCGTTGCCAAATCAAAAAACGGAAAAAAGATTTTATTTGTTAGGAATTCCGTTGATCAAAACTCGGAATGGAATTAGAAATTTTTCTTTTTATTTTTTAGGTGTCAAAATATTCAATATAAAAAAGAAAATGAGTAAATCAAAATATGCATTACTTGGGGTATCCATTTTGAAAACAAAAGAAAAAAGGAAATATTAAATGTACTTAATAGTAGGAGCGAAAGGTTTTCTGGGCAGCTATCTCGTAAAAAACATCTTGTCTATGACAAAGGAAGAGATAATAGCAACGGATATGGCACTTCCGGAGAAAGAAGACAATCCGCGTGTAAAGTGGGTAAGATGCGACGTCAGCAATAAAGATGATATACGGGAACTGAACGGTATGTGCAGCGGGTCGGAAAATTTAAGAGTGTTCTACTTGGCGGCCTATCATCATCCGGATCAGGTTCTGCAAAATCCCAGAATAGCATGGAACATAAATATTACGGCGCTGTCGGAATTTCTGAATACGATGGAAAACATTAAAGTGTTGTATTACCCGTCCACGGAAGTTGTTTACGGGCAGGGAAGGGACGGTTATCGCTTTAAGGAAAGCGATGAGCTGCACCCGGCCAACCGTTACGGAGAACATAAGACGGTAGCGGAAAGGATGGTAAACGTGGCGGGTTATAATGTGGTCCGTTTCCCCGTATTGATGGGGCCCAGCTTGGTAAAGGGCAAGAAACATTTTTATGACGAGATTGTCAAGACGGTACAATCCGGCGGCAGCATGGAAATGTTTGAAGACCAGAAACGGACAATGATAGATTTTGATACGGCATCTGAAATGTTGATAAAGCTTTCGGAGACGCCGAAGGCTCAGGAATATCCGATAGTAAACATAGCTGGAGATGAGGCGCTGTCAAAATATGAACTCGGCTTGCGGATAGTGCGTAAACACGGGTTGGATGAGAGCAAAATTCGCCCGATAAGTATGGACACAGACAATAAAATCTTTACCGCCAAACGGGCTAAAGAAACCCTCTTGGACAACTCCCTCGTCAAAAAAATATTGCATTTAGAAACTCTTAAAATAAGACTCTAATATTTTTTATTCTATATCTTAAGGCATGGCGATTTGTCATATCCATATAACTGAAAAAAATATTTTTGACTATTTCAGGAAAACAATAATGAAGAATTTTCTTATATATATTCCTCCATTTATAGAACAAGATCGTCCGAATTTAAATAATCATTGGGTTATATTGACCTTAGAATTGCTTCCGCAGATTATTGAAAAATATAATGTAACCGTCGTTATGGGAGAAACGCAATATAAGTTTTTACAAAAAAATACATCTTTAGCATATAAAAATGTCAGAATTGTTTTTATAAAAGATGAAGATTTAGGTATTGAGGCCGAAGCATATAATTGGATTTATTCACTCTATCTAAAAACAATAACTGAAACAAAAAAAATTTTTTTGAAAAATTTAGTTTCTCAAGTTTTAGGTAGTTCTTATACACCAGAATATGTACTATTTTTTATGAATCCTATTTCATTTTTAAAAGAATTATATCCTCGGGCTAAATTTATCGGTTGCGAAGCTGGCGGACTTTTTCAGACACCATTTCCCAAAAGCTGGTATTTTGATATTTTTGGAGATATTCCATGCTCTTATTTGCTTAAGTATTGTATGCAAATAAGAGCGTTGCGAGCAAATCAAGAGCAAAACAATTTTATTGAAGAAATAAGAAAGTCATATTTTTTACATTTCCGTCAGGAAAAAGTTTTTGAGGATAATGAAAAATATTTTAGACAATTTAAATATAATGTATTACTTCCTTTACAAGTTTCAAATATATATAGTTTTGATCTGACTTGTAATTTTAAAAGCCAATTCCATTATTTAAAGTATGTATTAGATAATATTTCTCCAAATATCGGTGTTATTGTAACTGAGCACCCCTACTTCCCTCATATGAATAAGCAATGGTTTGAGTATTTTTCTGAAAAATATAAAAATTTTTTATATTTGCCTTTAGAACAGGAATATTTTAGATGTTCCGAAAATTTAGTGAAATATTGTGATGCGATTCTGAATGTGTCTTCAACGGTGTCTTTCCTAGCATTATGGTGGCAGAAACCTTTGATATCATTAGGACGTAATTATTTCTCTGTCTTTTCTGACTATGACGGATTGAATGGTTTGGAACAATTTTTAGATAATCCGAAATTATTAGATAAAAATGCAATTTTATACCACTTCATAAATAAATATTGGGTATTGGATTCTGTTCTTAAAGATAAAGCATATCTGTTACGTATGTTAGATAAAATAGAAAATATAGCTCCCTGTTTTGAATTTTATGAAGGATTAAGCAGTCATGAGGAGAATAAACAGAGAATAATAAATTTTATTAATAATGTCCCCGAGAATATTTCAAGCCTGATTCCTGATGAATGTTTTGGAAATTGGCCCCTTATGCCAATAGTCGTTGATAATATGTATCTGAAAAATAGGAGAGATAATGTGATCAAAAATGAGTCAATTTCAGAAGAAATCAATAATATTTATAGCCAAATGAACGAATTAAAAAATCAAGTATATTATCTAAATCAGCAAAATATTTTGTTACAGAATAAAATAAAGAAAATAAAAAAGAAAAGTTTTTCAAAACGCTTTCAGCGTATTATGCGAAAAATAAAAAACGGAATAATTAAAATTAAAACAGAAAACTCAAAATTGCATTTGCGCATTTTGGGGATTAAAATAAATTTTAATCGGAGCAGAATAAATTTATATTATCCTTTTGCTTATCTTAAATATAGTTATAACACATTTGTCTGGTTTGATGAAGAATTAAAAAAGAAGAAAGTATATACTGTAAATTTAGGGGATAATATACAGGCTCTTTCAATAAAAAATTTATATGAGAAATTAAAGCTTAAAAAGATTACATCCATTGATAGGGACACTATTCCCAATTATAAGGGGACAAAAGTGAATTTATTAACCAATGCAGTCTTTTATAATGGAAATTTTGTCTTTTCAAATAATATTCATTATATATTTCTTGGGTTTAATACGCCAGATAGAACATTAATTATTCAAAATAAAGACAAGCTGAAAAGTTATGAACCTATCGGCTGTCGTGATTGTTCCTCGGCTCAGCTCCTTAGAGAGTACGGTATAGCCAGTTATGTTACCGGATGTTATTCAATAATGTGGCCTCGGCGACAGAAAAGCGAAAAACAAAAGAAAGTTTTCTTTGTCGGAGTTTCTGACGAATTAAAAAAATATATTCCATCGTATCTCTTAAAAAATGCAGAATTTATCATACAAAGAGATGAGGCTTATGATTATCCTCTTACCGAAAAAGAGATGGAAGAAAAAGAGAAAAAGGCTCTGAAGTTGTTGGAACGTTACCGGAATGAAGCAAAGTTAGTTGTTACTCCGTTGTTGCATTGTGCTTCTCCTTGCTTAGGAATGGGGATTCCTGTTATCTTGGCAAGAGACGAATATGATGACCGTTTTTCGGCAATAAAAAAATTAACACCGCTTTATTTGAAAGAAAATTATAATCAAATAAATTGGGAGCCGGATGTTATCGATTTGGAAGAATTGAAAAATCAAATGTTTATCCATGCTCAGAAAAAAATATTATATGGTAAGTTTGATAAAACAAGCTATAAATATATGGAAAAAATATATGAACGTTCTCCAGATAAATTAGTCCATAACACTTGGACTAAGGATATGGAATATTCAGATATTATGGAAAACAGAATCAGAACCATATTAAAGATGTTTAATATTGAAAAGTTTAAGAGTGTGATGGATTTAGGATGTGGCAAACAAACATTGAAAAAATATTTAGCAGATGATGTCCACTATATTCCAGTTGATCAGCATAACCACATTAAAACAACAATAATAAAAGATTTTAATAATGGAGAATTTCTTTATGAAAAGGTAGACGCAGTCTTCTGTTTGGGAATATTTGAATATATTTATAATTTACCTGATTTCATAAAAAAGATTTCATCTGTCACGGATAATGTTGTTTGTTCATATATCTTTTATGGCGATCGTCAAAAGCCTGAATATGTTGTAAATAAATATACGGAAGAAGAATTATGGCACATTTTTGAAGATGAAGGTTTCGAACTGGTTCATTATATTCCTGAAAATGAAAATCTCAAAATAGGTAGAAATTCATTATTTTTAATGCGTAAAAAGCAAAAAGATTAAAAAAATCCCTTACTTTTTCAAGTAAGGGATTTTTTCTGGAAATATCTTAAATAAACTTATCCAAATTTTGAATATGTCTGACCGGAACTTTATACTCGCGGGCAACATCATCATCTTCAATCTCAACAATAAGCAGCTCGCTGACTGATTTTAGCGGCATGCGGGCCTTTTCGTTAATATTATCCAGCATAATAGCGCTTTCACGACTGCGATAGAGCAGGGCGCTTGAACCTCCGTCATAAACAAAGCGCGGATTTTCCGGACCGCCCTGATGATATTTAATAATAATCAGGATTTCGCCGGCTGCATTCTGCAGAATATCGTATTTTCCTTCTTGTTCGGAATTATTAGCGTTAACCATAATTTACCTGCCTCAATTGTATTAAAAACATCTAAATTTGAAAAAACGATAACATATAATTATTAACAAATATACTACATTTTATTTTTTTTGCAAAATTTTCATTTTTTATGTTGACTAAGTGTTTTTTATCCTCTATATATCACCTCGTTATGTGAGTTCATCTCCGTTAACGGGCTCGTAGCTCAGTCGGTAGAGCATTTGACTTTTAATCAAAGGGTCGGCGGTTCGAACCCGCCCGAGCTCACCAATAAAAAAAGCACCTCCTTGTGAGGTGTTTTTTTTATTGTATAGGAGAGCTGTTCGAACCGGGAGGCTGGAGACCAAAATCGCTCAAAGTAATGAGCGATTTTAACGACAGGTGAGAGTTTTGTTAATTTGCAACTTTGCGATAGCAAATAAAGCAAATGTTACAAACCGAACTCAGCGAAACCCGCCCGAGCTCACCATTTAAGAAATCTCCGTAGAAATACGGAGATTTTTTATACAAAAAAGCTCTCTGCTTTTTTAGGCAGAGAGCTTAAAACATTTAAGCCGCTTTTCTGGTTAAATCAGAATTCGCAGCCAATGAATACATATCGGTGACATCTTGTGTTGGATTGGACAGGGTATCCGTCGAAGCCGAATTGCTGATGCTGAAGCTGTTCATCGCCTGAATCAGTTGGTCGGCATTACTGATATCCAGCGTACTGCCGTCATGGAACTCTATCGTCTCGATTTTATTGGAATCTGAACCAAAGTGATTACTGATCTCAATTCCCTGTTCTTCATTGCCATTAATAGAGATACTCAGGTTATTTTCACTTCGCTTGAATGATAAATCACCCGGATTGATTCCTTCACCGAAAACGATTTTATCATCGCCGCCGCCATCGGAAATGCTGTCAAATCCGTCTCCCAGATTGTAAATATAGGTGTCGTCACCGTCCCAGTCGGAAAAACTGTCATTGCCGGTTCCACCGACATAAATATTATCGCCGCCGTAAGACTCTATTTTGTCATTACCGGCACCGCAATAAACCGTATTATCTCCATACCCCACACAAAATTCGTCATCAGCATTAGTCTGGTGCAAAACGATGCTTTGAGAGATATCTAACGAACTTCCGTCGGCAAAATAAATATTTTTCAATTCATTTTGATTATAAAGCTGATAATTGGCAATCAGCATTCCCTGATTTTCATCGTTCTTTACAATAATGCGCAAACCGTTTCTTTCTTTTCTGAAAGTCAGGTCTGCTGCGGTAATTCCTGCTCCGAAAACGATTTTATCTTTCGCTTCGGTGTCTCGCAGATTATCCATACCGTCGCCGAGGTTCCAAACATAAGTGTCAACCCCGCTGCCGCCGCAGATCGTATCATTTCCTTTGCCGCCGATAATCGTAATATCATGCCCGACACGGTTATAAACGGTGCTGTCACCGTCTCCCATATATAAATGCGTTATTCTGTTATCATTAATTTCCAAACTTTCATCTTTATTATCCTGCCGGACAACAAAATTCTGAGTAGAGAAATCAACAACGCTGCCATCGGCAAATTCCAGATATTTAATTGAAGACGAAGAAGACAGTTTAAGCCCTTGCGTCATTTCCGGATCAACAAAAATAAATAAGATACCGCCATAATTGATGCGGAAAGAAAGGTCTTCATAAGAGATTCCAGGGCCGAATTTAATCCGGTTGTCACCAGAATTGTCATAGATATAATCCAGTCCGTCGCCAAGATTATAAACATAAGTATCTGCACCGCCGCCGCCATTATAACTGTCGTTGCCTTTACCGCCGTTAAAAGTTACGGAATAGTCATAGCTGTTGGTCATCTGGTCTGCGCCGTCCGATCCGTTCATTTCGGTTATTTCCACTGGCTGTCTGCGATTATCAATGACTACTTTTTGATAATCAACAAATTCAATCTCGCTGTTCATCAAATCAAAGGTTGAACCGTCGGCAAACTCAAGCCATTCAATTTGATTTGTCGTTCCGCCAATGAAATGGCTGCCGACGTATAATCCCTGACAGCGATCTCCTTTAACATAGATCTCCAAACCGCCGTTAGGATTTTTGGCGAAGCTTAAATCATCAAACGTAATGCCGGCACCAAATTTGATTCGGTCGGTTCCGCTGTTATCACTAATCGAGTCAAAACCATCACCGAGATTCCAAACATAAGTGTCATTACCGTCTCCGCCGACAAGAGTATCATCTCCTTTACCGCCGATAAGCGTATCATTGCCGTCTTCTGATGTAATTGAATCGTCACCGCCGCCGCCGTTGATAACGTCATCATAGACACTGCCCTGAATATTGTCGTTGTTGTCAGAATTATGAATATTCCATCCGGTTTCATTCATTTTTAAAACAGAGCCGTTGGCAAGTTTGATAATATCCGGCATACCTTGCGAACAATAAAATCCCTGCGTGCGGTCACCGTTAACGTAAACGCGCCACTGATAATTGCTTTTTTCAAAAGTTAAATTGTCCAAGGTAATGCCTTCGCCGAATTGCAGTGTTGTGGTGCCGCTGGAATCTGAAACCGTATCCAGCCCGTCACCGAGATTCCAAACATAAGTGTCATCACCGTCACCGCCGTTAAGGGTATCACAGCCTTTACCGCCGATAATAGTGTCATCTCCGCCTGCTGCTGAAATGGTATCATTGCCGCCAAAGCCGTAAATAACATCATTATTATCTGAGCCGTTAATAGGATATTCCTCGTCATCAGTCTGATGATAAGTCAGGCCTGTTTTAGTTAAATCAACAGTCCGGCCGTTGGCAAATTTAAGATAATGCAGATACTGGGGCTGGCTGATTGTCATACCTTGAGTTTCGTCACCATTGACCAAAATAACCAGATTAGGATAATCATATCGGAAAGTAAGGTCTTCAAATTTGATACCGGCACCGAACTTAATGCTGTCATCGCTGCCATAGTTGCAAGTGATTGTGTCAAAACCGTCACCAAGGTTCCAGATATAAGTATTCTGCCCGCCACTGCCTTGAATAACATCCCAGCCTTTTCCGCCGGCAATGGTGTCATTGCCCATTCCTCCAGTGATTTGGTCTTTGCCGCCTTCGGCATAAATCGTGTCACCGTTGTCCGACAATTGCAAAACTTCATCTTCATCATTTTGGTGATAAGTCAACGGAATGTCTGCCAGATGAACAATAGTACCGTCACTAAAGCTCAAGTCCTCAATTTTATAACGTTGTCCTGAATTAAAACTCTGAATGATAATGCCCTGATTTTCATCTCCTTTAACCGTAATTTTCAGATAATTGTGCTTTACCAGACTGAAACTCAGATCCTCCCATGAAATACCCTCGCCGAAAGAAATTGTATCGCGGTTATTGTTATCCATAATTGTATCCAACCCGTCGCCAAGGTTATAAATATAAGTATCGTCACCGTTGCCGCCGTTAAGGGTATCATTTCCTTTTCCGCCGATAAAGATATCATTACCGCTGTTTCCGTATAAACTGTCATCGCCTCCGTTTCCGATTAAAAAGTCATTAGCGTCAGATCCCGTAAGGTAGTCGTTATTATTTCCGCCCTCTTTGGTTAATCCGCCATGCGCATCGGGAACACTGTTATAATGTGCAAGAATATATTCATAATCCCAAATTGTATCATCATTAAACTTGATATCTTTGACTGTGTTTGAAGTCTGTCCGAAATCGAGAAAATAACTATAAACCGTCACGCTGGCAGTTCCGTCCGACTTCATCAGAATCAAATCATTTCCCAGTCTCTGAATAAGAATGTCTGTCGGCATCACATCTGCACCAAAGAGAATAGTGTCAGGATTGTTTTCCTGCGTGTCGGTGCTGGAATTATCAATTTTATCGTGTCCCCAGGCTCCGCTGAAAAAATAGGTATCCGAACCTTTGCCTCCGACCAGATAATCGTTTCCTTCACCGCCGTCAAGAAAATCATCGCCGCCGTTGCCATATACTTTGTCGTCTCCGGCCAAGCTTAAAATCGTATCATTGTTTTCGGTGCCGTCCACAATATCATTTCCGTCACTGACCAGGTTATCAATTTTTCCGAAGTTTAAAAATTGCGCTTTTAAGACGGAATCATCGCTTTCACCGAGCATGCGAAAAGCAGAATAAATAGCTTCGGAGGAAATATTTTGATTTTTAATTATTGATTCTACTTGACTGAGAATCACTTTTGCCGCTTCCGGATTATCTGCAGAAAGATTTTTCAAATATTGATAAACCTCATCCACATTTGCTTCCCACTTTCCGTTTTCCTGATCATAAACGAGAGTTATCTGCTGCAGCAAATCTTTATAATGCGTTTGCATGTCCAAACTGTTGCGAACATATTCTGCCAGTCTGTCATATCCTGATAAAAGATATTGCGAGGCCTGTTCAAAGGGATTATGGTCTTCCTGCCCAAACCACCATTTATTGGAATACTCACGCCCCATAAATTCTTCCAGAGCCTCTAATTTTCGTGCATCGCCAATCGGATTATCATAAAAATGGCTTGGCTTGCGGCTCTCAGGGTCAATATCTTGTACACCGGCCCAATGGAAAATAATATCATCAATCAGCAAACCGCGAGCGTTAACATCAGTTTCAGCAATATATTGATCAACCAGAGCTTTAAGCTCTCCGCTTTCATCTGTTGCAATAACCTGCCGCAAAGACCGCATATTGCCAAAACCCATAATTTCCGGATAATCTTTTAATTCGTCCGGTATTTCTATCGGCGATTGGTCAATCGTGTCAGTACTCTCGGTTGCAAACCAAACGTCAGTCATTATTTCAAGTTTTCCGTCAGAAGACATAAAATAGCCGCTCTGACGATGAATATTGCCAAATTCATCCGTTTGGTTTTTTGTTTTATCGGTGAGCCTGATATGGTCAACCCCGGCTTGTTCCATAGTCAACAGTTCCCCCTCATCGACAATGCCGTTAGAGTTGCTGTCTTTCCAAACTTTTACTTCGTTCCATGCAGCATCGTTTTGGTCAAAAACGTAGTCCTGGTTGCTGTCGAGATCTTTTAAGGCTTCAAAGCCGTTTTTTGCCTTTTTCCCATTAGACAGAACGGAGTTGTTTCCAAACAACTCCGTTCCGTTATCAATCTGTCCGTTTCCGTTAATGTCCCGAACCAGCAAACCGTCATCTTTGCCGACCCAGCCGGTATTTTCTTTAAAACCATCATTGGCATGGTCAAAATAAACGCCGGAATTAGTGCCGATTGTCTCAACACCGTCACCGTCTAAATCTAAAATGAGCGGAGACGTCTGTACCTCTGCCGTGGCAAAAGCACTTTTAATTGAATTTTTGATTAAATCAATTTGATTGAAATAATTTATAGAAAAAGGATTTATTATACCTTGAAATATACCGACTATCAAATCAGTTAAAGGTATTGTGTCTCCTTCACTAAGAATGTCTCTGCTTAGGTATGGCCCAAGAATAGAAAGATATTTATCTGAAATAAATGGCGGCGTGTCAGATAAAATGTCTTCAAGGGCTCCGGCTTCATCTAACATTCCAATCAGATTATTAATAAATTTAATTTTCTGAGCCTGATTATAATCCGTTGCATTAACATAATCATCATTATGTCCATAATAAGAGCCAGGTAAAGAATTATATATATTGCCATCAAAATTAGGAATATATTGTTCCCCCCAATAATTTGTTGCTGTGTTACAAACTCGACTATCCAAAGAGAGTATTTCATAATCTAAACCAACAAAATTACTTAAGGCTGCGTCTAATTTTATCTTATTGTAGGCCTCTTTAGCATCATCTCCGGAAGCAAGTATGCCTGAATTATAAAAATTATTGTGCTGAATTTGCTCGGGTGTTACTCCTGCATTCCAATAAGCTTGTTGAGTTTCTTGAGTATCTTTATTTACAAAAGTTACTTCTTCAGCAACACTGCTGGAAATGTTAAATTTGGCTTCTCCGGATAAGCTATCTCTGTATAAATCAACACGTTCAATTGTTTTAGTTCCGTCATCATTAACTGTGACTAGATTATATCCGGTATGGCGCCCAATGTAATTACCGTCGTTATCATAAACATCATAAGAGTGCATTTGTAATGTTGTAGTCATAGGAAACTCCTTTGTTAAGAATGGCATCAAAGATAGTTAAATACTGTAGGAGAAGTGTTGATAGTCTCCTGTCTATTAGTAATGCGTGAAAGAAGAGGTGTGGCAATAAGAAGATAATAAATAATTAAAATTACAGTAGCCCAAAAAATATAGTAGAACTGTTGTATATAAGGAATTTTTTCTTTTGGGAAATTTTGTGAGCTAAACAAAATATATAATAAACTAAAAACAGCGTGATAAAAAATATATAAAATTAAAGAGCTTAAGAAGAGGAACAAATCTAAAGTATCTTTATAAAACAGGCAAAACAATATCCCATAAAGTATGAAAATAGAAAATGATGTATTTATAAAAAAATTTTTTCCATTATTTTTTTTAGCATATATCAATAAACATATAATTAGTACAAAAGGAATAAATATCCACCAGCCAACATCATATCCAAATTCCACAATAAATTTAGAACATTTAGTAAATAGTCCTATATATATAGTTATAAAATAAAAAAGTACAGACTTAGGATAAGCTACAATCTGAGACCAGACAAATTTGATACCTGTTTGAAATTTAGAAATGAATTTATTCATGTTTAGCTCCGGGTTATAAAAATGGAGTAATTACTAAAACGAGAAAACAAGCTAATTCTATACTTAAACAGGGAATGTAATCAACTTTTAGTGTATTTTATACACAGTGCAATCTATATAACTTGCTTTCAAAAAAAAGAATATTAGATGTTTAATTTATTGTTTTTCATATAGTTATTTGTTTCCTCTCTGCCCCAAAAAGTCTTTTGTTTTTGAGCCTTGTTTCAACGGAATATTTTGCTTTATTTCTTCTGTCTTTCGTTTTAGGATAATTTAAAAATTAATTACAACTAACATTGGCGAACGAGCTATGACACTTAAAAATTCTTCCCAAACTCTTGACACCGGACTGGCCTGTTTTGCGATTATGGCGAATTTCTTTGAAAAGCCAATCTCCATTGACCAAATCAAGCATAAATATGACCGGCAGAATTCGCATTTTGAAGAATATGAACTGCTGCAATTGGCCAAGGAATTTTCTTTCAAAGCTCGCTTTGTCGAAACCAAGTGGGAGCGGTTGGACAAGACGGCGCTGCCGGCAATCGCTCAAAGCAAAGACAATACTTATTTTATTATCGGCAAAGTTGCTGAGGACAAAGTTTTGATTCAAGACCCCGCCAAAGGCAACCACCCCGAGGTTTTGAGCAAAGAAGAATTTATGAACAGATGGAACGGCAGGCTCTTAATGATGACCTGCCGTGAGTTTATCAACGGCAAAAACCGCAAGTTTGACATTTCATGGTTTATTCCCGCGGTGGTCAAATATCGCAGGCTGTTCGGCGAGGTTATTCTGGCCTCATTCTTTTTACAGCTGTTTGCGCTGGTGTCGCCGCTGTTGTTTCAGGTGGTGATTGACAAGGTGCTGGTTAACCGCGGGCTTTCCAGCCTTGACGTGTTGATGGTGGCACTAATCTGCATAGGTATTTTTGAAACTCTGCTTGGCGGGCTGCGGACTTATACTTTTTCGCACACCACCACTCGGGTTGACGTGGAGCTTGGGGCGAGTTTGTTTAAGCATCTCATTCGGCTGCCGCTGTCTTATTTCGGCGTGCGGCGGGTCGGCGACACGGTGGCGCGGGTGCATGAGTTGGAGAATATCCGCAATTTTCTGACCGGTTCGACCTTAACCCTGATTATTGACTTCTTTTTTACCATTATCTTTTTTACGGTAATGTTCTTTTATTCCAAAACCTTGACGCTGCTGGTTTTGCTCTCCATTCCTTTTTATGTGCTGCTGTCTTTGTTTTTTACCCCGATTTTGCGCTCGCGGATTGATGAGCGGTTTCGCCGCGGGGCGGAAAACCAATGCTTTCTGGTGGAAGCGGTTTCGGGCGTGGAGACGGTTAAGTCTTTAGCCGTCGAACCGCAGATGCAGCGTCGTTGGGAGCAGCAGCTGGCGGCTTATGTCGGGTCTTCTTTCAGAGCATCGCATATTAACAATATTGCAGGGCAACTCGTGCAGTTGGTGCAGAAAATCACCATGGCGCTGACCTTGTGGATTGGAGCCAGTTTGGTGATGAAAGGCGAGCTGTCGGTCGGACAGCTGATTGCCTTTAACATGTTATCCGGTCGCGTAACACAGCCAATTTTGCGCTTGGCGCAGTTGTGGCAGAATTTCCAGCAGGCTAAAATCTCTATTGAAAAACTGTCTGACATTCTTAATAATCCGGCCGAAAATACCGAAACCCTGTCCAAAGGCTCGATGCCGGAGATTAAAGGCGACGTGGAATTTAAGGACATTACTTTCCGCTATGTGCCGAACGGGCCGGAAATTCTCAAAAAGATGAGTTTCAAAGTTAAGGCCGGACAGAAAATCGGTTTTGTCGGGCCGAGCGGTTCGGGCAAATCGACCGTCACCAAGCTGATTCAGCGTCTGTATATTCCGGAATCCGGTAAAGTGCTGATTGACGGGATTGACATTTCCACCGTCGATACGGCATGGTTAAGGCGGCAAATCGGCGTCGTTTTGCAGGAGAACTACTTATTTAACAAGAGTGTGCGGGAAAATATCGCCCTGACCAATCCGGCAATATCCATGGACAGGATTATTGCCGCGGCCAAGCTGGCCGGCGCGCACGATTTTATTACCGAACTGCCGGATGGCTATGACACGGTTATTGAAGAACGCGGCTCATCGTTATCCGGCGGACAGCGGCAGCGGATTGCGATTGCTCGCGCTTTGGTCAACAATCCGCGGATTTTGATTTTTGATGAAGCAACCTCGGCGCTTGATTATGAATCCGAACGGATTATCCAGCAGAATATGGCATCAATCTGTAAAGGGCGTACGGTGTTTATGATTGCGCACCGGCTCTCGACCGTGCGGGAATGCGACCAGATTATTACCATTGAAAAAGGCGAGATTACCGAAACCGGCACGCATGAGGAGCTTTTGAAACGCGGCGGGCGCTATGCTTATCTGTGGAACAGCCAGACCGCGCCGATTGTTCCGGCCAATGAGGAGAATGCGGCATGATGGAGCAGCTCAAAAGATATTGGGAAATTGCCAAGCTGGCCCTGTTGCAGGAAAAAGCCGTCCAAGACAGCAAAATCAAAGGTATGAACGAGCATGAAAAAGAGTTCCTGCCGGCGGTCTTGGAAGTGACCGAAATGCCGCCGTCCCATGCTGCACGACTGTTGACATACGTCATCATGCTGATGTTTACAGTGCTGATTTTGTGGTCAATCTTGGGCAAAATCGACATTATTGCTACTTCTGCCGGAAAACTGATGCCTGCCTCAAACATCAAGACCATTCAAACCCTGACCGACAGCGAGATTGAAGAAATCTATGTTCAGGAAGGGCAATATGTCAAAGAAGGGCAAGACCTGATTAAATTTAACCAGACCGAGGTTCTGGCCAACATTAACCGTGTAGAAAATGAAATGGAGGCCTTGGAAATCGCGATTTCAAGACTGAAAGCCCTGTTATCGGATGATCCGGAGAAGAATTTCAGCTATAATCCAGATATTGACGAATATTTAATTAAAATGCACACGGATTTGCTTAAAAGTCAGATGACCGAAAAAGCGGCCAAGATTGAAGTTCTGAACGGGCAGATTACCAAGGCTGAGAAAGAAAAGGACACTATTCAGGCTGACCTGACCCGGATTGAGAAACTGTTGCCGAGCGTACAGGAACGGATTGAGAAAAAACGGATTTTGGTTGATAAGAAGCTTTTGGCACGGCTGACTTTTCTGGAACAGGAAGAAGAATTGACCAATTTGCAAGAACAACGTAACGTACAAGCCAAGAAAATGGCGGAAACCGAGGCGAATATTGAATCGCTCAAAAAAGAGCAGCGGCAGTATCTGGCCGAGTTTGACAAGAACATTATGCAGGAGTTGACCGAAAGCCGCGAAAAACTGGCGTCTTATCAGCAGGAACTGATTAAATATGAAGAAGCTTTGAAACGCACGATTGTGAAAGCGCCGCTTTCGGGGTATGTTCAGCAGCTGGTTTATCATACCAAAGGCGGTGTGGTCGAAACCGCCAAGCCGATTATGAATCTGGTGCCGGAAGATTATAAACTCGAGGCCGAAGTGCAGATTTTGAACAAAGATATCGGCTTTGTGCGGCCGGAACAGGACGTGGAAATCAAAATCGACAGCTTCCCGTTCACCAAATATGGTACAATTAAAGGCAAAGTCCGTAACATCTCGGGTGATGCAATACAGGACGAGAAGCTCGGTTTGGTGTTTAACGCCCGCCTGACTTTGCTTGATAATAAAATCAAGGCCGACGGGCAGATTATCCAACTCAAGCCCGGCATGAGCGTGACCGCGGAAATCAAAACCGGCAAACGCCGGGTGATCGAATATCTGCTCTCTCCGGTGATGAAATACTTAAACGAGAGTATGCGGGAAAGGTAGAAAATTTTATTTCCCTAGACAGAGACTGCTGCAAATATAGCGTAGAGTATTTAGCGGCTTACAAAACAAATTTTGTATTTTTCAAAATCTGAGCCGAATAATGAGCGCCGATCAGCTCATATCCCCGGAAGGTAGATTTTTCTTCAGGATATCCGGCAAAATCTGTGCAATCGGTAAGATTTCCTTTTGAATGCCGGCACTGTTTATTTTTCGTGGTTTATATCGCAAAACGGGCCTCGTTTTTCTTGACACTGTTACAACAGATATAAGCATGCAAAAATGCAAATCTATCTCAACTTTAGACGACACCGGCACAAAAAAAAGAAACCTTGCTCCGGGAAGCAAGGTTTCCGCTTTTTATTTTTTGAAATTATAAAGATTTAGCCCGATATTTTTATCAAAGCTTTTTTCCAGTTCAATGCCGGGCATTGTTTCAACCACGAATTCTCCCGCTCCGCTGAGGCTGGCTGCCAGCAGATGTCCCGCCAGGGCCTGATAGTCACGGGTTCCCAGTGTAACATGCAGGTGGATTAAATCGCTGCCGTCTTTCATGGCGATATTTCCGGTCAGGTTGGCAATTTCCATCTGTCCGTCAAACGTTTTATCAATATATTTTTTGGTGGACGGATCAAAAAAGCGCAGTGTGGCGGAATTAACCGCGCCGATGCCGTAAATGCTGCCGCTGGTAATTCCTCTGGCTTTGACGAAAGAAGTAATGGCTGATGCCAGTTCGGAATGGTTTTTGATGCTTAAAATATAACGGCTTCCGTATTGAGCCGCCGTCCAGGTTTCGCCCTCCCAGACACGAATGCCCGGTGCGGGAGAAAGAGGTTTGAAAACTAACCGGGCGATCACGGCTAACAAAACAATATTTAAGATAATCAGCGCTTTATATCCCATTGTTCGGCTCCTTGTTAAAATAATGCTGCTATTGTCATAACACAAAAATCGGTTTAACGGAAGAAATTTATTTGCCTTGTCAAAGAGAAAACAAATACCGCCGCAGCGAAGATTCTGTTGACATTCCGCTGTCGTACGGCTAACATTCCCCTCAAATAAACACTCTTTTTCGAACGGTTTGACAATGGCGCAGACAAAATCACTTTATTTAACCAAAGTCCAGCTAAAGGCGGAATTGGACCGCTGTCTCAATTGTGCCAATAAGCCCTGTATGAATGCCTGTCCGGTAAATTGCAGCCCGCAGGAATTTATCAGCCATGCCAAAAACGGCGATTTTGAACAAGCGGTCGCCACCATCACCCGGAATAATCCGATGGGGCAGACCTGCGGTTTGATTTGCCCGGATAAGTTCTGTATGAAAGCCTGCACCCGCAGCCGGATTGATTTTGCGGTTAATATTCCTAAAGTTCAGGCGACCATCCTGGAAAATTATCGCAACCCGTCTGCCGAAGCCAAAGCCATTCGTCCTAACGGGCGCAAGGTGGCCGTTATCGGTGCCGGGCCTGCCGGTCTGGCTGCCGCGGCCGAACTCGGCAAGCAGGGATATTATGTCTGCCTTTACGAGGCTTCCGATAAAATCGGCGGTGCTCTGAATATGATTCCCGATGAACGCTTGCCTTATGAAGTTATCGCCAAAGACTGGTCGTTTATTTTCAACCGTGATTTTATCACCCTTTACCTGACCACCAAAATCGGCTGTCCGTCGGACTTGTTCAGTCAGGGGTTTGACGGAGTTATTGTTGCGACCGGCGAACCGAACGTTACTGATTTGGGTATTCCCGGACAGGAATATGCCGTCAGTTATATGGAGTATCTGCATCATCCGTCAAAATATGAAACCAAGGGCAGGGTCGCCGTCATCGGCGGCGGCAATGTGGCGGCTGACTGTGCCTTTACGGCGGCTGCCAACGGAGCGGCACAGGTGGAAATGTTTGTCCGCCGGCGCTTGGCCGATATGCGCATTTCTCAGTTGGAATATTTGGAACTTCTGAAGCGTGAAATTGATATTATGTCAATGAGCAGCCCGGAAAAAATAGAAAAAACGGCTGACGGCTATTCGCTTTATATCCGCAAAAACCGTTTGACCGACGGCCATTGGCAGCCGCTTGCCAATTCAACCGTTGAACTCCCGGGCTTTTCGCTGATTGTCACTGCAATCGGCAGCCGCGCCGACCCCAAAGTGAATGATGAACGCATCATTTATGCTGGTGACTGCAAACACGGAGGCTCGACGATTGTTGAAGCTTTGGCCTCCGGACGAGATGCTGCCCGCCTGATGGAAAGCCGGCTGGTGATGGCCGCAGAATAAAAAGAAATCCCGTCAATGGCGGGATTTCTTTTATCGGAAAACTTAAGCATTCCGCCCGGCTTGATAAGCCTCTTCCATTGCCGGGCTTGATTTGATGTCGCCGATTTGCCAGGCTCCGGTACCGTAAATCACGCCTTTTTCATGCGCATCGGGCAGGCAGTCTTCGGTAAAGCCGCGGAAGGTTTCCAGCGTCTTTTCCATATTCGCACGGTTGCTGTCTGCCGCGGCAACAATAAAGTAAAAGTCTTTGCCCGCGATTTCTTCATATCTGGGAACCGTACGGTCAATCAGCGTCTTCATCTGACCGTTCATGCTGTAAAAATAAACCGGGGTTGCCATAACGATAACGTCAGCCTGTACCATCTTGTCCAGAATTTCGGCCATATCGTCGTGAAGAACGCATTTATGCGTCGTATTGCAAACGCCGCAGCCATGGCAATAGCCGATTTTCTTGTCGTTAATGAAAATCTTTTCAACCTGATGCCCGGCCTCAACAGCGCCTTTGACAAACTGGTCGCAGAGCGTGTCGGAATTTCCGCCTTTGCGGAAGCTGGAAGATAAAACCAATATTTTTTTAGTCATTTGTTTTGTCCTTTGTAATGTCGTTAATGGCTGCAATGCCGTTTAAAGAACGCGGATAGCCGATATACGGAAGCATCTGGGAAACGGTGTCCAGTAAAACCCGGCGGTCATTGCCGACATTCAGGTTGCCCTGAACATGGGCTCTAACCTGAGCGTCGGCGCCGCCGAGCGAGACCAGAGTTGCAAAAGTCAGCAATTCTCGGGTTTGCACGTCAAGGCCCCCGCGGGTGTAATAATCACCGAAACAATTTGCGGAAAGATAATCCTGAATATGTTTCAGTTCCTGCGGTGCTGTCGCCCGCATGCCGCTGATGTGCTCTGCTCCGAAAATCAGGCTTTGAACCTCAATACCTTTTTCCAGACGATTGCCGGCATTGGTCGTACTTTGGCTTTCCAGCGGCAGCCTGACGCCTCGCTCGGTCAGAATACGGTTGGCGAGCAGAATAAAATCATCTGCCTTGGCCAGGCCGGCGTAAGGAACCGTCTGATAAACCGTCTCTTTGGCTTCCGTCGGCGAAATGCCGTTATCCAGCGCCTCATTAAGCGTCTGTTCAAATTCTTTCGGCGACTGTGTGGCAACATGTGACGCCAGCAAAACCAGATAACGGGTTTTGGCGGGAAGCTTTCCGTGCGGAAGAACCTCTTGTTCAATGAAGTTTTTTCTGATTAAGGCCAAATCCGGATCGGTAACCGCTAAATTGTCCATTTTGTTGTCCTTTCTTTGCAAGGCAATAAATCCGCAGCCTAAAACGGCCAGAATGATTGCCGCGGTGATAAAATATTTTTTCATTATTTATACTCGGCGTCAGAAACCGGTTCTAACCAGGTCGTCTGGTTATTCGGCAGGTTGGTTTCGACTGAAATGTGGGTAAACCAGCTGTTCGGGGCCGCGCCGTGCCAGTGTTCGACGTTCAGCGGAATGCGGACGACGTCGCCTTTTTTCAAAACGCGAATTTCGCCGTTCCTCTCCTGATAACGTCCTTCGCCGCCCAGCACCAGCAGAATCTGGCCGCCGCTGTGCTTGTGCCAGTTGGTTCTGGCTCCCGGCTCAAAGGTAACATTGGCCAGGGAAGAATTCCAGGTCGTGTCGTTGGCGCTGAGACGGGTCAGATAAGTCTGTCCGGTAAAAAAACGGCCGTAAGGATTGGGTTCTCCCTGTTCAAAAATCGTGTCAATCGAAGCTTTCTTCATTTCTGCTGCCTTTCCTGAGATTGAATAAGTTGCCGTTAAAAGGGCGGAGAATACCGCCAGAGTTTTCAAAGCATGTTTCATATATTTTCTCCCTGCTTGAACGATTCTGTAATCAGCATAATCTTTAGAGCTTACTCTAGGTCAAGCACTTTTTTATCAGCTTGATAAATTTTTATGAAAAGGCTATCGTCAAAAAAGATTTCGCATTAAAGAGCAAACCGATGAATGAAGATATATTCGCCAGACTGAACAGATCAGCTTTCCGCAGCCGCTTTAAGCTGTCGCCCGCCGATAAAGACTATATCAGAGAAAAAGGGGTGGAGACGATTCGCCGCCATGCCGAAGATTTCGTTGCCCGTCGGCTGGCTCCGGCCGATATTCCCAATGACGGCAGGCAGACACCGATGCGCAACCACCCGGTCTTTGTTGCCCAGCATGCTACCGGAACCTGCTGTCGGCAATGCCTGCAAAAATGGCACCGAATAGCCCCGGGAAAAGAATTAACGGCCGAACAGCAGCGCTATGTTGTTGATATTATCCTGCACTGGATTGAAAATCAGCTGGCTCGGTAATATCCGCCAGTGTAAATTTAACGGCTTTGGCAAGCCCCACCAGCGAAACTTCGACCTGATAGCCGATTTTTCCGGCACTGAAAATAATTGTTTCAAAAGCCGAAGCGCTGATGTCAATAACCGTGGGAAACGCTTTTTTCATACCAATCGGCGAACAGCCGCCGTGAATATAGCCGGTTGTCGGCAGCAACTCTTTGCTTTTTATCATTTCAACCGATTTTTCATGAACGCTGGCGGCGGCTTTTTTCAAATCAAGCTCTTTTCCCGCCGGCAGCATGAAAACATAATGTTGTTTGGATTTGGCAACCGTAACCAGTGTTTTGAACACCTGAGCGGGATTTTGCCCCAAAACGGCGGCCACTTCCGTTCCGCTGACGGCACCGCTGCCCTCATAGCAGTAATGGGCGTAGGGAACCTTCAGTTTGTCCAGAATCCGCATGACATTTGTTTTGCTTTCCATTTTTTCTCTCCTTCGGCAGACATCATAAAATCCTTTCTTCGGTTGTCAAGACGCGGGCTGGTGATTAGTCGGCATTATGACTTTAAAAAAATGTTTTTTTTGTTATATTAGCTTTTGGTTTAATCTGATAGATGAGGTCTTTCCCGTTATGATATTTGAGATATTTCTCATTCTGGCCGCACTTGGCGGCGTTTCGATTTTGTTTCGGGGAAAGAGACTGTCGCGGCTGCTGGCTTTTTTTCTGGCAGCTGCCGGGGTGGTTCTGCTGCTTAATTTTTATCAGAACTGGCAGCTCGGCTATACCGACGGTTTCACTTATGACTGGGTGTCTTCGGCTTACTATCCGGTTAAAATCAGTCTGTTTTCCTCTCCGTTGCATTATATGCAGATTTTTCCTTTTTTCGTGATTGCGGTGGCGGTTATGCTGTTTAATGTAAGCTACCCGCAGGAGGAAGATCGTTTCCGCTTTAACGGACAGATATGCCTGAATCTTGCCGCCCTGATTTTGCTGATTTGCAGCGAAAACGCCATTCAGCTTTTGGTCAGCGCCTGCCTGATTGATATCTTCGGTTTCTATATGATTAACGACAGCTCGGCGCGCCGGCGTTATATCTTTTACAATTTGCTGGCGGATATGGGGCTGTTTATGCTTTTTGCCCTCATCTGGGGCTATATCGGTTCAATCCGTCTGGCCGATTTCGTTGAATATGACCGCATGGGCGCTCATAAGGATTTGCTTTGCATTCTGCTGTTGCTGTGCCTTTTCATCAAGTCCGGTCTGTTTATGTTTCAGGCGCCGCTGATGGACTGGGCCGTCCTTGACATGAACCGGATAACTGCACTGGCCTATCTTTCCACTCCTGTCGTCGGTTTTATCATTTTGTGCAAAACGTCGATGTTGCTGCCTCTGTCTGAATACTCCTATCCGATGCTGCACCTTTTTGCCGCTTTGTCCATCGCTTGGGGATTGCAGGGGGCTTTGCTGAAAGACGACCTGCGGCAGAAAAGCATATACTTTAATATGATGCTCTTCGGTTTTTTATACGGCATATTCTCCGGCGGTTTCCATATCGCCGGCCCGGCATTTGCCCGGCTCTGGGTGGGCGGCTTTCTGCTTAATGCCTGTTGGATGCTTGTTTCCGTCGGCAGTTCAAATGAAGTTTATGTTTCGGCCATGGGCGGCTTTGCCCGGAGTCTGAAACTGACGTTGGCCGTAACGCTGCTGGCATTTCTCGGACTGTTCCAAACGCTGGCGCTTGCCGGCGGAAGCCCGTATTGGACGCTGGCTTACGCTGCGGCTTTGGCTTTGAGCGGTTCCTGTGTCCTGCGACAGATTTATTTCGGACAGTCACATGCCGATGAACGGGTCATGGCACTGCTGAAGAATCCGAACATTGTCTATAACGGAACGATTTTTGCCCTTACGGCGGCAGTTGCGATGCAAAACCGCATTTTGCCGCCGGAGGCAGCGGCCGCCTGGGGAATTTTTCTGGTATTGCTGGCGGCCGGGCCGCTGCGTTTCTTGGTCGGGGCTTATGAGCGCGAGTTTATCCAGACGGCTGACCTGTTTTCTGATTTTTACCGTGTTTTTATCATCGGTCCGGTTAAAATTCTGGGACGTGTTTTGTGGCTGACAATTGATTTTCTGCTGATTGAACGGACGATTATTAACTCGCTGTACCGTCTGGTGGCGGTGCTGATTAACGTCTTCCGCCGTATTCATGCTGACAGCCGTATCGCCTGGCCGCTTTTCGTTCTGCTCGGTGCAGGCCTGGCTTACGGCTCGTATTATCTCTCGCAGGGGAATAACTGATGGAAAATACGCTGACAATCCTTTCAACGCTGATTGCGGTTCCCTTTATCGGCTTTTTCTTTGCCCTCACTGCCAAAGACGATGAAACGACAAACGGGCGCAATGTCTTCAGCGTAACGATTTTGACGCTGGTATCCAGCCTCTTTTTGCTGTGGCGCATTGCCGTCAACCTTAAAGGCGGGCAGGAGGGGCTGCAGCTTAAAGAAACGTTCCATTGGCTGCAAAATCCCCATATCGACATCGTCTTCGGCATCGACATCTTTTCCGTACTGGTCATTGCCGCCGTTCATTTTGCCGTCATCATCGGATTGGTCGGAGCCCGGCACCAGGGATATGTCCGAAAGTCAATGCATTTGATGACGCTGCTTTTTCTGGGAATGTTTAACGGCTTGTTCGTTGCGGCCGACATTTATTCCTTTTATATCTTCTTTGAGGCGTTGTTGCTGCCTTTGTGGCTGTTAATCGGCATGTTCGGAGAAATCCGCCGCCAGCCGGTTATTCTGCGCTTCTTCATTTATAACTTTCTCGGCGCTTTGTTTTTGTTCATTGCGACGGCTGTGCTCTATCACCATGAAGGGCATAACCTTGCTCTGGACGCGGTCAGCCGGCTGCAGCTTAACCGGCACCTTGAACTCTGCATTTGGGGAGCAATTTTTGTTTCTTTTCTCTCCCGTATTCCGATTTGGCCGTTTCATTACTGGATTTCGGCGATTAATTCTGCCGCCCGCAATCCGCTGGTCTTCGTCATTGCCAACCTTATTCCGCTGACCGGCGTTTACGGCTTTATCCGTTTCTGTCCGCAAAGCGTTCCGGAATCAGTGGGCTATTATCTGAGCCTGCTGGAAATCATCGCCATCATCAGCATGCTCTTTATTGCGCTGATCGGCCTGATTAACAAAGACATCCAATATAAGATTTTTTCTTATGCGACGGTTTATTATATTTTGTTTTTGCTCGGGGCGCTGCTGCCGATTGACAAGATATTGCTCAATATCGGTTTTTCTCTCTTTGCCTTTATTATCATTATTGCCGCCCTTGAAGTTCTGACGACTTATATTGACGGGGAGCAGGATGACAAGTCCGTCTCCGCGCACGGCATCCTCTGCCGGGTACCGAGGCTTTCGCTGCTTTATTCTTTTCTGGTGCTGGCCGCCGTGGGTATGCCCTTGTCCTCAATGTTTCTCAACAACTTTGTCATCCTGTCGCATTTGTTCAGTTATAATATCCGCTCCGGCATATTGATAATGCTGTCAATTGTTCTGGTGGCCGGAACGCTGCTTCAGGAGCTCTATGTCTTTAAAGACAACAGCGGCATAACGCCGGATACCGCCTGCATTATGGACCTGTCCAAACGTATGTTTGTCGGACTGGCTCTGGTTTCCGGCCTGCTGGTCGTCACCTTTGTCAATCCGCTTTGGTTTATGGGAGTTTAAATGATGTTTGCCGACCATATCAGTATGCTTCCCGAATTTTTGCTTCTTTGCGGCATGTTTGTTCTGCTGCTTGCGGCCAGATTCCGGCAGAACACCACGCCGAAAACCTATTTTACCGTCAGCAAAATAGCCGTAGCCGCGGCACTGTTGGGAACGGTTGTCTTTTATAACCAAAGTTTTATGCCCGGCTGGCTTATCAACGATTCTTACACCACGCTTTTTAAAACGCTGATTTATATTGCCGCGCTGGCATCTTTTTATTTGGGATGCAAATGGTTTCTGAACAAAAACCGTTCCAGCCTGAGCTTCTATCTCACAGCGCTGTTCTCGCTGCTTTTGCTGACGCTGGCGGTTTCGGCGCAGAATCTTCTCGTTTTGTCTGCCTGCCTGACTGCCGCTTTTGTCCTGAACGCCTGTTTTATCCGCCTGCATCCTTTTGACGAGGTTTCCCGCCCGGTCCTGCGCCGCTATCTTTGGGGCTGCCTGGCGGTTGTCCTGCTCTTGGCCGCAAGCCTGCTGCTGTTTCGCCGCTTGGGCATTCCTTATGATTATGCCGGTGCCTGCACATATCTGGAACATCTGCGCCGCCCCGGCGGATTGCATTATCTGGCTGCGGTGCTGCTGATTGTTTCGCTGTTGTATATGCTGGGAATAGCGCCGTTTCATTTCTGGTATGCCGATGTGCTCGGCGGTTCTGTTTTGCCGGCAGGCACTTATCTGACCTTTATCCCGCCGCTGGCTTATCTGGCCGTGCTGGTTAATCTGCTCAGCAACGTATTTTTTCCGCTTTACGGGCAGCTCCGCCTGTTTTTGACGGGCTGTGCGGCTCTGTCGGTGATTCTGGGGGCAGTGGGTGCCAACAGTGAAACCAATCTCCGCAAGCTTTTTGCCTATGTTGCGCTGTTTAATCTGGGCATTGTCCTGATGTGTGTCTCCGAGCTGAACGACAACGGCCTTCTCAGCGGTTTTGTCTGCCTTCTGGTCTGGCTGCTGGCACAGTTCGGCATCTATACGGTTTTTTACGCATTCAAGCGTAAAGGCGACTATCTGACGGAAACGGCAGACCTTGCCGGCCTTGCGGAAGTGCGGCCTTATATTGCCGCGGCCATGCTGATATTTATGGTCTCGCTGCTGGGAACGCCGCCGATGTTGGGCTTTTTAGGCAAACTTTCGGCAATAAATTACTTGATTATTGAGGGGAGTTATGCTTTTATAGGGTTAATTTTGGCAGCTTTGTTGCTTTTGGCCTATGCATTTTTGAATGTGATTAAGACAATTTATTTTGACGCGCGCGGCGGCAATACGTTTGACCGGGCGGATAAAGGGGTTTACATCTGCCTGATGGTAAACCTGATTCTGGTATTGATTTCAATCTTAAATCCCCGCTATCTGATGCATGACGCCGAAAACATCTTAAGCACGATTTTATAAGGATAACAAATGGAATATATCGGCGATTGGATGCTGCATGACATGGCGGAAGCCGGCAGTACCAACGATGAAGTGAAAAAATTGAGCGCAAATATCCGCGGCCAGAAAGTGGTCATCAGCGCCCGCAGCCAGACCAACGGTCGGGGACGTCGCGGCCGCGGCTGGGTGAGCCTGGACGGCAACCTGTTTTTTTCGCTCGGCGTGGAAAATGAGCTGAAAAATCTCGGTGCGCTGGTTTTTATCGCTTCGCTCAGCCTGTGGCAAACTGTCAGAAACTTGGACCCACTGCTGAATGTCAAATTGAAATGGCCGAACGATGTACTGGTCAATGATAAAAAAATCAGCGGCATGCTGCTGGAAAAGGGAGCCGGCGACTATTGGGTCATCGGCATCGGTGTCAATCTTAAGGTTGCGCCGCTGCTGGTTAATACGCTTTATCCGCCTGTCAGCCTTGCCGAAGCGGGAATTAATGTTGAACGGCTTGATTTTCTGCGCTCTTTTATTGCTGAATTTGACAACTATTTTAATTTATGGAAGACCGAAGGCTTTGAACCGATTCGCCGCGAATGGCTGGCACATGTCAAAAGCCTTGACGAAGAAATTCTCGTCCGTCTTGAAGACGAGGAACTTGAAGGAATTTTCAGAGGCGTGGACGAACACGGCTCATTGTTATTGGAAACGTCCGGCCGCATCCGCAGGATTTACGCCGGTGATGTATTTTACCCGCAAAGGAAACAGATTGTAAATGAATGAAATTGAGAAGACGGGGCAGGCGGAGTTTGACTTTGCCGCCCCGAAACCGGCTCAGAAAGAGCCGTCAGCCCTGCCGCCTTTTTTAAGACAGGAAGGTTTTTATTTTGTCGCATTGGGCGGTGCCGAAAAAGTCGGCATGAACATGTATGCCTACATATCCGACGGCCGGATAATCGTGGTCGATGCCGGCTATGATTTTTTGAATGACGACTTCCCCGGCATGGAACTGGGGCTGGCTGATCCGGCCTGGCTGGAAAGCTATCGCGACTGCATTGATGCCATGTTTATAACCCATTCGCATGAAGACCACTTCGGCGCCATCGCCCACATCTGGCCGCGCCTGCGCTGCCCCGTCTATGCGACTGATTTCACCATCGGCCATATTTTGCCGCGCCTGCGCGAATATAAGCTGGAAAACGAGGTCGAACTGATTTCCGTAAATCAGAACCCGGTTGTAAAACTGCCTGATTTTGAAGTCGAGTATGTTCCGGTCGTCCATTCGCTGCCCGAGAATTCGGCGTTGCGCATCAAAACCAAATACGGCACGGTTTTTCACGCCACGGACTGGCGCTTTGACGATTGCCATATTGATTTTATGAAAACCTCTTATGACCGCCTGAAACAGGTGGGCGAGCAGGGGGTTGACCTCTATGTCGGCGATTCTATTCATATGGCTCACCCGGTGGAGCAGCCTTCCGAAATGGTAATCCGCGAAAGCCTGATTGAGCTGTTGCCGAAGTTTAAGAATACGCTGGTTGCCACTTGTTTTGCCTCTAATGTTGCCCGGATGGAAAGCCTGCTGATTGCCGCACATGCTGCCGGACGCACGCCGGTTATAGCCGGCATGAGCCTGATTCAGAATATGAATATAGCCAAAGAATGCGGCATTCTGAAAGATGTTCCGCATTATGTTGAAGCCAAACAGGCCATAGATATCCCTCTTGATAAAATGCTTTACATCTGCGCCGGTTCGCAGGGAAACTACCGCAGCGGGCTGACCCGGATTGTCAACGGCGAAAACAAGGACATTAAACTCGGCAAAGGCGATGCCATTATCTTTTCGTCGCAGATTATTCCCGGCAACGAGGAAAAAATCGAACGTATGCAGGAAAAACTGCGCGATGCCGGGGTGGAGGTTATTTCTTCCGAGGAATATCTGGTCCACACGTCCGGCCATGGCTGCAAAGATGACATTCGCCGTATGTTTGAAATGATTAAGCCGAAAATCGTCATCCCCGTACACGGAGACAAACGTGCCATCCGCCAGCAGAAACGCTTTACCGAAGAGCTTGACTGCGGCGTCAGCCAGGTGTTGGTGGTTCGTGACGGTGATGTCGTCAATGTTAAATCGTCCCATGCCGAAATTGTCGGCGAAGTTCCCACCGATGAATTGGGGGTTGACCGCAAAAAGGTCATCAGCCTGGGTTCTCAGCTGGTTAAAAACCGCCGCCGCATAGCCTACAATTGCAGCCTGTTCATTACCGCGGTACTCGCTGAAGACTGGTCGGTTGAAGATTTGCAGATAACCTCCATCGACATCCTTGAAGAAAACGATTTTGCCGCTTTGGCCGATGAAATCAAGGCCGATATGCTGAAAGCGATTCCGGCGGAAGCGGTCAAGGTTTCTTACCGCGCTCAGGCGGTGAAGGAATATATTGCCGCAAAGATCAGGAAGCGGATATTCAACGCCACCGGCATCAAACCGGTTACTTTTATCCATTTTTATAAACGTTCCCGTGACGGTGAAGCCAATTTTGTTGCCGCAGACACATCCGTGAACTGCGAAACGGCGCAAATACTTTATGATTCGGATAAATAGGGGAAGGGGTACGCTGCCCGGGCGTCCGGCTATCCGAAACGTCTATGCTAGGTGGAAAAAAGAAAAAACACCCCTGATATAGTATTGACTTATAGCGCGTAATATGCTAAGTTAAGAACAGACAAGGTTCAGTTATAACGAGGTGTATTATGAGAAAGGTAGTCGCGATAGGATTATCGGGGCTTGTCGTCTGCAGTTTTGCAGGGGCAGGCTATTCGAGCTTAACCCCGGGAGCCGCAGAGCTCTCTCATCAATACACGCACCTCATAGAAACCAATCAAAGCCAAACCTTTGAATCGTTGTCTCAGTCCGCTCTGCTTGCGGAGCGGACTGTCTCAGTTTCCCGCGGTGTTAAAGTTGCGTCGGTCAGCTTTATAGCCGGAGGCAAACAGCTTGATTTCGGCAATATAGATTTTGAAGATCCGACAATAGAACTATGCAAAAAAGAAGGCTATACCCAAACCTCCTGCCCGTCAGGGCAAAATCCGGGAACTTATTGCCCTTACAGCCGTACCTATTTCGACAAATGCTGTGACAGCCGCTATAAATATGAAAAAAGCGCTTGCACTTATCCCAATACCATCAGCGGAGATAGCTGCGGCGGCCGTTTTATGTGCTACTGTGACCGCAGCTTATATCCGGTAGAAAGCTGCGCTTCGCCGAAAGTGACCACCAATGACAGCTGCACGGAAGAAGGCAAAAGATATTATTCCGGCTGTGTCTGCCCGAGCAACTATAACCAAACCTGTGACGGACAAAACCAGCAGGGCGTCGGCGAAGGCTGCAACGACAACGGAACGGTAAAATATACCTCCTGCCAGTGTAAAGCCGGCTACAGTATGACCTGCACGGACATCGGTCCGGTTACGCCGAGCGACTATTGTCTGATGAACGGTATCAAATACTACAACAATTGTAAAACCTGCGAAAACAAATGCACGCTGGACAGCTGTCCGGCCGGAGTTAGCTGCACGCAGGAAGAATGTTCCGGCAAATATTGCGCTGTCGGCTGCGCCGTTGATTATAAAGACTTGGACAATTACTGGTGCAACGGTGCCTTACGGTGCTGGTTTAAATAAAACGGCAAAATTTAAAGAACAACAGACTAAGGAGAAAGACGATGAACAAGAAGTGTAATATATGGATAGGAGCAATGCTGTTCATGACAGCTTTCTCCGTCAGTACATCCCGGGCACAAACTTGTATCCAGCCGCCGTCTTGTGACACTCTGGGATATACCATGACGGCGGACCAATGCGGTGATGCGGTCAAGTTTTTGAAATGCCCGCTTGACCAAAGCAAAATGTTCTGCCTGACTCAGGAAGAAATAGACGGCAATGCCGTCGGTCATGTCGGGGACATTCTCTATTCCGATAAAACTTTTTCAACCGAACTGATTAAAAGCAAAACGCCGATAGGTGTTGTTTTTGACGAAGCCAATCACTTGGCTGTTTCGCTTGACCAAACACAACTGGCTTGGGCAAACAGCTACGAAGATATTCCTACTTTGGGGAATTGTTCGGACGGCCTGACCTGTTCAACGAACGGCAAACAGAATACCGAAGCGATTATTAATTATGGTAAGGCAAATAATAAGGGGTATCCGGCTGCGGAATATTGCGTTGCTTATAAACCGAGCACCGTTTATCAGGATGAAACTTGGTATGCGGCAGGAGCATGGTTCTTGCCGAGCGTGAAAGAGCTGAACACTTTATATGCCAACAAAGCTGCGGTAAATGCTGCGTTAACCAAAGTGAATGCAACCACGTTGGGGAACGAATATTACTGGTCCTCTACCGAGTATTCGAGTGGCTATGCGTGGACATTGCGTATGAGTGACGGTAACAGGGATTGGAGCGGTAAGAACTACTATAACTACTACGTTCGTCCGGTTCTAGCTTTTTAACTTTAACCATTTACCAATTAACGGCCCGTTTGACGGGCCGTTTTTTTAGGGGATAAATAAAGCTTAATTGATTTCCAGCGGCAGATAAATGGTGAAGGTAGTGCCGTTGTATGCGGTTGACGTAACCGTCAGGTTGCCTTTGTGCCGCAGGATAATATGTTTGGCAATTGCCAGGCCTAAACCGGTTCCTTTGATGTTTAAGTCTTTGTGTTCCTGCATCCGGTAAAATCTTTCGGTCAGCCGGGCCAGATTTTCGGGAGAAATTTTCGGCCCCTTGTTGTTAACCGAAATGGCAACCGCTTTGCCTTTGGCAACCTGAAAACTCTTTGACGGCGGAATGTTGTCAACCAGTCGTGCCTTAATCAGCATATCGCTTTTGGCAACGCCGTATTTAACCGCATTGTCGGCCAGATTTTGCACCACCTGTTTAACCTGGCGCGCATCGGCGGTAATTTCCGGCAGGTCGGGTTCGATAAAGCTGTGAATGGCAATTTCGCGGGCTTTTGCTTTTAATGACAATGCTTCGCTGACCTCGCCGATAATTTTGGCGACATCGACTTTGTCTTCCGGCGGCATATCCTGACTCATTTCGATTTTGGAGAGCGACAGCAGGTTTTCAATCAGCGACGACATATATTCGGCCTGCTCCTGCATAATTTTCAAAAATTTGTCCCGCGCTTCGGCATCGTCTTTGGCCGAGGTCTGCAGGGTTTCGATAAAGCCGGAGATAATCGCCAGCGGCGTCCGCAGTTCATGGCTGGCATTGGCCACAAAATCAGACTGCATCTTTTCGATTTTCATGGCCTTGGTCAGGTCATACAGGGAAATAACCGCCACGGCCCGCCCTTTGGAAAGGTAAGGCAGCTGTTTGATATGGGCGTAAAGTTTCTGGTCAATCGGTTTCTTAACGTAAAAAATCAGGTTTTCCGATTCGCTTTCTTTTTTCAAAACCCGGGAAACCGCCTCAATAAAATTGTTTGAATCAATCACCTTTTCAATGTTTTTATCGGTGATTTCCTTGCCGAACAGCGTGCGTGACGACAAATTGGCGCCGATAACGTTTCCGGCGCGGTCAATCATCATAATCGGGTCGGGCAGGGTGTCCAGAACTGCGGTGTCGGAAATTGTCTGCGCCTCCAGCGTGTCGGTTTTGGCGGCCCAGAAACGGTGCATGGCATTTACCGCTTCCACGATTTCCTTGGCGTCTTTTTCTGAAAGCTCAATACTGCCTTCGCCGGGAACTTCGCCGCGGGAAACGTTTTTGACATAGTTTTTGAGCTGTTGCAGTTCAAAGGTAATCGGCAGCAGGAAGACCACGTTAAACAGGATAATCGTCGCGTAGGAAATAACCGCCATGGACGGCGCCAGCAGCCGCAATGCCACCAGCATAATGAAAACCATTGCCGAAGGCAGCGAAAGGACCAGTACCCGGTCGGCAAATTTATTGTTTTTTTCAAATTTATAATAGTTGCTGCTGCGTTTAAACATCTTCTTGTTCCATAAATACGAAAAAAGTCTGGACGACACCCTAAAATATATTATGATACAGATAGTTTAAATTTATTAAATAATCTGAGAAAAATGACTGAAAACAACACCGCCTCCATAACGCCGATGATGGCGCAGTATCTTGAAATCAAACAACAGCATCAGGACTATCTTCTCTTTTACCGCATGGGCGATTTTTATGAGATGTTTTTTGACGATGCGGTCACCGCTTCCAAAGCGCTGGACATCGCGCTGACCAAACGCGGCAAGCACGAAGGGCAGGATATTCCGATGTGCGGGGTTCCTTTCCATGCTTATGAAAGCTATCTTGCCAAGTTAATCCGCCAGGGCTATAAAGTGGCGATCTGCGAACAGACCGAAGACCCCAAAGAGGCCAAAAAGCGCGGTTATAAATCAGTCGTCCGCCGCGAGGTTATTCGTCTGGTGACCCCCGGCACTCTGACTGAAGACAATCTGCTTGATTCCAAGCGCAACAACTTTATTTTGAGCCTGGCCAAGCTGAACGAGATGCTGGGGCTGTCCTGGCTTGATCTATCCACCGGTGATTTTTACACGCAGGAAATCAGCCTGCGCGACAAAGACGAGGCGGTTATTCTGAGCTCGTCTCTGGCCCGGTTGAGCCCGGTTGAAATTCTGGTTTCCGATTCATATTTGCAAAATTCCGCGCTGTTTAACATTCTCAACGAATATCGCGAGAAACTGTCGGTTTTGCCGCAGGCGCGCTTTAACAGCGAAAATGCCCGCAAACGCCTGCAAGACATCTTCAAGGTCGAAACGCTGGATGCCTTCGGCAATTTCAGCCGCGCCGAAACCACGGCGGCCGGCATTCTGCTGGATTATGTCGAAAATACCCAGAAAGGGCAGGTGCCCCGCATTGAAAAACCGGTCAAAGTTTATGAAAACAAGGTGATGGAGATTGACGGCGCAACCCGTAAAAACCTCGAACTCCTCGAATCTCTGACCGGCGACAAAGGCGCCACTCTGCTTTCGGTGATGGACCGCACGGTTACCGCCGTCGGCGGCCGCCTGCTTGCCGGGCGCGTGGCCAGTCCGCTGGTCGATTTGCCGGAAATCAACCAGCGTTTGGATGTCATTGAGTTCTTTATGAACCATCCCCGTTTGCGGGAAGATATCCGCGAACTGCTGAAATCCTGCCCCGATATGGAACGCGCCGTTTCCCGTCTCAGTCTCGGCCGCGGCGGTCCGCGCGATTTGGCCAATATCAAAACCACGCTGTCGGTTATTCCTAAGATTAAAAACATTCTGTCCGATTTCAACTCCGGCGCCGGCGCTTCGGTCGAGCATGAACTTCCCGCGGCGGTATCCGCCATTATCGGGCGTCTGGGTTTTCATGAAAATCTGGTCGAAACGCTGGATAAGGCGCTTGATGAAGAATTGCCGCTGCTGGCGCGTGACGGCGGCTTTATCCGCCCCGGCTATTATCCGCCGCTCGATGCCGTTAAGGAATTGAAGGAAGACAGCCATAAACTGATTCTTGAACTGCAAAACAAATATGCCGAGGCGGTCAACATTCCCAATCTGAAAATCAAATACAACAATGTTATCGGCTATTTTATTGAGGTTCAGAGCAAATTTGCCACCGAAATGCTGGAGAACAAAGACTTTATTCACCGTCAGTCGGTGCTGAATGCCGCCCGCTTTACCACAGTTGAACTGACTGAGCTTGAAAACGGCATCCGCGGCGCTGCCGAAAAGTCGCTGGCAATGGAGCTTGAACTGTTTGACAATATGGTTCGCGACATTATTGCCGTTTCCGATGACATTTCCCGCACCGCCAAAGCTCTGGGAGAGCTCGACGTCGGTGCGGCGCTGGCCGATTTGGCGGTTGAAAACGGCTACTGCCGCCCGCAGCTCGACAATTCGCTGGCCTTTGAAATTGTCGAAGGACGCCACCCGGTTGTCGAATATGCCATCAAAAAAGAGCATGGCGGCGCTTTTGTCGGCAATGACTGCGTTCTCGACGAAAACAACCTTATCTGGTTGCTCACCGGACCAAATATGGCCGGTAAGTCAACCTTCCTTCGTCAGAATGCGATTATTGCCATTATGGCGCAGATGGGTTCTTTCGTGCCCTGCAAGTCGGCGCATATCGGCATTGTCGATAAAATCTTTTCCCGTGTCGGCGCCAGTGACGATTTGGCGCGCGGCCGTTCCACGTTTATGGTGGAAATGGTTGAAACCGCCAGTATTCTGAATCAGGCGGATGAACGCTCTTTTGTCATTTTGGATGAAATCGGACGCGGCACGGCCACCTTCGACGGCTTGTCCATTGCCTGGGCGGTTATCGAGCATCTGCACGAAGCCAATTGCTGCCGGGCCTTGTTTGCCACTCATTACCATGAGCTGACCAGCTTGGTTTCCAAACTGACCCGGATGAGCCTGCATTGTATGAAAATCAAAGAGTTTAACGAGGAAGTTGTCTTCCTGCATGAGGTAATCAGCGGCGCCGCCGACCGCTCTTACGGTATTCATGTCGCCAAACTGGCCGGATTGCCCAAAGTCGTGATTAAACGCGCCGAGCAGGTTCTTCAGTCTTTGGAAAGTGACAACAGTCACAAAAACGTGGCCGAACTGGCCGACGACCTGCCTCTGTTTGCCTCGCTCAAGCCCAAAGAGGAAGTTGTTCCCGTCAAATCTGAACTGGCGGAGTTTCTTGAACATCTGAATCCCGACGACCTTACGCCGCGCGAAGCTTTGGAAAAGCTCTATGAGCTTAAAAATTTGAGCGCGGACAAAGCCGCCTGAAACGGATAACAGGAGAAAGACGGCTTTTTTCATTAACAGGTTTTATTGAAAAGTGTTTAATTGAGTAAAAACAACAAGATAACAAGCGGTACAATAATACCGTTTGTTATCTGTATGAAAAATAAAGAAATTTTGTTGTTGACATTAATATTCTTTCCTGTATATTCATCTCGAATTTAATAACCATCTTTTATAAAGAGAGAAAATATGAACACTTATGCAACAAAACCATCTGATATTCAGAGAAAATGGTATGTCGTTGACGCCGAAGGTGTCGTATTGGGTCGTCTGTCTGCCGAAATCTCTAAGATTCTGCGCGGCAAACACAAACCCTGCTACGTTCCGAACCTTGACTGCGGCGACTATGTCGTTGTCATCAATGCCGACAAAGTCAAGCTCACCGGCCGTAAACTGACTCACAAGAAATATTTCAAACATACCGGCTGGATTGGCGGTATTAAAGAAACGACTCCGGCAAAAATTTTGGCCGGACGTTTCCCGGAAAGAGTTATCGAAAAAGCTGTTGAACGTATGATTTCCCGCAATCCGCTGGGCCGTCAGCAGATGACCAAACTGAAAGTTTATGCTGGTTCCGAACATCCGCATACCGCTCAGAACCCTGAAGTTCTGGATATTGCGGCTAAGAACCCGAAGAATAAAAGGAGCGCATTATAATGGCTGAAAAAATCGATTCTTTAAAAGAAATTAAAACCTCAGCTGCTGCTTCTGCTGAAGTTCGCAAACCCAAACGCGACAAACAGGGCCGTTCTTACGCTACCGGTAAGAGAAAAGACGCCGTTGCCCGCGTATGGATTAAACCGGGTAAAGGCAATGTGACCATTAACGAAAAATCGATCGATCAGTATTTTGCTCGTCCGGTTTTGAAAATGATCATCAATCAGCCGTTTGAAGTTGCTAACCGCGAAAACGAATTTGATGTTATCTGCACCGTAAAAGGCGGCGGATTGTCCGGCCAGGCCGGTGCCATCAAACACGGTATCGCCAAAGCTCTGAACGAATATGAACCGGAACTGAGAACCGTTCTGAAGAAGGCCGGTTTCCTGACCCGCGATGACCGCGTTGTAGAACGTAAGAAATTTGGTAAAGCAAAAGCCCGCCGTTCTTACCAGTTCTCCAAACGTTAATCGTTTATGGAATTTTCAAGAAAAGAGGAAGTTTTGGCTTCCTCTTTTTTTATATCTGTATAAATCCCGATTGTAATTCCGCAAAAAAGAACTATACTCTTAATGCAAACAAAAAAATAAGGAGTAGCCGAATGAGAAAAGTAACTTTATTGACTGCAGCCGTTTTGTTAAGCGGGATATCAGCTGTTCAGGCCGCGTTCGTCGGTTCTGAGACCGTTAATCCGATAACGGTGGCTGAGGCCGCTAAAATGCCTGATGAAAGCCGGGTAACGTTGCAGGGATATATTGTCAGTCATTTGGGCGGCGAAGATTACACTTTTAAAGATGAAAGCGGCTCAATTAAAATAGAAATTGACGAGAAAGTCTGGCAGGGGCTGGATGTCTCTCCGCAAGATAAGGTTGAAGTCCGCGGCGAAGTTGATACCCACAAATATAAACCGACGGATATTGAAGTTGAAACAATCCGCCTGATAAAATAATATCCGCCTGAAAAGATGCCTGATGAAAGCCGTGACGATTTGGCAGCCTTACGCCGGAGCTGTTGCTGCCGGACTGAAAAGTTATGAAACCCGCAGTTGGCCGACCCGTTACCGCGGGCCGATAGCGATTCACGCTTCCGTTCGTCCCGTAAAAGGGGACGCGCGCCGTTTGGTCGAGACTTACGGATTAAAAGCCGAACGGTTCGGAGAAATAGTCGCTTATGCCGATTTGACGGATTGTCTGCTGATGACGCCGGATTTAATTGCCGCCCAAAGCCGCCAAGAACTCGATTTCGGCGACTGGCGTCCCGGGCGATATGCCTGGAGATTGGAAAATATCCGCTTGCCCGGGCATCCGATTAAAGTTGTCGGACGTCAGGGTCTATGGAATTTCAATGAACCCCCTCAGCCGGAAATTGCCTTGTAAAATGCGGCACAATAGAGAAGAGAAAATTTTTTGTAACAAAAAATTAACAAAATTGACAAAAATAAATTATTGACGGAATTGTCAAAAAATGGTATAGTCCTCCCATCATTCACATAAAAAAAGGACTTGCCCAATGTTAAATATTCAGTCTGTAAAAGAAATTGAGACCTTATGCGCCAAGATAGCCAACCGCAATAACATTTCTTTTCATGATGCTTTTGAATGCCTGTCGGAAGAACAGCAGGCCGTCTATGACGAATATATGACCCGCCAGTATAAAAATAAGCTGAACAATATGTTTGGTGCGGATTGGATTAAAAAGGCATCTCCGGTGATGTTGTATAATGTTTCTCTGAAAAATTACAAAAAACATATTTATACTTTGTAATTTTTCTTTGCGCCATTCCGGGCTGTGCTCCCTGTCAGCCCGGATATCAAAAAGCCTCTTCCCCAAAGAGGCTTTTTCTTTTTCGGCTTTATTTCTTGCGTTTACTTTTTTGACAGGCATGCTAAACTGCATCTTGAAATTGAGGGAGAAAACCATGGAACAAGCTCTGCCGGAATTGCTGACGCGCTATGACACCTTTATTTTGGACAGCAGTCTGACGTTGATTTCACCCTCCGGGGGCTTTTATCCCGGTGTGGAAACAACGCTTTCCCGTCTCATTGAACAGCATAAACAAGTCATTGTTTTTATTAATCATCCCCTTCCGCCGGAAGCCTGCTTTAAGGAAAGTTTCTGGCAGCCGTGGATTGAGCGAGGTGTTCGTTTTTTTACTTCCGGCGGTATCTGCCTGAAACTTTTGGCAGAGCAGGGATATTTCAGCTATTTCTTATTTGGCGGCCGTCTTCTGCCGGGCATGATTTTTGCTCCGGAAATAACCATGGCGGAATGTGTATATCTTGATTTGCCGGCGCTGCCGCTGGCATTTCTGCCGGCCGAAAATTTAATCCGCACGCCGGAATTTCCTCAGCTTGGTTTTGCCCCTGACATAACGCCGTTTGCTCCGCTTCTGCGCGAGGCAGCCGCACAGAATAAAGTCCTTTATTGCGCCCGTCCGGCATTGAGTGAAACAATGTTTGTCGGACAGCGGAAAGTCATTTCCAACAAGGCGATTGTGGATTATTACCGCAGTCAGGGCGGAACGGCGGTTGAAGTCGGCAAACCGGCACCGGCAGCTTATGAATATATCTTGCGCAGCCTGCCGCATACCGGTAAAATTCTCTGTGTCGGAGCCGTGCCGGAAATAGATGTCCGCGGTGCCGAGAACCTGAAAAATTCTGGCTGGGAAGTGTCATCTTTGTTAGTCGGAACATCTGAAAAAAATGCTGCGGAACTGTCCGGCTTATCTCTTCGCCCCGATTATACGACAGCCGGCTTCGGTTTAATCTCCTGATTTTGTCTAAATTTTCTGGACTGATTAAATAATTTATGTTATCCTGAACGCAGGAAACATAAATTATTAAGATATGAAAAAGCTATTGTGTCTTTTCGCGGGAATAACGCTCAGCGTTCTCTCGCTTTCGGCTCAGGATAAATTCGAACGTTTCATCAATCAGTTGAACCGTACCGAAGAAGTCTGCCGCCGCTTGATTAACACCGGAAACGAATTGAAAAGATTGTCTCCGGTGAAGGAATATGACCGCCAAACCACACAAGTTCGTGTTGTCGGGCGGAGAGTTAAAAAGGTCACGATCGGTGATGTTGTGATTGTCAATAAAAAAGACCGGGTAGACGTCTATCGTCAGAAAAACGGTTCCCGCAATCGTCTGGCTTTGATTTCAAAGCTGTATGACAGTGAGCACGTCTATACGGCGGAAGCTTTGGTCACCGGCGGCATTGTTGCCTATAAGGTGGGAATTGTCGTTGAAGATAGGCAGGCCGTGGTTTTCAAATTGGCAGGTACTCGCATCGCCGAAGAATATGATTTGGAATAATAACCCTTTTAATTTTTAATTATTATGAAAAAGTTATTTTTGATGATGTTGTTCATCATCGCCGGGGTGACATATATGCATGCCCAGCAAAGCTATGTAACGTCTAAAAAGACGACAGTTACCACTGAAAAGTACAATAAAAGTAAAATTGTTGCGCTTCAGTGGATTAACCTGCGGATAGAGAGTTATTCAAAATTCTTGCAGGTTTATGAGCTGAATCCCCAAACCGGAAAATGGGAGGAAAAGCAGTATATTCCGCGAAACAAGCCCGGAACTTACAGCTTTCCGAAGACGATGATTTGGCATGAGACACTTCCCCGGAAGTATGTCAGCCACACTGTCAAGGTAACCGTTACCAACCCGAATGAAGGGGCAGGGGTTTCTGTAACAATGAACGGTTCGGTCAAGGAGTTTTTCTCTCTCAAACCGTAGCCCATAACCTTAAAAAAAGGAAAGTTCATTTTGAACTTTCCTTTTTTTTATTCTGAGATTATGTTAGAAGAATAAGAGTAACACCAAAAGGGCTTCATCATGAAATATCAGGAATATAACGTAAATCAGGCCAAAGGCGTCCGTTTGTTTGAGGCGGTGCGGCTCGACGGCATGATTCTGGAAAAAGGGCACATTCTTAATGATGAAGACATTATTCAACTTAAATTGTCCGGTATAAAGCGCATTTTCGGTGCCGAGATGGGCGAAAACGATTTGGATTATCAAACGGCGCTGGGAGTAATTGCCGCCAAACTCTGCGGGGAGAATACCGCCTTTGCCGTTAACGAAGACGGACTTTGCCGCATTGTGGCAGATGCCGACGGTATTTTCGTTGCTTCCGACGACCGGGTTGCCAAGTTTAACCGTTTGTCTCCCGTGCTTGTTTTGAATACGGTTCCGCCTTATGCCGAGATTAAACGCGGTGAGGTAATTGCCGAATTGGAGCTGACTGTTCCGGTTATTTCCGCCGCCGCGGTTGATGAATTTGTTTTCAGCATTTCCGGCAATATACCGCTGCTGCAGGTGATTAATCCGCCGGAACAAAAGGTAACTTTGCTTTATACCAAATTTTACAATGACAAGACCGAAACCGCCCATTTTACCAACGTCGTTACCAGGCTGGTGCGCAATTTCAAAGGGCTTAACCTGCAGTTTGGCGCTGAGCATGAGGCCAAACACGAGATCGAAAAAGTGGCCGATGTTCTGGAGGTGGCGCTGAAAGGCGACGGCAGTGTCGTCTTCATTATTCCCGGCAGCCGCAGCGGACACGATGATGACGTTGTTCCCGCCGCCGTGCGTTCGGTAGCCGATGAAATTGTCTGCCGCGGCATTCCGCAAATCGGCGTGCCCGATCTGCAAATCGCCGTCAAAAAAGATAAAAAAATAATTTTGTTGCCGTTCGATTATGATCGTGTTGATTCGGAATTGACCGGGCATTTTATCAAACAGGCGCTAGTGAATGAAAAACTGACTCCGGCCGATTTTGCCCGCCCGCAGAATGTGCTGTTGCCGCGCGGGCAGACATACGACGGAGAGGAAGAATTGCTGCGGGCCGGTACAGCGCAGCACCCGGGTGCGGCAAAAGTTGCCGTTGTTGTTCTTGCCGCCGGCGCCGGTCGGCGGGCCGGGCGCAATAAGCTGCTTTATGAAGTAGATGATGAACCGCTGTTTTTGCGGGCTGTCCGTGCAGCCATTCATTCGGAAGCCGGTCCTGTTTTTGTTATCATCGGCGACCATGCGGCGGAGTTTGAAGAAGCGCTGGAGAATATCGATGTCAATGTCATCTATAATCCTGCTTATCGCTCCGGTATCAAAACCAGCATTAATTTGGGGCTGAAATCCGTTCCCAATTTTTGCGACGGCGTGCTCCTTCTGCCGGCGGATATGCCGAATATAACGCCCCAGTTTATCAATAAAATGATTAAACAGTTTGATAAAAAAGCGGAAAAACAAGTTGTTACTGCCGCTTTAAACGGCGTTAAAAGCAATCCGGTTATCTGGAGCCGCTCGTTGTATGATGTGGCGGATTTGGTTCCCGAAAATGCGGAACTGCGCCCAGTGCTGATTGAACATTCGGATTATACCAAAACCGTCAAAGGCGATGAATACATCCTGCTTGACGTTAATTATCCCAATGATTTGGAACAGTTGAATAAATAAGCTTTATATTCTTCGGCCGGATGTTGAAAATGAATGTATCCCTGTTTCAGAACCGAAAATAATGACGAACAAGAGACATATCTCAACCTTAGTGTTCTGTTTCATTTTCCGGGATTAGGGCAATAAAGCTATTGAACATAATGATAAAGCTTCTTCTCTATTGGGAGCGGTATTGTGTCAGTCGAGCCATAGAAAAAGCTTTGTTATGGACATATCGGGTTTCTTTGGTGTCGGCATGCGGAGATTTCTGAATGGCGGCTTTTTCCATAAACTGATGTTCCATATATTCCTGCAGTCCGTGGGCATGGGTTTCAGCCGGCTGCATGCAGTATAAATCTTTGTATGTTGAGGATGTTTTATTATTGAGTTCATCCTCATAAAGAGCAGCGTTGAACATATCACAGTCAAAAATCCGATTTACCAGAGTATCGTCAAAATTCTGGCCATGCTGCCGATGATGTGTTCCCTCATGGAATAAAACCGATATCCCGAACAGATTGTCACTCTCTTGCAGTCGCTCTTCATTAAGGTGAATTTTTCCGTTGTGGTAATAAGCGGCGTTAATATGCGCCTCCTCGTTCAATCCTGCCTTTCTGCGTTTGGCTCTTTCTTCTTCCGGTGTAAAAAAGACAATCTCCGGTACTGTTCCGTAGACATATTCAAAGGTCTTGGCCGCTTGTTTAATCACGTCTTTTTTATCTTCGGGAGATATCTCCTGCCAGCTTTTTATTTTATCGGTAATTTCGGGTTGAGATGCAAGCAGGGAGGCATAGCGGTCAGCCAGTTTCCTTTCGCTCTTCCAAAAACTTTTCGGAAAATCCATGTTGAACAAACAGGCTCTGAGGTTTGCTTCATTTTTCCGGCAGACTTCCAACAGTTCATTGAGTGTTTGACGACGGGGAAACAACACATCCATGTAGTCAAGCTTCTGTTCGATAGGGAGTTCTGCAACCTGTGAGGTCATTAGTTTTGAAAATTGTTCGGCTTTCTGTTGCCTGAGTTTTCGCCGTGTCTGATAAAGAGGATTATGCTGTTGAACAAGAGCATTGAAGTTAGCCAGCGGAAGTTTTTGCAAGTTGTTATCTGTTATGATTTTGCTAATGCGCATTCGGTCTTTGTCCGAATAAGGTACAAAAGAGACTTCTCCGCTATCATTCAGCATAATTTTGCATCGGTCCATCAATGCTTCAAACTCGTCAACATTCATTATCATCTCCACAATGCTTCAGACAAATTCATCGACTTCTTCCAGAATTTTGTTTTTTTCGTAAAGATGTTTCAGATAAGGGTTGTCCGCCGCATTGTCGTTTTCATCTTCGACAATCGCCTGATTATTGTCATAAACGTTGACTTGGCGGTTTTGATAATTGGGGGAGGGTTCTTCAGTCTCATACACGCCGCTGGCGCTGAGAGCCTCTATGGCGCCTGAAGAAACATAAGCCTTTCCCGAGGAAATGCTGCCTTGTTTTTCCTCGTTGTCTTGCCGTTCAAACGGCGGTTGCTGGCGTTTATATTCATCAGACTCATCCCGCACCAAAACATTGTTGGTGGTATCCACAACCTCAACAAAGGGATGTCCTTCCGCCCCCGGCGCATAATGACGTTCTGTGCGTTTTATCGGGGAGGAAGAGCTCGACACTTTTCTAGTAGACGATACATTCATTGCTCTTCTCCAATGCTATATATCCGATTGTAACATAATAATTTTATAAAATCCACAAATTTCGGATTTCCCGTTGAAAAGGCACAAAAAAACCGCGGAACCTCAGGCCCGCGGCAACACAAATGCTGTGCAAAAAGCTTTATTCGCCGTCCGTTTTCTCCTCGCCGCCGGTTTGGTTTTCATCCGCGGCGGTTTTCTTGGCGGCATTGTCTTTCTTGGTCTTTTCGGCAATTTTCTTGTTCAGTTCTTCTTTGCCTTTTTCCAAAGCGGCCATACCGAGTTTAAGTTTCTCTTCCGCTTCTTTGCGCAAGTCGGGAAGTTTTCCCGCGCCGAAAATGGCCGCGACGATCAACACGACTAAAAACCATCCCCAAAAACCTGAAAACATATCTTTCTCCTTTAATCTTTTTGTTGCATGCGATGCAGCACTTCCGTCGCATCATATTGGCTGTCATAGGTTTCGGCCGGGCCGGTAATTTCATAATATGCCTCAGCCAAAACCTCCGTGTTAAGTTTAGTTTGTATGATATTTTTAATCTTGGCAAATCTAATCAGCGATTTATCCGCTAAATTTGTACAGGAACGGCAGACTTCTTCCATTTCTGCGGCGTTTCCCGAACAATAGCAGACTGCGTCGCACCCGGCCTTCAGCGCTCCGGCTGCTTTTTCAGCGGCTGTTCCGCTTAGCGCTTTCATATCAATGGCATCCGAAATTAATAACCCGTCAAATTCAATAACGCCGCGGATAATCTCTCGGATAACCTTGGATGATTGTGTTGCCGGTAAATCATCAACGGCTTCAATAACGACATGAGCCGTCATGCCGGCCGGTGTCTGATTAAGCTGCCTGAACGGATAAAAGTCTTTTTCCAGTTCTTTAAGCGATGCCGTGATAACCGGCAGATGCAAATGCGGGTCCGCCTGCGCCCGTCCGTGTCCCGGCAAATGTTTTATGCAGGGGCAGATACCGTTTGCGGCATATTCCTCCGCCATAACGCCGCCCAGCAGAACAATCAGCTTCTCGTCACTTCCGAAACAGCGGTTGCGCAGGGCCGGCGTCGTTTCCGGATAGGCAATGTCTAAAACGGGAGCGTAGTTAAAGTTAAAACCTGCCTTATGCAGATCCTGACAGGTGAGAATGCTGTGTTCTATTGCTGCGCCGATAGCTTTGCCGATGCCTTGCTTGGTTGCTATGTTTCCCAACTGTTCCATTGAAACGATATCATAAAAGCCGTCTCCCTGCAAACGACGCACCCGTCCGCCTTCTTGGTCAACCGCAATTAAGACGTCATCACGGCCGACGGTTTCTTTTATCTCTTTCGTCAGCACCTGAATTTGAGCCGGCGAAACAAGGTTTCTGCCGAATAAAGTTACCCCCAGCGGATTATATTTTTCAAACAGGCGCTTTTCTGCATCACTAAGCTTGACGGAACTGCAGGAGAGCATTGCGGCAAGAATTGGCTTTTCCATGACTTACCCCTACACCAGCAACGAGAGCAGATAACGGGTCGTGCCGATAAGATAGGTACGGAACAGATTTAAATCAAGCCCCAAGGCACGTCCGATCTCCGGCATAATGAATATCAGAAAGACAATTGCGGCCAGCCCCGCTTTGCCTGAATTGACATATTTAACCGCCCATGGCTCCCGGCTCCAGCCAAAAAGGATTTTCGAACCGTCCAGCGGCGGAATCGGCAGCGCGTTAAACAGTGCGATGATAATGTTAAAAGCCGCCATATTCAGAAAAAACATATGCAGAATCATCTGCGTGTAAGGGTGTGGAATAAACTGAATAAGCAAAATAAACAGTGCCGAAATTACGGCAACCCAAATGTTCATAATGATGCCCGCGGCTGAAACCAAAATAATCCCCTTGCGGTGATATTTGAGCTTCCTGAAATCAATCGGCACCGGTTTGGCCCAGCCGAACATAATTCCCGCATGGGCAATCCACAGCATCAGCGGCAATAAAAAAGTGCCGAATAAATCGGCATGCTTTAAAGGATTAAGCGACAGACGTCCCTCTTTTTTGGCCGTATCATCCCCCATGAGCAGCGCCGCATAACCATGAGCGATTTCATGAAGGATGATTGCCGTAAAAATGGCTGTATATTTGAATGTTAAATCCAGCCACATTATTTTTTCTTTACGATACAGGTTCCGCCCAGAGCTTTAATGTCTTTGCAAAGCTCATCTGCTCCGGCTCTGTCTGTAAAGGCGCCGGCTTTGAGACGATAGAACGTCTTATCAAAGTCAAGATCCGCAGCTTCAATTTCGTGCGGCTGTCCCTGCAGCATTTTATATTTCTTGCTCAGGCTGATCCAGGCTTTCTCGACAGCCTGTCTGTTCGGTGAAGACATCAGCTGAATCTGCCACATTCCGGCAGTTGCCTTAGCCGGTGTGGCCGGTTTCTTCGGTTCGGGCTGAACCGCCGGCTGAACTTTGGGCTGCGTCGGAATCTGAGCTGCCTGTGCGGCTTTGGCGTTTTCTTGCTGAACCGCTTCTTTCAAACCGATAACTTTTGCCTCCGGCGCGTCACCGGTTTGTGCGTTGGCGGAAACCGGCAGCGGAGCGGCTTCTTTAACTTGTGCTACCGGCGCCGTGCCGATTACCTTTTCGGGAATTTGGTCGTTGACTTGCAGCGGAGCGGCCTGAACAACCTGCTGGCTCGGAATAACTTCCGGCAGTTTGGGCTGTTCCGGCGGCGGCAGGAGATTTTCGACAACAGGTTCGTTGTCTTTTTTCTCTATAATGTCATAGACGCTTTTGTCCTGATTGAGAATTTCCATTCCGCCGGGTTCGCTCGGCTGAACTTTAACCGCCGTCTGCGGTCTGCGTATAACCGGAATTTCAACGTTTCCGGAGTCTGAATACTGCGGAGCCAAAATAAACCAGCCGACCACGCCGGCCAGAGCCACACCGGAAACCGCACCGATGAAAACGCTTTTGGAACGTTTCATTTCGTTGCGGCGTTCTTCAATGTTGTTTGAAGACTGATCGGCGATTTTCTGACGAAATTCATTTAAGAAATCGTCGCCTTTATTGTCTTCCGGAAATTCCTGAAACATGTTTTCTCTCCTGCATGTTAAATTCTTTTTTACCTCACTATAAACGATAATCCTTTACAAGCTCTTAACCGCAGCCTTAAAATCTGGTGTGAACGTCAAAAAGCCTGCGATGTTCTTCCACGGCACACATGTCCGTCATGCAGGCGATATATTCGCAGATAATTTCCGCCGCCTCGCGGTCTTTGCTCTGCGGTGTGATTTTTGAGCGCAGTTCCATCGGCAGTAATTTATAGTCATTCATGAAAACATTAAACAGTTCTTCGATAATTTTTTGCGATTTCATATCCATCCGCGCCACGCTGGTGTGCGTATAAAAATAATCGCGCAAAAAACTGCGCAGCAGTTTGATTTCCGCTTTCATTTCTTCCGAAAAATCGACCGTCAGCGCTTTCAGATAACGGGCATCGTTGTCTGTGGCGATTTTATGGCGGGCGATGTTTTCCTTGGTATTGCGCAGCACGTCAAAAATCATGCGCGCAATCATGTTTCGCGTGATGGCATAAATTTTGAGCCTGTCGTCATCGCAGCCCGGATGTTCCTTTTCAAAATCTGCGACGATCCGGTCAATAAAAGGCAGTTCGCGCAGTTTTTCAATCGAGAAAAATCCGGCATTGAAACCGTCGTCGATGTCATGATTGTTGTAGGCAATGTCATCGGCAACCGCACCGACCTGTCCTTCCAGCGACGGATAATTTTTCAGGTCAAGATCATATTTTTTGTTGAATTCTTTTAAGTAGGCGCTGGTTGTCTTTTTTATCGGGCCGTTGTGTTTGACCGTTCCTTCCAGCGTTTCCCAGGTCAGGTTCAGTCCCGGAAATTCCGGATAGTGAATTTCGAGTTTGGTCATGATTTTGAGTGACTGAATGTTGTGGTCAAATCCGCCGAATTTGGCCATGGCGTTTTGCAGGCCGCGTTCGCCGGCATGGCCGAACGGGGAATGTCCCAAATCATGGGCAAGGGCAATGGCTTCGCCGAGTTCTTCGTTCAGCTTCAGGCATTTGCATATCGTGCGGGTAATCTGGGCAACCTCAATGCTGTGGGTCAGACGGGTGCGGTAGTTCTTGCCTTCGTGATAGGCGAAAACCTGCGTTTTTCCGTCCAGCCGGCGGAAAGCCGAGGAATGAATCAGCCGGTCGCGGTCACGCTGAAACGGCGAACGGATAACGTTGGTAAAATCTGCATACATCCGTCCCCGGCTTTTTTCCGGGGCAAGGGCATAGTTTGCAAGCTCCATTTTTTTCCCTTTCCAATGACATAATTTTAAGTTACATTATAACAAACAAATTAAAAAAGGTATAAAATGAAAATCGCCACATTCAACGTAAACTCCGTCAACGCCCGGGTTGACGGTCTGCTTCCCTGGCTGGACAGATCGCGTCCGGATATCTTACTGCTGCAGGAAATTAAAACCGAATTTAATTCTTTTCCGTTTTTTGAATTTCAAACCGCAGGTTATGAGGCGAAGATTCTCGGACAAAAGAGCTATAACGGCGTGGCTGTTCTCAGCCGGCACAAAATTAAGGTAACCGCCGAAGGGCTCCCTGGTTTTGACGACGATAATGCCCGTTATCTGGAGGCCGTTGTCAATGTAAACGGCGAAAATTTCCGCACCGCATCAATCTATCTGCCGAACGGAAATCCGCCTTACAATGACCCTGATGACACTTCTAAATTTACCTATAAACTGCGTTGGATGGAGGCTTTGTATAATCGCACCGCAGAGCTTCTGCATTCGGCCGAGCCGGTCGTCTTGGGCGGTGACTTCAATGTCATTCTGACGGATCATGATGTTTATAATCCCGAACTCTTTCGTAAAAACGCCCTGTTTCGCCCGGAGGTTATCCAACGTCTGAAAGCTATTGAATATCAGGGCTGGACCGATGCTTTCCGCGCCCTTTACCCTCTGCCGCTTAACGGCTACACCTATTGGGACTATGCCGGCGGTGCTTTTCAAAACGATATGGGACTGCGCATCGATTACCTCTGGCTGTCACCGAAAGCGGCCGACCGCCTGCAGTCTTGCGAAGTAGATAAAACGCCCCGCGCCGGAAGCAAGCCTTCCGACCATACGGCTCTGATTGCGGAATTGAGATAAACATGAGCAACAGAAAAAATAAAAAGAAATCGTCTGACCTCTTGCCGGAAAACTGCCAGCTCGAAATCTGCGGCGCCTCCGGCTTCGGCGATTTGATGGCTGCGGCGGTTGATCCGACGGACAATCCTCACGGTTATAAAATTTATGTGTTGGAAAACAAAAAAATAAAGCCGGCTCTTGCCGAAGGCGATCGATTTATTGCCAGACTGTCCCGCAAAAACGATACCTGGTGGGCCAAGCCTCTGGCCCGTACCATGACCGCCGGAGTGGCTCTGGAACAGATATACGGCGTTATCGTGGAAAAAAACGGACTGTTTTATCTCCGCTCGGCCGAAAGAAACTCCCGGATGGACTACCTTCTGGACAAGCTGGGAAGCAGCCGTGTCGGCGACTTTGTCAAAGTGGCGTTAATTGGCGAAAAAAAGTTTAAACAGGCTAAAATCATCAAAAATTACGGCCGTTTTAACATTGCCAAATCGACCGGGCTGTTCATTCTTGAAAAATATAAAATCAATGACAGTTTTCCCGATGCGGTTGTTAAGGAAGCTTCCTGCTGTCCGGAATATCATCTTCAGGGCAGGGAGGATTTGACGGCATTGCCGCTGGTAACCATTGACGGAGATGATTCCAAAGATTTTGACGATGCCGTCTATGCCGAAAAAACGCCCGGCGGTTTCCGTCTGATTGTTGCCATTGCCGATGTGGCCTATTATGTTCGTCCCGGTTCCGAGCTTGATCGCGAAGCTTACCGCCGCGGCAATTCTGTTTATTTGCCGGGAATGGTCATTCCGATGCTGCCGGAAGCTTTAAGCAATGACCTCTGCTCGCTCCGCCCCAAGGAAAAGCGCCCTTGCCTGGCCTGCCTGATGGATATTGACAACGACGGCAACATTTGTCGCTTCGACTTTAAAAGGGCCGTGATGAAATCGGCTGCACGTCTGACTTACCGCGAGGTCCAGCGAGCCTTTGAAGGAACGCACTCCCTTCAGACGATGGGGTTGTTCAAAACGGTTATTCAGCCGTTGTATGAGGCCTATTTTGCCCTCAGCAAAGCCCGCAAAAAACGTGGAACGCTGGAACTTGACCCGACGGAAATATCCATAAAAGTTGACAACGACGGGCATATCCTTTCTCTGGGGCCGGCCGAGCACTTTGCCAGCCACGAAATTATTGAAGAATTTATGATTGCCGCCAATGTTTCGGCAGCCAAACGTCTGGAACAAACCGAACTGCCGATAATGTTCCGCATTCATGAAAAGCCGCTGGAAGAAAAGCTGAAAGATATTGAACCGCTGCTGCATGGCCTGCACCTGAAACTGCCGGACTATCCGGCGCTGCAGCCCGGACATTTTAATCATATACTTGAGGAGTGCCGCCGCCATAACCTCGGGAGCGGGATTAATAATCTGGTGCTGCGCCTGCAATGCCAGGCCAAATACACGCCGGAGAATGTCGGACATTTCGGCTTGGCATTGAGTGATTATGTGCATTTTACCTCGCCGATTCGCCGCTATGCCGACTTGCTGATACACCGGGCTCTGATTAAAGGCTGCGGTATGCCTGACGGCGGTGAACTTGAAGCCGGGGCGGATGTGCCGCAGTTTAAGGAAATCGGGGAACATCTCTGCAATACGGAACGGACGGCGGTTCAGGCCGAACGCGATACGCTGTCCCGTTATCTGTCGGCTTATCTCGAACCTTCAATCGGAGCGAAATTTGAAACGAAAATTACCGGTTTAACCACGGCCGGCATTTTTGTGGCAATTGACAGTCTGGGAGCCGAAGGTTTGATTCCGATGCATACGCTTCCCTCGGACAAATATCAGTTTTCGGCCGGCGGCAATGAGATGGTCGGCGCCAAAACCGGCCGTCGTTTTATGATGGGTGACCGGCTGACCGCCTGCCTGACCGAAGCTTCGCCGATAAGCGGAACCTTAGCCTTTAAGCTGGTTGAGAGCACCGAAGACGAAATCCGTTCCGCCGGCAAAAAGCAGTCGTCTCCGAAGAAAAGCCGCCGGAAGGCAAAACAGAAACTTTCGAAAAAAGAACGCAAGGAAAAAATCAAACAAAACAATCACCAGGCGGAGCAAAAGCACAATGATGAATAAATTAATCGGTGTCAGCCTTTTATGCCTTTCTTTGTCGTTTCCGGCACAGGCCGATGACAGGCTGACCCTGGCCGAAATTTATCAAACCGTACAGGACGAATATCTGGAACCCGTCAGTCTGAACGAAATTGCCATGCCGGCTCTGCAAGGGCTGAACAAACTTGACAAACGCGTCCGGATTGCCGATGACGACCGCCGGGTTTCTGTTTATGTAAACGGAAGGGTTATGCTGAGCCGGAGCAAACCTGAAGATCCGCACGATGTTTCGGCCTGGGTAAAATTCACGCAGGACATTATCCGGTCGGCGCAAAAAGCTTCTCCCGAGCTCAAACGCAAGGATTTTGAAATTATCGACACCATGATGGCTCACGGCATCAAGAAATTTGACCGCGATTCGAGCTATTATCCCGATTTGGAACTGAGTAATCCGCCGGTGCCGGAATTTAAGCCCAAACGTGCATTCTATGACCGCCTGCTCGAAAATGATGTTTTGTATATGCGCTTGGGAGCGATAAACAAATATACGGGAGAAAACGTTTCCCGCAGCCTGACGGAGCATTCCGGCGTTAAGGGGTTGATTATTGACCTGCGCGGCAATCCCGGCGGTATGCTTCAGGAGGCCGTTCGGGTGGCGGGGCTGTTTATTGACGGCGGAATTGTCGCCTCGTCCAAAGGCCGCAGTCCCGATTCGACGGAATATTACAATGCGCCGGCCGGAGACGTGCTTGACAATAAGCCGATTGTGGTATTGATTGACGGGCAGACGGCTTCTTCGGCGGAAGTTTTGGCGGCAGCGCTTCAGGAACAAAGCCGGGCTGTTGTGGTCGGAACCGGCAGCTATGGCAAAGGAACCGTGCAAAAGCTGATAAAACTGAGTAATGACAGCCGTCTGGCTCTGACAAACGGAATTATTTATACGCCGTCGGGGAATAAGTTGGCCGGTATCGGTGTCTTGCCCGATATCTGCACTTCCGGCGAACCGGAAACCCGCGATGCCGAAAAAATTATTGCCCGCGGCAGCAGAAGCAATGCCTGCCTGCCGGAAAACCGGATGAAGTCGGAACTCGACCTGTCGGTTGCCGAAGCCTATCTGCGCAAACATATCAAATAGGAAAACAGGCTGCCGTTATAAAAAAAGCCTGAATTCTATTCAGGCTTTAACAAAAACTGGCTATTTTCATCACGAGATAAAATAAACCCCGGATAAGCAGTGACACCGCCATTCCCAGCATAATAAACCACATGCAGGCCAGCAGATACCAGGGAATGCCGTTGAAAATAAAAAACAGAATCAAACAAAACGTTCCCGATATCTCAAAGGCCCGGCCGGTTAAATTCAGCAAGAGCCACATTCTGCGCCGCTTTCGGCAGCGTAATTCATACATCTTGTCCATAATTACTTGTTTTAATAATTCGTTATTATCCGTAGAGTAAAACGGTTCGTTCAAAACGGCAAGTCCTGTAATCCCTGCGGTGATTAACTTTGAATACAAAAAAGCCGGAAGATAAAATCTCCGGCTTTTCAACAGGGAAGAAAGAAATCAGACCAAATGTTCCTGCGGCACTTCGCGGCAGATTTTGGCAATTCTTTCTTTTCTTTTTTTGTTTTCTTCCAGTCTTTTTTTCCAGCGTCTGATTTCCAACCGATCCTGAAACTCCATAAGTCGGGGAAGGGTTGCAAAGATACCGGAGAAAAAAACAATCATAATTGCCAAAGCGGCAGCAATTTTGATGTTAGCGGCAGCAATAACCGCAAAAGCGGCAACAGCCGTCAAAGGCAGAAGAATTTTTTTCATGATACTTAGATTTTAAGGGTTATTTACTTAATTTTTGATAGATTCCGATCGGCACGACAACCGTACCGATGATGAGAGCCATCGTTATCAGTGATAAGATGATGATTGCCGCAAAATTCCACGGATAAGCAAACACCTTGTCACCTAAAAATTTGATGATTTCCCAACCGCCGTTGTATATAATCAGAGCGGCAACCGCAGCAATGACTGCAGCAAAAATTTTCTTTTCCATCTTTATATTTTTTTTAATGTTAATATTCGGAAAGTTTCACCCTTAATTTAAGCCAAGAAAGCAGACATCATAATAGGTGAAATAATTTATATCTGAAAAACATCATAACACAGTTTTCCGTCAGGTACAATAGACAAAAATATTTTTTTCTCTAAAATAAGCGGTCATAAGCGGACAAGTGCGAAAAATCTTATTGACAAAGTCGTCAAAAACTGTATATTACGCCTAAATGTTTTGATATAACCTAATTTTAAAGAGTATAAAATCATGGCAAAAGCAATTAAAGTTAAAGTAAAATTGGAAAGCACTGCCGGTACCGGTACCTTTTATCTTGCTGAAAAAAATCCGCGGACTCATCCGGAAAAACTGACTTTGAAAAAATATGACAAGAAGTCCAAAAAACACGAAGAGTTCGTTGAAAAGAAATTAAAGTAATTTTCTTTTGTTTCAGGAAAGAATTAAAAGAGGCGCCGTCGGACGCCTCTTTTCTTTTGCGCTTTCAGCTTGCGGACGAGCTTAACAGTCCCGCTTTGTCATATTCTTTCTTAAGGGTTTCAATCTGAACATCGGTATAGCGCTGGGTCGTGGTCAGGGACGCATGGCCTAACAATTCCTGAATTGAGCGCAGGTCGGTCCCTTCAGCCAGCAGGTGGGTTGCAAAAGAATGCCGCAGGGCATGGGGAGTCAAATTGTCAGGTAGGCCCAGGTAAGCCCGGATTTTTTGCATCTGCCGCTGAATAATTCGCGGAACGAGCCTGTCGCCGCGGGCACCTAAAAATAACGGTTCCCCTTGTTTCGGCTGATATGGGCATTCTGCCAGATATTTATTGATATTTTCAACAACGACAGGCAATAAAGGCACAATTCTTTCTTTGTTACCCTTACCTTTGATACGCAGAAAATCGTTGTTGCCGATATCTCCCACATTCAGGGACAGGGCCTCGGAAATACGCAGTCCGCAGCCGTAAAGCAGCTTGAAAATCGCCGTATCCCGCAGGCCCTGCCATGAATTGGAAGCCAGATTCTGCGCCTCGTCAATCACGTTAAACGTATCGTTCACTTCCAGAGCTTTCGGAAGAACTTTTGCCCGCCGCGGCGTTCTGATGACGGATAAAGCCGGATTTCTGAGAATATCATATCGGGCCAGCCATTTGAAAAAGTTTTTCAGGGTTGAGAGCTCGCGCGCCAGGGACGATTTGTCAATATGCCGTGCGGCCCTTTGGCTCAAATAGGCTCTGAAATCGCGCACTTCTAATTTTGCCAGGTCGGCAGTCTCCGGAACCTTGCCCAGATGTTCGGCCGCGAAGTCAAAAAAACCGGACAAATCGCGCGAATAAGCATCTAACGTATGCGGCGAATAGCGCCGTTCGTTCAACAGCCAGCTCTGCCACTGAGCAATCAGTTGTTTGATTTCTCTGGAAGCGTTATATTTTATTTCGCTCTTCATTTTATTACCCTCTTTAAAATTTTACCCCTTATTCTTTAATATTCCGTATATACGATTCCGCCGTTTTTTTGTGGGGATAATGCGGGGCAGGGGGTTTAATTTTGCCGCCGCTGCTTTATGATAAAACGGAAATTTGCTTTCGGCGGCCGGTGCCCCGGAACAGCTTCAGCCCGAACCCAGGAGAAAAATGACTTCAATTATCGGCGTCATGCTGCCGCTGCCTTTTAACGAGCCTTTTGATTACAAAACCGAAACGGAGCTTCCGCTCGGCACGCTTGTCCGCGTTCCTTGGGGACGGGAGGAGCAGATCGGCGTTGTCTGGAAACACGGGCGTTCTTCCGAATTGCCGGAAAACAAGATTAAACCGATAATCGAAAAGCTTGACTTTCCGCCTCTTTCCAAAAACTTAATCCAGTTTGTTAAATTTGTGGCCGAATATAATTTGGCTTTTGTCGGTTTGGTGCTGAAAATGGTTATCAGCGTGCGCGCCGTCTTTGACGACAACCAAACCGAAACGCTTTATACCCTGAGCGGCAAAACTCTGGCTGAAGCCAAATTGAAAAATTCCGATGCCCGTTGGCATGTTATGGACTTGCTCAGACATGCGCCTTACACCCGCAAAGAAATCTGTCGGGGAGCCGGGGTCGGACTGAGCGTGGTAAATACACTGATAACCGCAGGGATTTTGAAACCGATTGTCCGCCCGAAAAAGAAGTATTATGCCGAGCCTAAGGGGAGCTTTTCCAAAGTGGCCCTGACCCCCGAGCAGGAAACCGCTGCCGCCGAACTGGTGCGCAAAGTCGGTAATGGCTTTTCGGTAACTCTCCTGGACGGCGTTACCGGTTCCGGCAAAACCGAAGTCTATTTTGAAGCGGTCGCCCGTGCCTTGGAATTGGGACGGCAGGTTTTGATTCTGGTGCCGGAAATTGCGTTAACCACCCAATGGCTGGGGCGGTTTGAAAAACGGTTCGGCGTCAAACCGGCCTGCTGGCATTCCGGTTTGGGACAGCGGGAACGGATAGACACATGGAAAGCCGTGTCCGAGGGGCGGGTAAAGGTAATTGTCGGTGCCCGCTCGGCGCTGTTTCTGCCTTATCCCGATTTGGGACTGACGGTTATCGATGAAAGCCATGACCACTCTTTCAAGCAGGAAGATGTCGTTAATTACCAGGGGAGGGATATGGCGGTCGTTCGCGCTAAGTTGGAACAGTTTCCGCTGATTCTCTCAACCGCAACGCCCGACTTGGAAACCGTCTGTAATGTGGAAGACGGCAAATATGACTGCGTGCGCCTGACCAGCCGCTATGCTTCTGCCGTGATGCCCGATATTAAAGTGATTGATTTGAAAAAGGATAAGCCGCAGAAAGGCTCCTGGGGTGTTTCCTGGCTGGCGCCGACTTTAGTGGACGCTCTTAAAGTAAATCTTGAAAAAAACGAACAGTCGATGCTGTTTCTTAATCGCCGCGGTTATGCTCCGCTGACAATCTGCCGCGATTGCGGACACCGCATCCAGTGCCCCAATTGTACGGCCTGGCTGACCGAGCATCGCAGCAGCGGCCGTCTGATTTGCCATCATTGCGGTTATTCCATGCCGATTCCCAAAGAATGCCCCGAATGCCATTCCGAAGACGGTCTGACGGCCTGCGGTCCCGGGGTGGAACGCATTGCCGAAGAGGTCTCCAAACGTTTCCCCGATGCGCGCCTCGCCGTCATTTCCAGCGATATTACTTCTTCGCTGGCTGAGGTTTCCACCGTATTTGAGCGGATGGAGAAAGGCGAAGTGGATATTTTAATCGGTACGCAGATTCTCGCCAAGGGACACCATTTCCCGAGTCTGACTCTGGTTGGCATCGTCGATGCCGATTTGGGGCTGATGGGCAGCGACTTGCGGGCTACCGAACAGACATATCAGCTTTTGTCGCAGGTTTCCGGCCGCGCCGGCCGTGCCGAAAAAAAAGGGACCGTCTATCTGCAGACGCTTTATCCCGACAATGCCGTACTCAAGGCGCTGCTCGCAAATGATCGCAATCAGTTTCTGGATTTGGAAAAACAGAGCCGGAGAATTTTGCGTATGCCTCCGTTCGGAAAACTGGCAGCCGTCATCGTTTCCGGCGCCAACCGTGATGCCGCGGAAAAAGTAGCCGTTTGGCTAGGGCAAACGGCGCCCAACAACGATTATATATCTACATTGGGACCTGCTCCGGCGCCAATCTATATGCTGCGGGGAAAATACCGCTACCGGCTGCTGCTGAAGACGGCAAAAAACATTAAAATTCAGGAGGTTTTGCGTGAGTGGCTGCGCAAAATTTCTTGTCCGTCAAACATACGTGTGGAGATAGACGTTGACCCTTACAGTTTTATGTAGAAAATTAATAAATTAGAAAGATTTACCGCTTATGATAACGACAATTGTAAATAATTGACGAGAATACCGTGAAGAAGATTTCAAAAGCTAAAATAATTTCAACTTATGCCGCTGCGCTTTACGGCGCTGCCGAAGAAAAAAAAGCCGTGGCAAAAGTTCTGGAAGATATCAGGCAATTGGTCGTCATTCTCCGGGAGGACGGCTCAATCGTAAAATATCTGGCTAATCCGGTTTGGAACTTGGATTCTAAACGCGAGGCTCTGTCCGAAGTTGCCCGCAAACTTAAGCTGGATAAAGAAACGCTTAACTGTCTGGATATCGTGGCCGCAAACGGCCGCTTCGGCGAACTGTTGCCGATATTGGAAGAGTTTCAGCATGTCTGGTATCGTAAAAACGGCTACGTCGAAGTCAGTGTGCAGAGTGCTCAAGCCCTGAGCAATGCGCAGGAAAAAAGTTTAACCGCCAATCTGGAAAAAATGCTTTCCCAAAAAGTGGTTGTCAACTATGAGATTTGTCCGGAAATTCTGGGCGGATTGATTGTAAAGTTTGGTTCTTCCATGATTGACGATTCAATTCGTGGAAAATTAAATCGTTTGGAAATTATGATGAAAGGTGGACAATAATGTCTGTACATGCAAGCGAAATATCCTCTATCATCAAAGATAAAATCGCAAATGCCGATGTCGAGGTTGACGTCTCCGAAGTCGGCCGCGTTTTGTCGGTTGGTGATGGTATTGCCCATGTTTACGGCCTCGATAAAGTTCAGTCAAATGAACTGGTTGAATTCGAAAGCGGCGTTAAGGGAATGGCCCTTAACCTCGAAGAAGACAACGTCGGTGTCGTTATTTTCGGCTCGGATGATTCCATTAAGGAAGGCGATATCGTAAAACGTACCGATAAAATTGTGAGCGTGCCGGTGGGCAAAGGGCTGCTGGGGCGGGTTGTTGATGCGCTGGGTGAGCCGATTGACGGCAAAGGCCCGGTTAAAGCAACCGAATACAGCAACTCCGAAGTCAAAGCTCCGGGTATTATTCCGCGGCGCAGCGTGCATGAACCGATGCAAACCGGATTGAAAGTGGTCGATGCTCTGATTCCGATTGGCCGCGGTCAGCGCGAATTAATCATCGGTGACCGTCAGACCGGTAAAACCGCTATCATTCTTGATACGATTCTCAATCAAAAACACATTAACGACCAGGCGAAGTCCGAAAAGGAAAAAATGTACTGCATTTATGTTGCCGTCGGTCAGAAACGTTCAACCGTTGCTCAGGTGGTTAAAACCTTGAAAGACAACGGAGCTCTGGATTATACCATTGTTGTTGCCGCAACGGCTTCCGATCCGGCGCCGATGCAGTTTATTGCGCCGTATTCCGGCTGCGCCATGGGCGAATATTTCCGTGATAACGGCATGCATGCCACAATTTTTTATGATGACCTGTCCAAACAGGCAACGGCATACCGTCAGATGTCTTTGCTGCTCCGTCGTCCGCCTGGGCGTGAAGCTTATCCCGGCGACGTCTTCTATCTGCATTCCCGTCTGTTGGAGCGTGCGGCGAAGATGAACGATGATGAAGGAGCCGGTTCTCTGACTGCGCTGCCGGTTATCGAAACGCAGGCCGGCGATGTTTCCGCTTATATTCCGACCAACGTTATTTCAATTACCGACGGTCAGATATTCTTGGAAACCAGTCTGTTCTATCAGGGCGTCCGCCCGGCGGTAAATGTCGGTATCTCCGTCAGCCGCGTCGGCTCTGCCGCTCAAATTAAGGCAATGAAACAGGTTGCCGGCAAAATTAAACTCGAATTGGCACAGTATCGCGAAATGGCTTCTTTTGCCCAGTTTGCTTCAGACCTTGATCCCGCGACCAAGCAGCTGCTGTCACGCGGCGAACGCCTGACCGAACTGCTGAAACAGCCTGTTTATCATCCGATGCCGGTTGCCGAAGAAGTTATCGCTATTTTCGCCGGTGTCCGCGGATATTTGGATAAGCTGCCTCTGACTGAAATTAAACCTTTCGAGCAGAAAGCGCTGACCGTAGTCAAGGCTAATCATCCCGAATTCCTCGAGCAGATTCGTGACGAAAAGGTTATTTCCGACGAACTGGATAAGAAATTGACCGAATTTTACGACAGTTTCTTAGCCGAATACATTAGTGAAGAAAAAGCAGCATAAGGAAGAACTATGGCCGGTTTAAAAGAGTTAAGAACTCGTATTGAAACCATCAAGTCAACACAGAAAATCACTTCGGCAATGAAGATGGTTGCTGCTTCCAGTCTGCGTAAAGCTCAAGGCCTGATTGCTTCCAGCGTTCCTTATCGCGAAAACATTCTTTCTCCGCTGGAGAATGTTGTTTCCGAGTTCCGGACGCTGGAGCAAAACGGCACTTTCGTCAAATGGCCACGGATGATTGCCGGTTCTGAAAATGACCGGACTTATCTTCTGCTGGTCTTTACGTCCGATCGCGGTCTTTGCGGAAACTTCAATGCCTCGGTAGCCAAAGTGGCGGCCCGGCGCATCGAAGAACTGCAAAACGCCGGCAAAGAGGTTAAAGTCGCCTGCATCGGGCGCAAAGGATATTCTATCCTCAAACGCCGCTATGCTGCCAACATTGTCCGCGATATCGACGGCATTGCCAAAAAAGGTGCCCGTTATGATGAAAGCGCTGTCATTGCCAATTACGCTTATGATGATTTCATGATGCGCAATATTGATGTCTGTGAGGCTGTTTACAGCGAATTCCATTCGGCAATCAACCGGGAAATTGTCGTCAAGCAGCTTTTGCCGCTTCGCTTTTCCGAGCGCGCGGAAGCAGGGACGGAACCGGTTTTGGTCAATGGTGCCGCTTATGAATATGAACCGTATAAAATGGAAGTTCTGGGGCAGTCTCTGCCGCTGTTGTATAAAGCTTCCGTTTTTGAGGCAATTATCCACTCTCAGGCATCCGAACACGGCGCGCGTATGACCTCTATGGATAATGCGACCCGTAATGCCAAAGACATGATTTCCCGCCTGACGCTGAAATATAACCGGATGCGTCAGACCAACATTACGACCGAATTAATCGAAATTATTGCCGGTGCGGAAGCACTGTAACTCTAGGAGATAAAAATGACGGAGAAGAAAAACGCTAAAACGGCCGCCCCCGCGAAGGCTAAGGCAGCCGCCGCCAAAAAAGTTAAAAAGACTGAGAGCGTGACGGAATTGGATAAAAAGTCTTTCAAAGAAATCGGCGCCGATGAAAAAAAGGCCGTAAAGAAAATTAAAAAGATTGAAAAAGCTGAAGTCGGCAGCGGCCGGCTTGGTCATATTTCTCAGGTAATGGGGGCGGTTGTTGACGTCAAGTTTGAAAAAATTGATGAACTGCCGAACATTTTGACGGCCCTTGAATGCGACAACCACGGCCGCAAGCTGGTTCTGGAAGTTGAACAGCACTTGGGCGAGGGGGTAGTTCGTACCATCGCTATGGATTCAACCGACGGCTTGGTTCGCGGTCTTGAAGTCATCAACACCGGACATCCGATTGAAGTTCCCGTCGGTCCGCAAATGCTCGGCCGTATCATCAACGTTATCGGTGACCCGGTTGACGGCCGCGGCCCGGTTAAAGCCAAGCAGCATTTCCCGATTCACCGTCCGGCGCCTGCTTTTACCGAGCAGTCCACGGATACAGAAATTCTGACCACCGGCATTAAAGTAATCGATTTGCTTGAACCTTATGCCAAAGGCGGCAAAATCGGTCTGTTCGGCGGCGCCGGTGTCGGCAAAACCGTTTTGATTATGGAACTGATTAACAATATTGCCAAAGGCCACGGCGGCTATTCCGTATTTGCCGGTGTCGGCGAACGCACCCGCGAAGGGAATGACCTCTATCACGAAATGATTGAATCCGGGGTTATTGATCTGGAGGGTGACAAATCTAAAACCGTGCTTGTTTACGGTCAGATGAACGAACCGCCCGGAGCCCGTGCCCGTGTTGCCCTCTCCGGCTTGACACAGGCGGAATATTTCCGCGATGAAGAACATCAGGATGTTTTGTTCTTCGTTGACAATATCTTCCGTTTCACCCAGGCCGGTTCCGAAGTTTCGGCTCTGCTCGGGCGTATTCCGTCCGCAGTGGGTTATCAGCCGACACTGGGAACCGATATGGGTGCCATGCAGGAGCGCATTACCTCAACCAAACACGGTTCAATTACTTCTGTTCAGGCCGTTTATGTTCCGGCCGACGACTTGACCGACCCAGCTCCGGCAACAACGTTTGCTCACTTGGATGCCACGACGGTTTTGTCGCGCCAGATTTCCGAACTGGGTATTTTCCCTGCCGTTGATCCGCTTGATTCGACCAGCCGTATTCTGGATCCGACGGTTGTCGGTGAAGAACACTATACGGTCGCCCGTAAAGTTCAGGAAATTTTGCAGAAATATAAATCTCTGCAGGATATTATTGCCATTCTGGGTATGGACGAGCTTTCGGAAGAAGACAAACTGACGGTTGCCCGTGCCCGTAAGGTTCAGCGTTTTCTGTCGCAGCCGTTCCATGTTGCCGAAGTTTTCACCGGCCGTCCCGGTAAATTTGTAAAACTGGAAGACACCATTAAAGGCTTTAAGGGAATTATCGAAGGCAAATACGACGATATTCCGGAACAGGCTTTCTATATGGTCGGTACCATTGAAGAAGTGCTCGAAAACGCTAAGAATATGAGTTCTGCCGCTTAACAGGAAGATAAGTTATGGAAAAACATGTACGTCTGAAGATATTTACCCCGGATAAAGTTTATAAGGAACAGGATGTCCGCCGGGTGGTTGTTCCGGGAGCGGACGGTGACCTTACCGTTCTGCCGGAACGCGCACCGACGGCAATGGTGTTGACAAACGGCTATGTTCGGGTTTTGGATGAACATGACGGCATAACGGATAAATATTTCATCCGTGGCGGCATTGCCAATATTGCCGACGATATTTGCGCCATTTCAACCGAGGGCGTTGTCTCTGAGGACGATATCAGCAAATACGGCATCATCAATTATGTCAGCTGGCGGGCAAATCGCAAACGCAAGCGTGAAGTCGTCCGGCGCTATAACCGGAAGATGTCTCGGGTAGACGAACAGCTGAAAAACTTGAAGAAGTAAAAAAAGCCCCTCAAATGAGGGGTTTTTTTATATCCAAATATTTAGCTTCGTTAGTCTCAATAAACCTCATTACTCATATTATATTGACATTACTTGCCGAATCTGATAAAGTAAGAGTTAAGCTTTGGTCTAGTTATATGTATGAGGTGTATTATGAATGTACTTCCCGTCGGC